>Ga0116217_10001256_pt1 | contig 24755 bp, 20 predicted proteins | sample Sb_taG_6_FD_89697 | JGI IMG/M metagenome (GOLD analysis project Ga0116217, IMG submission 89697) | Peat soil microbial communities from Weissenstadt, Germany - Sb_50d_4_PS metaG | ecosystem: Environmental > Terrestrial > Soil > Wetlands > Peat | place: Germany: Weissenstadt | collected 2010-09-21 | reverse complement strand
GACTGGAGCCCTCCTTGCGTGTTGTTTCCAAATAGCCCATTCACCGGTCGCACCACCGCCCAGATGTCTTTTACGGCGAACGAAAATCACCTGGATTATTGCCGGAACCCATAGAATCTATATTTACGGCCACATAACCTATGAAGATATCTTTGGTGGGAAACAGACTACTAGATTTTACGCTAGCGTGAGCGCTGATGTTGGAGTCTGCAAAGATTCGCTACTAATGAGCTTGGTAATTCTATGAGATACGAAGCTGTTCCCATTGGTAACGACGCTACATAACGTTGCTGTACTCGGTAGGATCGCGCCAGCTGTCGAAGCCACCATGAGTATCATTTGCTCCGTTAAGTCGGGAGCATCACTCCTGGCGATGAGGAATCGAACGGGCTTCCTTGACCGTCTCGATAAGCGCCGCGGGATCCGTCACCGGCGCAGAGCATTGAGGGCCGATGCAGACATAGGCCGTGGGTTTGCCGTCGATCGCGGTCTTGCCATGCGCCGGCGAGCTCGAAGACAGCGCACGCGAAGGCGTGTCCCCTACCCGCACCTCCTGCACCACCGCGTTCGGTAAAGACACCTGCGCCAGCGCACGGCGCAACGCGTCTGCATCGCTTCCCCTCGGCACCACGAGCACGATATGCCCCGGCGCGAGCAGATCGAGCGCGCCCGACAAGAGCCCCGTATGCGAGAACACATTGTCGGCGATCGCGGTGGCAAAGGATTTGACGATCGCCTCCGCGCGGGTGGCGTATCGCTCCTCGCCGGTCCAGAGATAGAGCGCCATCAAATTCGATACCATCACGCCATTGGCGTTCGGCAACGCGTCGTCCTGCGCATTGATCGGGCGCACGATCAAATCCTGCGTGTCGTCCGCGGTGAAATAATAGCCGCAGAGATCCTCCGCCCAATAGTGACGGTCGAGCACATCGACCCACGCTCGCGCTTGCTCGATGTATGCGCTCTTGCCGGTGACGGTCGCGAGCGCGAGTGCCGCCTTGGTCATGTTGGCGTAGTCTGATGCGTTGGCCGGCGCCTTCGCCTCGCCAGCGCGATAGGCGTGGAACAGTCGATCGCCAGAATTCATGCGGATACTGACGAAATGGAAGGCCTCCTCCGCCGCGCTCAACCAGTCCGGCCGCTCGAATGTGTCGGCGGCTTTCGCGAGCGCGGCGATCATCAGCCCGTTCCAATCGGCGAGCACCTTGTCGTCGAAGCTGGGCCGGACGCGGGCCGCGCGGCGCGCTAGCAGCTTCCCGCGCATCTCGGCGAGGCGCTGCTCCGTCGCCCTGACGCGCAGGTCTAAGTCATTGAGTCGATTGAGAATAGTGTGGTGCTCCCAATTTCCTTGCCGCGTCACGTCGTAGACCTGGGCGAAGAGACAGGCATCCTCGGCGCCTAAGACCTCTTCGATCTCGCCCGCGCTCCACACATAGAACTTCCCCTCCTCGCCCTCGCTGTCGGCGTCAAGCGAGGCGGCGAAGGCAGCTTCGCTGCCGGCTTCGCTGCGCATCTCGCGCAACAGCCAGTCGACCGTCTCGCTGACGCGCTGCGCCATCAGCGGGGGCCTGCGCTCGCGCCAGACCTCGGTCATCAGCTCGACGAGCAGCGCATTGTCGTAGAGCATCTTCTCGAAATGCGGCACGAGCCATCGCTCGTCGGTCGCGTAGCGGGAGAAACCGCCGCCGAGATGATCGTAGATGCCGCCTTGCGCGATATGGGTGAGGGTGAAGGCGACCGCCTCGAGCGGAGTGTCGAGGCCGTAGCGCAAGCCGGCGCGCCAGAGGAAATTGAAGAATTGCGGTTGCGGAAATTTCGGCGCGCCTTTCACGCCGCCATTCACGGGATCAACGATCTGCACGAGCCGCGCGGCGAGATCGGCGAGCGCCGCGTCGTTCGGCGGCGCGGCCGCTCCGCTTCGCGGCTTCGGCGTGAGCTGCGCCTTCAACACATCCGCGTTCCGCCGCACCTTGGCGGTCTCGTCGCGATAGATGCGCGCGACCTCCTTCAGTACATGCGTGAACGCCGGGCGGCCGTAGCGCGTGTCCTTGGGGAAATAGGTGCCGCCCCAGAAGGGCTCGGCGTCGGAGGTGAGGAACATGGTGAGCGGCCAACCGCCGTGTTCGCCGAGCTCGTGCAGCGCGGCCATGTAGATGGCATCGACGTCGGGGCGCTCCTCGCGGTCCACCTTGATGTTGACGAAGAGGTCGTTCATCACCGAAGCGGTCTCATCGTCCTCGAAGCTCTCATGCGCCATGACGTGGCACCAATGGCAGGCCGCGTAGCCGACCGAGAGCAGGATCGGCTTGCCCGTCCTCTTGGCCTCAGCGAGCGCCTCAGGCCCCCAGGCCCACCAATGTACCGGGTTCTCCTGGTGCTGGAGCAGATAAGGGCTCGTCTCGCGGCCTAGCCGGTTCCCGGCGGGCCGTTTTCCAGGGGTTGCATCTGACATTTGGGCTCCGATCGCGTTTAAGATAACGCGCTTTGTCATCCGATCGGCGAGTCAATGCGAGCGAAAGTACCGTGACGAGATCAGCCGTGACGAAGTCAGCGGACACGATCTGCGCGCTGTCGAGCGGCGCCGGCCGGGCAGGGGTGGCGGTGATCCGCATTTCCGGGCTGGCATCCTCCGCGGTGCTGGGCGAGCTGTGCGGCGCGCTGCCAGCGCCCCGGCGCGCGAGCCTTTGCAAGCTCAAGCATCCGCGAAGCGGCGAGGTGCTAGACCGCGGCCTGGTGCTGTGGCTGCCGGCGCCGGCGAGCTTCACGGGCGAGGACATGGCCGAGCTACATGTGCATGGCGGCCGCGCCGTGGTGGCGAGCGTCGTCGGTGCCGTGCTCGGGGTGGAGGGGGTGCGACTCGCGGAAGCAGGCGAGTTCGCGGCGCGCGCCTTCGAAAACGGCAAGCTCGACCTGACCGAGGTCGAGGGTCTCGCCGACCTCATCAATGCGGAGACCGAGGCGCAGGCGCGCCAGGCGCTGGCGCAGGCCGAAGGCGGCGCGCGCATCCTCTATGAGCGTTGGCGCGAGGAGATCGTCAAGGCGCAGGCGCTCACCGAGGCGGGTCTCGATTTCGCCGATGAGGCTGATGTCGCGGCCAATGTTGGAGGGCTGGCGGACACCATTGCCGCGAAGCTGCTCGCCGCCATCTCCCGGCAGCTTCAAGACCGGCGCGGCGAGCGCGTTCGCGACGGCTTCCGCATCGTCATCGCTGGACCGCCCAATGCCGGCAAGTCGAGCCTGTTGAATGCGCTGGCGCATCGCGACGTGGCCATCGTCGCGGAGGAGGCGGGGACAACCCGCGACGCGATCGAGGTGCATCTCGACCTTGCTGGGCTGCCCGTCATCGTCACCGACACTGCGGGCTTGCGCGAGGCGGAAGGTGCCGTGGAGGCCGAGGGGGTGCGGCGTGCGATCGCCCGTGCCGAGGGGGCGGATCTCGTCCTCTGGCTGGTCGATGCCACCGCGCCGCAATGGGAGGCGCCTGCCGCGCTAATTCGCGCAAATGCTGCGCTAATCCGCGTATTGAACAAGGTCGATTTAGTCAAATCCCTGCAAATTGCCAATGGCGTGGCGCTGTCGGCCAAGACCGGGGAGGGGATGGCGAAGCTCGTCGCGCTCCTGTCCGAGCGCGCGCAAGAAGGCTTGGCCGGGAGCGAGCCAGCCATCATCACCCGCGCCCGCCACCGCGCCGAGCTCGAAGCCGCAGCCCTTGCGCTACAACGGGTTCGTGCCGAGCGGGGAGGGCCTGAGCTCAAGGCCGAGGAGCTTCGCATCGCCGCCTGGCACCTCGGGCGCCTCACCGGGCGCATCGACGTGGAGGAGGTCTTGGGCGCCATCTTCGCCGAGTTCTGCATCGGCAAGTGAGCCAAGATTGATTCACGTGAAACAATCGAAAATTGATCGGCGCCCTCCTGCTTTGACGGCGCTTGCGGAACGGACTAGGTACAGGCCCCATGAACAAAGGATTCGACACGAGCGTCTTCGACGTCATCGTCATCGGCGGCGGCCATGCCGGCTGCGAGGCTGGAGCTGCCGCGGCCAGCATGGGCGCGCGCGTGGGCCTCGTCACTCATGCGTTCGCCACCATCGGCGAGATGTCCTGCAATCCGGCCATTGGCGGCCTCGGCAAGGGCCATCTGGTGCGGGAGATCGATGCGCTGGACGGGCTGATGGCCCGAATCGCCGACACTGCCGGCATCCAGTTTCGGGTGCTAAACCGGAGCAAGGGACCGGCGGTACAGGGCCCCCGCGCGCAGGCCGATCGCAAGCTCTACCGCCAGGCCATGCAGGCGGCGATCCGCGCCACGGCGAACCTGGAAGTGATCGAGTCTGCCGTCGAAGATCTGACCGTCGAAGACGGCGCCGTGACCGGCATCGTCACCGCCGACGGGCGACGCCTCGGCGCGGGCGCCGTGGTCCTCACCACCGGCACCTTCCTGCGCGGCCTGATTCATATCGGCGAGCGAAAAGTTCCGGCCGGTCGCATCAACGAGGCCCCCGCGCTCGGCCTGTCCGATCGCCTTTATGGCTTTGGCCTCCGCATGGGCCGGCTCAAGACCGGCACGCCGCCGCGGCTCGATGGCCGCACGATCCGCTGGGACGTGCTCCGCGTGCAGAAGGGCGACGAGCCACCTCAACCCTTCTCCTTCCTCACGAAGTCGGTCACCACGCCGCAGGTGGTCTGCCACATCACCCACACGACGGAAGCGACCCACGCCATCATCGCGGCCAACCTCGCCCGCGCGCCGATGTATTCGGGTGACATCAGAAGCGTCGGCCCGCGCTATTGTCCCTCGATCGAGGACAAGGTCGTCCGCTTCAAGGAGCGTGGCAGCCATCAGATCTTCCTCGAGCCCGAAGGCCTCGACGACGACACGGTCTATCCGAACGGCATCTCGACCTCGCTGCCCGAGGACGTCCAGCTCGCCTTCCTGGCCACCATCCCGGGCCTCGAACAGGCGAGGGTCAAGCGGCCCGGCTACGCCATCGAATATGACTATGTCGATCCGCGCGAGCTCACGCTGGGGCTCGAGGTCAAGGCCGTGCCGCGTCTGTTCCTGGCCGGTCAGATCAACGGCACGACCGGCTATGAGGAAGCCGCGGGGCAGGGGGTGCTTGCCGGGATCAATGCGGCGCTCGCCGCATCCGGCGCACGCGATCCTTTCATCGTGACGCGCGCCGACGGCTATCTCGGCGTCATGATCGACGATCTCGTCACGCGCGGCGTCACCGAGCCCTACCGCATGTTCACGTCCAGAGCCGAATACCGCCTCACCTTGCGGGCCGACAATGCCGACCAGCGGCTGACACCACTTGGAGTGGCCGCCGGCTGCGTGAGTAGCGCGAGAGCAGCGGCCTTCGCCGCCAAGTCGAACGCGCTTGCCAAAGGCGCGGCGCTGCTCAACGGCCTCGCGCTCACGCCTGACCAAGCCGCCAAAGCGGGCCTCACCGTCAATCGCGACGGCCGCAAGCGAAGCGCCTTCGAGCTGCTCGGCTATCCTGACATCGATCTCGCGGCGCTGAAGCGCCTTTGGCCCGCGATCGGCCGGCTCGATCCTAAGATCGCCGACCAGCTTGCCGTCGACGCGCGCTACGCCGTCTACCTCAAGCGCCAAGACATGGACATCGCCGCCTTCCGCAAGGAGGAGAGCGTCGCCATTCCGCTCGACTTCGCCTTTGCGCGGATCGCCGGACTGTCGAACGAGCTCCGGCAAAAGCTCGAGCGCGACCGGCCCGCCAGTCTCGGCCAGGCGGCAAGGCTCGACGGCATGACCCCCGCCGCCCTGCTGCTGCTGCTTGCGCATCTGAAGAAGGGTTCGCGGTGGAAGACCGGCTAGCCGGAAGCGCGGTGAGCCCCGGCCGCAAGCGGCTGATGCCCATCGACGGCCCCGAAGACTTCGCCGAAGCCTTTAAAGTTCCACGTGAAACAATCCGCAGGCTGGTCCGCTACGCGGAGCTGCTAGCTGAATGGCAGGCGCGGCACAACCTCGTTTCGACCAAGACGCTTGGCGAGAAGTGGGACCGGCATTTCGCCGATTCGGCGCAGCTGATCCGCCTTGCACCGGATGCCAGGGTCTGGCTCGATCTCGGCTCGGGCGCGGGCTTTCCCGGCCTCGTCATTGCCATCCTGCAGGCGAATCACGCTAATTTCCGCATGCATCTGGTGGAAAGCACCGCCAAGAAATGCGCGTTCCTCTCCGAAGTGGCGCGGGCCACCGAAGCGCCTGTGGAGGTTCACTGCATGCGCATTGAAGAGCTTGGGCCCCGCGCTACAAGCCTAAGACCTGAGATCGTCACGGCGCGGGCGCTCGCACCACTACCGCAATTGCTCGAGCTCGCCGCGCCATGGTTTGGACGGGGGACCAAGGGGCTGTTCTTGAAAGGCCGGGACGCCAAGCGCGAGATCGAGGCCGCCAAGCGACGCTTTAACTTTAGCTCCCGCCTTTATCCGAGCCTTACCGCCGACGACTCATCTATTGTGGAGATCAGCAACCTGGCGAAGCTTGCAAAGGTCAAGGCGCGATGAGCAGTGCCGAACGACGCCGCACCCGCGTGCTTGCGCTCGCCAATCAGAAGGGCGGCGTCGGCAAGACCACCACCGCGATCAATCTCGGCACCGCACTCGCTGCCGTAGGCGAGCGCGTGCTGATCATCGACCTCGACCCGCAAGGCAATGCGAGCACTGGGCTCGGCATCGACGAGCGGAGCCGCAAACTCTCCACCTTCGATGTGTTGAGCGGAAGGGCGCAGCTTGCCCAAGCCCGGATCGCGACGGGCGTGCCGCGGCTGTCCATCGTGCCGGCGACCATCGACCTGATCTCCTTCGAGCGGGAATCAGCCGGCCTCGGCGGCCGCCACTACCGCCTGCGCGACGTCATCTCCACCATCTTCGCGGCCGACGACCCTGAAAGCGCTGCGAGCTACGTGCTCATCGACTGCCCACCCTCGCTTAATCTTCTCACCGTCAATGCACTGGTGGCTGCCGACGCGGTGCTGGTGCCCTTGCAATGCGAGTTTTTCGCGCTGGAGGGGCTCGCCCAGCTGATGCGGACCATCGAGGAGATCCGCTCCAAGCTGAACCCGAAGCTCACCATCCACGGCGTGGTGCTCACCATGTACGATCAGCGCACGGCGCTGGCGGATCAGGTGGTCGACGACGTGCGCCGCGTGCTCGGCGACAAGGTCTACGCCACCATCATCCCCCGCAATGTCCGCGTGGCCGAGTCGCCGTCCGCTGGCAAGCCGGTGCTGCTCTACGACTACCGATGCTCCGGCAGCCAGGCCTATATTCAACTTGCCTCGGAGGTGATCGAGCGCGAGCGAAGACTGCGGGTGGCGTGAGTCTGTAGCTGAAGACGCGGCAAGAGGAGGCTCATCATGGCGGGAAGCCCGCAGAGAAAACGGCTGGTGCGAGGTCTCGCGACCTTCATTGAGGGATTCGAGACCGGCGACACTGTCGAGGCCGAAGGCCAGCGCATGGTGGCGCTCGATGCGCTTAAACCCGGCCGGTTCAACCCGCGGCGGAATTTCCCCGAAGCACAGATCGAAGAGCTTGCGGTCTCCATCCGCGAGCGGGGGCTGGTGCAGCCGCTCGTGGTTCGCCCGGTTCGCGGGGAACAAGAAGCCTATGAAATTGTCGCCGGCGAGCGCCGCTGGCGGGCAGCGCAGCGGGCGAATCTGCACGAGGTGCCGGTTGTCGTCCGCGCGCTCTCCGATCAGGAAGCGATCGAGATCGCCATCATCGAGAACGTCCAGCGCGAGGATCTGAACGCGGTCGAGGAGGCGGAAGGCTATCGGCTGCTGATGGAGGGTCATGGCTATACCCAGGAGGATCTCGCCAAGGTCATCGGCAAGAGCCGGAGCCACCTCGCCAACACGCTCCGCCTGCTCAAGCTTCCGGACAGCGTCCAGCATCTCCTACGGACCGGCGAGCTCAGCGCCGGGCACGCCCGTGCCCTGATCGGGCGCGCCGACGCCGCCGCCCTCGCGGCGCGAATCGTTAACGAAGGGTTAACGGTGCGCCAGGTCGAGGCACTCGCTCAAGATCGCGGTGCCGCGGCCGGTAAAAGCCGGAAGCCGGTGGCCAAGAATGCCGATACGCGGGCGGCCGAGGCCGAGCTCAAGGAAGCGTTGGGCCTCGACGTCGACATCCGCTCCGGCCGCGGCGAGAAAGGCGAGCTCCGCATCCGCTACGCCACGCTCGACCAGCTGGAAGATGTCCGCCACCGCCTTTTGCGCCGCCCCGGACACCGCTAGACTCCGAAAAGTAGGCTTTTCGGCCAGAATCATGCGGCCAAACAAAAACTTGGAGCGAATTCACGCTCCGTTCGCAGCGACCTTCGTTCTAAGCGGCGAGGAACTCCTCGGCGCGGAACAGCGATTTGAACGGAACGCCTGCGGCGGCATAAAGCTCAACTGCCCCCTCGCCACGGTCGAGGATCGAGAGCACGAGCGCCACCGTGCCGCCCGCCGCCTTCACGACCTCGACCGCCTGCATGGCCGAGCCGCCGGTCGTCGTCACGTCTTCGAGGATCACCACCGTCTTTCCCGCGACATCCATGCCTTCGATGCGCTGTTTGGTGCCGTGGTCCTTCGGCGCTTTGCGTACGAAGAAGCCTGACAAAGGACGGCCCGCGTCGAAACTCCGCATCGCCACCGGCGCGATGAGGGGGACCGCCCCCATCTCCAACCCGCCGACGCAGTCTGCCCGTACATCCTGCAGTTCCTGCAGGATGAGCTCGGCGAGAAGAGCCGCGCCCTCGGGATGCAGCATGGTGGGCTTGCTATCGAAGTAGTAGGCGCTCTCCTTGCCCGAGGCGAGCACGAAGCGGCCGCGTCTGAAGGAACGTTCCTTGATGAGATCGAAAAGCCGGTCACGCGGGGTTAGCTCACTGCGGCGAATGTCCATGCGGCACCTTGGAAAGCGGTGAAGTCCCGCGCGGTATACTGGTTTCGGCGCCGCTGCAACAGCCGTCGCTTTGGCGGCGAGGAGGCGCTTGGGGGGCATAATCCGCCTAGCCGCGATCTCGCTCGGACCTGGAGCTCGCTTGGGCCTCGCCTCGCCTCGTCAGGACGAGCACCAGCCGCTCCGCAATGTCGCGCTCGAGCTCGGGGGTAAGGCGCGAGTGCTTGACGGCCTCCTGGATCAGAGGGAGCGCCTCGAGCAGCCGGCGTGGGCCGAGCCGGCGGCTATGGGCGATGAAAGCCCGCTCGCGCTTGAAATGTGGACGCGGGCGGAGCGACCGCACCGCCTGCTCGCCGCTGACCCCGCCGGCTTGAGCTGCGGCAATGCGGTGCAGCTGGGTGAAATGTCGCCCGAGTGCCGAAAGTGCAAGCGACGGCTCTATTCCTGTGGCGGCGAGGCGCGCAAGCTGGCGAAGCGCCTCCTTCGTTTCGCCGCCGCTCACCTCGTAGACGAAGGTCTCGACCGCGATTTCGGCGCTGTCGCCCACGATTGCGTCGATATCCTCATGGCTGATCCGGCCCCTCCCCGCGGCGAACAGAGTGAGCTTGGTGACCTCGGAGCGCGACATGGCCTGATCCGCGCCAAGCCGCGCCGTCAAATGGGCCCTGGTCTCCGCATCGATGCTGAGGCGCGCTTTGTTGAGCTCCTCGTCGATCAGGTCGGAGATGGAGCGCTCGTCAGCATAGCAAGGGATCGCTGCGGCCGTGGCGTGAGTCTCGAACAACTTGCGCAAGGCGGAATCGGGCCGAAGCGCCCCCGCTTCGACGATGAGCGCGCCCTCCAAGGGGGCTCCAAGCAGTGCCTTCAACGACGGAACGTCGAGCCTTGCGCCCGCGGCGACCCGCACCACTTTGCGGTCGGCGAACATGGCGACGGTGCGGAGCTCGACGTCGAGACGCGCGGGGTCTTCCGCGAGGTCCCGATCGTCGAGACGGACCAGATCACTCGTGCCCCTACCCTGACGCGCAAAGACGCCGGCCAGTGCCCCTGCGCCTTCGGCGACGAGGCCCGCATCCGGCCCGTAGATCAGCGCGGCCCGGCATTGAGGATCGAGCGACCTCAGCAGGCGCTGAAGCGATCCGGCCTTATGGGCAACCATGGCAGCGGGACGAGGGTTGTGAGAAAGCGGTGCTCAAGCCGCTTGCGACAGGAAAGCGGTGACGCGAAGCTTGATGCTCTCGGCTACGGTTTCGGCGGCCCGGTCCTGCGCATCGTATTGGGCACGCACATTGGAAAAGATCGCATCGAACCGTTGATAGGCCGCGCGCGACGTCGCCTTGCCCTCGAGGACCACTTTGCCGTCGGCATTGTTAATCAGCTTGAACGTGGCGTCGAGCTGATAAACTTGGCTGTTGGCGTTGCCCGTCGTCTGGACCAGCTCGTTGATCAAGGTTTCCTTGACGACGATGTCGAGCTGGTAAGGCGGTTTGTCCGGTCTGCCGGCGCCGCCGGTATTCTCGAAGATGAGCTCGTTGCGCACCCTTTGTCCGACGCGGCCGGGGATCGGCGTGACGTCCACCCCCGCCATCACCGCGCCAAGCCGGGAGCCGCCCGCGGTGGTGCCGTATAGCGGCTGGAAGCCGCAGCCGGCCAAGGCGATAGCCGCAGCCATGAGAATGGCCGCAGCCAAAGGGCTACGCCACCACATTGACGATCCTCCGCGGCACGATCACAACCTTCTTGATCTTACGTCCCCCAATGGCGCGCACGACATTGTCGAGCTTTAGCGCCGCAGCTTCAATATCTTCCTTCGCGGCGTCCCGCGCAATCCTCAATTCATCCCGCCTTTTGCCGTTCACCTGGACCGCAATTGTGACGGTGTCGTCCGTCACGAGCCCCCGATCCGCGGTGGGCCAAGCCTCCGCGGCGAGCAAGGTCTCATGCCCGAGCGCTACCCAGCATTCTTCAGCCAGATGCGGCACCATTGGGGCGGCGATGCGGGTGAGCATTTCCGCGGCCTCTCGCAGCGCGAATCGCATATCCGGCGGCGGCGAAGCGCCGCCCGCCTGCAAGGCTACCGATAACGTATTGGCAAGCTCGTAGATATGCGCGATCGCCACATTGAAGCGGAGCTTGTCGATGGCAGCCGTTACCGCAGCGACGCTTCTATGGCTCGCGCGCCTGAGCGCCAAAGCTTCGCTTCCCATATCGCCTGCAGCCGATCTCTCCGTCCCCTTCTCTGCCGCCTCGCTCACGAGCCGCCAGATCCGCTGCAGAAAACGATAGGCCCCCTCCACGCCGCCGGTCGTCCATTCGATGTCGCGCTCCGGTGGCGTGTCGGACAACATGAACCAGCGCGCCGTATCGGCCCCGTAAGTGCTGATGATGTCGTCGGGATCGACCACATTCTTCTTCGACTTCGACATCGACTCGACGGCGCCGACGGAGATGGGCTCGCCGGTCTCGGCGTGCACCGCCTGCCCCTCGCGGATGGTCACCTCTTGCGGCAGCAGCCATTTGCCGTGGCTATCCTTGTAGGTCTCATGGGTGACCATGCCTTGGGTGAAGAGACCCTTGAACGGCTCATCCAGTTGGACGTGACCCGTCCTGTGCATGGCGCGCGTGAAGAAGCGCGCATAGAGGAGGTGCAGGATCGCATGCTCGACGCCGCCGATATATTGGTCGACCGGCAGCCAATAGCCGACGGCGTTGGTGTCGGTCGGCACTGCCGCGTGGGGCGAGCAGAAGCGGGCGAAGTACCAGGATGAATCGACGAAGGTATCCATGGTATCGGTCTCGCGTATGGCGGCACGCCCGCATTCCGGGCAGGTGACGTGCTTCCATGTGGGGTGCCGGTCGAGCGGATTGCCCCCGTCCTCGAAGGTCACGTCCTCGGGGAGCTTGACGGGCAGGTCTTGCTCAGGCACCGGCACGATGCCGCAGGCCTCGCAATGGATCATCGGGATCGGGCAGCCCCAATAGCGCTGCCGCGAGATACCCCAGTCGCGCAAACGGAACTCGGTCTGGCGCGTTGCTCGCGGCTTTCCCTTCAGCAACTTCGTTGCCAGGTGGTCGGCCATGGCCTGCTTCGCGGCCGGCACGGACAGCCCATCGAGAAAGGCTGAATTGTTCAGCGTGCCGTCGCCGGTATAGGCCTCGTCCCCGATGACGAAGCTCTTGGGATCGGCGCCTGGCGGCAACACCACCGGAACCACCGGGAGCCCATGGCCCCTTGCAAATTCGAGGTCGCGCTGATCGTGCGCGGGGCAGCCGAAGATCGCGCCGGTGCCGTACTCCATGACGATGAAATTGGCGATGAAGACGGGAAGCTCCGCACCCTCGATCACCGGATGCTTCACGCGCACGCCGGTATCGTAGCCCTTCTTCGCCTGCGTCTCGAGCTGTGCCGCGCTCGTGCCCATGCTGGCGCACTCGGCGATGAAGGCGGACGCGTTCGCGTCCCTCTCGGCGACGGCCTTTGCCAGCGGATGGTCCGGCGCTAGGCCCAAGAAGCTCGCGCCGAACAGCGTGTCGGGGCGGGTGGTGAAGACCTCGATCACTTCGTGATCTCGCGCTGCGGCCCCCTTCACCGTCTCGAAGCGGATGAGCAGCCCTTCCGAGCGACCGATCCAATTGGCTTGCATCAGCCGCACCTTCTCCGGCCAGCGGTCGAGCTTGCCGAGCGCGTCGAGCAGGTCCTGCGCGTAGTCGGTGATCTTCAACACCCATTCCGGCTGCTCGCGTTGCTCGACGAGAGCACCGGAGCGCCAGCCGCGGCCGTCGATGACCTGCTCATTGGCGAGCACCGTCTGGTCGACCGGGTCCCAATTCACCTTGCGCTGCTTGCGATCGACGAGGCCGCCCGCCAGCAGGTCGAGAAAGAGCTTCTGCTGCTGATGGTAGTAGTCGAGGTCGCAGGTCGCGAATTCGCGCGCCCAGTCGAGCGAAAGCCCCATACTCTTCAGCTGGCCCCGCATGGTGGCGATGTTGTCGTAGGTCCATTTGGCGGGATGAATGCCACGCTCGATTGCGGCGTTCTCCGCCGGCAGTCCGAAGGCATCCCAACCCATGGGGTGCAGCACGTTGTGGCCGCGCGCCCGCATGTAGCGGGCGACCACGTCCCCCATGGTGTAGTTGCGGACATGACCCATATGGATGCGCCCCGATGGATAGGGGAACATTTCAAGAACATAATATTTCGGGCGTGGATCGTTCTCGTTGGCATGGAACAGGCCCCGCTCCTCCCAAAGCTTCTGCCAACGGGGCTCTGCGTCGCGCGGGTTGTAGCGTTCGTTCGGCATTGCAGTCGGGCGTGAGGACCGGAGGATTGAACCGAAATCGACGGGACTAGGCCATGAAAGGCGAAGTCGGGTCAATCGCGCGCGAAGGGCACAAGCGAACAGCCTCGTTCACATCCGGCAACGACAGCGTGATTTGCCGTGGGCGGCTTGCCTGCGACAAGATGGCAGCAAGTGAGCCACACAAAAGAAAGACCTCTCCAATGCTTCGCGAGATTGTTCTGAGTGGCGCGATCGCCCTTATGGCTACGGTCGCGCCAGACCTGGCCGACGCGCAAAGCGCTCAGGGTCTTGCCTGGTGCAAGGGGCAAGGAGACCCCACGCCAGAGCAGCAGATCGGCGGCTGCTCCGACGTGATCGAGTCAAATAGCGTTCAAGGTCGCGATCTTGCCCTCAGCCATTTCCGTCGCGCCGCCGCCTATCTCAAGCAGCAGGACTACGACAGCGCCATCCACGATTTCGGCGAGGGGCTGGCGCTCGATCCCAACGCCGCCGCCGCCTTCTATGGCCGCGGCGTCGCCTATGAGGGAAAGCACGACCCCGACCGCGCGATTCTCGACTACGACGCGGCGATCAAGCTCGACCCGCGTCACGTCAAGGCACTCAGCAACCGCGGCGCGATCTATGCCGATCAGCGCGCTTATGAGCGCGCGCTTGAGGACAACAACCGCGTCATCGAGCTCGAGCCGGATCAAGCCAGAGGCTTCGTCAATCGCGGCCTGACCTGTGCGCGCCGGGGCGACTTCGAGAATGCAATCCGCGACTTCGACCAGGCGATCAAGCTCGATGCGAAATCCGCCATCGCCTTTTTCAACCGGGGGCGCGTCTATCTCGCCAAAGGCGAGACCGGGCGCGCCATCCAGGATTTCGATGCGGCCCTCGACATCGGTCCAAAGACTCCGGGGGCTTTCGAGGAGCGTGGCTTTGCGCAGTTGAGTCAAGGCCAGATCGGCAAGGCGATCGCCGATTACGACGCTGCGTTGCAGCTCGATGCCAAGCGCGCCACCGCGCTTTATGGCCGGGGCACCGCCAAGCTGAAAAAGGGCGATGCGAGCGGCGCGGAAGATATCGCCGCGGCGAAGGCGATCAAGTCCGATATTGGCAGCGTCTTCGAACAAGCCGGCGTGAATTAGCGCGAGAGTTGCGGGGGCGGCGCCTCTCTGGCATGCCGGACTTGCCATGAGCGAAGCGGGCTTGGTCTCATCCTCCCTCCACGCGGTCGAGCGTGACATCGCCGATGCGGCGCGCGCCGGCGGACGCGATCCCGCTTCCGTGAGGTTGATCGCTGTCACCAAGACGGTGCCCGAGCAGGTCATCGAGGAGGTCATCGGTTTGGGCCAGAGGCGGTTCGGCGAGAACCGGGTGCAGGAGGCCAAGGGAAAATGGCCTGCGCTGAAAGCGCGCTATTCCGGTCTCGAGCTGCATCTCATCGGTCCGCTGCAGTCGAACAAGGTGCACGACGCGGTGCATCTGTTCGATGTCATCCATAGTCTCGACCGGCCGAAACTCGCGCATGCTCTTGCAGAAGCCATCGCGCGCGTGGACAAACGGCCGCGCCTGCTCGTGCAGGTCAACACGGGCGAGGAGCCACAAAAGGCGGGGGTGCGACCCGCCGAGACCGACACCTTCGTGGCGCAATGCCGTGATGCGTATGGTCTTGAGATCGAGGGTCTGATGTGCATCCCGCCGCTCGACGAGGAGCCCTCGCTGCATTTCGCCCTGCTCGCCAAGATCGCCGCGCGGCTCGGACTGAAAGAGCTGAGCATGGGCATGAGCAGCGATTTCGGCACGGCGATCGCCTGCGGCGCCACTTACGTCCGCATCGGCACCGCCATCTTCGGCGCGCGTGATACAGGCACTCGCGACTGACCTATTTTTGTCATGGCCGGGCTTGTCCCGGCCATCCACGACTTGAATCGCCCCAGACGTGGATGCCCAGCACAAGGCCGGGCATGACGAAATGTGAATCGTCACATCACAACAACTTTCGACCCTGGTCGCAATTGTCTGATCAGCGCGGAGAGATCGCGGCGCGATAGGCCGATGCAGCCCTCGGTCGGCGAATAGCCGGGGCGCGCGAGATGCACGAAGATGGCGCTGCCGCGGCCCTTGACCCGCGGACGGTCGTTATAGCCAAGCGCGAGCACGACATCATAGAGATGGTCTGCGCGCTTCAAGCCTTCCGCGCTTCGTCGCGAGGGAAGCTGGATCAGCCTGTTGTAGTTGCGGTCGGCGGGATCGTCGCACCAGCCGTCATTGTCGCGGATAGCGCGGACCGGCAGGCGCGTCCGGGGCCGCGCGACGCGATCGGCCCGATAGAGCACCTGACGCATAAGAAAGCGCCCAAGCGGGGTGGCGCAGTCGCCTTCCCGCTTCAGCGCCGCGGTGCCGGCGCGGCCGAGCGCGGCCCGCCGGACGCCATGGGCCAAGGCAAGGCGCCCTTCCCTAGGGCTCCCCGGCGCGCGCCTGACGACGATGTCGTTCGTTTGCTTAACCCTCATGCCTGACTAGCCTTTTCGTTCGGCCGGTGTTGCGCGAGCCGCTTGTCCAAGGGCGAGCCGACGCTTATTACTTTACTGCTGAGAGTTCAGTCGGGGGCGGTGATGGGCAACGCGCGCAAGATCCTGATCATCGACGACGATGACGAGCTTCGCGACTCCTTGAGCGAGCAGCTCTCGCTGCATGAGGAATTCGAGACGCTGCTCGCGGCCACGGCGTCGGACGGGCTGAAGCTTGCACGCAACGGCCATGTGGACCTCGTTCTCCTCGACGTTGGCCTTCCCGATCTCGACGGGCGCGAGGCCTGCAAGCTGCTGCGCCGCGGCGGGTTCAAGGGCCCGATCGTCATGTTGACGGCGCAGACTTCGGATTCCGACACCATCCTCGGTTTGGAGTCAGGCGCCAACGACTATGTGACCAAGCCATTCAAGCTCGGCGTGCTGCTCGCACGCATTCGCGCGCAGCTCCGACAGCACGAGCAAAGCGAGGACGCGGTATTCACCATTGGGCCTTACACCTTCAAGCCCGCCTCCAAGCTTCTGGTCGACGACGGCGGCGGCAAGATCAGACTCACCGAGAAGGAAACCTCGATCCTCAAATATCTCTACCGCGCGGGGGAGCGGGTCGTCACCCGCGACGTGTTGCTGCATGAGGTGTGGGGTTACAACGCCGGCGTCACCACCCATACGCTGGAGACCCACATCTATCGCTTGCGCCAGAAGATCGAGAAGGACCCCTCTCAGGCCGAGCTGCTCATCACCGAGACGGGCGGGTATAAGCTCGTGCCCTAGCCAAATACCTGTCTCCTGCATTTGTCATGGCCGGGCTTGTCCCGGCCATACACGCCTTTTCTGCACTGAGCAGATTCGTGGAATGCCCGGCACGACGCCGGGCATGACGTGCATTCTGTTTTTCAAGAGTCAGGAATCACGAAATCCGCGATCACCGGCACGTGGTCCGAGGTGCGCGGCCAATCGCGCGTCTCGTCGAGGACGCTCATCGAGACGGCGGCCCCGTCGAGAGCGGGCGTGGTCCAGATGTGGTCGAGCCGCCGCCCGCGATTTGACGCGCGCCAGTCCCGGGCGCGGTAGCTCCACCAAGTGTAGAGCGTCCGCTCGGGCGGCACGTGCCGGCGCATGACGTCGACCCAACCCTGGGAAGCCTGCACGCGTTCGAAGCTCTCCACCTCGGCGGGCGTATGGCTCACGACCTTGAGCAGTTGCTTGTGCGACCACACATCCGTCGGCAGTGGCGCCACGTTCAGGTCGCCGACAAGGATCATACGGTTCTTCGCCTTGCCGCGCATGCCGCCAAACCAGGCCTCCATCGCTTCAAGGAATTCGAGCTTGTGGCGGAACTTTGGATTGAGCGCCGGGTCCGGCACATCGCCGCCCGCCGGCACATAGACATTGTGCAGCACGAGCGGCTTTTGTGCGCGTCTGCCCCCGCCAAGGGCAACTGAGAGATGGCGTGCGTGTCCCCGCCCGCAAATGTCGCGGCGCTCGACGAGCGTGAAGGGAATGCGCGAAAGTGTGGCGACGCCGTGATAGCCCTTTTGCCCGGCGATCGCGACGTGGTCGAAGCCGAGAGCACGGAGCGGCAGCTCGGGGAAGCTGCCGCCAACGCATTTGATCTCTTGCAGGCAGAGGATGTCGGGCCGATAGGCCCTGACGAAGCGCTCGACGAGGTCGAGACGAAGCCTGACCGAGTTGATGTTCCAGGTGGCGAGACGAAGGCGCATGGGGCGCCGAGGATCGGTGCGTAAGACCGGCGACACAAGGTCTTTCGATCGCGGCGCCGGAAATTGGCGGACGCAAATTTTCCGGGGTGCGGGTGGAGCAAGCTAGCGCAGAAAAAAGAAAAGGCGCCCAACCACTACGCATGGTTGGGCGCCAGAAGCGCGTTTTTTGCGCGCGCGTGCCGGGAGGGAAGCCGGCACGGGCGGGCCACATCTTCGGCTAGACGGGGGGCACTACCGATGAAAAGCGATGTGGACCGCTCTGAACTCAGAAATATGGAGGTTCCCCGCCGATTTCAACCGGCGCGCGGCAAAAAAATTAATGGGGCGTAAACGGAGCGCGCGCTCTCCAGCCTATCATGCGGATATTGCGCCATTTTTTGGCGTCAGCTAACGAATTCGTGAACGACGGGACCGGGGGTTTGAAGCCACGAGTTAACCCCTGCCTGGCTCCTATTGGAACGGCTGAAAGGACACCGTCGAGTTGAAGAAATCGGCCGCGACCTTTCTTCCCGGAATGACGTCGTTGATCGTCACGCTGGTGGCCAGCCCCTGGGCGTCGGTGATTACCCATTGCTTCAGCTTCATTTCGGGCTCGGTATCGAAATAGAGCTTGATCTGACCGGCAGCGTCGCCGGTCTTGTCCTCGAGCGCGATCGCAAGCGAGCCTTCTTGGCTCTCAACGCCGACGATGCGGGCATCGCGGTCGAGATCGACGCCGTCGCCCAGCAGCAGTCGGAAGGGTGTCGACTCGAGTGGATATTTCTCGATCGTCTTCAGGCCCGAATCCTCGATGGCAAGAAAATGACCGTCGGCAACGATGCGGAGCTCGCTTGGGGGCGCATAATCGAATCTGAGCTTGCCCGGCCGCTCCACGTAGAAACGGCCCGTAGCGTGCTTGTTGTTGGAGTCGATCTGTTCGAATTTCCCTTGCAAATTGGTGATGCCGTTGAAATAGGCATTGATGCGCTGCACGGCCGCGGTCTCCTGCTCGCCGATTAGAGGTGTGGGCCGGGGGGCGGCCTCCACCGCCGCGTCCCAGCCCGCCCCCTCGTCGGCGGCATTGGGATTGATCTCGCCTGGCTCCGCCGCCGTATCGCCTGGCTCGGGAAGCGAAGCATCGTAGGGCTGCTCTGCGGCAGGTGCGGCTCCCCCCGGCACGTCTTGCGCCGGCCGGAGCGCATCTTGCGGGGGGGTGGCGCCAGTAGTGGGCGTCATCTTTTGCACCGTCGTGGTGTCCTGGGCGAAGGCAAGTCCCGCCGACAGGCTAAGAGCTGGTGACAAGCTTAAGAGAAGCCACGCGGTTCCTAAGCGCATTGATGACCCCCTGATGGACCGGCTCGGTAAAGTGCCAGCGGCAATCGATAGATGATTCCTCCAAATCTGGTCAACTTCTTGACGAGGTGACGGCAGAGCCCGGGCCTTTCGCTCCAAGACGCGCCTTTTCGAGCACTTCCCCGGGCGAGGAGCAAAGGCCCTAATAAGGCGACGTCGCCTCGTCGCGGCCGACCAGGATCTCACGCTTGCCGGCGTGATTGGCGGCCCCGATCAGCCCCTCTTTTTCCATCCGCTCAACCAGGGTGGCCGCACGGTTATAGCCGATGCCGAGCCGCCGCTGCACATAGCTGGTCGAGGCCTTGCGGTCCTTAAGCACAATGGCCACGGCCTGATCGTAGAGGTCGTCGCCCGACTCGGCATAGTCCTCGCCGTCCTCAGGCCCCCTGCCGTCTTCGTCCTGCTCCTCCTCGGTGACCGCCTCGAGATAGTCCGGCACCCCCTGTCGCTTCAGATGGCGCACGACCTTCTCCACCTCCTCGTCGGAGACGAAGGGTCCATGCACGCGCATGATGCGGCCGCCCCCGGCCATATAGAGCATGTCGCCTTGGCCGAGCAGCTGCTCGGCGCCCTGCTCGCCAAGGATGGTGCGGCTGTCGATCTTCGACGTCACCTGGAAGCTCACTCGCGTCGGAAAGTTCGCCTTGATGGTGCCGGTGATCACGTCGACGCTCGGACGTTGCGTCGCGGTGATCAGATGGATGCCCGCGGCCCGCGCCATCTGGGCGAGCCGCTGCACCGCGGCCTCGATGTCCTTGCCGGCGACCATCATCAGATCCGCCATCTCGTCGACGATGACGACGATGTACGGCATCGCCTCATAATCCATCTCCTCCTGCTCATAGATGGCGCGGCCGGTGGCGCGGTCGAAGCCCGTCTGCACGGTCCGGGTCAGCACCTCGCCTTTCGCCTCAGCATGCAGGATGCGGCTGTTGTACCCCTTGATGTCGCGCACGCCCAATTTCGACATGCGTTTGTAGCGCTCTTCCATCTCGCGCACCGTCCATTTGAGCGCCACCACCGCCTTCTTCGGATCGGTGACCACTGGGGCGAGCAGATGCGGGATGCCGTCATAGGAGGAGAGCTCCAGCATCTTGGGGTCGATCATGATGAATTTGCACTGATACGGAGACAGCCGGTAGAGCAGGGACAGGATCATGGTGTTGATGCCGACCGACTTGCCGGAGCCCGTGGTGCCGGCGATCAAGAGATGCGGCATGCGGGCGAGATCGACGATGACGGATTCGCCCCCGATATTCTTGCCGAGCGCGAGCGCCAATCTCGCATCCGTCTCCTGGAAGTCGGGGGACTCGATGAGCTCTCTCAAGACCACGATCTCGCGCCGCTCATTCGGGAGCTCGATGCCGATGGCGTTGCGGCCGGGGACCACGGCCACGCGGGTGGCGACCGCGCTCATCGAGCGGGCGATGTCGTCGGCTAGCCCGATCACGCGGGAGGATTTCGTCCCCGGCGCGGGCTCGAGCTCATACAGCGTGACCACGGGGCCAGGGCGCACATTGGTGATCTCGCCCTTGACACCGAAATCCTGCAGCACACCTTCGAGCTCCCGCGCGTTCTCCTGCAGGACCTCGTCGCTGATGCTGCGGCCGCGATTCGAGCGAGGCTGCTGCTGCAACAGCTTGAGCGGCGGAGCCTCGTAGGGAGTGTGCGAGCGCGGCGGGCGGCGCGGGCCGGTATGCCCCTTTTTCGCTTCCGGCGTGGTGCGCGTGATGCGAAAGGTCGGCTCGGTGACGTCCTCCTCGTCCTCGTTGCCCTCCGCGTCATCGACGAGGTCGAACGGCTCGACATCGAAGGAGGGCTCGATACGGCCATCCGCATCGGCCTCCGCCCAGGGCTCCTCCTGGGGCGCAGCCGCGGCGTCCTGATCGAAGTCGGGAGCGTCATCGGGCGCCTCCTCGCGTTTCCGCCAACCGAAGCCGCGCCGGATTTGGGCGCCTGTATGCATGGCAATGTGCATCGCAGCGCCAAGCGAGGCGTTCGCCCATTCGCTCGGGATTTTCGTTCTCGGCGCCCACACGGCAATGAGCGAGGAGGCGCTCGTGCCGCAGGCGAATAGCAGCAGGGAGGTGCCGGTAATCAGGAAGGCAAGACCGGCGATGAAGGAGGCGGCGGCCGCGGGCAACAGTCCGATGACATGGGCGCCGGCCATGAAGAAATCGCCGAGAATGCCGCCAAGTCCGTTCGGCAGCGGCCAGCTCTTCGGCTGTGGCAGCGCGGAAAGGGCGGCGGCGAGCAGCAGCACGGCGATGGGCCAAATGAACAGCCTCGCCCGCCCGCGTTCCGGCACCGTGTGGAGCACGAGATGCCAACCCCAGGCAGCCAGCGGCAGGAAGAGGACGATCGACGCAAGGCCCAGGGACTGGATGGCGAGGTCGGCGAGCACTGCGCCCCAATGCCCGAGCAGGTTTCGGGGCGCCGCTTGCGTGGCGTTGTTGAAGCTCGGATCGTAGACGGACCAGGTCGCGAGGCTCGCCCAGGCAGCGCAGGCGATGGCGATGATGCCAAGGCCGTAGCCCCCAAGCACGAGCCGCCTCAAGCCAGACTCGACCGAGCCCGGCAGGAGCCGCTGCCGCTCCTTCTGTCTGCGCCTGTTGACCATACCCTAACCCAATGTGGCGACGATGCGCGCCAAAGCCTCGGCCGTGGTCGTGACGTCATGCACCAGCGCAACCCTGACGTGAATTCGCGCCAGGATTGATGCCGCGGGCCCCGTCACGGGCAAGATAAGTGCCCGGCAACAGTCTGACACCACACCCTTTCCAAAGGGTTTTTGCCGCGGCCTCGCCGCCCCCGTGCGCCTGCATGTCGAGCCAGAGAAAGAAGCCTCCTTGAGGCCGCCGGTAGCCATAGCGGCCTTGGAGAATGCCGTCGGCGACGTCGAGATTCTGGCGGTAGAGCGCGCGGCCCTGCGCCACATGCTCCTCGTCAGACCAGGCCTCCACCGAGACATGCTGGATGGGCAGGGGCACTTGCGGGCAGGCGACGTTGCGGAACCGGGAGAAGGACGCGATGAAGCTTGGATCGCCGGCTATGAACCCCGACCGCAAGCCCGGAAGCCCTGACCGCTTGGAGAGGGACTGGAATGCTACGACATTGGCAAGCGTGCCGTCCTGGGCGCATGCGGCCTCGAGCGCGCCAGGTGGCGGACCGTCGCCATAGATCTCCGAATAGCATTCGTCGGCGAACAGTATGAAGTTGAAGCGGCGCGCGAGCGCGATTGCGGTCGCGAGATAAGCGCGATCAGCCACGGCGCCTTGTGGGTTCGATGGCGAGCAGAGATAGAGCGCGATGGTGCGGGTGAGGAGCGCGCCGTCGATAGCCTCGAGGTCCGGGAGGAATCCCGTTGCCGCCGAGCTTGCGAGGAATACGGGCTCCGCGCCCGAGGCGGCCGCCGCGGCCGCGTAGGCCTGATAGAAGGGGTTGGGGATCAGCACCGCCGTTCAGCGGCAGCACCTCAGTGTGGTTGGCGTCGATTTGGCCGGCAAGAGCCGGATAGCGGCGCCCCACCCAGTCCGCGATTGCCTGGCGGAGCGCCGGGATGCCCCGGATCGGCGGATAGCGGCCGAACTCGCTCAAATGCAGCTCAAGCGTCGGGCCGAGGAAGGACGAGAGAAGCGCGCTCCGGGCTCGACGCGCTGAAGCAACTCGGTCAAACGCGCGAAAGGCGAGGTGACGAGGTCGTCGAGATGGGTAAGCCGAGCATGAGGCGCCATGCGGCCGGTGTTACGTGAGGACGTGATTCCCAGCAATGGGCCGGTGGTGGTCTGGCCGGGTAAGCAGACAATAAATAAGCCCCGGCAACGCGCCGGGGCTTAGGTGAGAGCGAAAGTCAAGGGAGGAGGAGACTTGGCTCTCGAATTACAGCCTTCTTATCCCTGGAGTTGATTCTAAGTGTTTGTGCTACTGGACCACCTCTCCATGGAGATTGATATCGAGCCCTTCGACTTCGACGGCCTGCGAGACGCGCAAGCCGATGATGATGTCGAGGATCTTGAGGATGATGTAGGTCACGATCCCACAATAGATGAAGGTACCGGCCACGTCGTAGAACTGGATCACCATCTGTTGTGGGTTGCCGTCGATCAGCCAGCCTTTGGAGGCCGAATTGATGGCGTTGGAGGCCAGCATGCCGGTCATCATGGCGCCGAGCGCGCCACCCACGCCATGCACGCCCCAGACGTCGAGCGCGTCGTCATAGCCGAAGATCTTCTTCATGTGGACCGAGGCGAAGTAGCACACGACGCCGGCCGCGATGCCGATAATCAGGGCGCCCGTCGGGTTGACGAAGCCCGATGCCGGGGTGATGGCGACGAGGCCGGCGACCGCGCCGGAAATCATGCCGAGCACGCTCGGCTTCTTGCCGATGATCCACTCCGACACCATCCAGCCAAGAGCGGCCGCCGCAGTGGCGATTTGCGTCGCCGCCATGGCCATGCCGGCATTGACATTGGCAGTCACGGCGGAGCCGGCGTTGAACCCGAACCAGCCGACCCACAGCAGCGAGGCGCCGATCACGCTATAGGCGAGGTTGTACGGGGACATGTTCTCCTTGCCGACCCCGTAGCGCTTGCCGAGCACGATGCACGTCACCAACCCTGCCGTTCCGGCATTCAGATGCACGACGGTTCCGCCTGCGTAGTCGAGCGCGCCCATGGCTCCAAGCCAGCCGCCGCCCCAAACCCAATGCGCGATCGGGCAATAGACGAGGAGCAGCCAGGCGGCCATGAACAGCATGAAGGCCGAGAACTTCATGCGGTCGACCAGAGCACCGGCAATCAGCGCCGGGGTGATGATGGCGAAGGTCATCTGGAACGTCATGTAGACGGATTCAGGGATCGTCCCCGCCAAGGAGCTGACCGCGTTGAGGCCCATCGGCTTCAGGAAGAAATATTTGAAGCCGCCGATCCAACGGTTGAGCGACTCGCTGTCATTGGTCGTGAACGCGATCGAATAGCCGATGATCATCCACAGCACGGTGATGATGCAGGTCGCCCCGAAGACTGCGCCTAAGGTGGCGAGGACGTTCTTCTTGCGCACCATGCCGCCATAGAACAGCGCAAGGCCCGGGATCGTCATCATCAGCACGAGCGCGGTTGATGTGAGCATCCAGGCCGTATCGCCGGTATTGATCGGCGATACCGGCGCTGCGGGGGCGGCCGGAGCCGCGGCGGCGCCTGCCTCTTGGGCAAACGCCGGATCGATATGGGCGAGGAGCAGCACAGCGAGCGCTCCAACGACGCCGGAAAGAATTTTGATAAGGGTCACCATCTAATTACCTCCCCCTCTCAGAGCGCTGATTCGTCGGTTTCGCCGGTACGGATGCGCACCGTCTGCTCGACCGGAACGACGAAGATCTTGCCGTCGCCGATTTGGCCGGTCTTGGCCGCGGCAACGATGGCATCGACGGCCTTGTCGACCTGCTTGGCCGGCAGGACGACCTCGATCTTGATCTTCGGCAGGAAATTCACGGCATATTCCGCGCCCCGATAGATCTCCGTATGGCCTTTCTGCCGCCCGTAACCCTTGACTTCGGTCACGGTCATGCCTTGCAGGCCGAGCTCGGTGAGGGCTTGGCGCACCTCATCGAGCTTGAATGGCTTGATGATCGCCATCACCAGCTTCATCTCTCTACCCCTCCATTTGCGGCTTCTTCGATTTTGGCCACGCCGTCGCGATCCGCGTGAACCCGAAAGCAGAGTCAAGCTACGTGCCAACTCGGCCGCACCGCAGCGATTCGTTGTCTTTAAGGGGTTTTTAAGGGGTCCTGGCTGCCCCTAACCGGAGGGAGCAACGCATTAATGCCTAATAATTAGGCAGAAAACGGCATTTGCGCAGGGTATAAGCAAAAAATCAGCAGGGCTTTCGCTCACGCACGAGACCCTCCTGGGCCGTGGAGGCCACGAGCTCTCCGGACCGAGTGAAGAGGGTGCCCCGGCAGAACGCCCGCCCCCCACCCGAG
>Ga0116217_10001246_pt1 | contig 24844 bp, 20 predicted proteins | sample Sb_taG_6_FD_89697 | JGI IMG/M metagenome (GOLD analysis project Ga0116217, IMG submission 89697) | Peat soil microbial communities from Weissenstadt, Germany - Sb_50d_4_PS metaG | ecosystem: Environmental > Terrestrial > Soil > Wetlands > Peat | place: Germany: Weissenstadt | collected 2010-09-21 | reverse complement strand
GGGAATGACAAGTTCACGCAGAATCATTCCTACCGGGTGTCCGTTTACGCGACCACCATTGCCGCTGAAATGCGCTTGCCGGAACAGCAAATCGAGGATGTGCGCGCCGCGGCCTTGTTACACGATATTGGGAAACTCGAAATCAGCCGCGGTATCCTTTACAAAGCCGCGCGGCTGGACGAGGGCGAAACGGAAGAGATGAAGTCCCACGTGGAGAAAGGCATCAAGATCCTCACGCCCGTCGGCGGCTCGCTTCGCCGCGTTTTGCCCATTATCCTCGCGCATCACGACCGGTTTGACGGCACGGGCTACCATCCCACGAAGGGCGAAGAGATTCCCATTGAGGCTCGCATCATCACGGTCGCCGACGCATACGATGCGATGATCAGCGATCGCCCTTACCGAAAAGGGATGTCGCCAATCGAGGGGCGCGACGCGATCCTGAAGAGTACGGGCACAGACTTCGATCCCTCCGTCGTCAAAGCGTTTGAGTCTGCGTTCCGCAAACAAAGAATGGAAGTCCCTGAAGTTCTGGTGTGAGACCCTTAAAAATTTCAATGGGAGGAAGCCGCTTCTCGCGCGGGCAATTGCCCGGAAATGCATTCGCGAGAAGCAGTTCTACAAATACTCGCGCTTATTCCCGGGGCTGGACGCGGACCAGGTAGCCATTGTAATCAACATACCATACGGTTACTGGATGGGTGGAACTGTCAATGTAAGTTCTGCGGTCGTAGGTGAACGGCTCGGGCATCTCATACACCGTCCAGCCATCAGTCTTCTGGTTGTATCTCACCATCTGCCGCCCGTGGAGCACCCCGGCCCAGACTTCGCCGTTCTTGTCCGGCTGGGCTTCGTAAAAATCCGTCAGCGGGCTCGGGGCCAGCGGTGGGACGTGCTCTTCAATGAGGCCCGTCTTGGTGTTTAATTCGATCAAGGCGCCGTCGCCTCCCCCAAACCAGGGATTGTCGTAGGGATCGAAGCCACCACGCTTACCGGTCATCATGTGCACACCCGAGTTCTGCTTGATCCACTCTCCTGTGCTCAGGTCCATCCGCTCTATGGTGTTGCCCCAGGCTGGCAGCCCGCCGCCACCATAGTATTTCCCGTCCGCGGAAATCAGGTTGTCGTAACTGAAGCTTACCTGCAGGGGATAGCGCTGGACCACTTTGCCCGTTTCCGGATCGATTTTTCGCACATTAAAGTCGCGGCTGTCCCAGACGTAACCATCAGCCGTCATGGAAAAATTGCCAAACCCAGGCGCATTCAAAGGAACAGCGTCTTCAATCTTGACCTGCGTGACTTTTCCGGTTTGTGGATCGAGACGGTTCAGGTTGTGTCCCCAGTTTTCTGAAAACCACGGGATATCGTTCTTGTCGATCCTTACGGCATGCGTGCCGGGCATCGCTTTCGGTGTGAGCGGAATGGTGTATTCCGTCACAATTCCCGTATTCGGATCCAGTTTGCCGACGACATCGGTCTTGTGACTGGTGAACCACATCATCCCTTTCGAGTCGCCTTGGACATCATGCAAGGCCAACAGCGACTGCGGCAGCTCGTATTCGGTAACGATGACCTTCGTGTCGGCTCCTCGCGGGCGCGGGAACACGCGCAACGGTTCATCTTGCGCGTTGGGTCCGCGGACACGCGTCAGAAAGTTCACCAGCGTTTTCACTTCTTCGGCCGAGGTTCCGTCTTGGCGCGTGACCGAATTGTTTCCGCCGCCCGTGGATGAGGTTCCCTTGATGCGGATCACGAGAGAAGTGCCGGAATATTGCGTCATCCGGTCGACGATCAGTCCCCAGCTGTGTTCGTCATAGCGGTTGCGGAAAATCTGCTGCCAGGAATGGCACGCGGAACAATTTTTCTGAAGAGTCGCTTTCTCCTGCGCCGTCCCCGGCATGTTCCACAACAATTCCGCGCCGCTGAGCTGACGTTCGATCTCCGGCGTGGCTGGCAGCGCATCCGAATCGGAAACCCGCTCCAAAACGATGTCGTCCAGCTTTGAAGCTCCGTCAATATGGACGGAATTCATGACGTAAGGCTTGAACAAAAGCGGAGTGGGAATCCGCAAAGTGTAATCCCCGGTTTGCATCTTGGGGAATTCGTAGTGTCCTTGCGCGTCGGTATACACCGTCGTCCGCACGCCATTCGGCGCGATGAGCTGCACTCCAACGCCTTCCGGCGAATCCCCGCTCGGAATCTTGACGGCTCCGGTGGCGCCTCCCGACAACCCGTTTTGGACTGCCCATTTTTGGGTGGCCGCGCGATACCAGGGATTCGGTCCAGGATTTTCTCCTTCGACGCAGCACTTCCCTTCCTTGATGTAGGTAATGAGATCGGCGACATCCGCGTCCTTCAGTGTCGTGCCAAACGCCGGCATCCCCGGACCGCCCTCCTTGATTTTTGCGGCCACATTTTCATCGGTCACGGGATCGCCGGACATCAATTGAGAGTGCTTGAAAAGTTCCTTCAGATATGGGCCGGTCTTCGCATATTGGTTGTGGCACATCCAACATTTGTAGAAGTAAATGTTTTCGCCGCGGCCCGCGCCGCTATCGGCGATCACCTTATAGGTATCGAGGCGCGCTGAGCGCTGGAAATCGTCCGTGTGCATGACCTTGGCGGATGCCGTCTGCGATTGCGGGGGCGCCGCATGGGACCTGCTTACGCTCCCCACCACGAGAAGGGCTAACCCGATCGTGACGGTAGCCAGAATGGTGACGCGCGTATGGATGCGGCTCTGATTTCTCATGGTGTCCCCTGTAGTCGGCAATCGCTGATCCGGGCGGACTGGTCCGCCATCGCGGAACGCTGCAATTAGCTATAGTTCATAAATCAAAAACTGTCAAAATATTTTCGTTCGCGTTGAGCAAGTGTCTAACTTCGTCGAAGGGCGCCGCGCATTGCATGCAACGACCTTGCGGAACTCTTTGAAACGTCCGCCCAATGCAACGGCGGGTTGCCCGGTTTGACGAGGAATTGTGTCGCTTGTGTTAATTATCACTTCCGCGAAAAACAAATCCGCAGTGCTTGACCCCTTCCGGACGACCCCTCAACATAAAAAGAAACGTATAGCCGGGTGCAGACGGTTGTGGGGTTGCAGCGGTGGGAAAATTAGTTCGGTCGGTTTTCAAAGCCAATTGCGGACGCATGCCCGCGGCATGTGGGAGGCGCCCTAGTTCTTCATTTTCATTCCATCGTCGAATTTCACTCCTTGGCGCATTGTTGACTTTCCTTGCCGTTCCTGTTCTCCACGCCCAGGAACAGCCCGATATCCCCAAGCCCGTGCCGGTCATCATCGGGGGAGCGGGATTCATCACTTCGTTTGATGGTGGACAACCCCATCTGGGGCCTCTGATCGCTCCGGTCCTTCTCGTCCCCATAGGAGACCGTTGGCTGATCGAATCCCGGACCACTTTTGAAGCGGATATGAGCCAAGAGCCGGGGAGTAGCGCTTTTCATGGCCAGGTCCTAAAAAGCATTGATTATCTCCAATTGGATTTCATAGCCAACCCCTACGTGACCGTCACGGTGGGAAGATTTCTTACCCCCTTCGGAATATTCAACGAGCGGCTTTACCCCATCTGGATCCGAAACCTTCAGACCGATCCATTGATCCTGCCGATCGGCACGGGGCCCTCCCAGGCCAGCACCGGAGCCATGGTGCGCGGCGGCTTCCCGGCAACGTCCAAATTCAATATCAACTACGCCGTTTATTTTTCGGCGTTGAGCACGGTTACGTTGAGCAACGTGACTCCGCTCGACTCGGACCGCCTGGTGGGCGGACGCGCGGGAATCTTCATTCCCAACGCGCGGCTCGAAATCGGCGGCTCCTTTGAGCATTTGCTGCAGGACGAGCGCTCGAACTCTTTCGGTTTTCATGGCGGCTGGCAGCCGCCGGCGCTGCCATTGGAATTCCGCGGGGAATATCAACGCTCGGCCAGGGGGAGCGGCTACTGGATCGAACCTGCATACCGCCTGAGCCAGGTTCCGTTCTGGCAGTACGCCATGCGACGAACGCAGCTCGTCGCGCGCATGCAACAGTATTTTGTAGGGGAGATCCCGAGCGATTCGCTGCCGCCCGTGAATACCCGCCAGTTTGAATTCGGCGTGAATTACTACTTTCGGGATGGCCTGCGAGCGGTGAGCAGCTATGGCCGGCAGTTCAGCGAGCTGGGAAACAAGAACGTTTGGACGGTTGGACTGACCTATCGCTTCGCAATTCCGCTCGGCCCTGGAGGCGAAAATTGAGATTCAGACGGAGTATGCTCGCCTGCCTTTCGGTCTTGATACTAGGGGCAGTTTTATGCGCCGCGGGACAGGAGCAAGCGAAGGTAGTGGACTCGAAAGTTTCCTCCGCCGGCACAGGCACGGCTTCCAGCTCGACATTGGGCTCCTCGAAGCCAGTGCAGGCAGCAGCCTATTCGCGCTTCCAAGGAGAGCAGCGATATCGCGCCAACTGCGGCCGGTGCCACATGGCGCCGCATAAGTTTCCACCCCGCATGATGGCCACGATCGAACGGCACATGAGGGTTCGCGCCACGATTACCAACGAAGACATGAAATTCATCGTGCGGTACATGACTGAGTGACGATGAGAAGAGAAAGTTATGAAGACCGGTCCGTGCCTGCTCCGCTTCTAGCGCGGGCATTTGCCGCATTGCTGCTCTTGCTGCTGCTTCTGCCCGTAAAGGCCCAGCAGGCGCCTCGCTTGATTGAAGTGCTTGCGGGCCACGACAGCCGGTACAAAATCGAGGGCATGAGCAAGCCCAGCATCACGGTCACGGCAAACGAAAAAATACTTCTCCGGGTGACGGCGATTCGCGCCAAGCAGAACAACAGGGACGGCTCGATCCACGGATTTTCCCTGCTGCGCCCCAAGGACCACCAGCCCGTTCCTGGCTGGGAGTTGCTGCTCAAGCCGGGCGTCCAGGAATTCTCGCTCACGGCACCGGCGGAACCGGGCGAGTATCAAGTCGTTTGCACGGTCATCTGCAGCGAAGGCCATGAACAGATGAACATGAAATTTATCGTGGAACCGGAAGTCAAGACAGAATCGGATTCTGAAATCAATAAGTGAGGGGGAGAAATGCGCTTTTGGAAACAATCTACATTGTGTTTGACCGCTTTGATTTTGCTTTGTCTCACAAGCCCATCGGTCTTTGGCGGGGACGAAAAGGTCTTCACCGGCGAAATCGGGGACACTCAGTGCGCCATGAATGTCCATTCCATGGACAAATCGCACAAGGAAATGCTCAAGGTGAAATCGGTCGGAAAGACCGCCGCGGACTGCACCTTATATTGCATCAAGAATCGCGGTGGCCGGTTCGTTCTCCAAAACAAGGACAAAGTTTACCACTTGGATAAACCGGAACTCGTAGAACCTTATGCCGGCCAAAAAGTGCGAATCCTCGGGACCCTCGACCCGCAAACGGAGACGATCGAAGTCCACCGAGTTGATCCGCTTCAGTAGCAGGTTCGCTGATGAGCAGGTGGATGTGCTCTGGCATGACGACGTAACCTACAAGGGAGAACCCGTAGCGGTCGCGCACCTCACCGAGGATCTGGACGAAACTATTTCTGGCTCGAACCGAGCGCAGCGGGGGCAGGCGTCGATAGCAAGTGAACGTAATGAAATGCAGATGGCTGCGCCCGTAGTGGCGAATAAGTTTATGGGCCATGGAACAAAAGAGAAGTCAAAACCCCGACCCTCTAAGAGCGAGAGGGTCGGCCACCCGGAAAAACTAAACCAGCTTCCCGGAAAAGCTAAACCAGTCCCTCGGCGTTGACGTACTGGAGTGGTATCATCCAACTATGCGCGTTCGTCAAAAGAAAAAACGCGAAAGGGTCGGCCACCCGCCCCTCGCGGTCTCGCCCGGGAACGCCAATCTCCCGATTGGCGTGGCGCACACCGCCAATGGGAGATTGGCGTTCCCGGGCTTCGACTAATAGCCTTTCTTTTCAATTAGTTGTGGAATATACGGCCCCTTACAAACTGCTCTGGAACCTGCCGATAGCTTTCCAACACTCCAATCGCCTCCTGCCACAATCTTAAGGTTCCCTTAAGGTTCGGAGAAATAGGCTGCGACCCGCAAAAGACGGATTTTTTCTGGCCGTGCCTACGCTTCGTTCACTGCTCAACGTGGGGATGAGGAGAAGCGAGAGGCAACACTGTGAAGTTACGGCATAAAACCGTCGGCAAAATTCGAAGTCGCTCAAAAAATATTTATTCAGATAATTTTCATGTGGAATTGCTATGCTTCACGCGTCTTCTGAACAAGGGCTTGCACATTAGTGTTAGTTTCTGCTATTTCAAAGCGGATGCTGGACGTTCGCCCCGGCCCGGCATCCAGCCAGCGGCAGCCAGGGGCGGGAGGAGATGGTTTCCATGGGTCATTTATTCGGTCTTATAGATATTGCCATGTCTAGAGGGCGGCTTGCTGCCCGCCAAGGCGGTTCGTGCCCGTCGATCGGGCGTTTTTCCGTTATAGCGTTGGGCTTGGCCATCGCGCTGGTCCTTCCAATCTCAAGAGCCGCAGCGCAGGCCACTTCTCCCGCGCCCAGTGGAGAATCAGAGGTCCAACTCCTGAAACCATCAGGACCGGGGCAAGCGGCGCCGCCTACGACGGTGACCCTGCAGGACGCGCTGGAGAGAGCGCGGAAACTCGATCCCACCCTACTGGGCGCGACCTCCGATGCGAGGAGCGCGCGCGAAGACCGGATCCAGGCCAGAAACGCCATGTTGCCGACGATTACTGCGACGACGCAATACCTCGGTACGCAGGGAAACGGCGGAAGGGTCTCTGACGGGAGATTCGTCACAAATGACGGTATTCACGTATACCGGCTCTGGGGCGTGTACCACCAGGATCTGTCGCCGGGCCTTCTGATGGGAACGGCGTATACGCGCACCAAAGCAGCGGAGGCCATAGCTAACGCAAAGGCCGAAATCGCGCGCCGCGGTCTGGCTGTGACCGTAACGAAAAACTATTACGGTATGGTGGTCGCGCAGCGCAAATACGCGACCGCGCAAGCAGGGCTGGACCAAGCCAAACATTTCATGGACATCACGCAGGATCTGGAACATCAGGGACAGGCCCCTCACAGTGATGGCTTGAAGGCGGAAATCCAATACCGGATCCAAAAGCAGGCATTCGACGAGGCCAAGTTTTCCATGGAAGACACCCGCCTGGGGCTTGCCGTAATCCTGTTCCCCGACTTTAATGAAAATTTCACCGTTGTCGATGACCTCGACTCCGCACCCGCCTTGCCACCGTTTCCGGAAGTTCAAGAGATGGCCGAAAAGCAAAACCCCGACATGCGGGTTGCCCGAGAAACGCTTCATGAGGCGGACCTGGATGTCAAGCTAGCGAAAACAGCGTTTCTTCCCACACTGACGGTGGACACCGACTACGGTATTGAAGCGAATTGCTTTGCTCTTAGATGCGCTCGTGCCGCATTCCCGGAAATAGGAGTCCTTCCCAATCTTGGCTATTTCCTTACGGCTGCATTGACAGTCCCGGTCTGGGATTGGGGAACATTGCGCAGCAAGCTGCACCAGGCGGAATTCAAACAGCAGTCCGCCAAGGCGGCATTGAGCCTGGCTACGCGGACCGATGTGAGCGAACTCTATGCCACGTATGACGAGGCGCTTATTGCCCGGTCGGGCCTGGAGGAAGCGCGCACTACGGCGGAACTTGCGGCGGAGAGCCTACGTCTCACTAATTTGCGATATTCTGGGGGAGCGGCTCCGGCGTCCGACGTGGTCGATGCGGAAACGGCGCTGGTGACGGCGCGGAATGCGTATGCCGACGCGCAAGTGCGCTATCGCATGCTCTTGGCGAATCTTCAAACATTTACGGGAAGTTTCTGAGGGATCGAAAACCATAACGGCAAATAGAATTGGAGCGAATCCATGCAATCTTCCTCGATGAATCAAATGAAAAAGGGCCAGCTGGCCCGCACTCTAGTTGTCCTTGTGGCCGGTGGATTACTTTTCTCCGGCTGCGGAGCCAAGGGAGAAGTTGAAGCATCCCCTACCGTGACGGTGCAGGTGGACGCCGCGGAAAAGGGGCCGATCCAGCGCAAGGTGGTTACGGACGCGGTGCTCTACCCGCGCGACCAGGCCGCCATCATACCCAACGTGGTCAAGCCGGTGAAGAAGTGGTTCGTAGACAAAGGCAGCCACGTGAAGACCGGGCAGTTGCTAGGCGAACTGGAAAGCCAGGATTTGACGGGTGCCGCTCAGAAAAGTGCGGGGGGATACGCACAAGCCGAAGTCACCTACCAGATGCAATTGCAAAAGAGCGCGCAGGACTTGAAGTTCGCCAAACAAACTTTGGATTCGGCGCAGAAGTTTTACGACGGGCGCGCGGCGCTGTACAAGGAAGGCGCGGTTTCGGCGAAGGACCTCGACGACGCTTCCGTCGCTTTGAGTTCGGCGAAGAATACGTTCGACCTCACGCAAAAACAGTATGACCTCAAAACCGCGGAGGGGGCATTGAACGCCGCGAAGGGCGACACCGAGAACGCCAATGCGACGCTCAGTTACACCAAGATTACGAGCCCCATCGACGGTGTTGTGACCGACCGTCCCTACTATCCCGGGGAAACCCCGGCGACCGGCGCTCCAGTCATCACGGTCATGGACCTTTCCCAAATAGTGGCCCGCTCACACGTGGCGCAGCTCGAAGCGGCAAGTCTGAAAGTGGGAGACCCTGCAACCATTACGGTGCCGGGACTGGCCACTCCGGTGAAAGGCAGAGTTACTCTGGTGAGTCCCGCGGTGGATCCCAGCAGCACGACAGTGGAGGTTTGGGTGGAAGCGCCGAATCCAAAAGGCAGCTTGCGGCCCGGAACCAGCGTGCGCGTTTCCATGGTCGCCCAAACGGTGCCTCAGGCCGTCGTAATCCCCCAAGCGGCCCTGCTAACGTCGCCGGATGGGGTCAACACGGTTATCGTCCTGGATAGCGACAACGCACCCAGCAAGAAGAAGGTGAAGGTCGGCATCCGGGATGCCGAGGCCAAAACGGTGCAAGTCACCGACGGGCTGCAAGGCGGGGAGCGCGTGGTCACGGTGGGAGCGTTCGAACTAGCCAACGAGGACGACCCGGTCCTGGCGAAAACCAAGATTCAGGTCCAGGCGCCGAAGATGCCGGAAGAGGACGAGGACGAATAATGGTCACGGCGAACAACATCGAAAACAGACGCGGTCCTAATAAACTTGCCGGAATCCGCGCGGCCTTTGTTCTTGATTTTTCAATCACGACTTTGCGACAGGTAGAATGCCATGCCAGATAAAACACCCAGCCATTCCGCATCATCCGCTCAGCCGGAGTCGCAGTTTTGGTTTGCCCGCCACTCCAAGTCCATCAACTTCCTGGTCTTGACGCTGGCGTTAGTCGGAATCTATGAGGCGCTCTCGATCCCCATCGCCGTGTTTCCGGCCACCAACTTTCCGCGCATCATCATTGGCGTGGACAACGGCGTCATGCCGATCGATCAAATGGGTGTAACGATCACCACCCCGATCGAAAACGCCGTCAATAGCGTGCCGGGTCTCGAAGACGTCCGCTCGACTACCAGCCGCGGATCGGCCGAAGTGGATTTGTCCTTTAACTGGAACGTGGATATGGTTCAGACGCTCCAGCAAGTCAATTCCGCCCTGGCGCGTATTCAGAGCACGCTGCCGACCACGGCTGTGATTGACACTCACCGGCTCGATTTCGCCAGCTTCCCCATCCTCGGCTATAGCATGACTTCCGAAAAAGTCCCTCAAACGCAATTGTGGGAGATTGCCACCTACGAGATCAAGCCGCGTTTGAACCGGCTCAGTGGCGTCGCGAGCGTCATCATTCAGGGAGGGCAGCAGCCGGAATTTCAGATCACGCCCGATCCATCCAAGATGCTGCGGGCCCATGTCGCGGTGCAGGATATTCTGGACACGGCGACGCATACGAACATCGTCGATTCGCCCGGCCTGCTGAGCCGCAATCACCAGTTGTTTCTTGGCCTGCTGGATTCCCAGGTCCACAGCGCGGATCAAATCGGCGACATGGTCATCAAGAACGTCAACGATACGCCGGTGCGCGTCCGTGACGTTGGCACCGTGACGCCGTCCGCGGCGCCGGCCTATACAATCGTGACGGCGAATGGGAAGCCGGCAGTATTGATCAGCATCGACCGGCAGCCGGACAGTAACACGGTGGAAGTCGCCAACGAAGTGAACCAGCAGATCGCAGCGATCCGGCCGAGCCTGCCCGCCGGCGTCGAGTTGAAGGTTTTTTACGATCAATCCAACATCGTTCGCGAGTCGATTGGCAGCGTCCGCGACGCGATCATCATTGGGCTCATCCTCTCCGCGATAATTATTTGGCTCTTTCTGAAGGACTGGGGTACGGCGCTGGCGACGGGACTCGTTGTTCCCGTAACCATCCTGGTGACTTTCCTCGTGATGAAAATCATGGGGCAGACCTTCAACATGATGACGTTAGGAGGCCTGGCCGCAGCGAGCGGACTGGTGGTGGACACCGCGATTGTGGTCGTCGAGAATATCGTTTTGCACCGCGACGGCGGCGAAGGACCCCTCGAAGCGGTAAGTAGCGCCATCAAAGAGCTGACGGTTCCACTCGTGGGCTCTACGCTGACTCCCATTGTTGTGTTTTTACCTTTGATCTCGATCACGGGCGTTACAGGGGTTTTCTTCCGCGCCCTGGCGATTGTCATGAGCGTTTCCTTGTTGATTTCTCTCGCGCTTGCCCTGGGTTGGACGACCAATCTCGGCACTTTCCTGATCAGCCGGAAGGAGACGCCTGAATTAGCGAGCGCAACCCAGGCACTCGCAGGTGACAAGGAATCCGCTGCGTTTTCACAAGAGGAACAGCTAAAACGCATGATGGCCGCTGAAGAGGCCTCCTTGGAGGGCGGATGGTTCGGGCGCATCATTGGGTTCTACGAGCGCTGGTTGCGCCGCGCGCTCGAGCATCCTGTCTGGCTCGGCGGCTTTTGCGTGATTCTGATCGCGGTTTCCTATCTCTGCTTTAAGCAGCTCGGCAGTGACTTGCTTCCCCACATGGATGAAGGCGGTTTCATTCTCGATTACGTCATGCCCCCCGGGAGTTCTCTCCAGGAAACCAATCGCGTCGTCACGCACGTGGAACAGATCGTCCGGGGAGTTCCCGAGGTGGAAAACACCTCGCGCAGGACCGGATTGCAATTGGGGCTTGCGGCCGTCACGGAGCCCAACATCGGCGACATTTCAGTGAAGCTGAAGGACGGAAAGAGACGCAATATCGATGACATCATCGCCGAGGTCAGAGCTAAGGTGACGACCCAGGAGCCGTCACTGGACGTGGAGTTCACGCAGGTGCTTCAGGACATGATCTCGGACCTCACCGGCGCTCCCGAACCCGTGGTGGTCCAGTTGTTTTCTCCCGACCCGGATGCCCTTACCACGTGGGCGCCCCGCGTGGCCGATGCCATGGGGCGGATCCAAGTCAACTACAAGAAACCCGTGGTCGATATCGAGGACGGAATTGACAATACGACCAGCGGTCCGGCGGTCGTGTTTACCATCAACCCGGTCGCGGCAGCCAAGGCAGGATTCACGACCGATCAGCTCACCACGATCGCTTCCGCCATCGTGGACGGCGAGCCCGCCACGACGCCGGTCATTATCAACGACCGGCCCTATCCGCTGCGCGTCCGATATCCGGCGGCGAACCGGGCTTCCCTGGAAGCCATGAGCAACACGATGATCGTCAATTCGAACGGCGGAACAGCCACCCTCGGGTCCATCTCGACGGTCAGCGAAGTGCCCGGCCAGACGGAAATTCTCCGCGACAATTTGCAGCGGGAGAAGGAAGCCACGGCGCGGCTCCAAGGCATCGACTTGGGCTCCGGCGTGGCCGCCGTGCAAAAAGCGGTGAGCGATTTGCACTTGCCTCCGTCGATCCGCGTGGAATACGGCGGCACCTACCGGGAACAGCAGAAATCGTTCCACGACCTGGTTGTGGTGCTGCTGCTCGCCCTGGTGCTGATTTTCCTGGTGCTTCTGGTCGAGTTTCGGTCCTTCTCGGCGCCTCTCGCGATCCTTTCCTCTGCGGTTCTTTCGACGTCGGGAGTGTTTTTCGGATTGTATATTACGCGCACCGACTTCAATGTCGCGTCCTTCATGGGACTCATCATGGTGGTCGGCATCGTGGCCAAGAACGGCATCCTGCTGCTCGACGCCAATCAGAAATTCCGAGGGGTCGGATTCTCGGCGGAAGAGGCCATGGTTCAGGCGGGCCGCCGGCGTCTTCGTCCCATCGTCATGACGGCTATGGCTGCCGTGGCGGGCATGCTACCGTTGTCGCTGGCGCTGGGTGCGGGCGCGGAGATGCTGAAGCCCCTGGCGATCGCAGTCATCGGAGGAATCCTGATCTCGATGGTGCTGTCGCTGATTATCACCCCGGCGATCGAGTACTATATGACGCCGGATAAAGAGGTGGTGGTGGATACGAGCGCGCCGGTGGCGGTGCGGTAAGACTGGACGGCCGCGGTGAAACTTACTGCGGAAGTGAAACGTATTATTGGTTCAGAACCAGGGATATGGCTTTCTGCCCAAACGAAACAATAAGGAGATGCTTCGCATGTCACGAGAAAAGTTTGCAGGATGGTTTCGCCGAACGAGCCCAATGGTTTGTCTGGCATTAGTTGCTGCGGCCGTGATTTATGCGGCTCCGCAGGCATCGGGCTATCATGTCATCAAGAGGATGCCGGTGGGAGGCGAAGGCGGATGGGACTACATGACGGTAGATCCGGACACGCATCGGCTCTATGTCGCCCGCGGATCGCATTTTCAGGTCGTGGACGATACTACAGGGAAGGTGATTGGCGACATTGAGATTGCCAACTCGAAGAACTCTCACGGCCTGGCTCTTGCTCTGGATCTCGGCAAGGGCTTCACGAGCAACGGAGACGCCAACACGGTTTCGGTCGTCGATTTGAAAACGTTGAAGGCTACCTCCGTGATCGACATCCCCGGAAAGGATCCCGACTCGATCCGCTACGATCCCGCCACCAAGCGCGTCTTCACCTTTAACGGCAAGAGCATGGACTCGACGGTGATTGACGCAACCTCCGGTAAAGTCATCGGCACGGTCAAGCTCGCCGGCAAACCGGAAGAGGCCGTCCTCGACGGAAGTGGAAACATGTGGGTCAATATCGAGGACAAGAGTTCCATACAAGAATTCGACACGAAATCGTACGCCATCAAAGGAACGTGGCCGCTGGCGCCATGCGACGGACCTTCCGCCATGGCATATGACAGCGCGCACAAGCGAATTTTCGTGGCCTGCGACAAAGTTATGGTCGTCGTGAGCGCGGAAAACGGGAAAGTGGTTGCTTCTCCCCCGATTGGCGGTGATCCTGATGGCAACGGCTACGATCCGGGGACCGGGATGGCTTTCGCCTCTTGCCGCGACGGCTTCGTTTCCGTCATTCACCAGGATTCAGCGGACAAGTACACAACTGTCGGCAATATCACCACTCAGTTCGGCACCCGCACGATGGCGCTGGACACCAAAACGCACCGCGTGTATACGGAGACCTCGGATTTCAAACCCGCGGGGGCTCCAACGCCGGACAATCCGCGGCCACGTCCTACACCGATCGCTGGGTCGTTCGTGATCCTCGAAATCGGACAGTAGCTAACCTAAACAAAAACGCGCCCCCGGCTCTCAGGAGCCCGGGGCGCGTTTTCTTTTTTGGAGTGGATGACATCGCAATGAGTGGCGCGGGCTTCAGCCTGCGGGGGGTCGACCTTGCAAGCACCAACCCCCAAGGCTGAAGCCTGCGCCACTGGGTCTTACAGCTTACTTCTTCCCCTTTGTGACCAGCTTCTGGACGCGCCAGTTGTTCATGTCGGCAATGTAGATCAGGTCGTCGGAGGGACAGGCGAGGCCGTGCGCCCAGTTGAGCTCGCCCAGTTCGTGGCCGGACTCGCCCCACATGCCGAGAATTTTTCCTTCCGGCAATTGAAGCTTGTAGAGGCGGCCAGGCTCCGCGTCCGTCGTGTAGAGATATTGCGGCGTGGTGTTGGTAATGCAAATGGTCCATGGCGCGGTTTCATCCGGGCGGTCCACGGGCAGGTTGCCGAGGACAGGGTGGCGCATCTTGTCGTAGGGCACATTCAAGAAGATGAACTTCTTAAAATTTCCTTCCAAGTCGAAAACCTGAATGCGGCGGTTGCCGCGATCGGCTACATACACGTTGCTGTCGCGATCGATGCCGACATTGTGTGGATTTTTGATTTGGCCCGGATTTTCGTTAGCGTGAACCCCGCCCGTTCCAGGCCCTCCCCACTGCTTGATCCAGTTCCCGTGCTTGTCGAACTTGGCGATGCGCGAGTTGAAATAGCCGTCGCCGACGTAAATATTGTCGTCTTTGTCCCAGGCGACGTCGGTCGACCCGTTGAAATAGCCGTCCACGGGTGTGGGAGGTGGATCGGCGCGGCGGTAGCGAGGCTGGTCCGGCCCTTCGTCGCGGCGTCCCAGATTCATCAGGACGTATCCGGCAGGGTTGAACTTGATGACGGACATGGCCGCCTTGTCCACGACCCAGAGATTGTCGTACTTGTCGAACCGGACCGAGTGCGCGTAGGCCAGGCCGTACACGCCGTGGCCGATCTCGCGAACATACTTGCCGTCGGCATCGAAGTCGAAAATTTGCGTAGTTGCATTCCCGTAGACCGGGCCCGCCGTCGCCGTGCCGGGATGGTTCAGAACGATGATGTGGCCCTTGGAGTTCACGGCTACGCTGAGGACTTCTCCCAAATTCTGATTGACCGAGTACTTCAAGGGGTTTGGTACAGACTCGAATGGCAGAACCGGGACGCTCGGTCCTTCCTGAGCGAAGACCGGCGCCACCAGCAGGGCAAGCAAAGCGATCACGGGGAGCGGTTTCATGAAGCCTCCAAGCCAGCCAAATGAATTCATCAGGCTGGACATTTGCACAAAGCGTGTTTGGTATATACTCTCGATCAGTAACCCAAGTCAAAATCGCTTTTCCATCAGGAGCAAACGCCAATGAAAATTTCATGGATTCGACGCGCCCTTGCTGTGCCGGCGGCCTTGTTGCTTGTGACGCTTATGGTGGCGGCCTCGGCATTCGCCCAGGCGCCTGTCGACGACAGCAAGACGGTAGTCAAGACGAATAAGATCACGGACAACTTCTACACGGTGGACGGCCGCGGCGGCACGATCGGCGTGCTCGTCGGCCCTCAAGGGACCTTCATGGTAGACACGCAATTCGCTCCGCTCACCGATCGGATCGTGGCGGCGATCAAGCAAATCTCGCCGAACCCGATTCGCTTCGTGGTCAATACGCACGTGCACCCCGATCATACCGGTGGCAACGTCAACATGGGCAAGATGGGCGCGACGATCTTCGCGCGTGACGAATTGCGGGATCGGCTGATGAATCCCAACCCCGGCGCGAACGGCCAGCCGGGCACGCCCACTCCGGAGATCGGGCTTCCAATGATAACTTTCGAAAATAAAGTAACTTTTCACATGGACGGAGAAACTGTTGATCTCCTCCCAATCCGCAAAGCTCACACTGACGGCGACACGATGGTCTACTTTCACAACGCGGACGTGATCATGACGGGCGATTTCTACCGCTCGATCGGATATCCGAACATCGATCGCGCCAACGGCGGGAGCCTCGATGGGATGCTCGCCGGCCTGGCCCAGATCGTCGCCATCGCGGGACCGAATACGAAGATTATTCCCGGCCATGGACCGACCGTCGACAGGAATGCCGTCGCCGCGCATCGGGATATGATCCTGGGAGTGCGGAACGAGGTCGCGAAGCTCATGCAGCAGGGGAAGACGTCGGACGATGTTGTTGCCGCGCATCCCTCTGCCGCTTTCGACGCCAATGTCCCGCCGGCCGCGCCGAACGGGGATAAAATGGCGGACCGGTTCGTCGCGCAGGTGTACGCTGAACTGAAACCGTCCAAGTAACCCGCTGCAGCGCGAAATGCGCTTGCGCTATGTGGATGTTCCAGTGGCACAGGCTTCAGCCTGCGGGGTTTGGTCCTTGCAAGAACAAACCCCAGAGGCTGAAGCCTGCGTCACTTAAAGCCACTCACTCCATGCCAGCCTTCATACTTGATTCCTTGCAATCGCTGAAAGACTATGTGGGCCGGGAAATCGCCACGACCGATTGGCTGCCGGTGACGCAGGAGCGCATCCTGCAATTCGCGGACGCGACGGGAGACCGCCAGTGGATTCACGTCGATCCCGAACGCGCTCGGCGAGAATCGCCCTATGGCGCTGCGATCGCGCACGGCTTTCTGACGCTCTCCTTGATGAGCCATTTCATGAGGGAGGCGATTCAGTTGCCGGACAATGTGCGGCAAACCATTAACTGTGGCCTGAATCGCGTTCGTTTCCCTGCGCCTGTTCGCGCCGGCGAGAAGATTCGCGCGCGCGTTCGTTTGCAGTCGTGTAGAGAGTTGCCCGGCAGCGTTGAGGCGGTCTTCGACATCACGATCGAAACGGAGGGCGCCGAAAAACCGTGCTGCGTCGCCGAATGGATCTTGCGTTACTACTCCGATGAAGGTCTCCTTTGACTCCAGGTCGAATTGTGTTCTGAGGGCTACTTGTTTTCGTAATATGCAGCGTTCTTCTGCGTGAAGTGGGCCCATTTTTCTGGCAAGTCCTCCAGGGCAAATATCGCGGTCACCGGGCATACGGGGACGCAAGCACCACAATCGATACACTCAACTGGATGGATGTACAGTTGCTCGGCCTCTGCGAACCCCGCTTCGTCCTTTCTCGGGTGAATACAATCCACGGGACACACGTCTACGCACGCGGTGTCTTTAGTACCGATGCAAGGCTCTGCAATTACGTATGCCATATCAGCAACTCCTCCGAGATGGAATAAAACGCGAGCGCATAACTACAAGCAGTATTTTCAAGTCAAGTCACACTCGCATGGCGTCTCAACGGGCACACAAATCGCCCATCGGGACATCTGCGCTTGAATCGATATTTTCAAGGGGTGCGAAACGGTACGTGATACCCACTTCCCTAAGCCGCATGCCAATCGACAACAAGTGAGGCCGGGGCGCATTCAGATCGGAACGATGAACCGTGCCCGTCGCGATCAGAGTTTCTGATTTCGGCTCGAGGACGCTCAATTCGATGACATCTACCTCCGGCAATCTCTCAAAGAGCCTGAACACAGCCGCTTCGGTGTCGGCCAGCGCTTGTTCAGCAAACAGCACTTCTTTTTCGAACCTAGCGAGGTGACGATCCCAGGGATGGACATCTCTCGCGCGCCATCGTATTTCCAAATGGCTGGACACGTTGTCCACCGTTAGCCCGTCTCTGCGCGCCTCGCCGCGCAAATGGAGAGCGAGAGCTTGCTTGATCCTCCGGTGATAACGCCAGAGATTTGGCTTACGAAGAAGGGATTTCAACAGCCGCAACATTTGTGACCTCCGCCAAAATTATATTCTGCAAACTCAAAGAGAAAATGAAGCATTCTGCGTGACCAACAACCCTTTAAAAACTAGACGTGATCATCTCGACCAAGTCTCATGTAGTGCCGCCGCGACGCCACCAGAGCAAATCCCGGGACGACCGGTCCGAGCGGCCAGCGAAACTCGCCCTCGGCTACACGTGTGGAAGCGGCAGAAAATCCTCGTGGGCCAAGCGGCCAGCGATGCTCAAGGCCGTACAGGACTGACAGTGCGACGACCGCGAAGAGCGCGACGTATGAGGTGTCATTCATTGTTTTGCCTCCTCCGGTGCGGGCTGCCATCACGGACGACTTACCACCATGTCCGGCGTTGATGCCGGATCGACGGGCAAGGGCCGTTCGAACATTGCCAAGGCCGGGAGCGGGAAAAGGTGCGAGATTCCAGCTAAATCCGTGTTGTCCCCTTGGGCCATCGAGAGTCCCATGACCCACGACTTCCGCCCGGAATCAAGCTTCACGAGTTCTTGAAAACCGTTCTTCGCCTCCGTGTTTTTGCCGAGAGCGAGATCGATCCAGACCATCGCCGACCAGGCATCTGTGGAGTGAGGATTCATAGCCAATGCTTTCATCCACGCGTCTTTTGCCCGGCTTGGATCATTCAACGCCCAATAGGCCCAGCCGATCCCGCTCTGCATATCGGAGAAATGTGGAGATAGTGCAAGACCCTTTCGCCAGGCAGAGATCGCTTCACGCGGTTTTCCAGCAACGAGCAGAGCGCGGCCGAGGCCGTTGTACAGCTCGGGACTGCTGGAATCGACGTTCGCGATGCCCTCGTCGAAGACGAGCACCGCCTTTGCGGCCTGTTCCGGAGAACGCCGGTCAACGAGCTTCCAACCCGCATCCAGAATCTCTTCCAGATTATGCTGCTTGCGAGCGGCCTCGGACGCAACAGGCCCGCCATCGAGGACTATAGGGCCTAAGGAATTTTGCGCGCTCAACGGGCGCGTTGTAGATGCGTCCTGGAGCTCCTTCTGTATCTCTGATAGACGCCGATCCGTCTCACGCTGGTGCCGGTAGCTTTGCACGAGCAGCGAAACCAGAACGAACGAAACCGAGACGCTAACGATCACGCGTAAATGCTGTTTAAATGGTTGCTTAATTTCCATTGCAGTCATTCTCCGTTGCAAGGGTCTACGGAACGTTGCCCACATTTCTGAAACCTCGGAAAGGATTATTCCGCATTCGACCGGCCTGAGACCCCGGAAAGGCCCCGCCGGGAGTTGAAGGAATCGACGAATACCGCACCCGCGACGGATTGCTGGTGGAAGGGCCGTGGAACGCCCGATAGCTTTGTACGAATAGCGCGACCAGAGCGAACAAGATCGACACGACCATGATCGAGCGTAATTGATGTTTCCAAGGGTGCTGCCGAGCGATTGTAGTCATTTTGAATTGCCTCCTCTGCGCTGACTGGGGCGCATGCGATCACTTATACCCGCCCGCATCCATGACATCTATCCGTTTGTACCGCCCAAATTTGAGAGTTTGAGCGGAAGAAGCGGATAGAAGCCTTTTCAGGTCAAAGCGTAGGATGCGACCGCGACGGACGAATCACCATCTCTGAAGGAGGCTTCTCGTGAAGAACGGCTCTCGAAAACTTGGTGGATCAGTCTTGACGTCAGGTCTCAAACTCAGGCTCAAGATTACCGCCTGGGCCACCCTCGTACTCGCGGTGGTGACAACGGTATTCATATGGACGACTGCAAAAGCCGCGCCGCAACAAAGTGCGACGCCCGCTTCACCTGCGGCGGCTCAGTCGCCGGCTGCTACACCTGGTCAGCCCGCTCTCCCAGCATATTTCTCAGGACTGAAGGCAGCAGATCCTACGGGGACGAATTACGGCGTATGGTCGACTCCCTCGGGTACGCCAAACGCCGACGGGAGCCCGGGCGGTGACATCCCCAGTAAGCTCGGAGTCAGCGATCTTTACGATCGAATCTTGCATAACCAATACGCGATCAATATTGTGTGGACTTTGCTCTCAGGTGCGCTCGTCTATTTCATGCAACTTGGTTTTGCGTTTCTGGAGAGTGGCTTTGCGCGCGCCAAGAACGCCAACCACACGATGGCGATGACATTGATGGTATTCATCATCGGAACGGCAGCCTACTGGGTGTACGGATTTGCGCTCGGCTGGGGAAACTGGTTCAACGGCCCGGCTTCTCCGGGCTGGTACCCTTCACTTGGTCCCGGCTTGTCCGTCCTATCTCACGGTTGGGGATTAGGCGCTCACGGTGACGGTACTTTCAAGTACGGACTGATTGGAACCGGAGGCTTTTTCCTAACCAAGGTCTTTCACGACGTCGGACTATTGGCGCTGTTCTTTTTTGAATCGGTTTTTATGGAAACCGGCATCACCATTCCGACCGGCGCCATGTCGGAGCGTTGGAACTGGGGCAATTTCTGCCTCTATTCCGCATTCGCCCCATTTATTTATTGCGTTTTCGCCGCATGGGTTTGGGGAGGTGGCTGGCTGGCACAAGGGGGCGTGAACTGGCATTTGGGAAATGGAGCCTGCGACTTCGCTGGGTCAGGCGTGGTTCACTGCGTGGGCGGGGTAATGGCGCTCGCTGGCGCAATCGTGATGGGACCGCGCATCGGTAAATATGTAAACGGGAAAGCGGTCGCGATTCCCGGTCACAACATTCCATGGGTCGTAGCCGGCTCGCTGTTGCTTGGCTTTGGTTGGCTGGGATTCAATCCGGGTTCGACTCTGGCAGGCACCGATCTTCGCATCAGCTTTATTTATGTGAATACTGTCGTCGCGTCGGTGATCGCATCGATCGTGTCAATGATCGTGTTCAAGGTAAAGGCGAGAAACTGGGACCCTGGAATGATGTGCAATGGCTTCCTGGCTGGTCTGGTAGCCATCACTGCACCCTGCGCGTTCGTGACCCCGATAGGCGCGGCGCTCATCGGAATCGTCGCGGGGATTCTGGTGGTCTACAGCAGCAGTTTCGTCGAGAAGATGCGCGTTGATGATGTAGCTGGCGCAATTTCGGTACACGGCACTTGCGGGGCATGGGGAGTCATTTCGGTCGGGTTATTCGCCTGTGGCGAATATGGAGCAGGGTACAACGGGATTCCGACGCCGGTCATTGGGCTTTTCTACGGCGGAGGAGCCAGTCAGTTAGTGATGCAGTTCATTGACCTCGCGGCCTTGGTCACTTGGGCATTCGTCGTCATGTATGGTTGGATGAAATTGAGCAATCTGATCGTTCCTATCCGTCCAACTAGAGAGGAAGAATTGCAAGGCTTGGATGCGACACAGATGGGTGTACTGGCCTATCCCGATTTTCAGCCCGCGAAATCATCCGAGTCCGCCGTGTAATTGACGAACACCATGAAAGCGTCATGAGGTACTGGATTCGCACGGCGCGTGTTACTTAGGTGGGGACACGGGAGATTTGATTTCCAAGAGAACTTGAAAGTTTCGTTCGCGCGTGTGCCGATGTCTATTGGGAGCGCGTATAGCCAGTTGATTCGTGCAGCAAGGAACTACTGAAGAGAGTCCCAAACCCTGGCCTGAAAGACTCGACCTCGAAGGCTCGCCGGCAACTTCAACAACAATAGGTCTTCGCCTTGGCAAGACAGTACCGCAGCCTTCCACTTGGCGGATGATTCCTGTTTGAAAACAGCGCCCGGAAATTCCTCATGCAACTCACGAAGGAGAAGATCGTCGTTCTCCCCCAATAGAACGGCGCAAAGCCCCTGTTCGGTGCCGGCAACGAGCACACTACCCAATGACGAATCGATAATCGCATAGCAACCACGAATCCCTTTACCGCCGTGGCGATAAACGGCTGGCGTCATACCAAGTCCCTTTTTCGTTTTCTCATACAGAGCCCGGCTTGACCCATATCCCACCTCATAGCATGCGCTGCTTATGGACTGGCCTGCCCTAAGGTACTGTTTGAAACGGGCGATCCGTCGGGCGTCACAAAAGGCCTTGGGCGACAAGCCGACAATTCGCTTAAAAGTCTCCTGCAAGTGATGCGGGCTGAGACCCGACACCTGCGATAGGGTATTGAGCGTAATCGTCTGGTCGAGATGCGCCTCGATATAATCGAGGGCGGCTTTGATGCTCTTCTCAGCTGGAGTCAGGGAATTGGGATGGCAGCGAAGGCACGCGACATACCCCTGTCGTTCGGCCTCTTCGGCGGTCACAAAGATCAAGGTATTTCGACGCTGCGGATTACGCGCCGGGCAAGAAGGGCGGCAACAAATTCCGGTCGTAACTGCCGCGTACACAAATTTGCCGTCATAGTGGCGATCTTTCTTCACCACCGCATGCCAATCGGCATTGCTTATCTCACCTGGCTCGCCCGTCATGGTCACGTCGGAACCTCACGTCGTGTATAGCGCAGAAATAGGTAGCCGGTTTTTGCGCGTCCAATCGCCCTATTTGAGACCATCCTACAGTCGAAGGCATAAGAAAGTCATAAGCATGATAGTGCGGACGATCTCTCACGATTGGAATGATTCTGGTATCCTCGTAGAGGTGCCCAGCAAATCTATTTGCTTGATTTTTGTGTGGATGATCGCGACCGCCCAGGTATTTTCGGCGCGCGCGCAATCGACGCAGACTCCGCCGGCAACTGGCCAGCCTGCGCCACAAACATCGGCACCCGTCACGCAGCAAACTCCCCCGGCGCCGGCGCAGCCGGCACCGGAACCAGCGGCTCCCCCGCAAAAAACATTGGCCTTGGTCATTCTCGATCCGGCGCACGGCGGCGCGGACCTGGGCGCGCGCGGATCGTCGGGGCTCTCTGAGAGCGACGTAGTCCTCAGTTACGCGCGCCTCGTGCGCATTTCCCTGGAGGCCCAGGGATTGCGCGTCATCCTCACGCGCCAGGCGAATGACGACCCTTCCTTCGACGATCGTTCGAAAGTGGCAAACGCGCAGCGCGGGGCCGTGTTTATCACGCTGCACGTTTCGTCCACGGGCCAGCCGGGAACTGTACGCGTGTATTCCTTGCCGCAGATGACGGTGGCACAGGGCGCCCCTGCAGCGCCGCGCGGTGGACTCTTGCCCTGGGACCGCGCGCAATTCAAATTTATCGATCAGAGCAGGAGGCTGGCCGAGTTGATTCAGATTCAAATGGCGCAGCGCTTTCGCGGCTCGTCGGAAACTCCGTTCGAAGCGCCTGTGCGGCAATTGCGAACGGTGGGAGCGCCCGCGGTGGCGATCGAAGTATCGAGCGTCAGCGTGCCGGACCGCGCCCCGCTCGACCAGATGGGACCCGGCCTGGCGGACGCAGTGGCGCGCGCGGTGGCCGCGTTTCGAACAGTTTATGAATCGGGAGGCAAGTAGGGCTGTGTCGAAGGGACTCAAAACGACGATCGTGATCCTTGCCGCGATGGTGGCGCTGGGCCTCATCACGCTGCCGGGACTACGCGAGGCGGTCCAGCGGCTGCACAACACTCCCAAGACCGAGGAGCAGGCGCGCCGCGAAGTGATGCAGGAGCCGATCTCGACGCCGACCGACGTGGAAGTGCGGGCGCAACTGTATTGGCTGGCGACGGGTTCCCCGCCCTCGCTGGAACCCACGGTTATTCAGCTTCCACTTTCCGCCGATCCCGTCGAGCGCTCCAAGCAGCTTCTCAACGCGCTGATCGCGCGAGCGCCCGCTCCGGAGAAGCGGACACTGCCCGCGGAGGCAAGCCTGCTGGCTTTCTACATTCAGCCGAACGGGACGGCCATTGCGGATTTTTCGGACGAAATTTCATCCAGTATGCCGTCGGGAATTCTCAGCGAGCAGTTGGCGGTGCAATCGATCGCGCAGACGCTCGGCGCGAACGTGAGCGGAATCCGGCAATTGAAAATCCTCGTCCACGGTCAGGAAGCGGAGACACTTGCGGGGCATCTGGATCTCTACGGACTGTTCCCGGTTCCCTCGCTTGCGCCTGCCGCTGCTCCACCGTCCGCGGTTCCGGCCGCGGTTCCGGCCGCGGCTCCGCCCAAGACTCCTGTCGCAGCGGGCACAGCGCAAATGAAACCATCAGGGTCTGCGCCCACGGCTACTCCGCCCGCGCCAGGAAAACCAGCCTCGCATTAGTCCGGATTTCTTACCCCATCTGATCGTGCGATTAATGCTGACGCGGGGAGGCATTTAGTAGCACAGACTTCAGTCTGTGCTACGTCAATGTCCACGCCTTTTAGCGCGAACGGGAAACGCTGCTCTCTCCAACAAATCTGGGAGAAAGAAATGTGCGCGGCCGGCCGCTACACGAGCGGGCCGGGCCTGCTCTTGTAGCGCTTGCCGATGGCGTCGGCGCTCATATAGGCGAGCGCCTGGATGGTGAGCGTCGGATTGAAGCCGCTCATGGATGGAAACGTGGAGCTGCCGATCACGAAGAGGTTCGGGATGTCCCACGTCTGGCCGTAGCGGTTCACCACCGAAGTCTTCGGATCGTTGCCCATGCGCGTGCCGCCTTCGTGGTGCGCTCCGGGGGTGCCCGGGCTCAAAGCCGCGCGCCACACTTTCGTCGCGCCCATGGCGTGGCCGATCCCTTCCATCTTCTGCATGAGGAATTCGACGCGCGCGCGCTCGTTCGGCCGCCGCCAGTCGTAGGTCACGCGCGGCGCCGGCATGCCGTACTGGTCGCGCACGTTTGGATCGAGGTCGATGGTCTGATCGGCATAGGCGAGGTTCTCGGTTTGCGCGTTGATGGCGGCGTAGCGATTGAAATATTTCGCGAGGAAATCGCGATACGCGGCGCCCCACTTTGGCGTGCCGGGAGGCGGGTCCATGCTCATGGAGGTGCCAATCGGGCCTGCTTCCAGATCGGCGGGAGAAACAGAAATTTGCGCGCCGCGAATGAAGCCCGCGCCGCTGTGATCGAAATTGTCGGCGTTGAAATCGTCGATCGTATGCTTCTGGGCGCTCGGCCCCATGTAAATATTGACGAACCGGTCGTCGTACGCGACGAAAACTTTCGCCATGATGTGCGCCATGACGTGCTTTCCCAACTGGCCGCTTGAATTCGCCAGGCCGTTCGGGAATTTATCCGTCTTGGAGAGCATCAGGAGGCGCGTGTTGTCGTAGATGAAGGGAGAGAGGACGACAATGTCCGCTTCGATCGTATTGTCCGAGCCGTCGGGACCGTAGTACGAGACGCCCGTGGCGCGCCCGCTGTTGTCCGTATTCACGTGGTAGCACATCGTGCCGGTCAGCAATTTGAAATTGCCGGTTGCATCCGCCTCGGGCAGCTTGGTCACGAGGATGCTCGACTTCGCGCCCACGTGGCAGCCGAAGGACTGGCAGAAGCCGCAGTAGGTGCAGCTTGCGCGGTCGTGATACGG
>Ga0116217_10001245_pt1 | contig 24860 bp, 24 predicted proteins | sample Sb_taG_6_FD_89697 | JGI IMG/M metagenome (GOLD analysis project Ga0116217, IMG submission 89697) | Peat soil microbial communities from Weissenstadt, Germany - Sb_50d_4_PS metaG | ecosystem: Environmental > Terrestrial > Soil > Wetlands > Peat | place: Germany: Weissenstadt | collected 2010-09-21 | reverse complement strand
GTAGAGATCTTTTCGGAAGGTGCCGTTGCGGTATTCCGCCTCGAGATCGCGGTTGGTGGCGGCTACGACGCGGACATCCACTTTCACTTTCTGATTGCTGCCAACCGGACGAACTTCTTTCTCCTGCAAAACCCGAAGCAGCTTGGCTTGCATTTCCAACGGTAACTCGCCGATCTCATCGAGGAAAATGGTGCCGCCGTTGGCCGACTGGAACAATCCCGTCTTCGATCGTAGCGCACCGGTAAAGGCGCCCTTTTCATAGCCGAACAGTTCGCTTTCGATAAGAGTGGGAACGAGCGAGCCGCAATCGACGGCCACAAATGGACGATTAGCGAAGGATCCGCGGAAGTGAATGGCGCGTGCCACTAATTCCTTGCCAGTGCCGCTCTCGCCGGAGATCAGTACTGGAGTGCGCGTATCTTTCATCCGCGAGATCATGCGCAGAACGTCCTGAATCTTGGCTGAGGAACCGACGATGCCGTGCAGGTCGGATTCGGTATCCACGCGTTCGCGCAAGAATTGGTTCTCTTCGACCAGGTGGACTTTTTCGGCCATCCTGCGCAGGAACAGACGCAGCTCTTCCAGAGGAGAAAATGGTTTGCCGATGTAGTCGTAGGCGCCAAGCTTCATGGCCTGCACGGCCGTTTCAATGGAGCCGTGACCAGTCATAACGGCGACCTCGCTGCGAGGAAGCAGTTTCTTCACTTTCTCGAGAAACTCAAGGCCAGACATATTGGGCATAACCATGTCGGTAAGAATCATGTGCGCGGGCTGCTCCTCAAGCAGTGCCAACGCGGTCTCGCCGCTGTTGGCCTCCATGCAGGTGTAGCCTAGCGCCTCCCCGACCGTCATGCACAACCGGCGGATGCTTTGCTCGTCGTCGACAATCAACAGGCGGATACGTAAATCTTCACTCACGGTGCCTTCCCCATAGTCTTTTCGATGACCGAAATAAATTGTTGAACCCGGAAAGGTTTCTCCACGCAGGGCGCACCGGTTTTGCGCAAGGTGGCGACGGTGTCGTCATTGGCAATATCGCCGGTGATGAAAACGATGCGCGCGGCGAGATCGGGACGGTGCTGGCTCAACCAGGCGTGCACGTCAGCGCCGTCCACGCCACCGGGTGTCCGCATGTCTGAGACAACGCCCAGAAACTGCTCCGACTCGAGCAGCCGCAGACCCTCTGCGCCAGATTCCGTGCACACCACCGTGTAGCCACTGCGTTCCAGAGTCGCCCGCACGTAAGCCATCACGGCGGGTTCATCCTCGATGAGCAGCACGGGCAAAGCGGCGGGGGTGATATCCGGCGGTGTTGTCATGCTGGGATCACTCCTGCGGTGGCGCCTGCGGAGGCCGCTTCCGAGACCGCAGGCAGGCGCACGATAAACGTGGCGCCTGCCCCATCGGCATTGTTGTGGCAAAGAATCTCTCCTCCATGTTCGCGCACGATGCCGTAGCAGATGCTCAGGCCCAGGCCAGTGCCCTTGCCAATTTCCTTGGTGGTGAAGAACGGGTCGAAGATGCGCTCCGGAAAAGAGATGCCGTAACCGTTGTCGCGAAACAGAACCTCCACAAAGCCGCCCCGGTTTGTGGTCTTGATTTCAATGCGTGCGGGACGTCCGGTGTCGCGCACCGCGTCGTAGGCATTGTTAAGAATATTCAGAAATACCTGTTGCAACTGGTGCGCGTCACCAACCGCCTGTGGCAGGTCGGGGTCGAGTTGCTCGGTGACTTCGACACCCCGACTGTGGAGGTCGTAGGCGCGCAACTGCACCGTGCGGCTGAGAATGGTATTGAGCTGGACTGGCCTGCGTTGCGGCGGCATCTGACGAGCGAAGCTCAGAAGATTCTGGACGATTTGCTTGGTCCGTTGCGCCTGCTCCAGAATGACGCGCAAGTCTTTCCGGGCACTCTCGGGAATTTCAGGATTCTCCATGAGGAGGTCGGAAAAACCGAGAATCGCGGTGAGCGGGTTGTTGACTTCATGAGCGACTCCGGAGACGAGTTGGCCCACTGCGGCCATTTTCTCCGCGTGCAGCAATTTGGCCTGCAGTGTAGCGGCATCGGTGATGTCACTCATGACCACGACAATGCTAGCAACATGGCCTTGCTCATCCCGCATGGGACTCAAATTCATGGAGAAGTATCCGACCCGCCCTTCGCCATGCACAATTTGAACTTCGAGGTTATCGATCTGCTGCCCGGCGAGGGTTGAAGCGAATGCTTCGTTGAGCGCCTGACGCCGGGCGGGAACAATGAGCTCTTCCAGGGGCCGGCTCAACAGTTGATTTTGTCGATAACCCATGTCGTACCAGCGCCGGTTCGCATAACTGACAAGACCGGAAGTGTCTGCCACCAGAATCAGACTCTGGGTATTGTTGAGAATCTTGCCGGAGAAATCACGCTCACGTTGCAACTCCGATTGAAATGTCTTCAACCCGCTGATATCGAGCATGACGCCGCGATACTGTACGATGCGTTGCTGAGCGTCGCGTACGGCGAAAGCATTGATCAACACATGTACGGGCGAGCCGTCCGACCGGCACAGAGTTTGCTCGTGGTTTCGTATCGCGCCATACTGCTGCATTTGTCCGGCAAGTTCCTCATACTGTTCTGCCGAAAAACATACCTGAGCGCGGAAATCGGCCTGGAGCAGATGCTCGCGGTTGCGGTATCCGAGCATGCGGACGAGTGCGTCGTTTACTTCAATGAAGCGCCCATCGGGCGTCGAGAAAAACACCCCTTCCTGAATATTGTCGAACAGTTCCCGATACCGGCGTTCCGCTTCGCGTCGGTCCGTGATGTCCTTCAGCACGTGGATGGTCTGTAGACCCTCGCTGTTTGCCCCGTGAACCCGGGAGGTGGATACAAGATAGGTCCGGTCCAGAACGGCGAGAACATATTCGTCGGTGGTTGCATCCGTAGTCGAGCGGCAGAACGGACAGGCATGCAGGGACGTTTCGTTTCCCATCGCCAACAGGGCGCCCATGTTGACGCCGATGAGCTCATGCGGCTGAACTCCGATGAAATTGGCGAGTGGACGGTTTACCCGCAGAACATGATCGGATTGATCGTGCGCGACGATGAAGTCGGTGATGGCATCGAAGATCTCGATCCAATGCCGGTTCGCCTGGTCCATGCGAGTGAAGAGCCGCGCATTCTCCAAGGCAACCGAGGCATGGGCCGCGATGGCCTGCAGGAGTTGCACGTCCTCGTCCTGCAGAGCCTTTCGACGATTGGCGAGACACAAGACACCTACCAAATCGCCCGAGGAACCGAGCAGCCGGATCATGGTGCAGTCGTCCCAGCCTAGCAACGAACTTAGCTCGGGACCGAACAGCTCGGCAGCGCTTGCCGAGACTATTTCCGGATGATGTTGCGCCAGGGCATCGACCAGCGCGTGATCAAAACGGCGGAGTAACGAGTTGAGTTGAGGACCAGAAGTCGAGGTCCCGTGGAGAACAAGCGTTTCCAGATCTGAACCTTCCTGGACAGCGAACGCGGCCGCTTCGGCACCCATCAAGTCGAGGGCACGGGTGACGAAGTTCCTGGCGCACTCCGGAAGCCGGAGGTGGGAGTTCAACTCCAACGCGAGTCCCTTCAGGGCTTCAGCGCGGCGCCGGTGCTGTTCGGATAAGTGCAGATTGCGAGTAGCCTCAAGAGTTACAGCAACCTGAGCCGCCAGAGCCTGTGCCGAACATACGTTCTCTTGCGAGATTCCCGTACGGTCCAGCCGGTCGAGCACTCCGAGCACGCCCAACACGCGTCCTCCCGCCCCTAGCAGGGGCACAGCCAGGAGTTGACGCACTTTGAACTTCAGAATCATTTCCAGGTTCGCGCCTGGGACCTTGGCAGGATCGTTGGCCCAGAAAGGTTGTTTGTTCAGCAGAGCGCGGCTGGCGACACCGTCAGGAAACACTTCGTTCACTGGGCTGGGTTGGCCATTTTCGGCTCCCCAGCGAACCCGAAATCCTCCCCCTTCGAGCAACCCGACAAAGGCCCGGCCAAAACGCAGGAACTCAGCGGCGCGAACCACCAGTTGCCGCAGGAACTCGTCGAGATCTCCAACCGAACTCAGCTCCGTCAGAATGTTAAGGAGTTGGTGCAGTTCTTGCGCCTGGGCGCGCGCAGTTCCGTACAGTTCAGCATTCGCGATTGCGGTCGCTCCAAACCCGGCCACGGCCGAAAGCAGTGCCTTCTCCTCCTGGCTAAAAGCGCCTTCGCGCCGCGGATAGATCAGGATGGCGCCTTCCGCGCGCGAAGTGCGAATAGGAGCGGCCAACAACATCCCCGCGGGCACAAGGTCGCCAAGAGCGTGGGTGACGGGATCGATCGCGACCGTGATCGGCGCATCGGCGGCAATCGCGCGGGCGGCAAGATCGGCCGCAAATTGCAGTCCTCTGCGGTCGAAGCGGGAACGCGCCGAAGTCGCCAGTTGGGCGGACTCGGCGGCCACAGCATGCAGTCCTACGGTTGTTCCCTGGCGCAAGAGAATACAGACCAGGCGGGTGCGCAGCAGAATCCGCAAGCGATCCGCCACAGCCTGGGCCACCATGGAAGAGTCGGGGACGGCGTCTACCGCTTGAGCAACTTCAGCCAGGATCTCGGCGCGGCGATGCTCCTCGCGCGAGGCCTCAGTCAATCGACTCGCTTCCAACAAAGTACCGAGTTGGCCAGCAAGGATGGTCGCCTTAGCTGCTAGATCGTCGTTGAAATAATCCGGTTCCGAGGCCTGAAGAAAGACAGCGGCACCGATCACTTCATTCGAAACCACCAGGGGCGCGGCCATCAGGGATTTAGCATGAAATTCAGCAGCCACGGGATACCGGCTTGGCGCAGGATCGGTTACATACAGCGTTGTACGCTGACGAATCGCTTTCATCGCAACCGCGCTCTCGCGCGACTTCAGCCGGCGACCGAGAAAATCAGCCGCCATCAAACCATCCGCCTCGGCGCCCACCAATTCCTCGGGGGAAGCACAACGCCAGAAGTATGTGCCGTCCACATGAAAGAACGCCCGCGTTGCTTGGCAGAAGAGCCGGATGAGAGCTGGGGCTGGCATTCCATCAGCAGCAGCTTCCGAGAATCGCAGGAGCAGTTTCTGGAAAGCATCATCCGAGCGCGGGACAGATTTTTCCAGCACCGTCGTGTCTCCGGCATGCTTAGTCAGAAAGGCACCGCCTTTAGCACCACCAAATCCCAAGTAATTGAATATACAGGAAAAATAGACTGCTATCTCAATTTGAGTCAAGGGAATAACGTTTGGAGTGCCCAACTGTGAAATCTTGGGGAAAATGGCCGAAGTGTCTCAGTCTGAGAGTCGGAAGGCTTCGTGAGACGAATCCAATACTTCTGCAGCAATCGCGCGGCTACATAAAACCTGCCTAAACCGCTGATTTAGAGGTTCTTACATGCGGTGGCGTCTCACCCCTCGGCTACCCCGCAGCATGGCAAGGGCATTGCTGTGGCTAAAGGCTGGATATGTCACCGGGAGGAGCAGTGTCTTTCCAAAACATGCGGTCGTGGGCAATCGCAGGACTCTTGTTGGTAGCGGCCACAATTTTTCATCCCTCACCTGCAATGGCGCAGGAGTTGACTCGGAAGGCGAAGACCAAAGTGGCTCCGGCTTATCCAGAGTTGGCGCGGCGGATGAACATCACGGGCACGGTCAAAGTGCTGGTGGTGGTTGCGCCCAATGGATCTTTGAAGGACACGAAAATAGTAGGCGGGAACCCGCTCCTGGTCAACGCCGCGATGGATGCTTTGAAGAAGTGGAAATTTGAACCGGCAGACTCCGAGAGCACCGGAACGGTGGAGTTCAAGTTCCAACCCCAGGAGTAACCCGGGCCAGAATTAACTTGTCCAACATTAACTGGGCACGGATCAAGCGAGACCGGATTTATCCGAGAGGAGTGACCCTTACTCTAGATCAGATTCAACTACTGCTGGGGGCGCAGGGCGGGACGCGAGACGAGCGGAGGAACAGCGAATGACAATTGGCAAGAAACTCTACCTAAACTTCGGAGCCGTCCTTGCGATGGTCGTTGTGCTCTTCCTCATCAACCTCATCGCGGTGCAACGGGAGCATAGCGCCAAGGCTGCGGCTTCGCAGGCGTTGCAAATGGCTGCGACCACCGACAAGATCCGCTTCCAGATGATGCAGAACCGCTTGTCTCTCAGCAACTACCTGCTCAGCGGCGATACCCGCGAGGTCGAGCGGCTGAACGATGGTATGCGGGTGCTCGAGGAAAAGCTGCAAGCCGGCGCGAACCTTACAACCTCGGAACAGCAGCGAACTGCGCTCGAGAAAGTACAGAGCAGCGAGCAGAACTGGGCGCGCGAATTTGCCGCACCGCTGATGGACAAGCGCAAGGAAGTAGACAGCGGCAACGCCACCGTAGCTGAGCTTCAGATTTTCTATTTGCAGAAAGACGCGTCTTCCTGGGTGAAAAACGCCACCGAATATCTGGATGTGGCTGACCTCGAAAATACCAAGGTGCTTGAGGCGCGGAGAAAGTCCGACGAGACCGCTGGAACAGCAACCTTTGTGATCGCCTTGTTAAGCACGCTGCTGGCTCTGGGTCTCGGAGTCGTGATCGCTTACACCACCGCCAGGTCCATCACCTCGTCGCTTAATGATCTGATGAGAATCGCACGGCAGATCGCCGATGCGGGTGATCTCGACCACGAAATCGATATCCATCGCAGCGATGAAATCGGGGAACTGGCTCGAACCTTCTCCAACATGGTCACCTACCTCCGCGAAATGGCTTCGGTATCAGAGGCTATCGCGGGCGGGAATCTGGGAGTTGACGTCCAGCCTCGATCCAAGAATGACACTCTGGGCAAGGCCTTCGCGCGCATGATTGAGGGCTTGAGAAAATTAGTGCGCAACGGGCGTGATGCCGCGCAGCAGGTGGCCAGTGCTTCCAATCAGGTGGCGGGAGCATCCGACGAATCGGCCAAGATCAGTCTGCAAACCTCGTCCGCGATCGATGAAGTCACCAGCACCATGCATGAAATGAGCGTCAACGTGCAGAACATGGTGAAGAGCACGAAGGTGCAAGCTTCCAGCGTCAGCGAGACGTCAGCTTCCATCGATCAGATGGTGGCCTCCATCCAGCGCGTGGCGGATACCGCCAAAGTGCTGCTGGATATTTCCAACCGCTCGCGTGAAGAAGTCCACAACGGCATTGCCACCATGGAGAAAGCAACCGATGGATTGAATCGTATCAACACGACCATTCAATCCTCGGGCGAGATCATCGACGTGCTGGGTCAAAGGGCGGATGACATCGGCAAGATCATCGAGGTGATCGATGACCTGGCGGAACAAACTAACCTGCTGGCCCTGAACGCCGCGATCGAGGCGGCGCGCGCCGGAGAGCATGGATTAGGCTTCGCCGTGGTCGCCGACGAAGTCAGAAAGCTGGCGGAAAAGTCGGCTCAGTCCACCAAGGAAATTTCTGAACTGATCCAAAGCATCCAGAAGGAATCTCGCAAGGCAGTCGAGAACATGAACCGCAGCACCGCCATAGTCAACGAAGGGCTGGGACACGGAGAGGAACTAAACACGGCGTTGCGCAAGATCTCGAATGTGGTCACGGAAGTGTATAAGTTCGCGCAGGAGATTGGCGCCGCCACCAACGAACAGTCGCACGGCTCTTCGCAGATTGCCCGCGCCACCACCCGCCTGAACGAGATCACACATGAAATCAATTCAGCGGTCGAAGAGCAGGCTTCGGGGGCACACGCGGTAGTCAAAGCCATGGAACGGATGCGCGAGTTGGTGCAGAACACAACCTCGGGCTCGACCGAATTGGCGGCCTCGGCGGAACAGATGTCAAAGATGTCGCGTGATCTGCTGGACTCGATGGGCAGATTCATGCTCGAACAGATGGACGCGGTGGCGTCGCGCATCGAAGAAAAGGCCGGCGTCCGAGGCAGCTCTCGGCAGGCCGCTGCTGGGGCGCGCAACTAACCTCGAGAATCCTGATGAACCGCGAACTGCACATCGTCGGCTTTAAGGTGGGACGTGAGACCTACGGCGTACCCATCACTGCCCTCCGCGAAATTGTTCGAGTACCTGAAATTACCGCCGTGCCGGATGCCCCGGATTACGTAGAAGGCGTCATCAATCTGCGAGGGAAGATTGTTTCCGTCCTCGATCTGCGCAAGCGACTGGGGGAAGTTGCCGTCGCTCCCGGCAAGCGCAATCGAATCCTCGTGGTAGAGCACCGAGGGCGGCTTTGCGGCTTGATCGTGGACTCCGCTTCCGACGTGCTCAAGATTCCGACCGCTGACATTGATCCTTCTCCAACCGATTTCGTGGAAGGCGGGCTGAACTGTGTGACCGGGCTGGGTAAATACCAGGGCCGGCTGATCGTCTTGCTGGATATTGACAAGGTGCTGGAGTTCAGCGGAACCCGTGTAAAGACCGAGGCGGCTAGCAGCACAGGCCGGCCCGCTTCCGCGGAAAACGCACGGGGAGCAGCCGCTTCGAAATAGCACCGAGGACAGGTGACATAACAAACGCATGGGAACAGCTGGCGTACAAGCGCAACTCACCGAACCCGAACTGAAACTCCTGCAGACGCTGGTTTATCAGGAGTGCGGAATGCATTTTGACTCCCGCCGCGCCGATTTCCTGCAGGACCGTTTGCAGCGTCGCCTCAAAGAATGCAAGCTCGACTCCTTCTACAGCTACTACCGGTTGCTGATCAGCAAGGAAGGAAAAGAAGAGTTAAGCAAGCTGCTCGAGAATCTCACGGTGAACGAAACCAGCTTCTTCCGCAACAAGGCGCAACTGGATCTCTTCCACAAACATGTTCTCGATGACATCCTTCGCCGTAAGCAGGAACGCCGGGATTTTTCGTTGCGCCTATGGAGCGCCGGCTGCTCGACCGGGCAGGAAGCGTACACCATGGCCATGCAGGTTGCCGACGCACTTTCCTATCATGCACTGCGGAATCCCGCGAGCTACGACACGCCTTTCCCCAAGCCTTTGATCCCTCCGCCGTGGAAGGTGGAAATTCTTGCCAGTGACATCAGCTACTCGGTTCTACGCGCAGGCCAGGAGGGGACGTACTCGGAAAACCAAATGGCTTCGGTGGACTACAGCTTCCGGCTTCGTCATTTCGACAAGGTCGGCGATCGATATGCGGTCAAGAAGGCGCTCAAGGAACTTGTCCATTTCGACTTCCACAACTTGAAAACGGAATATCTGCCGCAGCGCAATGACGTAATCTTCTGCCGCAACGTCATGATGTATTTCGATGAAGCCGAGCAAAAACGCTTGGTAGAAAAGTTTTTTCGCTGCCTGAATCCGGGCGGCTATCTGTTCGTGGGACACGCGGAAAGCCTGCTCGGGTTGACGGACAAATTCAACATGATTTACCGCGAGACTGGAACCGCCTATCAGCAGATCGAGGTGACTTCGTGAGTCAGTTCGCGGACGAACGCGCGGCGGAACTAAAGCAGCTCTTCTTTGAGACTGCGCTGGAATTGCTGCAGTCGCTCAACGACGAGACGCTGAAGCTCGAAAAGAAACCGGGCGATGTCGAAACCGTGCGCACCATCCGCCGAATCGTGCATACCCTGAAGGGCGATTCGGCCGCGGTTGGCTATCACGAACTCAGCGAACTGGCGCATGAACTGGAAGACGCATTGGCTGTGGAGACCGGCGCCCCCACTGCCCTGGCGGAAGTAGCATTTGCCGCGGCTGATACTTTCAGCGCGATGTTGAGTTCCTATCGCGACGCAACCAAGCTGCCTTCGGCGGAACCGGTACGGAAGATGATCCGCAAAATGGCGCGAGATCCGAAAGCCCGGAAGCCGCGCAACTCGAAGGCCTCGGCGGCAACCGCCCCCGAAGTCGAATGGACCGAGCACGAGAAGCTCGCGACGCAAGGGGCATTGAAGCAAGGCAAGTACGTGTACCACGTGACGGCGCAGATCGATCCCAACTGCGCCATGCCCATTGCAGCTCAGCAACTGATACTGAAGGCGCTCACGGAAACCGGCGAAGTGCTGGGAACCCGGCCGGAAGCGGGATCCGCCAAGAACGCAATGCAATTCCAGTTGCTGGTGGCGAGCGAACACACTGCGGAGTTTCTCACTGAAAAGTGTCGCATCCCGACCATCATCTCGAAGGTGAAAATCGAGATCGTCGGAACTCCGGCTCAGAAGGTCGTTCAGAAGACCAAGGCCGGCGACGGTTCGGTAAGGCCTCCAGCAACGCAAGACGCCGCCACTCAGCCCCCTGCAACCCCTGCCGAAGAAATAGCAGCGCCAGCCCAGGAAATCGAGCTGGCACTAAACCCATCATCCGAACGAGAGACCGCAGTCAGGCCGACCGCCGCAGCCCCAGAGAACGTCTTGCGTGTGGATGCCGAGCGGATCGACACCGTACTTAATCTCGTAGGCGAGTTGATTATCGGAAAATCCATGCTGCAGCAGGCGCTCAACGAATTCGCCGTACGCTATCCCAAGGAAGCCATGCGCGGGCGCTTCGCCGATGCCATGGCCTTCCAGTCGCGAGTGTTGAATGATCTGCAGCGTTCGGTGATGAAGGTCCGGATGGTGCCGGTCGAGCAATTGTTCCGGCGGTTCCCTCGCATGGTTCGGGACGTGGCCAAGCAATGTGACAAGCAGGTCACCCTCGTTCTGAACGGTCAAGACACTGCACTCGACAAGAGCCTGCTGGATGCCATCGCCGAACCAATGACGCACCTGGTGCGAAATGCAATTGGGCACGGAATTGAAAGCGCGGAAGAGCGCGCTCGCGCTGGTAAACCCGCGCAGGGAACCATCCGTCTCGAGGCCTACCATCAGGGCAATCAAGTCATCGTGGAAATCAGCGACGACGGCCGCGGCATCGACGCGCAGAAAGTCAAGACGCGAGCCATCGAACGAGGCTTGTTGAAACGGGAAGAAGCCAGCCGGCTCAGCGAAGCGGACATTATGGATTTCATCTTCCGCCCGGGATTCAGCACTGCGGATGAAATCACCGAAATTTCTGGCCGCGGCGTTGGTCTGGACGTCGTGCAAAGCGTCTTGCATCGCCTGAAGGGCACGGTTCACGTCGTCAGTCGCCCGGGGCAAGGGTCCACATTCCGCCTGCAGTTGCCATTAACACTTGCCATCATCAAAGCCCTGCTCTTCCGTGTCGAACAGAGTCTGTATGCAATTCCGCTGAATGCGGTGGCTGAGATCGCTCGCGCCCACGAGGCCGACATCCATCAGGTCGATAACTGCGAAGTTTTGCAACTGCGCAACACGGTCCTGCCGGTAGCTCGCTTGGGGCGTCCACCAGAACAGAAGCCAGACGGACGGCCGGAAAAAGTCTTCGTGCTCGTGATCGCGATGGGCGAACGCAAGCTTGGGTTGCTGGTGAACGCAATCGAGGGCGAAGAGGAATTGGTCATCAAGGCATTGGACGAACAGACTGCGGAGACCGATTTGGTCAGTGGCGCTTCGATTCTGGGCAACGGCCACGTCGTACTCATTCTGAATCTGGCCGCCATCGTCGAACGCTTTGCCAAGTCACGGCCCGATACGGTTGGCGGACCAGCCACGGGTCTGCTTCTGTCTCATTCCGAGCGGTCGCGGGTTGCACAGAGTGCAGCGGGAGGACAGGCATGACACCTCCAGTGCGTGTGTTGGTGGTGGATGACTCGGCGCTCATGCGCAAGCTGATTCCACAAATCCTTCAAACCGACAGCTCGATTCAGGTCGTAGGCACTGCCATGGATGGCAACTTCGGTCTGAAAAAGATCGAAGAGATGAAGCCCCAGGTCGTCACCCTTGACCTCGACATGCCCGGCATGGGCGGCCTGGACATGCTGAAAGAGATCATGTTGCGCCACCCTTTGCCGGTGATCGTGGTGAGTTCGCACAGCACCCAGGGGGCCTCGGTAACTCTGCAGGCGCTGTCCATGGGAGCATTCGATTTCGTCGCCAAACCCAGCGATGTCTCGGCCAACATGCCGGAAATCGCTCGGGAGTTGATTGCCAAGATCAAGGCTGCCGCCCAAAGCCGACGGGTTACAGTCGCCCCACTTCCCACGTCTACGAGGCCTTCTGAGAAGGCCGCGCCCCAAACTCAGACACGCGCTACGCGAATCGTTGCGATCGGAGTTTCCACTGGCGGACCGCAGGCGCTGCAATACGTATTGCCGCAGCTGCCGAAGAATTTTCCTGGGACCATTCTCATCGTGCAGCACATGCCCGAGGGATTTACCGAAATGTTTTCCCGGCGGTTGGAAGAGATCTGCGCCATCACGGTCAAGGAAGCGCAGTCCGGCGACCTCCTGCTGGCAGGACGCGCCCTGATCTGCCCCGGAAACCGGCACCTCAAGGTAAAACGACTGGCGCTCGGCGACGTTGCCGTGCTCAACGATGAACCGCGTGTGAACGGGCATCGTCCTTCGGTGGATGTGCTGTTCAAGAGTGTGGCGGAAGAATTCGGAGAAAAGGGCATCGGTGTGCTCATGACAGGAATGGGCGAAGACGGGGCGCAGGGGCTAGGCATGGTGAAAGCAGCGGGAGGAATGACCATCGCCCAGAGCGAGGAGTCCTGCGTGGTTTATGGAATGCCGAAAGCGGCGATCGAGCGCGGTTATGCGGTCCGCATCGTGGGACTCGATGCGCTGGCCAACACTTTGCAGGCTCAGTGCATGCAGGACCGGAGAACCGGGAGTAAGCCAGAACCCGAAAACGGCGGCAGAGCCGCTGGAGTCGGCAAGAACTGATTTTGTCCGGCAGGCGAGAACAGGATGCCGGAACTTGAAGCGGCGGGAGGTTGTATATGGAGCAGTTTGTGCCAGTCAAACGCAGTAAGGACGGTCAACCAGTCCGCTACCTGGTAGTGGACGATTCCGTCTTCGCGCGCAAGAACCTGGCCCGGATGATCGAAACGTTCGGGGGCCAGGTAGCAGGCGAAGCCGGAGACGGCGTGACCGCCATAACCGAATATGTGCGGCTCAAGCCGGACATCGTGCTGATGGACATCACGATGCCCCAGATGGAGGGGATTGAAGCTGCCGAAAAGATCGTGCAGCAGAATCCCGAAGCGCGCATTGTCATGGTGTCCTCAGTCGGATATCAGGAAAACATCGTGGCGGCCCTGCAACGCGGCGCCCGTCATTTCGTGCAAAAACCGGTGAAACCGGAAGTCTTGTACGAAGTGATCAAGTACGTCATGGGTGAGGATGGCACTGCGGCTCACGCCGCGGGCGCGGGGGCCTGAAATGAAAATGGAGTTGATCCAGCCTTTCATCAACGCGGCCGACGCCGTGTTGGCGCAGGGACTGCAGTGTCCGACATCCGTCGGCAACCTCAGCATGGAGCAAGAGGCTTACCGCCGCAAAGGAGTCGCCGCGCTCATTTGGGTGACCGGCGACATCGAGGGACGCATCGTCATCGATCTCGACCCGGACACCGCAGTGCGTGTGGCCAGCCGGTTCGCAGGAACCGAATTGCCCGAGTCCGACGAACTGGTGCGGGAAACCGTGTGCGAGTTGGCGAACCAGGTGATTGGCAACGCCGTCACCTCGCTAAACGATCAGGGATTCCATTTTCGCGTGCATCCCCCTGTGCTCCACACCTCCGAGCATGGCCCGAAAAGCAGCGAAGATACCGAAGCGCTGGTTATTTGTTTCGAAACCGATATCGGCAACGTATTCCTGAATATCGCCTTACGACATAACGCCTCTCGACAGCCCGAACGCGCAGCGGCCGTAGGCCAGTAGCTTCGAAAATCGAATGTTGATTTTTGATGATGCCGGCGCTGTAGAAGCCCAAAGCAAGTTCGGTTATGGCCCAGCCACAACGAACACTGGATTCTGCGGCAGCGGAGTCCCGTTCGAGAACGTTGCGCTCTCGGGCGCGGGCAGCTGCAGCAGCATCGTGTCACTCAACGTCTGAATAATCGCTACATTCCCCGCATCGCAGTTTCCCACGTAAACTCTCGAACTGTCCGCAGCCGCGGCCATGGACAGCTCCGACGGGTTTGAAGCGCACACCTGTGCAACCGAGGTCAAAGGAATCGTGGTTGTGACGCTTCCGCTCGAAGCGTTGATCACTGTGATTCGAGAAGTCACATACGTCCCGCCGCCCGACGTGCTGACCGCCGCGCTTGAGACATAAGCCCGCGTGCCGTCGGGCAGAACAGCGACCGAGATCGGATTCGCTATAGCGAGAACCGTGGCCGTGAGCGCATCCGTCGATGCGTCCAGATATGTCACCGTATTGTTCGCCGGGTTTGACACATAGAGGCGATTTCGCGTCGGATCGTAAAGCATAAAATTCGCTCCCACGCCAACCGAAACGCTACATGGATTGCGTCCGCACTGCGCTGGCGAAAGCACGCTGTCAGAAGCAGTATCAATCGGCCAAACCAGCCCGCTGCCCTGGTCGAGCACGTACGCTCGATTGCCGTCCGATCGCGCCGCCACCGACACAGGGGAAACCCACGTGGCGTTCGAGATTGGCGGGTTCACGCTTCGGTCGACTGGGTTAATGCTGCTCACGGAACCGCCGCCAGCACCGTTGCCCCGATTGGCTACGTAAAGCTTCTGCAGATTGGGCGTTTCCGCCAGCCACACCGGGTCGATGCCGACAGGAATTCCGTACACCGGCTGCTCCAGTACGTTATTAGCCATGGTGATTGCGGAAACCGTATTGTTCCCGGAGTTCGCGACGTAAACCGAAGCGTTCTCCGCGGTAGCCACGAAGCTCGGAGCCGAGCCTGCGGGCAAACTTATTGTCGTCACCGGTGTAGGACTAGTGGGAGAAAACATCGAGACCGTGTCGTCAAGGCTGTTCGCAACGTAGACTCTCGTGCCACTCAGCACGACTGCCGCCTGCACCGGCATCAGGCCCACGGTGGATTGAGATTCCGCAGTATCGCCAGAGACATTGATCGAAGTGCTGGCCCCAGGGTGATCCGAACCGTTGCCGCTGATGACCAGCGCAAAATGAGAGAACCCCGGATTGGGAAGGCTTGGAATAATAGGAGTCGCGACGGGACGGTAAGTTTCCCCACAACTGAGACAAATCAACATGAGTAGCAGAACACCCGCCGCGCGCAATACAGTCATCGACACCCCAGCCCCAACATCCATTTCTGCATAGAATTCTGGAAGAGTTATCTATTCTAACGGCTGGCCGCGATCCGCGCCAGAGAAGCAGCACTTAGCAATCGGCAATTGGCACATGGCCCTTTCAGGTTAGTGCCGGCGGACGATCACAAGGTTGCGCGCGAATCATGCGGGTAAGTCGGTAATGACAATAAGACGGCCAGCTAGGAAAGCTCGACCTGAGAAAGTGGCGGGGCTAAATGCTAAGTGCTCGCTCTTCACGCCCGCCCGCGAGATCTCTTACCGCCGGCTTCGTGGGTGGCAGGCGCAGCTGGCTTTTTCTTTCCCTCCATCTCAGCCAGGCTCGCCTTAAGCGCAGACATCAGGTCAACGACCGGCGCGAGCTTCTTCGGTTTCTCTACTTCCGCAATCTTCCCGCCTTCCAGTTTGGTCTGGATCAGGTTCTTGAGATTGTCCTGAAAGCTGTCATGATATTTCTCCGGGTCCCAATCGGCCGCCAGCGCTTCGATCAACTGATGCGCAACTTTGACTTCCGCATCCTTCAGTTCAACATCGGGCGCACCGAAGCCCTCGACCTTGCGTACTTCCTCCTCGTAGTACATCGTATGCAACATCATTCCGCCTTCATGCGGACGCAAAAAAACCGTGTACTCCCGGTTGTGCATGGTGAGCTGGGCAATGGCAACATACTCACTCTCTTCCATCGCCTTCGTCAGCAACGCGTAGGGTCGCCTGCCGGCTTCATCTGGAACCATGTAGTAGGATGATTCGAAGAAAACCGGATCGACCTCGCTGGTCTTGACGAATTCGAGAATCTCCATGGTCTTGGCGGTCTTGGGCTCGATCTTTTTTATTTCCTCCGGCTCGATCACCACATACTCGTCCTTGCGGTATTCGTAGCCCTTGACGATGTCGCTGCGGTCCACCACCTTGCCATCGGCGAGACAAACATATTGCTGCTTCAGGCGGGACAGGTCGTCGCGGTGCAGCATGTTGAACGAAATGCCCGAACTGCGTGCGCCGGAGAACAGTTTCACCGGCATTGAAATCAATCCGAAGGTAAGATAACCGGACCAGACCGAGGCCGCCATAGTTCCCCCTAGCCGAAGATCGTGCGCCGAGCCGCGCCCCCCCACAACCTTGCGATCGTGAGTTTAAACTACAACCAAACATTTGATGCACATAAGCTCGCCCGGTAACCCAGAGTGAAAGCACGATACACTGGGGCGGCGCAGGGCGCAACCCCATAGATAGTAGTATCGGGCGTGGCACCTGCCAGCCAGCACGCGAATCGGCGAGAATCTCACGAGTGCCTCACCTGACCCGAACCGTCGCGACCTTAGCGGATCTAGTCGTGGCAGGTCCGCTTTGGACCGCTGGCATCGTCACCGTGATATTCACTGCCCTGGGTCGCTGGGTGCGAGGGGTGAGTTTCTCCGGAGCCATCGCCGGAGCCGCGGTCTGCTTTCTGCTATATGCGGGAGCGGGGCCCGGCGCATTTGTGGCGCTGGTTTGGGTGTTTGCCCTGACCTGGCTTTCCACCCGCTTCGGGTATCGCCGAAAAGAGAAGCTGGGAACTGCCGAGAAGCTCGATGGTAGAACCGCTTTGCAGGTTCTCGCGAACCTCGCAGTGGCCGCGATTTGCGCCGCAGTATCGGCGTTCACTGCGGGAAAAGCGGCTTGGTTGCTCGCGGTTTCGGCCGTGCTGTCGGAAGCGGCTGCGGATACGGTGTCGAGCGAACTGGGTCAGGCTCGAAACGAAAAGGCGCGCCTGATCACGACTTGGCAAGAAGTTCCCGCAGGCACGAACGGAGGCGTGAGCTGGGCTGGAACCCTGGCCGGCATCGTGGCCGCGACCGCGGTGAGTTGGGTATGCGTTTTAGCCGGGCTTGTTCCCACCAGGTGGTTGGCCATTTCAATCGCCGCTGCGATTGCCGGCATGGTCGCGGACAGCTATTTGGGCGCCCTGCTGGAACGACGAGCACTTTTGAACAACAATGCCGTGAACTTCCTCAGTACTCTGATCGCCGCAGGCACCGCGTTTTTGCTGGTCTGAAATCATCTTCGGAACTTCGTCTGGAATGGTCCAGGCTAACGAACGCGATTGATATTCGCGACAGGCTTCAAACCCCGCTGAACGATTTGTATCAGGATATGGCTTCAGCCATATCAAAGAAGCCGGAACACATGCGGCTTCAGCCGCTGTTTCTCAGGCAGCCCTTATTGCTGCGCGAAAATCGCCGTTTCCCAGCCTCCCACTGGTGCATGTCCCGCAGTTCCTTGAAGCTTCCCTCCTTGCCGTGGAAAATCTAAGGAGCACCTTCTCAGATGGGTGCTCGCATCCAATTTATTGGACCGCTTTCAGGGAATGAAGAGTCGGACACTCATCGTTGGGTACGTGCTGGCACTCGCGCTATTCCTTTTTGGACAGCGCCATCCCACCTCGCCAACACCCACCGGATTTCACGCCGTCGTAGATTTGACGCATTCAATCGATCCCAAAGCCGGCGATCAGGTTAAGACCGCCGCGAGGGTCAACAAAGAATATTTCCTCCCCAACCCGTCTTCAGCCGAGCCATTCGAGACGCGCATCGACGCTCCCGCGCATTTCGCGCGAGGACTCTGGACCGTCGATCAAATCCCCACGGAGCGCCTGATCGCGCCACTGGTCGTGCTGGATGTCAGCGCAAATGTCGAAAACCATCCCGACTACCAGATTTCGGTCGAAGACATTGCCGCATGGGAGCAAGCCCACAATCAGATTCCCTTAGGCTCGGTAGTGATCGCACGCACCGGCTGGGATTCACATTGGAAGTCGGCGAAGCGCAACGCCGCGAGCAACCCCACGCATTTGCCGGGTTACTCCCCGGACGCCGCGAAGTTCCTGGTCGAGGGACGCAACGTGCTCGGCCTCGGCATTGACACGCCGAACATCGACACGCCGAACATCGACAACGGTCCGTCAAAAGACTTCGCTGCGCGCCAGTACACTCTTTCGCACAGCGTCTACCAACTGGAAAATGTCGCCAACCTCGATCGTGTTCCCCCCGTCAGCGCAATGGTCGTGGTCGCCCCCACCAAGCTCGAAAGCGGCTCCAGCGGCCCGGTACGAATCCTGGCACTCGTACGCTGACGACGGACGCACAACCTCCAGCCTTGGCATTCTCCGGATTACTTTGTGTACCTTCGTGTCCTTTGTGGTTCAAGAACTCAGTGGACGCGGCACAAATCAATCCTGGATTCTTTGCAGCTTTCATGCCACGACCTTCATCTGACTTCTGTGGTCGGTCCACACCTGAGGTCAACATGAACGATCCCCGTTATCCCATTGGCAAATTCAAGTTCGACGGCCCACCCAGCGAAGCCGAACGAAACAAGTTCATCGACGACATTGAACACGCCCCCGCGGCGTTGCGCGCCGCGATTAAGAATCTTTCCCCAGAGCAGATTGAAACCCCCTATCGCGACGGCGGTTGGACCGTCCGCCAGGTTGTCCACCATGTGCCGGAGAGCCACATGAACGCGTACATCCGTTTCAAGCTGGCGCTCACCGAAGACGAGCCCACGATCAAGCCATACATGGAAGACCGCTGGGCAGGCACAGCGGATGTCCAGGCGACGCCGCTAGACGTTTCGCTAGCGATGCTCGAATCATTGCACGACCGCTGGGTCCGCCTGTTGCGTACTCTGAAACCAGCCGACTGGAAGCGAACTTTCCGCCATCCAGAACTTGGCACGGTTTCTCTGGAGAAAAACCTCGCCCTGTATGCCTGGCATGGCAAGCATCACGCAGCCCACATCACGGAACTGAGAAAGCGAATGGGATGGTAGGATGGCTGAGCGTCACCCCGCAAGTTCTGGCGCCAATGTTCGTCGGTGGTGAAGCGGACTTGAAAAAGATGCGGAGGTCGCCGGGTTAGAGCCGCCGTTTCCAGTATCCCGGCCTGCGACTCGTGTGTGCCACGGCTACCACCTGAATACCTCCAAACACCCACTCCCGATAGATCAGAGTAAAAGGAAATCTCCTGAGCAAGAACTTGCGAGTCTGGTGCGGACCGGGAGCCCAACGCTGCGGAGCTTGCAGAATTTCAGACAGAGCGCGATCAACCTCAGCGTCGAACTTGTGGGCGGCGTCGGGACTGCGCTCGCAGTACCAGTCAAACGCAGCGTCATATTCGGCAGAGGCTTGTTCGTGAAGTTCGACTGCTTTATTGAGCATGAGGGAGTTTCGACAAGTTGCGCCGACGTACTTCCTCCCATGGGGTGGTCTTCGCCTTGCCAGAATCCAACTCAGCGATTCGCTCCGCGATTTCAGCTTCCCAAGCCGCTTGCACGCCCTCGTCCACTTTGCCGCCGAGGTTGGAGATCAGAGAATCCGCCAAGGCTTCCTGTTCTTCAATCGAGAGCGAAAGCGCTTTTTCGAGCAACTTCGAAACCTCCGGCGTCATTTGTGCCATCGACCACCTCAATAGTTTCATTCTATCCCGAGCAAGGAACTTGTAATTCGGGACGTTTCTGCATCACGGTAGTTTTCCGCACTCGCAAGCTGCCGGAATGGGAGGAATGGAGAAATACTTGCGCCGCGTCCCAATTCGTGCCACAGCACTAAGGGACGGCTTGGCTGCCTTGCCCGGTTTGTTGGCGTGAATCTTCGAAAGCTCCGGCTCTATTTCTCGCGCCGCGCCAGGCTGGAATTTGAGACGCGCCCCCAGCCAGGTGTCCCAGCGTGGCAGGATCGAGCGTGATCACATCCGGCCCTTTAATCTTGCCAGTGATAATGGGCTTGTTGGCGTCGGTCTCATAAGCATAGCCGGTCAGGGTAGCCAATATCCCGTACGCCGGTTGCGGCAGGAGTGTAACAGTAAGCCGCGCCCAGCCATAATGCACCTGTCCGTTAATGACAAACTGCAGTCCGAGGTAACGATTCTTGGTGTACAGCCATTGGCCTAAAGAATGGTTGGAATAAGGGTGGGAGGTATAACTGTGGCGGGTGCGGGATCCGCCAAAGAGCTGAACCATCTGTTCGCCTCTGTACGACCCAGGTTGAAAGTACGACTTATTCGCGCCCACTTTGAAGCCAGCCTGCAGAACTGAGGGGAACATTTCCCGGGGGAATGTACCCCGGCCCCAAATTTGATTGGTTTGGTAATTACAGGTGCCCCCTTTTGGAGGCGAGATTTCACCTGTAGTATGCGTTGCACAGCCGACGTACAGGCTCAGGCGGTAGACGGACCTGAAGTTCCCTATTTCAAAGTCGGCAATCCCGTCATGGTTCAGGTCCAGCTGAATGTTATGGTCGACCGGAATCAGCGTGTCCGCAGGCGTGTACACGATTTTTGCGTTTGCTGCTGGGGTGAGCGCCAGCAGGCTTACCCCCGCTGCGGCTGCCGCGTTGGCATACGCCGACAACGACTTTTCCAGTCCGGCGGCCAATCGAACCGGACTATCGCCTTGCCTTGATTCACTGCGTTTTGCTTTTCGGGTCGTCATACCCGTCCTCCAAAGAAATTAAAGTCAGGGAATAACCTCGTAAACAGCTCCGTAGTTCGTACCGTTGCCCGCCGTCGTCCCGTAGATATGTCCTTGAGAGTCCAATGTCGGTCCGGCCTCTGGACCAAATGAGTTACTGTCGAAGGTGAATAGAACCCGTTCCTTCCAACCGCTCGTCGTATGCTCAATTTCGAAAACGGTTCCACCTGTTACCCCGAACAACTCGCCCTGCGGCCCCATCGCCAACCGGCCTACCGGAAATTCTCCATCCGGAGGGCCCCAAAATCGGTGGAGAATAGTTTGTTCCCAGCCCTTCTTGGTTTGTTCAAGTTGGTAGGAAGCGCCATAGCCATCCCCGCCATATGAGCTTGTGCCAAAGAAACGACCAGACTTATCAAGAGTGAGTCCGCTGGAGAGAATTTTGGCGGATCCCTGGCCGCGGAAGAAGTTGTAGATCACAGTTTCCGTCCAGCCTCCGCCCGAGGGAGTCAGCTTGTATAGGACGCCGCAACCGGGAGGCGGGCTAAACTTCGCGTAGTCCTTGCACGCGCCCCTGCCGCCATATTCGGTTGTGCCATAAATACTTCCGTCGGCGTCGGGGATGACTCCGGAAACGGGGATAGCGCCATCAGGCGCACCTGCAAAAACGTAGATCGTGGCTTCCTTCCACGCCCCGCCAGGGCTCGGCGTTAGCATGAAAACGGTGCCGAGCGCGTTACCATTCAGATCTCCTTGCGTCGTACCATACAAGTTCCCCTGGCTGTCGAAAACGAGGTCTGTATTCGGGTCCCGTCCATCGCTGTTGCTGCAGCTAAAACTGTGTAGAACGCTTTCTGTCCAACCTCCGTGCGAATTGGGAGCAAACTTGAAAACCGTGCCACACCCGCCGCTGCCGCCTGCCGCAGTCGTTCCGTAGAGATTGCCGGCGTGGTCAAAAACCAAACCAGCCTTGGGGCCGCACCCATCGACGTAGCCTTCAGCGAAGCTGTAAAACACTTGATGCCTCCAGCCATCTCTAGAGCGAGTGAGCTTAAAAAGTGTGCCGCAACCACCCGTGCCGCCCTCCCTAGTTGTTCCATACAGATTTCCGGCAGCGTCCAAAATCAGGTCGGATTCTGGATATGCCCCGTCGGCGCCACCGGCGAAGGAATAGATGATTTTGCCGCTGCTGGCCACGACGGTCGGCGGCGATGTCAGCCACACACCTGTTGTCAAAACTAGAATCCCCAGTGTTAGCAGAACGGTTCGCCGCATCACCCACCTCGTATACAGAAGAAGAAGATTCGGCCCCCACGGCCGGGAGAGAAGCGGGCAACATTATCCGCCGCTCCGCCAACAGCGTCAATGTGCAATTAATTGCAGGGGATTGGATCAACAGCCCGAACGAATTGTTCCTACCCCGCCAGATGTAGCCGCCACGCCATGTAGCTAACCGCCTCGCGCAACACCGCTTCCGCACGCTGCCACAGCGAGTGCGGACGCGAATCGGGGCGCGGGGAAACGTACACTTCCATGCCCTCGTGCTCCAGCAGTTTGCGGATGCGGAAAACATGATACGCATCGCTGACCGCTACGCAACTGTGCATGTGATTGGCGCGCATGATCACTCCAATCCGTTGGGCGGACTGAGCCGTATCAGACCCCTGCGTTTCAGCAATCAGGTTGGAGTCGGGAATCCCGCGATGCATCAGGTAATCGTGGCCCACCCCACCTTCGCTGAAGCTGGGGTCCGCCGCGGCTCCGCCGGTTGTAATGACCACGGGAGCGACACCTTGTTGAAACAGGTCGAAGGCATGATCGAGACGCGCTCGGTACACGGGAGATGGACGGCCGGCGTACTCTGCGGCGCCGAATACCGCGATGGCGTCCGCGGAATGAATTTCCTGTCGCGAAGCCTCTGCCACGATGCCCAGGCAGATTGAAACTAGCCAGACAAGGAAAGCTGCCGCAACCAGTACCGCGAGCCACAGCATCCAGTGGCGTCGCAAAGGCCGGTTCGCAGCCGTTTGGGTCATCCTTGTGCGAAGAACTCGGAGATATCCTGGGCAGAAATCGCGCCTTCCCGCATAATCCGCCAGCGGGCTTCCTCATCGGTGAGGTCGACAATAGTCGAAGCGGTTTCGCGGGGCGACGTGCCCCCGTCCACGATGATGGAGATGCGCTCTTGCAGTTGATCCCGCACTGCTTCCGCCGTGGTGCACTCCGATTCCCCGCTCAGATTCGCCGAGGTCGCGGTAATCGGAATCCCCGCAGCCTGTACGACCGCCAGCGGAATTTTGGCGCTGGGGATACGCAGCGCCACGTTGCCGGTATTGGCCGTCACCTTCAAGGGAAGACGCGACGCAGCTTTGACGATGATGGTCAGCGGGCCTGGCCAGAAACGGCGCGCCAGCTTGTAGAACTCATCGGGCAGCGGCTTAGCCAACTCCTCAGCCTGGTCTTCGCTCTCGATCAAGAGCGATAGCGGCTTGTGCCGCGACCGCGACTTGATCTCATACACGCGATCCACGGCGCGCAGATTAAAGGGGTCGGCAGCCAATCCGTAAAACGTGTCAGTGGGCATGCCCAATACCTCGCCGGCCCGAATCTGATCGGCTGCATACCGGATGAGGGACGCCTCCGGCTTCTCGCTGTTGATCTTGAGAATTTCCGCGCGCACACGCTTCCTTCCGAACAATGTTCTGAATCCGCGAAAGTTAACATACCACGAGCCCGGACTGCAAGGAGAGATAAACGCGTATGATTTCGAAAGAGCTACCGTGAAAAAGACGACAACATCCGGCCCAGCTGTCGTCAGCCGCCTGCGACGGGTCGAAGGACGTCACAACGCCCTGGTCAAGGAGCTGCGCGCAGCCTTCGCTCATGGCGAACTCACGCCCGACGGTTATTGTGCCATCGAAGGCATGCGCATTTTAGAGGAAGCCATTCGGAGCGGGCTGAAGTTCAAAGCCGTATTCTTCCGGGCTTCCGCCGAGAACCGGGCTGAGCGCCTGCTGCCCCAACTCGCCGCCCACGTGGAGACTTTGCTGCTTCCTGACAAGCTGTTTGCCAGCGCCGTTCCCAGCGAGACCCCGCAAGGCGTCGCGGCGCTGGTGCGTTGCCGGACTTTCAAGGCGGAGGATGTGCTGGCCAAGTCGCAGACCGGGCCTTTGCTGGCGATTGCCGGAGTGCAAGACCCTGGGAATCTGGGCACGATCTTGCGCTCGGCGGAGGCTTTTGGCGCTGGAGGTGTGCTGCTCGGGGAAGGCACGGTCAGCCCTTTTAACTCCAAAGTGGTGCGAGCCTCGGCGGGGTCGGTCTTCCGGCTTCCCATCGTACAGGCGAAACTCCCAGGAATTCTCGGCCAGATGCGTGAACTCGGCCTGCGGCTGATCGCAACCTCGTCGCACAAAGGCACGCCTCTCGACCAAGCCACGCTGACCGGACCGCTGGCCATCTTCATCGGCAGCGAAGGTGCAGGACTGCCGCGTGATCTGCTGGCGGAGATGACCGAAATCGTGGCCATCCCACATTCACCGACGGTCGAATCCCTGAACGCAGGGGTAGCCGCGAGTATCGTGTTGTACGAAGCAGCCCGACAAGGCGCTCACCACAGAGACACAGAGACACAGAGAAACCAATAGATTGGTCTGCCTGATCTGACGGTTACATGCCCCCTGTACCGTTATGGGACGCGGGTCTTTTAATCTCCGGGTTTTTCCCCGTGCCTCAGTGATTCTGTGATGAGATGGTCGGGTGAGCGAGGGATTCCATCCTATTCACATAGATACTCACGAACCCAGAGACCAACCTCGGGACCCGCGGACGAGCCCTATTCTTGGGGCGGCGCTTGAGGTCCATCGCCATCTCGGTCCCGGACTTCTGGAATCAGCTTACGAGGAGTGCCTTTGCCACGAACTCAGGCTTCGGGGGTTGAGCTTTCAGCGGCAAGTCGACATCCCTGTCGAGTACAAAGGCCTGAACCTAAGCTGTGGCTACAAGATCGATCTCCTTGTGCAAGACGAAGTAATTTTGGAATTGAAAGCCGTCGAGAAACTGCTGCCTATTCACCAGGCACAACTTCTGACATACCTGAAGCTGGCCCACAAAAGGGTCGGCCTGCTGATCAACTTCAATGTCCCACTCTTGACACAAGGCATAATCCGACGAGTCCTGTAAACCTATTTCACCCCAGAGACACAGAGTCATACAGAAGCGGATAACCCTTAAGCAGCAAAACGACCTTCCAAGCCGAACGCGACAATCCCTATTTTTCTCTGTGTCTCTGTG
>Ga0116217_10001240_pt1 | contig 24915 bp, 26 predicted proteins | sample Sb_taG_6_FD_89697 | JGI IMG/M metagenome (GOLD analysis project Ga0116217, IMG submission 89697) | Peat soil microbial communities from Weissenstadt, Germany - Sb_50d_4_PS metaG | ecosystem: Environmental > Terrestrial > Soil > Wetlands > Peat | place: Germany: Weissenstadt | collected 2010-09-21 | reverse complement strand
GCCATCCGCGAAAATGCCGGCATCCGCGAGAGCGCCGATTTCCGCGAAGGGATCGAGTCGTTCCTCGAAAAGCGCAAACCAAAGTGGACGGGCCGATGAGTCGGCCCCATACATCGATGCCTATCAATGTAAATAAGATAGCGACAACGACAGTGAACGAAACTCGTGTCCGCGTCCGCTATGCCGAAACCGACCAGATGGGCGTCGTCTATCACGCCAATCATTTCATCTGGTTTGAGGTGGGACGCGTGGAACTCCTCCGCCAGTTCGGCGTCAGCTATAAAAATATGGAGCGCGAAGCCGGCTGCTTCATCGCCGTAGTCGACGCCCGCTGCCGCTACAAGGCTCCCGTGCACTATGATGACGAGGTCATCGTGCGCACGTACCTGAAACATGTCCGGGAGAAAGTGATCCGCTTCGGATACGAACTGCGAAGGGCGGAGACTGGCGAGTTTCTGGGCGAAGGCGAGACTACGCACATCGTCGCCGATGCAGAGATGAAACCCCGCGCGCTGCCGGAGAAGTACATGCAGATGTTTCGCGCGGCGGTTGGGAGATAAGAAAGATAAGGTCCGATGCAAGAGTTCCTCTACAGACTGCAACTTGTGCGCGGAGACATGCTCCGCAGCGGCCCGACCGACTCGGAACAGGCCGTAGTGGCCGAACACTTCGCATATCTCCAGGACCTCACGGCGCGAGGCGTCATAATCCTCGTGGGCCGCACCCTGAATACCGACGAAAATGCGATGGGGCTTGCCGTCTTCCGCGCCGAATCCGAAGACGCCGCCCGCCAAATCATGAACGGCGATCCGGCCGTAAAGAAGGGCGTGATGACGGCAACGTTGTATCCGTTCAGAGTGGTCTTGCAAGGAGAGTGAAAAACTCGAAACCAGAAACCAGGAGCTGCTCTTGAAAGCCCTGCACATCAACGGAAACGATCTCACGCTCGAAGCCGTGGGCGAAGTAGCGCACCCCGGCATCCGCCGACCCGTCCTCCTGGATCCCGACGCGCGCGAGGCCGTCAACCGCGCCCGCGCCGTCGTCGACGCGCTCGTCGCCAACAATAAAATTTCTTACGCGATCACGACCGGCGTCGGCAAGCTGAGCGATGTGCACATCGTTGGCGATCAGATCCGCGAGCTGCAAATCAACCTTGTGCGCTCGCACGCCGTCGGTGTGGGCGAACCGCTTTCGATCCCCGACGCGCGCGCCATGATGCTCTTGCGCGCCAACTCGCTGTCGAAAGGCAACTCGGGCGTGCGCGCCATCACCATCGATACCATCTGCGAGATGCTCAATCGCGGCGTGACTCCGATGGTGCCATCGCAGGGAAGCGTAGGAGCGAGCGGTGATCTTGCGCCGCTGGCGCACCTGGCCCTGGCATTGATCGGTGAAGGCGAGTGCTTTGACGAAAAAGGCGCGCGTTATGCAAGTGCCGAAGCGTTGAAGCGCGCACAAATCAGACCGTTGGTGCTCGAAGCGAAAGAAGCCGTGTCGCTCATCAATGGCACACAGGCCATGCTGGCCATCGGCACCTTGATGCTGCTTGCTGCGGAGACGCTGGTCGACACCGCGGACGTTATCGGCGCGATGGCGTGCGATGCCCTCCAGGGAACCAACGTCGCTTTCGACGAGCGCATTCAAAAGGTCCGCCCACATGCCGGACAAGTGAAGACCGCAGCGAACCTGCGCCGTCTGCTCGAACAGAGTGCGATCCGCGAGTCGCATCGCGACTGCGGCCGCGTGCAGGATGCCTATTCGTTACGTTGTATCCCGCAGGTGCATGGCGCGGTGCGCGACACGCTTGCTCATTGCCGCGCTGTGTTTGAGACCGAGACGAACTCGGCGGTCGATAACCCCCTGGTATTCGTGAAGAATCCGAGAGCGATGGACGGCGAGGGCGACGTGCTCTCCGGCGGAAACTTCCACGGCGAGCCCCTCGCGTTCGCGCTCGACTTTCTCGCGATTGCTTTGAGCGCATTGGCCGGTATCAGCGAGCGGCGGCTGGAGCGCATGGTGAACCCCGCGCTCAGTGAAGGGCTGCCGCCATTTCTCGCGCCGGGTGCGGGCATGAACTCGGGCTTCATGATGCCGCAAGTGACCGCGGCCGCGCTGGTGAGTGAGAACAAAGTGCTGGCGCATCCTGCGTCGGTCGATTCGATTACGACGTCGGGGAATAAGGAAGACTTTGTCTCAATGGGCATGATCGCGGCGAACAAGCTGAAGAAAGTGGTGGAGAACACGCGCCACACGCTGGCCATCGAGGCCATGGCGGCGGCGCAGGCGATTGACTTCCTCGCGCCGCTGAAGACTTCCAAGCCACTGCAGCAGGCGCACGCGGCCATCCGGGCGGTGTGCGCGACGATGGCGAAGGACCGCGTGATGTATCAGGATTTCGCGCGCCTCGCGGAATTGATCGCCAGCGGGAAGGTAGCCCAGGTGCTGCGATAAACGATGTTCTCTCATCCCTACATAAGTCTTGCTCAGGCGGAGTTGGCCGCGCTCCAATCCAACCCCAGTTCGCGCGCGATCGCCTTCATGGCTTCGATGCAGAAAGCGATGTGTTCTTCGAGATCCACACCGAGGTCGGCGGCGCCTTCGAGGATGTCTTCGCGGTGGACGCTGCGGGCGAAGGCTTTGTCCTTCATTTTTTTCCGGACGGACTTGGCTTCGACTTCAGCAAGCGATTTTCCGGGTTTCACCAGGGCACAGGCGGTGATGAATCCGGCGAGTTCATCGCAGGCGAAGAGGGTCTTTTCCAGGGGTGAGAGGCGGGCGACGCCGGTGTAGCGGGCGTGCGACAGGATGGCGCGGCGCACTTCTTCGGAATAGCCGCGGTCTTTCAGAATCTCGGAGCCTTTGTAGGGGTGGTCGTCGGCGCTCGGATATTTCTCGTAGTCGAAGTCATGGAGAAGGCCGACCATGCCCCACAATTCCTCGTCGGCTCCAGCTTTGCGGGCGTAGGCGCGCATGCAGGCCTCGACTGCGAGTGCATGTTTCCGAAGACTTTCCGATGGGGTGAACTCAGTTAGTAAACACCAGGCCGTGTCGCGTTGATTCATGGTTTTGTACCTGTTTTCTGCTGATTTTGCCGTGCAACTATGGTTTTGTTTCGATAAACGCTTTGTTCTTCGTACTTTTGTCTTGACTTCCACAGGCCCAATCCAGCAGATTACCCTCTAGTTGGCTGCGGAAAAAGTCGGATGTCGATGGCCAGCCCCTAAAGGGGCCACTGATTTCGTAGAACTTACGGTATCACTAAAGCGATGCCCTGATACGAAACCGGAGGTTTTACGCAGCTTGCTGGTTTGGCTTTGAGAGTAGCCCCCGCTCTGGCACTCGCAAAACCTAAATGGCCACCACACTAACCCCCGTGGACTCACGGGAAGTCGTACGATGCGACCGTTGTCTCTTAGTGCAATTCCGCACATCGAACAGTCTTTGCCGCCGTTGCCATCTGTCATTGGATGAGGACGAGGCGCAGATTGCCGCTATGACTCCGGTGCCAGAAGTGCTGCCGGTGAACATCAATTCTAACGGGCGCGGGCATCTGAAGCTGGCGCACTCGATCCGATCGCTGAGACTGCGCAATGGCTTGAGCCAGCGGCAACTGGCGCTGCGCATGTCGGTGCCGCGGACTTACGTGTCGAAAATCGAAAACGAGAAGGCGACCCCGACGCTGTCTTCGCTGGAACGACTGGCGAGGGCGCTCGAGGTAAGTGTGCCGGATCTGCTCTCCGGTGGAGAAAGGAACCGGCAGGAGGAAGTGCGCGAGTTGATGGAAGATCAGTTCGTGGCCGAGGTTTTGCCGTATCTCTCGCAGCTGAGCGGAATGCAGATGTCGAGCATTCTGGCGCAGGTGCGTGACTTGACGGTGCGGCCGCGACGGAGTGCGTAAGCGGGCTTTAGTGCGCTGAGTGATAAACCCGTCGATGAATTCGGGCCTCTCGGATGAGTTGGAGCATCGTGACCCTTGGGGCTAAAGCCCCGGTTTTCAGACGCGGATGGCGGCGTGGCTTAAGCGCCCCTTCAAAGCTCTGCCAGATTTTTATCCGGGCACACAACCAACTGGGCAGCCGGGGCCTTCGGGCTCCGGCTTTTCTGTGGGCCGTACGCGATGCTATGTGCACCCTGAGTGAGAGAACTTGCAGAGGCTTGCACACTTCAGGTGGTTGTGCGCAATAGTTTGCATTTTATCCGGATATTTTTTGAGGATGTGTGGTTTCCGCTTGACCCGACCTGGCAAACGAGCTAATCTCACCGCACTCCCTCAAAGCTGGGAGAACCGTTGCCCAGCTATATTCCTTTTGGTGAACAGGAAAACTTCCATGAGAATCTCTGAGATCTGTGCCATGGCTTTACTGCTTGTACTGGGGTCGGTACTAGCTTTCGCCGACGGGATCAACGATCCAGTAATCATCATTCACGGCGTCAGTAGCGCCCTCAGCGACTCTTCGGGATGCCCTGGGACGTGTATTACAGGCCTGACTTTTAGTTTCACTTCACCCAAGAGCGGGGCGGGCGTGTTGCCATTTTTTACGAATGGCAGCGGAAAAACATGGACTTCGCTAGCTCTGATCGAAACTGGGCCGAACCAAGTGCTGCCGAATGCCATCACTTGCCGTCAGACTTTCTTTACGAGTTGCACGGCGTTTATCTTGACGAGCGGCAAGGACAAAGGCGATGTGGAAATTCTTATGAAGGGCCTTAAGGGGCTCAATCCGCGTCAGGGAATCTTGCCCGGCCAGAGCTTCGTGATAGCCTTTGCGCGCACGGACGGAGTGGGTTGGCCGAAGGGCGGAGTCCCGTTTAGCGCGCAGGCGGGCACCGTTCCGGAGCCGGGCACAATTGCACTCATGGTGACCGGATTGGGCGCTCTTGTTTCGCGGCGCAAGCAGTGGAAGAACCGCTGGCAAGCTTAGATTCTGGCAAGCTTTGATTAGCGGTTCTTTTTCGAGAACTGGTTCACCAATTGCGAAAACTGCGGCAGGGCCTGGAGCTTCTGGAGCTCGGGATCGTTCCAGGCCTCCTGCGCAGGGTAACCCTTCTCCAGTGCCAACCGCAGTGCTTTCAACGCCTCTTCCGGCTTCCCGATCATTGTCTTCACCTGGGCTTCTGAATACATCGACTGTACGTCATCAGGACTAATGGCGCGGGCTTGCTGCGTGTACTGCAGCGCGTTGGCAGCATCGCCCTTCTTGGCATAGAGGAGCCCGAGGTCGCCCATGATAACGGCCGATCGCGGGTTGACCTGCAGCTCCTGGAAAGCAAGCGAGATGGCTTTGCTGTAGGCGGCCGCAGCCTCGTCAGAGTGGCCCGACCAGCGGTACGAGTCGCCCAGATTGCCTTGAAGTTGCTCGTCGTTCGGAGTCATTGCCACCGCTTTTTCGTACATCTTCGTGGCCTGGTCGTAGTTCTTCATAAAGAAGTACGCGGTGCCCAGGTTGGAATAGGTAGGCGAATCAGGAGCCAGCGTGAGGGCCTTCTGATATTGCGGAATGGCCTCACTCCACTTACCTTCGCGCAGATATACAGAGCCGATGTTTTCGTAGCCGATAGGATTATCAGGGGCAATTTCGATCACTTTCTGATACTCCGGAAGCGCTTTTGCGTTGTCGCCGAGCCTCCAGTAGGCATTGCCAAGGGAAATGTGATTCGACCAATTGTAGGAGTTGGCGTCGACCGCTTTTTGGAAGGCGGCGATGGCTTCGTCACTTTGGCCGCTGCGGAAGTAGGCGTCACCCAGATTTCGATAGGCTTCATCCGAGTTCGGCGCCAATTCCAGTGCGCGCTTCAGTTCGGCAACCGCTTCCGCGTTCTTTCCGGTGGCGGAATAGACGCTGCCCAGCGAGAGATGAACTTCGGGCAGGTTGTTGGAGAGTCGCTCGGCCTGCTGCGCGGCCAGAGTGGCTTTTTGCGCCCAAATGCTCTCTTTGCTTTCACTGTACATGCGGAGGCTGGAGTCGGCGAGCCCAGTGTAGGCCAACGCGAAGGTGGAGTCTTTGTCGATGGCCTGTTCGAACAACCCGACGGCCTGACGATAGGCGTCCTGGCTGTGACCGTTGCGCAGCGTGTTCTGCCCTTGAAGGTAGAGATCGTAGGCCTTCACGTTCTCGGTGGGGTGGGCGCCGACGCGGGCTTGCTCTTCGTCGGTTGGCTTAAGGGCAAGGGCGGTGGCCACGGTACCGTAGATCTGGTCTTCGAGGGCGAGCACATCGCCCGGGGCTCCCGGGAACTCCTGGCTCCAGACGCGCTTGCCGGTGGTGGCATCGTCGAGACTAAGGGTGACGCGGAGCTTTTCGCTATTGCCCTGCACACTGCCCTGCAATACCAGGTTGACGCCCAGTTCGTGGGCGAGCTTGGAGAGAGGCAAACCCCTGGCGACCGCTTTGTCAACTGCGTCCGAGGATGCCAGGTGGACTTCCTTCAACTGAAACAGCTTGGCGGCAAGAGCTTCCTGAATGCCGTCGGCCACGTAACCCAGCGCTTTCTCATCGCCGACCTTTTTTAGCGGCAGGATCGCGACATACTTTCCGTGTTTGAGGGAGGGAATGCCTTGCGCGATCTCGCCGGACGAAGTTCCCGTGCGATTCAGCAGCGTGCGTCCGGCAAAGGTTGCCAGCACGATGACGAGCACGGCTCCGGCGATCCACATCCAGCTTTTCCCTGGAAGATCGAGACTGAAGCGCGATCGACGGATGATCGGATGCGGAATCATCTGCGAGAGCGTTTCTGCGCTGATGTTAGGGTTGGCTTCCCAAGTCGTTAATTGCTGCAAGAGTTCGACCGCGGAGTAATAACGGTTGGCGGGCTCGCGCTCCAGGCAGCGGGCGACGATCGCGCTCAAGGATTTGGGAACGGAGGCGTCGACGTCGGAAGCAGAGCGCGCTTCCTCGCGCGTACGTTTCATGAGGCTGGCGATAGCGGTGTCGGCCGCATAGGGAGTTTTTCCAGTGAGCAGTTCGTAGAAGATCAGGCCGACGCTGAAAATGTCGGAGCGTTGGTCGAGCGTGCTGCCCAGAGCTTGTTCGGGCGACATGTATTCGAGCGTGCCGACGAGGGCGCCGGTCTGGGTCAGGCCGGATTCGCCGAGCGAGCGCGCCAGGCCGAAGTCCATCACCACGATGCGGCCGTGCTTGTCGCGCATGATGTTCTGGGGCTTCAGATCGCGATGGATCACGCCTTCGGAGTGGGCGGAGTCGAGCGCCCGGCAAACCTGCTCCACCACCGCGATGGCTTCTTTCGGCGAAAACTTTCCCTCGCGGCGCAATAGCGTGCGCAGGTCTTCGCCGTCAACGTATTCCATGCTGATGAAGCGGATACCGTCGGCCTCACCCAGGTCGTAAATGCGGACGACGTTCTTGTGCGTGATGTTGCGGGAGAGAATGAGTTCTTGCTTGAAGCGCAGCAGGATCGCAGGATCCGTTGCCAGTTCGGGACGGATCACCTTGAGCGCGATCAGGCGGTCGAGTTCGCGGTCGCGGGCCTTGTAGACGGCGCCCATGCCGCCCTGCCCGAGTATGCCCAGGATTTCGTAGCGTCCACCGAAAAGCACGCCCGGCAGCAGACCCTGAAAAGCGGAGATGTTGCTGGTCGAGGGCGTCGCCGCACGGGCGTAAGGAAGGGCTTCCGCCGCGCCTGGAATAGCGGTCCCTTGCGGCAGGGTCGGAGCGTCGGAGAGCGGTGCGTTGGAGAGTGGCGGAGGCGTCAGAGCCGCGGCGCCAACCACGTCTTCGGGCAAACGGGTACCCGGCATCGTCGGTCTATCGGAATCACTGCCCCTATGGTCGCGCTCATCCATTGGATTGCCCGGGTTTGGAGAGCTTGGAGGGAGCGCGCCTCGGTCGGTTGAAGGACAAACCACAAAGGCAACGTCTGCCTCAGGTTGTCGAGGGGGAGTTCGAGAACCCAGCACTCCAATATTCAAAAAAGTATACCCCCGAAACCATCTCGGGGAAAGCAGATACCCCCTGATACATAGTGTCTTTTGGGCTGCGACCGTTTCCCGATGCCGAACCGGGAGGCTAAAACCCCGGGGCCAGCATCTTCGTCGCGTGGGGCGGAAATTGGTCGGCAGCGCAGCTTTTTTGTCTTCGCTCCCCAAGCCAACCGGTCGGTACGAGAATTTCGCTGATTGCTGCCTGCCGTGCTTAAATGACAAGTTGGGCGCCAAGTTTTGCGCCGTCCCCGCGCGCGGCATCCCAACATTCAATTCAGACCGAACTACAGATCCCTCGCTCCGCTCGGGATGACAAGTCTTAAGCGGAGGCGGGAATGCGCTAAGCGAGAAAGCTAGATGGAGGATCTTTGGACTTCCAGTTGAACGAAGAGCAACTGCACCTGAAGAAGAGCGTGCGCGAGTTTGCCGAACGCGAGATTGCACCCAACGTCATGAAGTGGGATGAAGCCTGCGAATTCCCGCTGACGACGATCAAGGAACTCGGCAAGCTCGGACTGATGGGCACGATCTTTCCACAGGAATACGGCGGCGCGGGTATGGGCTATGTGGAGTACGTCACGGCCATCGAAGAACTCTCTCGCGTGGATGGATCAGTCGGCATCATCGTGGCTGCGCACACGTCACTGTGCTCGAACCACATTTATTTGGCGGGAAACGAGGCGCAGAAGAAAAAGTACATGCCGAAGCTGGCCGCCGGCGAGTACATCGGCGCATGGGGGCTGACCGAGCCCTCGGCGGGGTCGGATGCGGGCAGCGCGCGCATGATGGCGGCGCGAGCGAAGGGCGGATGGGTGCTCAACGGCACTAAGACTTTCATCACCAATGGCCACTATGCGGATGTAGTGGTCGCGCTGGCGGTGACCGATCGCGCGGCGCACACCCACGGGCTTTCCGCCTTCCTAGTGGAGAAGGGCGCCAAGGGATTTCGTCCGGGAAAGAAAGAAAACAAGCTCGGCCTGCGCGCCAGCGACACCGCCGAGTTGGTTTTCGAGGATTGTTTTGTCCCGGAAGAAAACCTCTTGGGCAAGGAAGGTGACGGCTTTATCGATGCCATGCGTGTTCTCGATGGCGGGCGCATCTCGATCGCCGCCCTCTCGCTCGGCATGGCCGAGGGCGCATACGGAGCGGCGCTGAAGTATTCGAAAGAGCGGCAGCAATTTGGCAAGGCGATCTCGGAATTTCAGGCGATCCAGTGGAAGCTGGCCGATATGGCAACAGAAATCGAGGCGGCAAAACTTCTGACGTTTCGGGCAGCCGCCATGAAAGATGCCGGGATGAAGACCACGCTCGAATCGTCCATGGCCAAGCTTTACGCCAGCGAGGTAGCGGTAAAGTGCGCCAATGAAGGCGTGCAGATCCACGGCGGGTATGGGTTTATCAAGGACTATCCGGCGGAGAAGTTTTATCGCGACGTGAAGCTGTGCACGATCGGCGAAGGGACGAGCGAAATCCAGCGGCTGGTGATTGCGCGGCAGTTGCTGAAGGACTAAAGTGTTTGCCATTCCGTGAGGCGAGGAGGAGCTGCGATGATCACCGGAGCCCACGTAATCGTTTACAGCAAGGACGCGGAAAGCGACCGCGCTTTCTTTCGCGATATCCTCAAATTTCCCGCCGCGGACGCCGGTCACGGCTGGCTTATCTTTGCGCTGCCGCCCGCGGAAGCCGCGTTTCATCCTTCCGAGAAGAACGACCTGCACGCGCTGTACTTCATGTGCGACGACCTGACGGCGACGATGGAATCGCTGAAGGGGAAAAAAGTGAAGTGCGGTGCGGTGACAGAGGAGCGCTGGGGCAGTCTGACGACGATCTTTCTCCCCGGAGGTGGGAAGATCGGGCTCTACCAGCCAAAGCATCCGACTGCGATCGGGCGCTGATGTCGGATGAACGTGGATCGGCGCCGGTTGCTACACTATCCTGCTTGGCTCCTGCGAGTACAATTCTTGTCGACCGTATCCGCTCCGGCGACCCCGGTGCGCTGGCTCGCGCCATCTCTACGGTCGAGAACCGCGCTGCAGGCTGGTCGGAGCTGCTGAAGGCGCTCTTTCCGCATACGGGCAAGGCGCGGGTGATCGGTCTGACTGGCGCCCCAGGGTCGGGCAAGAGCACGCTGGTCGATCAGCTTGCCAAGCACTATCGCAAAGAAAATCAAACGGTAGGCATCATCGCAGTCGACCCGACTAGCCCTTACACGGGCGGAGCGATTTTGGGCGACCGCATCCGCATGCAGGATCACTACAGCGATCCGGGCATTTTCATCCGCAGCATGGCCACGCGCGGATCGCTCGGAGGGCTGGCGCGCGCCACGGCGGATGCTGCCACTGTGCTCGATGCTTCGGGCCGCGACTTGGTCATGATCGAAACGGTTGGTGTCGGTCAGGACGAAGTCGACATTGTGCGGCTGGCGGATGTCACCATCGTGATTCTTGTGCCCGGCATGGGCGACGATGTGCAGACGATCAAAGCCGGGATCATGGAAATCGCCGACATCTTCGTGATCAACAAAAGCGACCGCGAGGGGGCTGAGCGCGTCGAGCGCGAGATTCGTGCCATGCAATCGCTGGCCACGCGCAACGACCGCTGGACGCCGCCGATCGTGAAGACGGTCGCCAGCGAAGGCGTGGGAACCGAAGGGTTGGCGGAAGCGATCGCAGACTACGAGGCCTACCTGAAGAAAGAGAACCTAGTCTTCAAGAAGAACGTCGAGAACTGGCAGGAGCGGCTGGTCGAGATGCTGCGCGATGCCATGCTGGAAAAAGCGCGCGCGCAGATGGACGGCGGCAGCCTCCAGCGTTATGCGTCCGAGATTGCCGAGCACAAGCGCGACCCGTATTCGCTGGTGGAAGAGATTGTGCGCGGTGCAGAACGCAACTAGGGGAACTATGATCAAGTAGAGACGGGGCAAGCCGCGTCTCTACGGGAAATCGACGCGCCTTGGCTTCGGCAACAGGCAGGCAATCATGGAATTCAGCATTGATCATCTCGGCATCGCAGTGAAGTCGCTGGCGGCGGCGAAGTCCATTTACGAGAAGCTCGGGCTGAGCGTTTCTCCGGAGGAAACCGTCGCGCCGGAAAAAGTGCGGCTGGTGATGGTGCCCGTATGCGAGAGCCGGCTGGAGCTGCTAGAAGCGACTTCGGACGATTCGCCCATCGCCCGGTTCATCGCCAAGCGCGGCGAGGGACTGCATCATATTTGTTTGCGCGTCCCGGATCTGCCGGCGGTGGTTGCAAAATTGAAGAGCGAAGGCGTGCGCCTGGTATCGAATGAGATCAAGACGGGCGCTGGCGGACATCGGTATGTGTTCGTGCATCCGCAGAGTACGGCGGGTGTGTTGTTGGAGCTGGTGGAGAGCGGCCACTGATTATCCATCACGGAAGTTTCAGCGCCCGTTTCATTTGTAATTGGTAATTTGTAGTTGGGAATTTGAATTCGCAGGTTTTCAAAATCACAAATTACAAATTACCAATTAATGTTTCAGCTTATGCTTCTGCTCGCCGTCGACACCTCCGGGAAGAACGGCAGTCTGGCGCTGGCCCGCGCGACGCCGGGTCAGAGCGAAAGCGAAATCAGTGTGCTTGAAGTTGTACCGCTCGCGGGCGGCGCGTTTTCGGCGCAACTGGTACCGCAGATTGCCGCGCTGCTGGAAAAGCACGGATACGGCAAGAACGATCTGGGGGCATTAGCGGTAGCGTCCGGTCCAGGGTCGTTTACGGGGCTGCGCGTGGGCTTGGCCGCCATTAAGGCTCTGGCCGAGGTACTGCGGAAACCAATCGTTACGATTTCATTGCTGGAAGCGGTTGCCTGGAGCAGTACAGCGCACGGTGCAGCGCGGGGTCGCGTTCTCGCCGCGCTTGACGCGGGCCGGGATGACGTGTATGTCGGCGACTACGAACTCGGGCCGCAGGTGCGCATGCACAGCGAGCGCCTGCTGAGCCGGGAAGAGTTTGTTGCCGAAGCCAGGGGTTGCGAAGCGAAAGGGAAGGAGGTCGTCACGCCCGATGCCGTGTTGGCGGAGACGGTTCGGGCTGCGGGAATTCAGGTCGAGCGGATTGAGTATCCGAACAGCGCCGTGATTGCCCGGCGGGGTTGGCAGCATCTCCAGTTCGGCCAGACGGTTCGTCCCGAAGAACTCTAAGCCAACTACATCCGCCATTCCGACGCTGAAATTTTCTCGAAGCCGGCGTCGTGAGAGGCTGCGGAAAGAGTCGGTATTCGATGCGCGGCCCCTAAACGGGCATCTGATTCTGAAGAATTTGCGGTGTCGCTAAAGCGATACCGTGATACGAAACCAGAGTTTTTCCACAGTTTGTTGAGACTCTCGATGCCCGTTGCCATCCGCTCTGCTGCTTTGAACGATGTGCCGGCGATTCTTGCCATCGAGCATCGGGCGCCGGGCGCAGCCCATTGGACGTCCGAGCAGTACAACAAGTTGGTGGGTAGCGGGGTCGTTCTGGTGGCCGAGGAAACAGGCAAGCTCTGCGGATTCGTTTGCGCGCGAGCGGTCGCGGGCGAGTGGGAGATCGAGAATGTGGTGGTGGCCGTTGGCTTCCTCCGCCGTGGCATTGCCGATGAGATGGTGCGCGAGTTGATTCGGCGGGCGGAGAGCGAGGCTGCGTCAGCGATTCTGCTCGAAGTCCGCGAATCGAATCTGCCGGCCCGCGGCCTGTACGAAAAGCACGGATTTCGCGAGGTGGGATGCCGACGGGTGTATTATCGGGATCCGGTGGAGGATGCGATTCTGTACGCGCTTCGGTTCGACCGCTGAGATTGGCCGAAGAACCGCAAGTTTTTGCACGATTTTCTGTGCAACTTTGCATCCAGGCCCGCCTGCCGACGGTGGAAATCTATCTATGAAATCTCATTGATCCCCTACCGGTCCCCGTGCTACTTTTTAATCATGCTGTAACAAACAGCAGGAGGTCTGGCAAGGATGCTGACTCCGAGAGAGCAACTCCTGACCGGTCATGATCAGTTCCAGCGACTGGTTCAGGAGCACTCGCAATACTCCCAACGGCTGGAATCCCTGACCCAAAAGCGATACCTCACCGACGACGAAAAACTAGAGGAAGTGCGGCTGAAGAAGCTAAAGCTGCGCCTCAAAGACCAGATGCAGAGTCTGGAAACGCAGTTCCAGCGCCAGTCTGCCTAGATTGGCCGAGCCTAGAGACATGGGACCGAGTGATCGGGCCCGAATGCAAGAAAACATAAGGTCTCGCTGAATCCCTGCCACCATAGCCGGCGCGTCTAAGCGCCTTTTTTTATTGCAGTTATGTAGAATGTCGCGGCCTCGCTCTATAATCATTCTGAATTCCTATGGTGCGTGACGGCTACTTCTATGGTGCGGGATGCGTGCTTGCTGCGGTCATCGTCGCTTGGCTGGCGGCGTGGCCATACGCCGTCCCGGTGTTGCTGCTGGCAGCTTTCTTTCTGTGGTTTTTCCGTGATCCGGAGCGCCTGATTCCGACGCTCGCCGGGGCCGTCGTTTCTCCCGGCGATGGCAAGGTGACCGATGTTTCTCTGGTGACTTCTGGCGAAACTCCGCGGAACCGGATCAGCATCTTTCTTAGCGTCTTCGATGTACATGTGAACCGCTCCCCGATTGCGGGCGTGATCCGTGACGTGCGCTATCAGCGCGGCAAGTTCCTCAACGCCATGGGAGCGCACTCCGCGGAGGAGAACGAGCAGAACATCGTAACCGTGGAAGGCGATGGCCGTACCGTAATATTCAAGCAGATCGCCGGCCTGATCGCGCGCCGCATTATTTTCAATTTCAAAGTGGGAGACCATGTAGCCCGCGGTGAGCGGCTCGGGCTCATCAAGTTTGGCTCTCGCGTGGATGTTTTGTTCGATCGCGATGCCACGGTCCAGGTGAAGCCCGGCGATCGCGTCAAGGGAGGGGCAACGGTGCTGGCCTTGTTGCCGGTTACGCAGCCAGTTGCGCAGGCGGTTCATGCTGGCGTGGCCGGCGAGCGGGAGGCTCATTGAACATGGAAGAGCTAGAGCCGCGTCGTCGTCAATCGGACCGTCCGCGCGGAAAATTGCGCAAGGGCATGTACATTTTGCCTTCGCTGTTCACCACGGCGAATATCGCGGCTGGGTTCTATGCCATTTTGCAGACCGTGCATGGCAGCACGGGTGAAGCCTGGCACATGGACTACGCCGCGATGGCCATTGGCTTCGCTGTATTGTTCGACGGTCTGGACGGTCGCATCGCGCGCATGACCAACACCGCTAGCGATTTCGGCCGGGAACTCGATTCGCTGGCCGACGTGATCACCTTCGGCGTTGCCCCGGCGCTGCTTGCGTGGATGTGGGGATTTCATCTGTTGCCGTTGGTCATCGCGCCCGAGCTACGCCAGAAAATTACAGAGCTGGGCTCGGTAGCCTGTTTCGCTTTCCTCATGGCTGGCGCGAGCCGGCTGGCGCGCTTCAACATTGCGAAGAATCCGGAGCCTTCGAATCCGGGACGTCCGGGGAAGAAATATTTCGTGGGCATGCCGATTCCGGCCGGGGCGGGAGTGATTGCAGCCATCGTCCACTACTCCGCCGGTGAGCCTGTGACTTCGTGGGTGACGGCGATGAGCTGGTTGATGATGGTCGTGGTGGTCGGTTATCTGATGGTCAGCACGTGGCGTTTCTACAGCTTCAAGGATATTGATTTTCGTTCGCGACGTCCCTTCCGTCTGATTGTGGTGATGGCCGTGGTGGGTGCATCGATCTGGTATTTTTCCCGGCCGGCGCTTTTCGCCATCGCGATTCTATACATGGCTTCCGGCGTCCTGTGGCGACTGCAGTGGATTTTCCGCCGCAAGACTCCGCCCGCACCTCCGGCGTACCGGGAGGCATCTCAGACTCCATGACTCCCCTTTCGAAGACTCCGCTTTCGAAATCCGCCGGCTCGCAAGCCGATCTCAGCAGCACAAACCTTTATCGCGTGGCGATCGTCGGCGCGGCATCACTCAAGGGAAAAGAGATTGCCGAAATCCTGCGTGAACGGAATTTTCCTGCCGTCGATGTCCGGTTGCTCGATGACGACGAGTCTCTCGGCCAACTGGAAGCGGTCGGCGACGAGATGAGCTTTATCCAGAGCATCCGCTCGGAACAGTTCGAGCGGGTGGACTTCGCCTTCTTCGCTTCCGACCCACGCTCTACGCGCAATAACTGGAAAGCGGCGCGCGACCTGGGCGATGCGATCGTGGATCTCTCGTTCGCGCTGGAAGATGAAGCGGGCGCGTCAGTCCGCTCGCCCTGGATCGAGCGGCAGACCGGCCAGCCCATTGCCCCGGAGTTGCAACCGGGCCCGGTGGTGGTGGCCCACCCGGCGGCTACGGTCCTCGCGATGCTCGCTTTGCGCAGCGAGAAGGCTGCCAAAGTACAACGCATGGTTGCGACCGTGTTTGAACCGGCGTCGGAGAACGGCCAGAAGGGAATGGACGAACTGCATGAGCAGACGGTGAATCTGCTCTCCTTCCAGGAATTGCCGAAGAATGTGTTCGACATCCAGGTGGCCTTCAACATGGTGCCGCGCTACGGACAGAGATCTGAATTGGCGCTGGATGCGGTGTCGCAGCGAATCCGGAAGCATTACCGGCACATTGCCCGCGGCGCAGCCGAGCCTGCGCTGCAGGTGCTGCAAGCGCCTGTCTTCCATGGGCACGGATTTTCTGTTTACCTGGAGACGGAGAAACCAGTCGCGATCGCAGATTTTTCGCAGGCCCTGGCGGGGGAGCACGTGGTCGTGAGCGGCAGCCCGGAAGATGTGCCCACCAGCGTAAGCGCTGCCGGTCAGGGAGACATCCTGGTCTCACTCACCATCGACGCTGTTCACAAAAACGGCGTGTGGCTTTGGGCGACGACCGACAACCTGCGTGTTGCCGCTTTGACCGCGGTCGAATGCGCCGAGACCATGACCGCATCCCGGCCCCGAGGTCAGATTCAATGAACCGACGGACGGCGAACCGGTGGGTGGCCGCAGTCGCGCTCGGAGTGGACCTAGCCGCCAGTGGCTGCGGCTACCACACGGCCGGAAATGCGGTCGAACTGCCGCAGAATATCCACACCATTGCGATTCCCGGCTTCGTGAGCCACAGCCAGACCTTTCGCATCGAGCAACTGCTGACCGACGCCGTCGTGCGCGAGTTCAACGCCCGCACCGAGTACCGTGTGATCCATGAAGCCAAAGGCGACGCGGATGCAATGTTGAAGGCAACAGTTTTATCGGCATCGGCTAACCCGCTTGCTTACGACTCCCAAACCGGGCGCGCAGTCAGCGCCCTCATCACCGTGAGCATGCAGGTGACACTGACCGACCGTCAGGGCAAAGTGCTGTTCGAGAATCCTTCCTATCTTTTTCACGAGCAGTACGAAATATCGAGCGACCTCCCCAGTTTTTTCCAAGAAGACTCTCCGGCCGTCGATCGCCTGTCGCGGGATTTCGCGCGCACCCTGGTGGCCAACATTCTGGAGGCCTACTGATGTTGGAGGAGTATTGATGCGCGCCTTCAGTCAAGCGGACCGCTTTCTCTCCGAACTCGAGTCGCGCAAGCTGAAGCCGGCCTATGTGTTGGTTGGCGACGAAGCGTTTTTTCGCAAGCGCTGCCGCGATGCCATTCTGGAGCACCTGGTCGCGCCCGACTCGCGGGACTTCGGCTTGTTTGAGTTCGACCTCAGCGAGACTTCGCTGACGGAGGTTCTGGATCGCGCCCGCACGCCGTCGTTGATGGCGCCGTTTCAGGTGTTCTTCGTGCGCGGCGTGAAGACGTTGTTTGGCCGCGGTTCGAACGAAGAAAAATTCGCCGCCATCGAAGCGTACTGCAAGAATCCCAATCCCGATGCGCTCCTGGTGTTTGTTGCCGATCACATCAGCATTCCCGCCGACGTCCGCCGCATGGAGATGACGGACAAGGACCGCTACCAGAAGATCCGCGAAGACCTGGGTTCGTTCTGCGACATTGTGGAACTGTCTCGCGTGCAAGAGGGGGAAGCCGTCCGTTGGATCAGCGAGTACTGCACCACGCGCGCCGTCAAGATGGACGCCGACGGTGCCCGCGAGTTAGTGGACGCGCTGGGCGGCGACATGATGATGGTGTCGAACGAACTGGAGAAGCTGATCCTTTACGTCGGCGAAAAGAAGAAAATCACGCTCGGCGACGTCGAGACCATGGTGCTCGCCGCGAAACAGCGCTCGCTATATGAGTTGACCGATGCGATTTCCTCCAAGGACCGCGTGCGCGCGCTGCAAGTCCTCGATGCCTTGCTTTCGACCGGCGACGGCGAAGAGGCTGCCATCGGTCATCTCTACATGCTGGCCAAGACCTTTCGCCAGATGCTGGTGATCCTGGAACGCAACGTGCGCGACCAGCGCATGCTTTGGGCGGCATTGTGGCAGGGCTTTCGCGTGCCGCCGTTTGCGGCCGACGATGTCATCCGGCAGGCGCGGCGCTACAAATCGAAGCGGGAACTGACGCGTGCCATTCGCCTGGTCGCGAAAGCCGATCTGGCGCTGCGCTCCAATCCTCCGGGCAAGCGCCTGATCCTCGAAAAGCTGGTTCTCGATCTCGCCACCGAACCCAGGCCTGAAGGCGCGGGCGGATGGATGCAGGAAGAACTACCGGTGTAGAGACGGGGCTTGCCCCGTCTTGGCGCAGGCGGCAAGACGAGTCTCTACCCCTTCACCTCGGCCAGCGCCCGGCGTAACTCCTCAACATCCGGGAAATTCGGCTTGATCTTCACCACGCGGTCCAGTTGTTGCCGGGCCAGCGCGGCCTGACCACTCTTGGCGTAAGCGAGTCCCAGGTGGTAGTTGAAGAGCGCGTTGTCCGGTTCCTTTTTCACCGCTTCTTTGAACAGGTTGATCGCGGACGTGTAGACGTGTTTGTGGTAGAAAGCCCAGCCCAGCGTATCGGCAGAGTTCGCATTATCGGGAAGCTGACGCCGGGCCGTCTGCGCCATCCGGAAAGCAATGTCCACGTTGCCACCCTGCTGCAGCATTACGTATGCCAAATTGTTGGAGGCCAGCGGATTCTCCGGCTGAATCTCAAGCACCTTCTGGTACTGCTGTTTGGCGTGGTCCCAATCCTGCTTGCTCTCGTAGATGCCACCAGCCAGCAGATAGAAAGCGATCTCCTTGGGATTGGTCTTAGACCCAGCGAGATAGGTTTGCAGCGCCTCATCCTCGGCGCCCCGTAGGTTCTGCACAATGCCGAGCTTAACCAGCGCCTCGCTGTTCTTCTTATCCAAGTCGGAGGCTTGTTTGAACTCCTGTTCTGCCCCCGCGAGATCCCTTTTCTGTTCCATCAGAAGTTGGCCCAGCATGATGTGAAACCCGACGTTCTTGGGATACCTGGCCAACTGTGTCTTCGCTGTAGCGATGGCCCTGTCCGGCTGCTTCTGCAGCAGGTCTACGTTGAGCACGCCGCCCAGTGCGTTGGTGGAATTCGGATCCTGATCGAGCGCCTGCTGGTAGGCTCTTTGCGCTTCGGCAAACTGGCTCTGTGCCATCCGCAGGTTGCCCAACTGCACATAGGCGGGAGGATTATCGGGTTCCTTTTCCAGGCACCGCTTAATATACTCATCCGCCGTGGAGAACTCCTTGCGATCGATTTCGGCCACCGCCCGCAGCAGGTATCCGTCAGGAGCTGCTGGCTGCAAGGCGATGATCTGGTCCGCTTCCTGCGCGAGACCCGAGGCATCACTGCGGTGGATGGCTACGCCCGCCAACGCCCGGTGGGCTTCCACGATGTCAGGACGCAGTCGAACGGCATCGCGCCACTCTGCTTCTGCCCGGTTGGTGTTGCCCAGTTCGTCGAATGCCAGACCCTGCTGGTAATGCGCCACCGCATTGTCTGGATCGTTCTTCAACACGGCTTGCAGCGTGGTGACGGCGTCGCTAGCCTTGCCGCTACGAATTTCGATCTCGCCCTTGTATACCTGAGCGTCGGGGTCATCCGGCTTCGCCTTCACGACTTCCTCATTCAACTTGCGAGCATCGTCGAGCCGGTCTTTCAGGATCAGCAGCTGAATGTAATTCTTCTTGACCACCATGTCCTTGGCATGGTCCCGATACAGCGCGGCATACTCGTCCGCGGCTTTGTCGAGCTGGTTATTAGAAAAATAGAAATCGCCAAGCATGCGGTAGCCCACTGAGTTATTCGGGAAATCCTTTTTCGATTGCCGCAAGAATTCCTCGGCCTGGCCGGACTTGTTCTCGGCCATGTACAGGCCAGCAAGAGAGAGCCTGGGATTGGGATCGTCCGCTGCGGTCTCAATCGCCCGCCGGAACCACTGCTCTGCCTCGGGAAACCGCCCGCGAGTCTGGTAGAAATTCCCCAGCGAGACCAGCGCATTCGTGGACTTGGGACTGAGTTCGACCGCTTTCTTGAAACTTGCCTCCGCCGCATCCCACTGTTGCCCGTGCATCTGGAGCATAGCCAGATTCAGGTACGAGTCGGAACGGCTGGGATCCAGTTGCAGCGCCTTCTGCATGTCCGCCAGCGCGGCGGTGGTGTTATTAGTGCCGGCGTAGTAGTTGGACCGTGCGATATAGACGTCGGGGTTGTTGGGCTGTTTTTGCGCGAGCAGGTCGAGATGCTCTTTCGCGTCATTGAACTGACGACCGAGGATCAGCAGGTTGGCCATGTCAAGGTGCGCCGCATATTGGTCCGGCTGGAGTTGGATGGTGGTCGACAACTCCTGGTAGGCGCTGGGCCACTGCTGCAGCTTCATCGCCGTCAGCGCCAGCTTGTAGTGGGCGTCGGCGAAACGCGAATCAACCTGAATGGCGTTCTCGAACTGAATCGCGGCTTCCCGGTACTGGCCTTTGTCGAAGTAGCGCTGGCCGCTCTCCAGGTACTTCTGCTTGCGGACATTCGGATCCCGCGAGCAGCCCGTCAGCAACGCCACCAGCAGGCAAGCCAACGCTACCGCATACTGAAATCTCGACCCTCTAGCAATACGCATATCTCTGAACGCCTCGCATCGAAAACTCTGTCTTATCAATACCCTACTGCACAAAAGTACTCTCTTGGGCGCAAGCCCGAAAGTTACTGCTCTCATTATCGCAAACTTGTCCAACGGGTAGAAGTAGATCGGCCCTATTAAGCATACCCGCGTGTACAAGCGCTTTGGTAATCTGCCCCGCCGGGCCGGAGCATGGCATAGTTCAATCGGCTATGACCCACTTCCCCCAAAGCAATGCCAACCAGCGTTCCCCCCGAGTACAACTCCATGGATCGGTCGCGGCCGCAGTGATGGCCGAAGGCGGCCAGCGGGCGCGCGCAAAACTACAATCCATTTCCATCAATGGCGGATTGCTGCAATTACAGCACGAGCTTTCCACCGGAGATTTCGTCGAGATCGCTTTCCACACCCGATCGGGTGCCATCCACGGCATGGCCGAAATGCTGCACCCGACGCGCAAGTTTCAGAGCGCGTGTCTTCAGCCCTTCCGCTTCATTGCCCTGGGCGACGAGGACCACCGCAAGCTGCGGATGGCGCTCGATTCCGCTCTGGACCGCAGTTTCCTGGACCCGGTTTCCGAGCAGTTTCAGACGCCGTCGGGATTCTGACGCTGGGTAGTGAGCTAATTCTGCGTTGCCGACTACATGAGCTACGAGCTGCGAGCCACGGGCAACCGCCTTGCTCGAAGCTCGCGGCTCGAAGCCTGCGGCTCAGCGACACGGAAGTGGCTTGCTTGTCGCTATACTGTGTTCGTCGGGATGACGAGCCAAACGATCACACACTCCGCCGAGGAGACGATCGCTTACGGTAGGAGCCTTGCCGCCGAACTGTCTCCTCCTCTCATCGTGCTGCTGGGCGGCGACCTTGGGGCGGGAAAGACGACCCTCGTGAAGGGCATCGCGGAGGGCTTCGAAGCGGCTCGCGCCGAGGACGTGACCAGCCCTACCTTCACCCTCGTCCACGAATACCGCGGACCCCGCGTCACCCTCTACCACATTGACCTTTACCGCATCGATACCGAGCGCGACCTGGAAACGCTCGGCCTTGACGACCTGCTCGCCCCCAACTGCATCTTACTGATAGAGTGGGGAGAGAAGTTCCCTCGCTTCGAACGCGATCAGAACGTGGAAATCACCCTGGAGCGAGTGGGGGAAACTGAGTGCAGAATCCAGCGGACCACGCGTTGAATCCCGTGGATTGCCGAGAGTGGACTGCCAACAGTAGACTGACAAATTAACCTGGGGTGCATCTCAATCAACTGTATTTGGAGCCATAATCAACTTGAAGCTCGCACATTTCGTCCTTGTCTGCCTATTGGTCACTGCGGCTTTTTGCGCTGCGCAAAGCGCGCCACAGCCTGCGACCTCGGACGCGAATCAGTCTGCCCAACCGCAGTCCGTCCAAGCGCCCGCGAACGGCGCCAGCCAAGCACCAGAGCAAACGCCGCCTCCAGCCAAACCGTCGGCAGGCCAACCGATCCAGCCTGCCGATCAAACTCAGAGCCAGAGCCAGGGCAAGGACGGCCAAGCCGCAAAAGACGCAGCGAACGCCACATCCGCGACGTCTAAAGACCGGCTCTTTTTTGCTCTACCCAACTTTTTGACCTTGGAGAATGCCGGCCAAGTCCCACCGCTGACGCCTGGACAAAAATTCGCCGTTGTCGCCCGGGGATCGTTCGACCCCGTGCAGATTGTCTGGTACGCTGCGCTCTCCGGTATATGCCAAGCCGAAAACTGCGAGCCCGGTTTCGGAGAGGGCGCAGAAGGGTACGGCAAGCGCTACGGCGCCTACGCTGCCGATGGCACCATCGAGAATTTTTTTGTGGGCGCGATTCTTCCTTCCGTGCTTCACCAGGATCCGCGCTATTTTCAGTCAGGCCACGGCAGTTTCTTTGACCGCACCGGGTATGCTGTCAGCCGCATCTTCGTAACTCGCGGCGACTCCGGGCACCGTCAATTCAACTTCTCCGAAGTCTTTGGCAGCGCCATCGCGTCGGGCATTTCAACCTACAGTTACCATCCCGACGCCGACCGCACCTTGAAAAATACGGCCAGTGTGTGGGGATCGCAGGTGGGCTACGACACGATCACGCTGGTGGTCAAGGAGTTCTGGCCCGATATCCGGCGGAAATTGAAGAAGCAGCCTCATTGATCCAATCGGCCGTTTCGTATCGGGGCGTCGCTTTATCGATGCGAAGTTCTTCGGAATCAGACACCCCTTCAGGGGCCGGGCCCGCGAAACGCCGCCTGCTATCGGAGACGAACCTTCCCGGTCATTTCCAGCCGCGGGCAGCCTGCCGGCGCGCTCCACTCCCGGACTATCGAGAACAGCATCGCGGCGGCGAAGAAGGCAAACACCAGAGCGCGAGAGCGCATTCTGTTGACATCATGACGCACGATGCACAATCTGGCAACCGCGCTGCCCCGCTCCGATGAAACACAATCAACGTTCGCGCAGCTCGGTTCCTCATCCAATCATTCCTCATCCCGTCTTGCCTCATCCAATCAAGCGATGCCCCCGAGAACCGAAGCCACCATCAGGAAAGCTACCGAGCCAGATCTGGAAGTGGGCTCAATTTGCGCCGATCGCGACGGCAATCGCATTCGCATCGACCGCATCGATCGCGGCGCCGGAACACTTTCCTACCATTTTCTGAACGACGAACTGCGTGTGCAGGAAGGGATTCAGGAGCCTTCCATCGAGCAATTCCTGGCCGAAGGCTGGTACATGGCAGCCCCGCGAAGATCCCTGTAGCCCGGCGGTAGAAAAGCGCCAAGCGCCACGAGCCAGGCGTACTACGTAGCCGAAACCCAGTTGCGGCGCTCGATAAACGTGGGCGGCTCATACGTACGTCCTGCGGCCAGCCGCTTCTCCTCTCGACGTGTGGACCACAACAGGATAGGGCCGAGCGATGCGGCGGTGAGGCGGGCAACGACCGGGAACTCCTTCTCGACTTCGCGGCGCAGCTTGTGAATCCGCTCGCTCACGCCGCGATTGACTTTCTTGAATTCTTTCTCCATCACCCAAAGCGCCGCATTGTAAGCGCTGCTGAGCTTCTTCATTTCCCGCGCAAAGCGCTCACGGATGCGTGGATCGGGGTGGTCCTTGTAGCGTTGCCAGCCTTTGAGCATGGTCTGGCACATGCGATAAAGACTCGGTCCGTTACTCTCGAAATCGCGCCAGAACGCCCAATCCAGGAACCTCTTGGAATCCTCACGGGAGATGGCGGCGTGCCGGAAGTTGAATTTGAACTGCCCATGGATATCGGCGGGATCCATGTCCGTCGGCAAACGACCCTGGTCGGCCATTTCCTGATAAAGCGGCGTGCCCGGAACCGGCGTGTAGAGCATGAACTGGTGGAAGTCGGTCTGGTGGGCGATCGCCGCTTCGATTTCCTCGACGATGTTGTCGGGCGTATGGTGCTCGAGTCCGACGATGGTCGAGCCCTGCACTCGTATCCCGTGTTCGCGAAGTTCCCGCGTGAGTTGGCGGACGTCATTCCCCTGCAACTTGCTATAGCCAGCCTTGGGAGATTCCAAACCCATCCATACCCAGGAAACGCCGAGTTCGACCAATTCCAGCATGGTGTATTTCCGGATCGCATTGGCGGACGCAAAGACGGAAAGCTCCCAACTCTTGCGCGCCTCCTTCATAAGCTCCAACAAGCGCATGGCGCGTGTGCGGTGAAGCAGGAAGTTTTCGTCCATCACAAAAAAAGAGTTGACTCTGAGCTCGGATTCGACCCGGCACATCACTTCAAACAGTTCATCGCCGGTCTCGTAAAAGTTGACGAACTTTCCCTTGCCGCCAAAAAAAGCGGACGTGGTGCAGAAGTTGCACCCCATGGGGCAGCCCACCGACGGGATGATGGTCGCTGCCGTCCCGCCCTTCCTATTCGGCAGGCGGATTCCCATGATGCGAGTCTCGAGACCGGAAACAATGTTGGGATGGCGGATCGGCGCCTGCTCGTCTTCTCCCAGGTACCGGCGCATCCACGAGATCCCTTCTCCGCGCACGATGTGGTCGGCGTCAATCATGTGCTCAACGCCCGGAATAGCTGCGACGTGTCCGCCCACCACGATCGCCGAATCCGGAGATAGCTCCCGCACCATGCGGCACATCTCGCGCACCTTGCCAACGTTAACGATGATCGAGGAGATACCAACGACGTCGTAGTGGTTCGTGGTCAATTCACGAGCAAAGGCTTTGCGGGTAGGAAAATCCAGCACGCTACAGGGCGCCGAAATATTTTCCTGAATCATCATGATTCCCCAGGAGCGATGGAACATGCGCAGGGAGAAGCTGCCTTGCGCGCGGGTGACCTGGTTGTGATAGAGCTCCATCGGATTAATGGACCGGCTGCCAAATTCGTCGTCTTGCGCATAAGGCCCGAAGACCGAACTCAGCAGGATGCGAGCATGATTTCCCTTTGGATGAGTTTCCATAGATCCCATGCCTGGAGGATAGTGCTCGGCAAATGTTCTTCGCGGTGATCGCAGATCACATTACAAAACTATTACGTAACCCCAAGTGCATGTCCTCGAGTGCATGTCTTTTGGCCGGCTGCGGAGAAATTCGGGTTTCGTATCAGGGCATCCGCTTTAGCGATGCCGTAAGTCCGGTCGAAATCAGACGTCCCTTTAGGGGCTGGGCATCGCGGATGGTATGAAAGTCTTGCAGTTGGTTTACGAACTTTTTATGAACGTCTTATTCGAAATTTATGGCTGGTCGTATCGAATAGGGGTGAGAGTAGTTCGGGAGCCTTCCAAATGGGGAGCCCGGCCAGGAGGTTCGAATGGTTGTGACCACGGTTATGACGATGCTGTGCCTGACGGGCGTCGCGTTCTATGTTCGATTCCTGGTGGCCCTGTGCATGGAATGCAAGGCTCGCTGGACTTTTTCCTGGGTGCGCCTGCATAGCGGTTCGAAGGAATACGCAATCCCGGAAGAAGGGGAACACAAGAAACCAGTTCGAGCGGCAAGAAACGGATCAGGCATG
>Ga0116217_10001236_pt1 | contig 24982 bp, 27 predicted proteins | sample Sb_taG_6_FD_89697 | JGI IMG/M metagenome (GOLD analysis project Ga0116217, IMG submission 89697) | Peat soil microbial communities from Weissenstadt, Germany - Sb_50d_4_PS metaG | ecosystem: Environmental > Terrestrial > Soil > Wetlands > Peat | place: Germany: Weissenstadt | collected 2010-09-21 | reverse complement strand
TCCGGCGATCCCGGTGGTGTTCTGCGGATTGTTTCCGGTCGATGCCGCCGATTTCGAGAATTTGCGCGCCGCCATGGGCAGGCTCCGCCTCAACGACGCGAGTTTCAGTTACGAGATGGAGACCTCCGCCGCGCTCGGCTTCGGCTTCCGCTGCGGCTTTCTCGGCCTGCTCCACTTGGAGATCATCCAGGAGCGGCTCGAACGCGAGTTCAATCTCAACCTGATCGCCACCGCGCCGTCGGTGATCTACAAAATCAAGCTGCGCAACGGTCAGCAGCTCGAGATCCACAATCCCGTGGACATGCCCGATCCGAACCACATCGAGGAAATGCAGGAGCCGTGGATCGAGGCGACCATTTTGACGCCCGACGAATATCTCGGCGCCGTGCTCAAGCTCTGCCAGGATCGCCGCGGCGAGCAAAAGGAGCTGACCTATGTCGGCAACCGCGCCATGATCAAATACAACCTGCCGCTCAACGAGGTGGTGTTCGATTTCTACGATCGCTTGAAATCGGTCTCGCGCGGCTACGCCTCGTTCGACTATCACCTCACCGATTACCGGCCGGCCGATCTGGTCAAGCTGCAAATGCTCGTAAACGGCGAGCCGGTCGACGCGCTGGCGATGCTGGTGCACCGGACGCGCGCCGAGCAGCGCGGCCGCGCCATGGCGGAGAAGCTCAAGGAGCTTATTCCGCCGCATATGTTCCAGGTGCCGATCCAGGCGGCCATTGGCGGCAAGATCATCGCCCGGGAGACCGTCCGCGCCTTTCGCAAGGACGTGACCGCGAAATGCTACGGCGGCGACGTGACGCGCAAACGCAAGCTTCTGGAGAAGCAGAAGGAAGGCAAGAAGCGCATGCGTCAGTTCGGCAAGGTCGACATCCCGCAGGAGGCCTTCATCGCCGCGCTGAAGGTGGATGTTTGAGACCGAACCCTACTGCACCACGATGGTGGTGTTCTGCATGCCTTCCTTCTGCACCAGCGCGAACAGGGTGGCCGCGTCGGCGGGACTAAGCCGCACGCAGCCGTGCGAGGCCGGACGGCCGAGCCGGGCAATGTCGGTGGTGCCGTGGATGGCAAACGGGCCGCTATAGAAGATCGAATGCGGCATCGGCGCGTTGTTGAAGATTCGCGAGAACCAACGGGCCGCCATAAATTGCGGATGGAAAACGCCCGGCGGCGTCACCCAGCCGGCCCGGCCAGTGGACACCCGCCAAGTATAAACGTGCTCGCCGGCGACGATGACCGACATGGTCTGGCTGGCGCGGTCGACCTCGACCCGCACACCGCCGTCCGCCCGGGTGGCCGGCAGCAGCATCAATGACGGCGCGGCCAGCAAAGCCGCGAACAGGAAACGGCGCATGGCCAGCCCCAGCCCTCGCTCAACTGCAACAGTATTAAATGACAGTTGCAAGCAGTAAAGCTGTCAGCGCCGTGACGGTTAAAGGCGACGTCGAAGCTGCGGCCATGAAATCGCCGAGCGCGAGCGGCACATCATCGATATGACGGCCTTCGATCTTTTCAGCATTGGCTATTCCAACATTGCCGCCGAGCGTTTCCTCGCCATGCTGCAAGATGCCGGCGTGAACGCCGTCGCCGATGTGCGCTCGGTACCGTTCTCGCGCTGGTCGCCGTGGTTTTCGCAACACGCGCTGACAGCTCGCCTGGCGCAGGCCGGCATCTCCTATGCGGCGTTGGGCGATACCCTCGGCGGCCGGCCGCGAAGTGAAGACCTCTATCGCGACGGCGTCGCCGATTACGAGGCGATGGCGGCGCAGCCCGAATTTGGTGCGGCGATCGATCGGCTGACCGAGGCGGCGGCGCGCTCGCGCCTCTGCCTGATGTGCGCCGAACGCGAGCCGCTCGACTGCCACCGCTGCCTCCTGGTAGCGCGCCACCTCGCCGCGCGCGGGCTTGCCGTCGGCCATATCCTCTACGACGGCACAGTCGAGCCGCACACCGCGACCGAACAAAGGCTGCTCGCGCTTGACGATGAAGCCTGCGACCTGTTCGCCGCTGGACAGGCCGTGCGACTCGCGGCAGCGTACCGTCGGCGTGCCCGCGCGGTTGCGTTCCGGCAGAAGGTTCCCGCGGCACGCCGCGCGGCGGAGAAACGATGATGCGCCTTTCGCTCGCTTTGCCCGCCGCGTTTCTCCTCTGCGGCGTCGGTCCGGCGCTGGCGCAGGACCCGGGCACGCTCGACAAGGAGTCGCTGCCGCCGCTCGCCCATCCCGACGCACCATCGACACCGGCCAAGGAATTGTTCGGGCGCAAGACGGAGCCGGTGCCGCTCGCGGCGCGCGCGATCGGCTTCTACTCCGCCGGCTGCCTCGCCGGCGCCAAGGCGCTGCCGATCAACGGCCCGACCTGGCAGGTCATGCGCCTGTCGCGCAATCGCAACTGGGGACACCCCAAGCTGGTGGCCTTCCTCGAGCGCCTCGCCGAAAAAGCCAAAAAAGTCGGCTGGCCCGGCTTGCTGGTTGGCGACATGTCGCAGCCGCGCGGTGGTCCCATGCTCACCGGCCACGCCAGCCATCAGGTCGGGCTCGACGCCGACATCTGGCTGACGCCGATGCCCGACCACAGGCTGTCGCCACAAGAGCGCGAATTCATGTCCGCCACGGAGATGGTCCGCGACGATCGGCTCGACGTCGATACCAGCGTGTGGACGCATCAGCATACTGAACTCATCCGCACCGCTTCCGAGGATCCCGACGTCGAGCGCATCTTCGTCAATGCGGCGATCAAGAAGGCGCTCTGCCGCGAGGCCGGCGCGGATCGCGCCTGGCTCGCCAAGGTGCGGCCGTGGTGGGGGCACGATTATCATTTCCACGTGCGCATCTATTGTCCGGCCGACAGCCCGCAGTGCAAGCCGCAACCGCCGCCGGAGCCGGGCGACGGCTGCGGGCACGAGCTTGATTACTGGTTCTCGGACGCAGTGCTGCACCCGAAGCCGCCGGAAGAGCCGGCGAAGCCGCGGCCCGGACCGACGCTGGCGCAATTGCCGGCGGCCTGCCGCCAGGTGCTGATGGCGCCGTAAGGCCGAGTTAGAACCGGGCCAGACCGAACAGCGCCTGTTGCGCGGCGGCGGCGATGAAGGTGAGTGCGCAGGCGCAGGCGACGATCAACAGGCTGAAGGTCTGCGATTTTTGCTCCGGTGTCTTCATCAGCCGCGGCATGCCGGTCCATAAAAGATAGGCGCCGTAGAAACCGAGGAGCCCGAGGAAGCGCAATCCCGGCGCCAGCAGGAAAATCCCGGCGAGCCAGACCGGCGTGTAGGAATAAACCGCGATCTTGAACGCGTTGTCAAAATTCCGCCGCCCGCCGAACAGCGGCGCCAGCAGGTCGATCAGGAGCCCGAGGACGAGCACGGTGGCGCAGCTCATCACGTAGCCGAAGACCGCGCTGAACAGCCCGTCGAAGATCGGCGCGCGCACGGCGCCGCTCCCTGGCACCACCACGCCGATGATGCAAGCGCCGATGAAGCCGGCTACCGCCGGGACCACCGCCAGCGGCGCCACGTAGCCGCTGAGCAGATAGGCCGCGTCGCCGGATTCGCTCTCGATCGCCGTCCACGCGCCGGATGGATCGGCGAAGATCCGGCGCGCGCGCCAAGCCGCATTCATGCGCCGCGGCCTCCGGCGTCGGCCAGCAGCAAAGCGGCGCCCTTCTCCGCGATCATCATGGTCGGGGCGTTGGTGTTACCCGAGGTGATCGTCGGCATGACCGAAGCATCGATGACGCGCAGCCGGTCGACCCCGGCGACGCGCAGCTTCTCATCGACCACCGCCAGCGGATCGCTCGCCAGCCCCATTTTCGCGGTGCCGACCGGATGAAAGATGGTGGTGCCGATGTCGCCCGCGGCCTTGGCCAGCGCCCTCTCGTCATTGTCGCGCACCTGCGCACCCGGTAGGTATTCGGCAGGATGGAACGGCGCCAGCGCCGGCTGCGCCACGATGCGGCGCGTCAACCGGATGGCGTTGACAGCGATGCGGCGATCCTCGTCGGTGGATAGGTAATTCGGCTTGATCGCCGGCGGCTCGGCCGGGTCGCGCGAGCGCAGCCGCACGGAGCCGCGGCTGGTCGGGCGCAGATTGGCGACGCTTGCGGTAAAAGCCGGGAATTTGTGCAACGGCTCGCCGAAGCGGTCGAGCGACAGCGGCTGGATATGATACTGCAGGTTGGCGCGCGGCTGGTCGGCGTCGGAGCGGGTGAACAGGCCGAGCTGCGACGGCGCCATGGTCAGCGGCCCGCGCCGGAACAGCGCATATTCGGCGACCATGCGCACCAGCCCGAGCGGCGCGTGATAGCGCTCGTTCAGCGTGGTGACGCCGTCGACCTTGTAAATCAGGCGCAGTTGCAGGTGATCCTGCAAATTGGCGCCGACGCCCGGCCGGTCGGCGACGACCGCAATGCCGTGCTCTTGCAAATGCCGCGCCGGCCCGACGCCGGAAAGAAGCATGAGCTGCGCCGAGCCGATCGAGCCGGCGGAAAGGACGACCTCGCCGCGGCAGCGCGCAGTGCGCGTTTGTCCGCCTTGCCGCCAGCGAACGCCGACGGCGCGGCGGCCTTCGAACACGATGCCCTCCGCCAGGCAACCGGTTTCGAGCCGCAGATTGGCGCAACGCAGCACCGGCTTGAGGAACGCGGTCGCCGCCGACCAGCGCCGCCCGCGCTTCTGGTTCACGTGAAAGGCGCAGCACCCCTCATTGTCGCCGGTATTGAAGTCAACGACCGGCTTGATGTCGGCCTGCTCGGCCGCGGCGCGAAACGCATCGAGCAAGTCCCAGTGCACGCGCGGCGCCTCGATGCGCAATTCGCCGCCGATCCCATGCGCGTCGCTCTCACCCAAAAAATGATTCTCGTGCCGCTTGAAATAGGGCAGCACGTCGTCCCAGCCCCAACCGGAAAGCCCGAGCTGCCGCCAATGGTCGTAATCGGCGGATTGACCGCGCATGTAAATCATGGCGTTGATCGAGGACGAGCCGCCGATCACCTTGCCGCGCGGGTAGCCGAGGCTGCGACCGTTGAGCCCCTCCTCCGGCTCGGTCTTGAAGCACCAATCCGAGCGCGGATTGCCGATCGCGAACAGATAACCGACGGGGATATGAAACCATATCCAATTGTCGCGGCCGCCCGCTTCGAGAATGAGCACGCGCCGGCCGGGATCGGCCGAAAGCCGATTGGCGAGGAGGCAGCCGGCCGAGCCGGCTCCGACGATGATGTAGTCGTATTCGCCGTCGATCGCCTGTCCCGGGGCCATGCAATGCTCCGCGTAAGTCCGTGATGATAGCCGGTCCGCCGCGCTTTGCCACGGCATGGGCACGCTGCTATTGTGAAAATACGACGTGCGGTGCGCTGGGCGCGGACCGCGCGAGCCGGGAACGACGGTTCCTCCAAGGCGGTAGCATCATGTTCGCATCGTCGCGCCAGCGAGCGATGCGAACCGCCGCAATTGTCGGAGAACCGTCGTGCGTCAAAGGACCATCATTGTCGCGGCGTTTGCCGTTCTCTTGGCGATCGCCGCCGCGGCGCCGCCCGCGGCCGCGCAGCAAAAGTCGATTCTCGTTTTCGCCGCCGCCTCGATGAAGAACGCGCTCGACGACGTCGACGACGCCTTCAGCAAACAGAGCGGAGTCAAGGTCGTCGCCAGTTATGCGTCAAGCTCGGCGTTGATGAAGCAGATCGAGCAAGCCGCCCCGGCCGACGTGTTTTTGTCCGCCGATGTCGACTGGATGGATTATGGCGCCAAGCGCAATCTCATCAAGGCCGATACGCGCTTCGATCTGCTGGGCAACCGGCTGGTGCTGATCGCACCCAAGGATTCCATGGTGAATGAGGTCGCGATCGCGCCGGGCTTTAATCTCGCGGCGCTGGCCGGTGACGGGCGCATCGCGGTCGGCGACGTGCGGGCGGTGCCCGCGGGCCTTTACGCCAAGGCGGCGCTGGAGAAGCTCAGCGTGTGGGCGTCCGTGGAGCCGAAATTGGCGATGGCCGAGAATGTGCGCGCCGCGCTGGTTCTGGTCGCGCGCGGCGAGGCGCCGTTCGGCATCGTATATGAGACCGACGCCAAGATCGACGCGAGCGTGAAAATCGTCGGAGTCTTTCCCGAGGATTCCCATCCGCCGATCGTCTATTCCGTCGCCCTGACGGCGAATGCCAAGCCTGACGCTGTGCCGTATCTCGCGTTTCTGCGCACGCCGGCAGTGAAAACGATTTTCGAGCGCTATGGCTTTCGCGTTTTGGTAAAATCGGTGCCGTGATTAATTTTATGAGCGTGATTGCTGGGCAAAAGGCACGAAGTGCCGTCTTCTTGTCTGAAGACCCGGCAATCCATTCAGCCGCGACCCTATCCTCCCCGCTGCATGGATGCGCGGGTCGAGCCCGCGCATGACGAGGAGGTAGTAGCATCGTGTTTGATCTTTCCCCCGCTGAATGGACCGCGGTCGCGCTGTCGCTGCGCGTTTCCATCGTCGCCACCCTGGTCGCGCTGCCGTTCGGCATCGCCATCGGCTGGCTGCTGGCGCGCAAGGACTTCTGGGGCAAGATCGTGGTCGACGGCATCGTCTATTTGCCGCTGGTGCTGCCGCCGGTCGTCACCGGCTATCTGCTGCTCATCTCGTTCGGACGCCGGGGACCGATCGGCGCCTTTTTTGCCGATTACCTCGGCATTGTCTTCTCGTTCCGCTGGACCGGGGCGGCGCTGTCCTGCGGCGTCATGGGCTTTCCGCTCATGGTCCGTCCGATCCGGCTCGCGATCGAAGCGATCGACCGGCGGCTGGAAGACGCCGCGGCAACGCTCGGCGCCGGGCGCTTTTTTGTGTTCCTGACCATCACCTTGCCGCTGGCGCTGCCGGGCGTGATCGCCGGCGCGGTGATGTGCTTTGCCCGCGCGCTTGGCGAGTTCGGCGCCACCATCACCTTCGTGTCCAACATTCCCGGCGAGACGCAGACCATTTCGGCCGCGATCTACACCTTGTTGCAGGTTCCCGACGGCGAAGTGCAGGCCGGCCGGCTGGTGGTGGTTGCGATCGTGCTGGCGCTCGCCGCCCTCATCGCCTCGGAATGGTTCGCCCGCCGCGCCGGCATGCGCTTCCAGGGGGAATGATCGTGCTTGCCGTGGACGTCGAGAAGCGCCTCGGCACGTTCGCGCTCTCCGCGCGCTTCAAGGCGACCGGCGGCGTCACTGCGCTGTTCGGCCCGTCGGGCGCGGGCAAGACGATATTGGTCAACATGATCGCCGGCCTGCTCGCGCCGGACCGCGGCTCCATCGCGCTCGACGATACGGTGCTGTTCGACGATACCGCCGGCATTGACGTACCGCCGCACCGGCGCCATATCGGCTACGTGTTCCAGGAGGGCCGGTTGTTCCCGCATCTGAGCGTGCGGCAAAACCTCGATTACGGGCGCCGCATGAGCCGTCATCCGCGCGATGCCGCCGCCTTCGCGCGCATGACCCAAATGCTCGACATCGGCCATCTGCTCGAGCGCCGGCCGCGGACGTTGTCGGGCGGCGAGCGCCAGCGTGTCGCCATCGGTCGCGCGCTATTGATACGCCCGCGGCTGTTGCTGCTCGACGAGCCGCTGGCTTCGCTCGACGCCGCGCGCAAGCACGAAATTCTTCCGTATCTCGTGCGCCTGCGCGACGCGGCGCATGTACCGATGGTCTATGTCAGCCACACCGCCGCCGAACTGCGGCAGATCGCCACCAACGTAGTGCGGCTCGATGCCGGCCGCATGGTCGCTTGCGGTGGCATCGAGCTTCTCGATTAAGCGAAGGCTGGTTTCGGCAAACTGACGCTTATCAATAAAGCCGCCAGGGACTATCATTGTTATAATGTGCTGGTTCCGCCTACGAAACATCAGCCGACGCGCTGCCTTGGCCGCAGCCGCGTTGCTGATCGTCGCCGCTGGATGGGCGGTCTGTCCGGCCGCCGGCAGCGCGGAAGAAACCGTTCGCCTGATCGTCGATTACGGCGACGGCGCCGCCAAGACGATCGCCAATCTGCCGTGGGCGAAAGGCAACACCGTCTTCGACGTGATGAAGGAGGCGACGTCGCGCCCGCACGGCATTTCCTTCAGCTACACCGGCGCCGGCAGCGACGCCGTGCTGACCAAGATCGACGACGTGCAGAACGAGGGCGGCGGCGCCGAGAAGAAGAACTGGCGATACCTGGTCAACGGCAATTACAGTGATCGAAGCTTTGCCTCGTTCGAGTTGCAAGCGCAGGATCTCGTCGTCTGGCGCTTTACCACGGAACAAGGAAAGTAAGGTCGATGCCCTCCATCTTGCCCGCTTGCGCCCGCGCTGAACGTATCCTTGTCCTTGCCGCCGATCTCATCGTCATCGCCGCGCTGATCGGGCTCGATTTTGCCGTGCGGCTTGCCCCGCACGCGCCGGATTTCACGCCGGTCGCGGCGACCGCGCTGTTCGCCGCGAGCGTGCTTCGCCTTCGCGCTTTGGCGGTGCTGGTGCCGATTGCGGGCCTGCTGCTCGGCGACCTTGTGCTCGGCGCCTACGACGTCAGGATCATGATCGCGGTTTACGCGGCGCTCGCTTTGCCGGCCTGCGCCGGCGCCGCGTCGAGCCAACTGCGCCGGCCGCTATGGATTCTGCCCATGCTCGTCTCGTCGTCGCTAATATTCTTTTTGCTGACGAATTTTGCCGTCTGGGCGTTCAGCCCGATGTATCCGGCGGACGCGGCCGGGCTGGTCCAATGCTACGTCGCGGCGCTGCCGTTCTTGCGCAACATGCTCACGGGCGACCTGTTCTGGGGCTTGGTCCTGTTCGGCGGCTATTGGCTCCTGCAACGCGTCCGCGCGGCCAGGGTCGGGAACGCGGCGCTCCGCGTCCGGCCTTGATCGCCCGCCGTCGATGCACGCCGCTTCCGCATCTTGATGGGCCACGCTCCATCGCCGCCGGCGAAATCCGCGACTGCGCTCGGCTTTCTCTGCGGTGCCGGCGCGGCTTTGTGCTGGGCGATCGGCTTCGTCGCCGCGCGCCACGGCATCAACACCGGTCTTTCCCCGCTGGTCATCGCGCTGCACCGCTACGTTTGGCCCGGACTGGCCTTGCTGCCTTACGTCGCCGTCAACAGCCCCGGCGATCTCGCCGGCGTCGGCTGGCGCCGCGGATTGACGCTGGCGATTTTCGGCGGCCTGCCGCTCGCGCTGTTGAGCTATCTCGGTTATTTGTTCGTTCCGCTCGGCCACGGCGGCATCATCCAGCCGTCCTGCGCGGCACTCGGCGGGTTGGTGCTGGCGCGGGCGGTGCTGAAGGAGCCATTGCCGGCGCGCCGTGTCGCCGGAGCGCTGGCGATCGTTCTCGGCCTTGCCGTGATCGGCGCCGAAGCTTTCCGGACGATCGGCGCGCACGGGGTCGGCGGCGATCTTCTGTTCGTCGCCGCCGGAAGCTTCTTCGCCGTTTTCGGCATGCTGGTGCGCCTATGGCGGGTCGATGCGTTGCGCGCCGCGGCGATCACCAGCGTGTTGTCGCTCCTCGGCGTGCCGATCCTTCTGTTCACCTTCGATAACGCGGTTGCCACGGGGTTTCGCGAAAATCTGCTGCAAGCCGTCACGCAAGGCGCGCTCGCCGGCGCCGGCGCCATTTATTTGTTTACCCGCGCGGTCGTGCTGCTCGGCGCCTCGCGGGCGGTGCTGTTTCCCTCGCTCGTTTCTCCGTTCGTGCTGCTGATCGGATTTCTGGCGCTGGGCGAAGTGCCGAGCGTCTCGCAGCTTATCGGGCTCGCGATTGTCATCGTCGGCTTCCGCCTGACGCAGCGGGCGTAAGTTCACGCCGCCTTGCGCGTCACCAAAAATTCACCGATGCGATCGAGCGCGCGCAGGATATTTTCCGTCGAATTGGCGTAGGACACGCGCACATAGCCTTCGCCGAGCACGCCGAAATCCGGCCCGCCGATCAGCGCCACGCCGGAATCTTCGAGGAGCGTCGTGGCGAGGGGCTTTGCCTTCCAGCCGGTGTGCTTGATGTTGGGGAAGGCGTAGAACGCGCCCTTGGGCGTCGCGCACGACATGCCGGGCAGCCGGTTGAGGCCCTCGACCACGACTTTCCGCCTCTTGTCGAATTCGGCGACCATCTTCGCCACTTCGTCCTGCGGGCCGGTGAGCGCGGCAAGCCCGGCATATTGCGTCGGCGCGTTGACGCAGGAATGCAAATTGACCGCGAGCTTGCGCGCATAGTCGTAAAGCTTGCCCGGCCATACCGCATAGCCGAGCCGCCAGCCGGTCATGGCGTAGGTCTTCGACCAGCCGTTGAGCAGGATCAGGCGGTCGCGGATCGAGGGATATTGCAGGAGGCACACATGGGTCTCGCCGTCGTAGAGTATGTGGTCGTAGATTTCGTCGGACATCACCGTGACGTCGGGATAGCGCGCGAGCGCGGCGACGAGCTTGTCGACCTCGGCTTTCGGCGTCACCCCGCCGGTCGGATTGGCCGGCGAGTTGAGAATAAGGAGCCGCGTCCGCGGGGTGATGAGACCGAGCGTCTCCTCGGCGGAGAAGGCAAAATTGTTTTCTTCGCGGATCGGCACCGGGACCGGCCGCGCGCCGGTGAACTCGATCATCGAGCGATAGATCGGAAAGCCGGGATCGGGATAGAGGATGTCGGCGCCCGGCTCGCCGAACATCAGGATCGACATGAACATGGTCGGCTTGCCGCCGGGAAAGATCATCACCTCATCCGGCGAGACGCTGACCGCGAAGCGCTTGTGCAGATCGGCGGCGACCGCCTCGCGCAGCGGCAGGATGCCGACCGCCGGCGTGTAGCCGTGATGGCCGTCGCGCAACGCCTTGACCGCCGCCTCGACGATGAAATCCGGCGTGCGGAAATCGGGCTGGCCGATGCCGAGATTGATGATGTCGCGGCCGGCTGCCGCAAGCTGCGTCGCGCGCGCCAGCACGGCAAACGCGTTCTCCTCGCCGAGGCGATCGAAAGCGGCAATTGTTTGCAACATGCCGGCAGTTCAGCGCAATTGCCGGGCAAAGGCAAACTTCCGCCGGCCTATGCTGCGCCGCAGCAAAGGCGACGCAAGCACGGCGCGGGAACCCGGCGGACAGGGTTCGCGCCAGCGTCAAATCGGCCTATCTAACAGGGCGGGTGAGGCGTGCGGAGACGGCAATGACCAAGGGCAACGGTGCGCCAAGTCAGCGGCTGCGCTCGCAATTGTGGTTCGACAATCCGGAAAATCCGGGCATGACCGCGCTCTATCTCGAGCGCTACCTCAATTACGGCCTCACGCGGGAGGAACTCACCTCTGGCAAGCCGATCATCGGCATCGCCCAGACGGGCTCCGATCTGAGCCCCTGCAATCGCCATCACCTCGAACTCGCCAAGCGCGTGCGCGACGGCATCCGCGATGCCGGCGGTGTCGCCTTCGAGTTTCCCGTCCATCCCATTCAGGAAACCGGGAAGCGGCCGACCGCTGCGCTTGACCGCAATCTCGCTTATCTCGGTCTCGTCGAAGTGCTGTTCGGCTATCCGCTCGACGGCGTCGTGCTCACCACCGGCTGCGACAAGACCACGCCCGCTTGCCTGATGGCGGCGGCGACGGTGAACATGCCGGCGATCGTGCTCTCCGGCGGCCCGATGCTCGACGGCTACGACAAGGACGGCAAGCTCATGGGTTCGGGCACGGTGGTCTGGCAGGCGCGGGAGGATATCGCGGCCGGGAAAATCAACTACAACGAATTTCTCGACATCGTCGCTTCCTCCGCGCCCTCGATCGGCCATTGCAACACCATGGGGACTGCGTCCACCATGAATGCCATGGCCGAGGCGCTCGGCATGTCGCTGCCCGGCTGCGCCGCCATCCCGGCGCCGTATCGCGAGCGCGGCCAGATCGCCTACGAAACCGGATTGCGCGCGGTGGAGATCGTGCGCGAAGATCTAAAGCCTTCCGACATCCTTACCCGCGCCGCCATCGAGAATGCCATCGTCGCCTGTTCGGCAATCGGCGGCTCGACCAATGCGCCGATCCATGTCGTCGCCATCGCGCGGCATGTCGGTGTCGAACTTTCCACCGAAGACTGGGAGACGATCGGTTATGACGTGCCGCTCCTCGTCAACATGCAGCCGGCGGGACACTATCTCGGCGAGGATTATTACCGCGCCGGCGGCTTGCCGGCGGTGATGCACGAATTGCTGGCGGCCGGCCGTATCCACGGCGACGCGCGCACCATCAACGGCAAGACCATGGCCGAAAATGTGATTGAGGCCCGGGCGTCCAATGCCGCAGTCATCCTGCCGTACAACAAGCCGCTGAAAGCGCAAGCCGGCTTCAAGGTGCTCCACGGCAATCTGTTCGATTCCGCGATCATGAAGACGAGCGTGATCTCCGAGGAATTCCGCGCCCGCTATCTGAGCAATCCGAAAGATCCGAATGCTTTCGAAGGCCGCGCGGTGGTGTTCGACGGCCCGGAGGACTACCATAAGCGCATCGACGATCCGGCGCTGCAGATCGACGAGCACACCATTCTGTTTATTCGCGGCGCTGGGCCGATCGGCTATCCCGGCTCCGCCGAGGTGGTCAACATGCAGCCGCCGGGGGCGCTGATCAAAAAGGGCGTGCACTCGCTCGCCTGTATCGGCGACGGCCGACAATCGGGCACGTCCGGCTCGCCGTCGATCCTCAATGCTTCGCCGGAAGCCGCGGCCGGCGGCGGGCTGGCGTTGCTCAAGACCGGCGACCGCGTGCGCATCGATCTCAACAAAGGCACCGCGGATATGCTGATCCCGCCGGCGGAATTGGCGCAGCGCCGGGTCGCGCTGGAAGCCGGCGGCGGCTACCATTATCCGCAAAGCCAGACGCCATGGCAGGAAATCCAGCGCGCCATGGTCGATCAACTGGCGAGCGGCATGGTGCTCGAGCCGGCGGTCAAGTATCAGCGCGTGGCGCAGAAATTCGTCCCGCGCGACAGTCACTAACCGTTCTTATTTCCGCAGCGAGTATTCATGGTGAATTCCCGCCCGAGTGTTGCCGACAAGCGCAAGACCTTCCGCAAGCTGCACGAGGCCGGCTGCTTCGTCATTCCCAATCCGTGGAATGTCGGCAGCGCACGCTATCTGCAAGGCTTGGGATTCAAGGCGCTGGCAACGACAAGTTCCGGTCACGCCCATGCGCAGGGCTTCGCCGACGGCACGCAAGGCCGCGACGACGTGCTCGCGCATTTTGCCGAGCTGGCGGCGGCGACCGAGGTGCCGCTCAACGCCGATTTCGAGAACGGCTTCGCCGACGATCCCGATGAAGTGGCGGAAAACGTCACGCGCTGCATCGCCACCGGCATAGCCGGCCTGTCGATCGAGGATGCGCCGAAGAGCGCCACGCCGCTCTACGACTTCGATCTCGCGGTGGCGCGGATCAGAGCCGCGCGCGCCGCGGTCGATCGCGCCGGCGACGTGGTCCTCACCGCGCGGGCGGAGAATTTCATCCGCGGCGTCAACGACATCGACGACGCCATCCGCCGGCTCAAGGCCTATAAGGCGGCCGGCGCCGATTGCCTCTATGCGCCGGGCATCAGGACGCGCGCGCAGATCGAAACTTTGGTCAAGGCGGTGGCGCCGGCGCCGGTGAATTTCCTTGCCGGCGCCTTCGGCTTCACCGTCAACGACATCGCAGCGATGGGCGTGCGCCGGATCAGCGTCGGCGGGTCGCTCGCCCGCGTGGCCATGGCGGCCTTCATCCGCACCGCGACCGAAATCGCCAAGGAGGGGAAGTTCGACGGCTTCGCCGGGCTCATCTCCAATGCCGAGCTGAACAAGTTCTTCAGCGAAGACCGCAAGAAGCTGTTGCCGTGAGCACGCCGTCCGAACCGCATCCGCAGACCGGCCAGCCGATTGGCCTTCCGGTCGCCAATCCGCGGCCTGCGCCGCGTCCCGGCCCGGTGACGCTGCAAGGCCGCTACGGCCGGATCGAAAAGCTTACGCCGGGGCACGCGACCGGCCTGTGGAAGGTCTTCGCCGGGCAGGATCAGGTCTGGACTTATATTTCGTTCGACGGACCGTTCGCGAACTTTGCCGAGTTCTCGGCGTTTATTACCATGCGCGCGGCTGCGGACGACCCCTACGCCTTTGCCATTGTCGATGTGGCCGGGAGCCCCGTTGGCTATTTCACGCTGCTGCGCATCGTACCGCATAACCGCGTAATTGAGGTCGGTCACGTGTTGTATTCGCCCGCGCTCCAGCGCACGCCGCTTGGAACCGAAGCGCAATATTTGCTGGCGCGTTATGTGTTCGAGACGCTCGGCTACCGGCGCTACGAATGGAAATGCAATTCGCTCAACGAAGCGTCGCGCCGCGCTGCGTTGCGCTATGGTTTCACCTACGAAGGAACGTTCCGCCAGCACATGATTAGCAAGGATGGCCGCAACCGCGACGATGCCTGGTTTTCCATGCTCGACAGCGAGTGGCCGGCGCGCAAGGCGAATTTCGAACGCTGGCTCAATCCGCAGAATTTCGACAGCGAAGGCCGGCAGAAAATCCGCCTCGCAACACTGAACGGACAAAAGGGTTCAACCGCATGACCGATAGACTGCAAGGCAAAGTCGCCCTCGTCACCGCCGCGGGCCAGGGCATCGGCCGTGCCATCGCGGAGGAATTCGCCGCCGAAGGCGCGAGCCTGATCGCCACCGATCTCGACACCAACAAGCTCTCGGGCCTGCGCGGCAAGCTGCACAAGCTCGACGTGCGCGCTCAGGCTGACATCGAGGCGTTCGCCCGCGACATTGCCCGCGAATTCGGCGCGCTCGACATCCTGGTGAACTGCGCAGGTTTCGTGCATCAGGGAAGCGTGCTCGATTGCGCCGACAAGGACTGGGATTTTTCCTTCGACCTCAACGTCAAGTCGATGCACCGCATGATCAAGACGTTCCTGCCCGGCATGCTGGAGAAGAAGAAGGGCTCGATCGTCAACATCTCTTCCGCGGTATCGTCGATCCGCGGCGTGCCCAACCGTTACGTCTACGGCGCCACCAAAGCCGCGGTGATCGGGCTGACCAAGGCGGTTGCCGCCGATTTCATCCGCGATGGCATTCGCTGCAACGCCGTCTGTCCCGGGACAATCGAATCGCCGTCGCTCGGCGATCGCATCACGGCCGTGTCGCAGGAAACCGGCAAGGCGCTCGATCAGGTGCGGCAGGATTTCGTCGCCCGCCAGCCGATGGGCCGGCTCGGTACGCCGGAAGAGGTCGCATGGCTCGTGCTTTTCCTCGCCAGCGACGAATCAAGCTACATCACCGGCCAGGTGCATCTCGTTGACGGCGGCATGGCGTTGTAACAACGTCCCTCATGCATATTCTCATTACCGGCGCTGCGGGGATGATCGGGCGCAAGCTGACGTCGCGGCTCGTGGCCGACGGCGCGCTTGCCGGCAAGCCGATCGAAAAACTCACGCTCCTTGACGTCAGCGCCCCGCAACGCTCGGACCGTGTCGCGGCTGGCGTCGAGACTATCGCCGCCAATATCGCCGATCCGGCGGCCGCGCGCGCCGCGATCGGTCGCCGGCCCGATGTGATTTTCCATCTCGCCGCAATCGTCTCCGCGGAAGCGGAGCTCGATTTTGAAAAAGGCATGCACGTCAATTTGGACGGCTCGCGCGCGCTCTTCGAAGCCGTTCGCGCCGCCGGCGATGGCTACCGCCCGCGCCTTGTTTTTTCCTCGTCGATCGCAGTATTCGGCGCCCCGTTTCCGCCATCCATCCCCGACGATTTCGCGCTGACGCCGCTGACTTCCTACGGGACGCAGAAGGCGATGATCGAGCTCCTGCTCGCCGACCATACGCGCCGCGGCTTCCTCGACGGGGTCGGCATCCGGCTGCCGAATATCGTGGTGCGGCCCGGCAAGCCGAACAAGGCCGCGTCGGGCTTTTTCTCTTCGATCATCCGCGAGCCGCTCAACGGCGAGGAGGCAGTGCTGCCGGTCGACGAAAGCGTGCGTAACTGGCACGCCAGCCCGCGCGCCGCCGTGAGCTTTCTCATCCATGCCGCCGGACTCGACGGCAACGCGCTCGGGCCGCGCATCAACCTCACCATGCCCGGCATTTGCTGCACGGTCGCCGAACAGATCGCAGCCTTGCGCCGGATCGCCGGCGACAAAGTCGCCTCCCGCATCCGCCGCGCGCCGGACCCCCTGATCGCGCGCATCGTCGCCGGCTGGCCGGGCCGGTTCGACGCCCGCCGCGCGCTGAACCTCGGCTTTGCGGCCGAAGCCTCCTTCGAAGAGATCATCCGCGTGCATATCGAGGACGAATTGGGCGGTCGCATCGCCTGACGCCCATCCTCTTTCCCTGCGGCTCGATCCGGGGCGAAAACCGGTTTCCCGAATGGACCCGGCTCCGCTAAATAGGCGCCATGCGATTTGACTCGACGCTCATCCCGGCGACGCTCGCCCGCCGTTACAAGCGCTTCCTCGCCGATGTCGTGCTTCCCTCCGGCGACATGATGACCGTCCACGTCGCCAATCCGGGCGCCATGACCGGCCTCGACCGGCCGCTGTCGCGGGTTTGGCTGTCCGATTCCGGCAATCCGCAGCGCAAATATCCCTACACCTGGGAGCTGGTGGAGACCGATCTGGGCAGCGGCGCGGAAATCGTCGGCGTCAATACCGGGCAACCGCATCAGCTGGTGGCCGACGCGCTCGAGGCCGGTCTGATCCCGGAATTGCGCGGCTACCCCACGATCCGGCGCGAGGTGAAATACGGTGAGAGCTCGCGGGTCGATTTTCTCCTCGACGACCCGACGCGCCGGGCCTGCTATCTGGAAATCAAGAACGTGCATCTCATGCGCAAGCCGCGACTTGCCGAATTCCCGGACTGCGTAACCGTCCGCGGCGCCAAACACCTTCGCGAGCTGGCCGCAATGCGCGCGACCGGCGCGCGCGCGGTCATGCTCTTTGTCATTCAGATTCCGTCGGCCGAACGCTTTGCCGTCGCCCGCGACATCGACCCCGGCTACGCCAGCGCTTTCGACCGGGCGCGGGCGCTCGGCGTCGAGATGCTGGCCTGGCGCTGCAACGTCACCCTCGACGGCATCGAGATCGCGGCGCCGGTTCCTATTGTCGACGGCTGATTGCTTTCGCTTGCGTTGCGCGCGCCCATGCTTACATTGCCGTCGGCGGCTTCCGGCCGCTTCCCATCGCGGCTGAAGCTCCAACGTCATGACCTACGTCGACGCGGCCGTCGCGCCGCTGCGCAAAACCGGACAGATCAAGATATACGGCCCCGGGGCCTTCGCGGGCATGCGCAAGGCCGGCCGGCTGGCGGCCGAGTGCCTCGACGTGCTGGCGGACGAGATCAGGCCGGGCGTCACCACCGAGCGCATCGACCGGCTGGTCTACGAGTTCGGCCACGACCATGGCGCCGCGCCGGCGACATTGATGTATCGCGGCTACCGCAAGGCCACCTGTACGTCGGTCAATCACGTGGTCTGTCATGGAATTCCGGGAGACAAGCCGCTGCGCGAGGGCGACATCGTCAACGTCGACGTGACGCTGATCCTTGACGGCTGGCACGGCGATTCCAGCCGCATGTACGCCATCGGCGAAATCCCCCGCCGCGCCGAACGGCTGATCGACGTCACCTACGAGGCGATGATGCGCGGCATCGCCGTGACCAAGCCCGGCGCCACCACCGGTGATATCGGCCATGCCATCCAAACCTATGTCGAAGCCCAGCACATGAGCGTGGTGCGCGACTTCTGCGGCCATGGCATCGGCCGGCTGTTCCACGACGAACCCAACATCGTGCATGTGGGCCGTCCGGGTGAAGGCATAGTGCTCAAATCCGGCATGTTCTTCACCGTCGAGCCGATGATCAATCTCGGCCGCCCGCACGTCAAAGTGCTATCCGACGGCTGGACGGCGGTGACCCGCGATCGCTCGCTGTCCGCGCAGTTCGAGCATTCCGTCGGCGTGACCGAAACCGGCGTCGAGATTTTCACGCTGTCGCCGAAGGGATACACCAAGCCACCCTATCGGGCGTGAGCGGCTTCCTTTTCACCACGCGGCCCGCAAAATCTGCATCACGTCTTCCGCCGAGCGGATCGGCCGCGGATTGGTGCGCACCCAAATATTGTGCATCGCTGCTTCGGCGATCTTGGGGAGTTGCTCGCGCTTGACGCCGACCGCGCGCAACGTCGTCGGCTGTTTCAGCGATGCGATCAAGGCCGCGACCGCGTCGGCCGCGGGAACGCCGGGCTTTCCCAAAGACTCGACGATCAGCCGTTGTTTCTCCGCCGTCACCGCCTCGTTGTAACGCATGACGTGCGGCAGCATCACGCATGAGGTGTGGCCGTGGGGCACGTCGGCGAAGGCGCCCAGCGCATGGCCGATGCCGTGGCTGGCGCCGTAATTGACCCGCGCGATCGACGAAGCCGCGAGCCACGACGCCTGCTGGCAGGTAAGCCGCGCTGCGAGATCGTCCGGCCGCAGCAGCGCCTGCGCAAACAGGCGCAGCGCGTGCAAGGCGAGGCCGTCGCAATAAGGATGCGCGTCGATCGAGCACAACGTTTCGACGGCATGATCGACGCCGCGTATGCCGGTCGAGAGCCACAACCATTGTGGTGTGTGCAGCGTGATCTCCGGGTCGAGAATGACCGAACGCGCGCCGACATCCGGACCGATGAAAGAGTGCTTCTGGCGGATGCGCTCGTCGGTGATCCCGGCGAGGTTGGAGAATTCGGCGCCGGACAGCGTGCTCGGCACGACCACCTGACGCACCGGCGAAGGCTTTATTTCCGGCACATGGCGCTTGCCGTCCGGTCCGACCGAAGCGTGCAGGCCATCCAGTCCTTCGCTCGTTTGGACGCCGTGAGCGAGGCAGATTTGCAGGACCTTGACCGTATCGATCGCGGTGCCGCCGCCGACCGTGAGGATGAGATCGGGCGCAGCCGCGCGCACCGCTTGCGCCGCTTCGATGACGCTCGCGCGCGGGCTGTGCTGGACGCAGCCGTCGAACAGGCCGGCATAATGAGGACCGAGCGCACCGGCGATGCTGCGGATGACCGGCGTGTTCTTCGCCAGACTCTTCGACGCCACGATGAACACGCGCGTGGCGCCGATGCGCGCCATTTCCTCCACCGCGGCCTCCGCCGCCGGACGACCGAACACGACCCGCTCGAGCGGCAAGTAGGTGTAGCTGCCGGCCTTGGCCACGTGGCGTTCTCCCTGTTTACCATCACTGAATCGCGCATCCGCCGGCGGGTCGGGCGAGAATTTACTTTACTTTTACTTTACTCAGAATTCCAAATTGCCTGGGAATTGTCTTGCAAGCAAATACCAACAAAATACCGGCCCTGGGGCAACGGTATAGGTCGGCCATTTTTAACCAACCTCGCCAGAGATTGGATTCGCCGGCGACGCAAAAGACATGCTGCGATCAGGCTCGCTTAAAAAGCTTCTCCTCCCCGTCGCGGTTGGTCTGGCGGGACTCTACATATCCTGGGTGTTTTTAGGTAATTGGGCCTATCCGTACGATTTTTTCCTCGGCTTCGTGATAGCGGTCTGGATCGCCGTCGTCTCCGGCGCGGGCCGCATCCGTGACGGCGCAACCGCCGTCGCATCGGTCCTGCTTTTCCTCGCGGCGATCGAAACCTACGCGTTCGCCAAGCAAGGCCCGGCGCTCGACAGACATTCCGCGGGCTTCACGCGCCTCGATCTCGCGCTCGGCTGGGGACCGCGACCCGGCATCGGCCACCAGACCAAATATGATCTCAAGACCGGCAAAATCGTCGCTGACGCCGATTACACAATCGAGCCGCGCGGGATCCGCAAAGTAGCTTCCGCGCAAGACGGACCTACCGTCGCGTTTTTCGGCGATTCCATGACCTTCGGTGAAGGTTTGCCGGACTCCGAAACCCTGCCCCAATCGTTTTCCGATCTGACGGATCGCCGACTGCATGTCGTCAACCTGGCTTTCTCCGCTTACGGACCGCAGCAGTTTCTGCGTGCGCTGGAAACGGACCGGTTCACGGACATCCTCACCAAGCCTCGCCTGTTCGTCTACATGACCGCACAATGGCATGTGGAACGAACGGCCTGCATGCACGGCTTTGTGTTCCTGGCGCCGCGCTACGAATTGGTCGACGGCCGTCCGCAATTCCAGGGTTCCTGCCGCGGGCTGCTTTATGGCCTCTTGGCACGCAGCGCGATCTACAAGGCCTTTATTGAGCCGGCGCTTGTGCGGGTTGGAGCGTCCGATATCGATCTTTACGTCGCGATCCTGATCCGCGCCGGCCAGCTCGCACGGCAAAAATACGGCGTCCCGACCGTTATCCTCTACCTGCCCGACCCGGCCTATGCGCGCAAATACGGCTGGTCCGACGACCAGATAATGGAGCGCCTGCGCGAGGGCGGCCTGCAAGTCATCGACGTCGGGCTGGACCAGCGCGATTTCCCCGGCGAACCGCTGGAGATTCCCAGCGATGGCCATCCGACCGGGGTCGCCAACCTCGCGCGTGCGAAGCTTCTATACAGCGCCCTCGGCGACATCGCGGCGCCTTCCGCCCTGATGAGTTCTGTTTCACCCGGCGCACCGGCCTCACCGTGCATGGCGACCCCAAAGCGCGTTGCCACCCTCGCCGCGGGGGCGTCCAACCGGGCGGTCGTCGGCTGCTGGTGAACGAGCGGACGGTAGCCGTAGCTGCCTCCTTGGCCGTGACGTTCGCCCCCTTTTGCCCTGCCCCCTGACGCTCGCGCAGCAATTGCCCTGCGCAATCCGATTGCAAAATACCGTAATCCGGTCATCTTTGGAGCCGCGGCGGCGAGGTCGCCCGGCCGCGGAGTTGCGTGCAAATTCCCATGTTGGAAAAAAAGCGCGAGAGCGAACGCGGCCTCGCCGAGGCCTCGCCCCATTATTGCGGTCATCGGGAACGACTGCGGGAGCGGTTTCGCGAGGCCGGAGCCGAGGCGCTGTCGGACTATGAGCTGCTCGAAGCCGTGCTGTTCCGCGCCCGGCTCAAGCTCATTTGACCGCACGAGAGGCCTCCCATGGCGCGCGAAGTCACAAGACAACAACGAGCCGCCGTCCCGTCGAGCCTGCTGGCGTTGGCGGTCGGCGCGTTGGCGGTGGGCGCGGTTGCTGTCGGCGCGCTGGCGATCGGCCGGATGGCGATCGGCCGACTGACGATCAAGAAAGCGCGGTTCGGCGCGCTGGAGGTCGATGAATTGACCGTCCGCAGGCTCAACGTCGCGAAGCGGCAAAATCCGGAATAATGAAAGGGGCCGCTACCGCCTGCTGGCAAGCTGCAAGGCGTTGAAGTGGATGTTCTGCTGATCGCTAAGCCCCTTCTGGAACTCGGCCAGCGCCGCCTCGATGGTGAGCCCCGCCTGTTCGAGCCGCGCGAGCAATTCTTTTACCGAGCCGGCGTGCATGGTGCAGGCCGGCGCGATCGGGTCGCCGCGCTGTGCCCCTATTGTGACACCACGGCTGAGGTCGTTTCGCGGATCAGCGGGTTCCGCTTCTCCCGCCACACGGCCATGGCGCAAGCGCCCGTTGGCAGAATGAGTCCGAAGACCCCAAGCGGCAGTCCGACTCCTATTCGCTCCGTTTCACTACCGCCGCTGCGCTTGCTCCCGCCAGCCGCCCAAGAACTGTCGCAGTCAGCAAGCCATTTCCTGACAAGTACCCGCTGGCGTGTGAACCTGAAACGCCTGCCGCGGCGCCACCGGCTGCAAACAGGTTGGGAATGGGATCCCCTCCCACACTGACGACGCGCGCGGCTGAATCGACGGCAAGGCCGCCCTGCGTGTGAAAAAGCGCGCCCGTGACCCTGACTGCCTTAAACGGCGCCGACAGCGGCAAACTGCCGGCAAAAGAGCGACCGAAGCGATCCCTGGTGCCCGCGTCCTTCGCCTGCTCGACTTCGGCGGAGCTTTGCTCGAGCGCGGCTGCCGGCAGGCTCAATCGCTCCGCCAACTGCCCAACGGTCGCCGCTTCGACCACGGCGCCGCATCGCTCCGCTTGCTGGAAATCGGCAAATTGCCGGGCAACGACGGCAATGCGCTCGTCGAATATGTCGAAGGTTATTCCGCCGGGTTGAGCGAGCACGACGGCGGCCTGTTCGGAGTAGCCGCGGCTTTCGTCGGAGAAGCGCTCGCCATTCGCATTGACCTGAAATCCGCCTTCCATGATCGCTGCCCAGGTGATCAGCACGCCATGTGGATGCGCCACCGAGCCATGGCCTTGATAACCCGACATATGGAGAAGCTTTGCGCCGAGCGCTTGCCCCCATTGAACGGCGTCGCCGCGATTGCCCGGATGACCGAAATACATCGCATCGCGCATTTCAGGTATGTACCGCGCGACCAGTTCGGCGGCACCGCCGTAGCCGTTGCACGCCAGGATCAATGCCTCACAGCCAAGCGAGTCGCGCGTGCCGTCGGGGCGCGTGATCTCGACGCCGCGGATACGGCTTCCCGCTTCAGCGTAAAGCGCGCTAACGGTCGCATTGAGGATGATTGGAATTGCCGTTTCATCCGCCGCCTGACGCAATCGATCAATCAGCTCGACCCCCGAACGGCTGGGCAGGCCGTGCATCCGCCGTGCCGAATGACCGGGATAATCGAAGTCATGCACCACCGAAAATGGCAGGCCATAGCGATCCGCGAGCCATTGGACGGTCGGGCCGGCCGCTTGCGCGACAGTCTTAATGATAGCGGCGTCCACCTCGCCATGAGCCTTCCGCCTGATGTCGGAGGCGAAAAGGGCCGGACTGTCGCCGATGCCAAGCGCCTTTTGAAAGCGCGTGCCTGCGGCCGGGATCAGGCCGGCCGACAACGCCGTCGAGCCTCGCGGCACGGAGTCGCGCTCTAAAACGACGACTTCCACGCCGTTTTCATGCGCGGACAGCGCCGCGCAAATTCCCGCAGCACCAGCGCCGACAACGATGACCGGTACGGTCGCCGCAAATCCACCGGCCGGAACCGCTTTGACACTCACGCAGCCAACTCCGCAATGACTTTGGCCAACCGGCGCGACCCGCGCGATGCGCACAGCCCGACGTGGGCTAGGCGCCACGGGGATACAGCACCAATTGCGTGCAGCGAAACAGAGCGATTGTCTTGCCCGTGGCTTCGCTTTTCACCTCGGCGTCCCAAACCTGCGTGGTGCGGCCGCCATGCACCAGGCGCGCCTGGCAAGCGATGCCGCCTTCAAGCGCGGTGCCGAGATAGTTGGCCTTGAGCTCGATCGTCGTGAAATTCGCCGCGCCTTCCGGCAGCGATACAATGCAGCCGTAACCGCAAGCGGTATCGGCAAGCGCGACCACGGCCGCCGCGTGCAGATAGCCGTTGGGCGCCAAATGCTGCTTGCCGATCTCGAACCGGCCGTGGGCGAAGCCGTGGCGCAGCTCGACCCAATCGAGTTGCAGATGATCGGGAAGAGAGCCGGCTTGCTTGGCGCGAAATACCGCGGCGAGATCGCTCATGCGTTCATCCCTCGAAGCGTATCGTCGATTACTGTCGCACCAAGAGGACCGGGTCGGCGGTTTCCGGCACGCGCAGCCAGGTATTGGCGTCGTTCTCCTCAAAGCGCCAGATCTGTCCGCGCGCCGACAGCAGCACCAAATCGCCCTGGTCGATGCGCCATGCGATTGGGCCGAAGCGCGTTACCAGCGGATCGCAACCGGGCTTGATCTTGAGCGCCAAAGCATCGGCGGCGGCGAGACTGTTCGCAAGCGTCAGGATGCAGACCGGCTTGCCGGTGCCGCGTGCGATCGCCCAATCGCCGACCATGTCATCGGCGGAGCGGACCGGCGCCGCGGCGGCGCTTTGCAACACGTAGCGGCCCTCCCCGGGCTCGAAGCCGTCGAAGATGCCGCTTTCGCTTTCGGTGAGCTCGATCACCGCGTTGCCGCGCGCATCGAGGAGACGCAGCGTCCCGTAGGCGGCGACCGACCAGGCGGCGATATCCTTGGTCGAAGGAAACAGGCCGGCGCAGTTCCGGTCGATGTCGAGCCGGTAGCCGCCGGCCAGCGCATCGGTGCGGAAGGTGAAGTGGCAAATCCGGTCGTGATCGGCATTGGAGAATTCCCAAGCGCCGACCATGGCATTGGCGGCGTCGCTCATCGGGGGCGCATTGGCCGGCGAATTGGCCGGCGCATCCTGCGAAAGCGTCCCCGTGCAAATCCCTCCCGCGACGACGAGCCCGATGAGGGCGCTGCGAACCATGCCGACACCACGCATGCGTAAACGCTAGCACGCTACATGCCCGCCGTCATGAGCGTTGCGCGCGCGCTACAAGTCGCTGTGCCTTCGGCGAGACGCGGACTTCGCGCCGATGGGGTCGTTCTATCGGTATTCGGCCCTTAAGGTAGATTTAAGATTTATATTGGGAATTAATCACTCAGGCCGCAAAATCAGACAGCCGGCGCTTCCCATCCCGGGCCGCGCTCCAGCTTGAGCCCGGACACGCCGGCACGTCCGGGTATTCCGAGTCGTTTGGATTGCTGATGAACCGCCCCGAAAGTGCCAGCGCCGCCGAGACTGCTGTTCTGATGACCCGACCCGAAAGAGCGAGCGTCGCCGAGGCCGCCGTTGCGACTGCGACCGCCGCAGGCCTGGTCATTGTATCGCTTATCCTGAGCGTCATTATCGTCGAAGTGTTTTGCTATCTGTTTGTTCCATCGATCGGCCGCGCCAGTGCCAATGAGAGACTTTTTGATTGGCACCACCGGATCATTTTCTTCGATGGAGACGGGACGATCTTTCAAGATCGAGGGGACATATTCACCTATGTCCCGCACGACGAAATCAGAAACATGCTGGGATATTATTCAAGCAAGAATTTCACGGTCGAGTATGATTACCGTTTCCGCACCAACAACTACGGTCTGGTCCAGGATTTCGACGTGGCGCCTGCGCGGCCGTCCATCCTGCTGCTGGGCGATTCATTCACCGAGGGCCAAGGCGCCGAGCCGTGGTTTCGGCAACTGGCCGCCCGGGCGGATAAGCTCCCATACCAACTCATAAACGGCG
>Ga0116217_10001231_pt1 | contig 25012 bp, 19 predicted proteins | sample Sb_taG_6_FD_89697 | JGI IMG/M metagenome (GOLD analysis project Ga0116217, IMG submission 89697) | Peat soil microbial communities from Weissenstadt, Germany - Sb_50d_4_PS metaG | ecosystem: Environmental > Terrestrial > Soil > Wetlands > Peat | place: Germany: Weissenstadt | collected 2010-09-21 | reverse complement strand
AGCGCAACCCAGCGCAAGCCGGAACCAGAGCCACCCGAATCGAATCAGATTCCGTATGGTGAGGGTGGTCCGGTCAGCGGGCCGTACACCATGAGCGCGGGGGGCGCCAAGGGCGGATTTGGATTTACCGGAAGCGGGGGCGACTTCGGCAGCCGGTTTTCGTGGTACGTCCAAACTGTGCAGCGGAAAGTCACCGAAAACTGGCTAAAGTATGAAGTCGACCCGCGGATCACGGAGGGAAAACGGGTTTATCTGACGTTTGATATCGCACGCGACGGACACCCGTTGAACGTTGAGATCGAGCAGTCGAGCGGTGTACCGTCGCTCGACCTCTCGGCCAAGCGGGCAATCGAGCGCATTGATACATTCGGCTCGCTGCCGTCGGATTATTCGGGAAGCAAAGTGTCGGTAGAGTTCTGGTTCGATTACAAGAGGTAGAGACAAGTGGAGGGACGGGCGTCTCGCCCGTCCAGCCGGGCGGGGACGCCCGGCGCTCCACCGGCAAAACGACTGAGTAGGAGCACAAATTGAGTAACTCGGCTCGCCCCATCCGTCATCATGCTTTGATCGCCGTTGCCTTGCTGTTTCTGTTCGCGGCCACCAGTTCCGCGCAGGACTGGATTCGCACCGGCACCGGGCTCGGCGTCGAGAGAGTGCGCCTGGCCGCGTCCGACTTCAAGCCATCGACAACAGACGCCACGAACGCCGACCTGCTGAAGACCTTCAACGACGTGCTGTGGAACGACCTCGAGAACGCCGGAATCTTCGATCTAGTCTCGAAGAGCTTTTATCCGTTGCAGGAGCCTGGGCAACCGTCCGAGGTTAACTTTCCGGCATGGAATTCCCCGCCGCCGAACGCCTCCATGCTCGCTTTCGGCAACCTGGGCGCAGCCGCCGGCAAAGTCACGATGCAGGGATGGCTCTACGACGTCAAGAATCAGGCGTCGCCGCAGGTGCTCGGCAAGCAGTACACCGATAACGCGACGAGCGACGCAGTGCGCGTGATCGCGCACAAGTTTGCCGATGAAATCATCTTTCGCCTGGGCGGTGGCGTACCTGGCATCGCCGAAACCAAGATTTATTTCGTCAGCGAGCGCACCGGCCACAAAGAAATCTGGATGATGGACTACGATGGCGCCAACCAACAGCAGCTCACGCACCTGGGAAGCATTTCCCTGTCGCCGCGCATCTCGCCCGACGGTTCGCGGCTGGCGTTCAGCTCGGTTACGAAGAGTGGTTGGGAAATTATGATGTACTCCTTCGATCTCAACCGCATGGTCAGCTTCCCGCGTTTTGGAGGTATGAATCTTTCGCCTTCATGGTCGCCCGAGGGCAAGGTCGCGTTCTCTTCCTCGCGCAACGGCTACCCCAACATTTTCGTCGTGGACGCATCCGGAGGAAACTCGCGCCGCCTGACCAACGATCAGGGGCCGGACGTTTCGCCGACATGGAATCGCAAGACCGGGTCTCAGATCGCGTTCGTCAGCGGACGCACCGGCCTGCCGCAGATCTATACCATGGAAGCGGACGGCACGAACCTGCAGCGTGTCACCGATCAAGGCTACGCGGTTTCTCCCAATTGGTCGCCGAACGGACAGTTCCTGACCTTCTCCTGGATGCGCAAGTACGGGCCCGGAGAGCCGGGCTCCAACGACCTATATCTGATGGACGTTGCCAGCAAGCAGTGGGTGCAACTCACGCACGACGCGGGGCGCAACGATTTTCCCTGCTGGTCGCCGGACGGGCGGCACATTGTGTTTCAATCCCACCGTTCGGGCAGCGATCAGATATGGACCATGCTGGCGGACGGCACGAACGTGAAACAGTTGACTTTCAAGGGCGGCAACACGCAGCCCAACTGGAGTTGGAAGTAAATTGGTTGACGCCTGTGGTGCAAATGAGTTTCGCATCATGGCAAGAGTTTCGTATCGGGGCACGCCTTTCAGGCGTGCCGCAGGAGCTACGTCATGAAAGCGCCTTCAGGCGCTGAGGCCGGAGATTGAAGTTTCACGGGCTGTTACGAAGAACGGTTTTGCGGCTGGCCTAAAGTGCGCCCTGCCGTGAAGCTGCAAATTGCACGCCACAATGCGGGCGCACAGAAAACAGGAGGAATCAGGTGAAGCACGCAATGACGATAAGGAGATGGGGTACCCTGGTATTCACACTCGGCACGATCATGTTCCTGGGCGCATGCGCGAAGAAGGTCGCTCCGCCGCCGCCCCCACCGCCACCCGCACCAACAGCTCCCACGGCCTCGCTGTCGGCGAACCCGAATGCTATCGACAAGGGCCAATCGACAACGCTGACTTGGCAGACCACCAACGCGACCGACGTCAGCATCGACGGAATTGGCCCGGTGGATACGAGCGGCTCGCGTCAGGTGACTCCGAGCGACTCCACCACCTATCATCTCGTCGCGAAAGGCGCCGGCGGGACTCAGGACGCCACCGCTCGCGTGACCGTCAACGCGCCGCCACCACCACCGCCACCGCCGCCCTCCGCTACCGAGGAGGAACTCTTCGCGCAAAACGTGAAGGACATTTATTTCGATTACGACAAGTACGATGTGCGCGCGGACCAGCAGGGCTCGTTGCAGGGCGATGCGCAGTTCCTGCAGCAGCATCCCAACATCCACATCACGGTCGAGGGACACTGCGACGAGCGCGGCTCGACTGAATATAACCTGGCCCTGGGCACCAACCGTGCAGACGCGGTGAAGAATGCGCTCATCCAGGCCGGAGTGGGCGGCGACCGTATCAAGACCATCAGCTACGGCAAAGAGAAACCGTTCTGCACCGAGTCGAACGAAAGTTGCTGGCAGCAAAACCGCCGCGGCCACTTCGTGTACGAAAAATAAACTGGGCGAATTCCAGTTCTCCCGACTTCTTGTCTACTGAGGGCGGCTGCGGTCGCCCTTGATTTCTCCTGTTCCATCCGCTGGACGCGCGGCGGGCTTTTGACATCCAATAGGTTAACTATGAAATCCAATCGCATTCCGTTCTTTCTCGCGCTGTTGCTGGCGCTGTTTCTCAGTCTCTGGATCGCTCCTGCCTATGGCGCCAGCAAGGAAATCATCGAACTGCAAACGCAGGTGGGCCAGTTGCAGCAGCAGATGACTCAGATGAAGCAATCCTTTGACGAGCGCATGGGCGTCATGAAGAATCTGCTCGAGCAGAACACCGACGCTGCCAACAAAGTAACCGCCGCAATCAACGAGTTGCAAGCTTCCATCAACAAACAGCAGCAGGATCGCGCCGGGCAGGTCGACCAGATCTCCGGCCAGATTCAGGCGCTGAACGATACCATGGACGAACTCAAGGTCCGCCTCGCCAAGCTGAGCAAGCAATTTGAGGACATGCAGGCGGCGCAGCAGTCGATGGCCGCGCAGCAGGCACAAGCGCAGCAGCAGGCCCAGGCGATCGCCCAGGCCCCTCCGCCCGACGTGCTCTACAACAACGCCCTGCGGTACTACAACGGCGGGAAAAACGATCTGGCAACCCAGGAATTCAACGACTACATCAGGTTCTACCCGAACACCGATCTGGCTGGGAACGCATATTTCTATCTAGCCGAAATTCAGTTCAAAGCCGGCGATTACGCGAAAGCAGTCGCGAACTATGATCTAGTCGTGCAGAATTTCCCCAGCGGAAACAAGGCTGCCGCCGCTCAACTCAAAAAGGGATTCGCACTCCTTGAACTCGGAAAAGAAGACGAGGGCACGCAAGAATTGAAGCACGTCATCCAGCGCTACCCCCGCACGACCGAAGCCACGCAAGCCCGGGAGAGATTGCGGAAGGTGGGAGCGGCGCCGAAAAGCCATTAGTGGCAGGTGGAAAGCCGTTTCACCTGCCACTCGGCGGGAGCGGCAAGTGCAAGCCTCAGAAGAGCCGCCGCCTCATATCGCATCCGCCACAGTCGCCTTCTCTGCCGCCACTCCGCTAGGCCGCAGCGTGACCCAATCGGTCTGCACCCGATCCCATCCCTGAATCAGAAAGCCGTACGATTCGAATAACTGACGAATCTGCGGCCGCTGCCAACCTGCAATCTCTTCCAGAATCGGCACCAGCGTTGCCAGAGCGTTGTCGCCGAGCACCGTCCGCTTCGCGATCTGCGCTACCAGTTTCGATTCCGACACGGCGATGGTAAAGCCATCGCGCCGGTTCACGTGCAACATGACGTGAATGTCGGAACTGCCGTCGCCAACGTAGACAATATGGTCCGCCGGAATGTCGAGTTCTTCTTCGAGTTGATCCAGCCGCGTCACTTTCCCATAACCGGCCGTGGCCCGCACCAGGCTTTCGATCTCACCTGAGGCTTTGTACTTGAACTCGGTGCCAAAGATGTGGTCCTGCGGCACGATCCCTTCCAGGGCTGACTGGATCACCTCGACCGGCGACGCCGAGATCACGTAAAAGTCAAAGTGGAATCCGTCGATCCGCCGGTCGAGTATTTCGTAGATCTGCTTGATGTTTTCCTTCAGTCGAATGCGCTTGCCCGCCTCGACCAGGTCGTCGCGCCGGACGCGCGAACGGAACTCGGGATCGTGCAAGAGTAGATAAGAAAGTTCGGCGCCCTGCTGAACCAGGTTCAGCTTCGCCATGCCCTTGGCCTTGCGCTCGAATTCTTGGACAGAAATGCCGAGCATCTCGCTCAGAACGTAACCCGTATCGTTGAAGGTCAACGTCTGATCGAAGTCGCTGGCAAACAGATAGTGTTTCCGATATTTGCTAACCATGTCTTATTTTAGATTCGAGATCACGTTAATCGACTATTAAATTTACCAATCGTTGCTATTGCAACAAGTTGCGCGTGCAAACCGACCAGCGATGAGGCACAAGTGGGACATTGCCCACTGCCCGCTTTTGGCGTAGCCTACCCCTGTAATCATTCTTATAAATGCACCTCCGAAAGGCCTGCCATGCCGAAAAGTGCCAGCGACCATCTTCTCAATGATGCCGACCGCGGGAAGGGTTCTCAAGAGCCTGACGAACGCACCCAAAGCGGCAACAACTCCATGAAAGGCCAACTCGGGCACCGCAACCCCGACCCCATGCAGGACGGCGCCGATAGCGATTTTCCCGAGCCCGGCCACAGCCCCGAGCACTCGTAGGCGGAGAGGCTAAGGAAACCAGCCAGCATCGCACTGCACGCCTTCGCAGCGCGACCGAAATCCGTGGATGGAAACTGAGTCCTCGTCATAACCTGGCTCATCTCATGGTTGAGCTCCATACGCCTGCGACATTTCCACCAACCAGAATTCATGAGGAAGGACCTATGCCCATGCCAAAGATGAAAGCTGTCCAAGTCAGCAAAGCCGGCGGCAATCTCGAAGTAGTCGAAAGGAATATTCCCGAGCCTGGCCGAACGCAGGTCAGGATTAAAGTGGAAGCCTGCGGCATCTGCCACAGCGACCAACTCGTCAAGGAAGGCTATTGGCCCGGTCTCCAGTATCCACGCATTCCCGGGCACGAAATCGCGGGCCGCGTCGACGCGGTCGGTGCCGACGTTACCAACTGGAAGCCCGGCCAGCACGTTGGAGTCGGATGGCACGGCGGCCACGATTTCACCTGCGATCCTTGCCGCCGTGGCGATTTCGCGAACTGCCAGAACGAAAAAATTACCGGCTTCACTCACGACGGCGGATACGCGGAATACATGGTCGCCCCCGCCGAGGCGGTCGCCGCTATCCCGGATGATCTCCCCCCAGACGAGGCCGCGCCGCTGCTGTGCGCCGGCATCACGGTTTTCAACGCGCTTCGCAATTCGGGAGCGCGCGCCGGCGATCTCGTCGCCGTTCAAGGCATCGGCGGACTTGGCCATCTCGGAATCCAGTACGCGCGGCAGATGGGCTTCCGCACTTTCGCCATCGGCCGGGGCAAAGACAAAGAAGCGTTAGCGCGGAAACTCGGCGCCGCTCACTACGTCGATACTTCTGCTGGCGATCCAGTCGCGGAGCTGCAGAAGTTCGGCGGCGCCCGCGTCATTCTCGCCACCGTTCCCGATTCGAAAGCCATGTCGGCGCTGTTCGATGGTCTCTCCAGCAACGGCAAGTTCGTCGTGGTAGGCGCTACCGCCGATCCAATCGCCGTCACGCCCATTCAACTAATTGGTGGCCGCAAGGCTCTCCAAGGCTGGGCGGCCGGAACCGCCAAGGATTCCGAAGACACGATACAGTTCAGCGCGCTGTTCGGAATCCGCCCAATGATCGAGCGCTATCCGCTAGATAAGGCGGCCGAAGCCTACGAACAGATGATCAGCGGCCGCGCGCGCTTTCGGGTGGTGCTGATGATGTAGCTCGTGTGGGGACGCGCGTCTCGCCCGTTCCGCCGAGCGCAGCTTGGCAGCTGCCCATAAGTCGCGGCAACCTTGGATTCACGATAGACAACTTGAGCCGGTCCCCAGTCGGGGGCCGGCTCAATCTCTCGGCATCGAATCGAAGAAACCTACTGCAGCTCTGCCATGCACTTTGCCAGCGCTTCCCTGCTCGGCCGTGTCAACGATTCCGGCAAAGTCGCCAGCGGCGCATCCGTAACGTTAAGCATGTCAATAAAGCTAGGGGCTTTAGCATTGATGTAAAACACGCCGGTCAGCACTTCGCCTTTCGAGTGCGATTCCATCAACCGCTTCACCGCCTGAATCTTGTCCGTCGGATCGTACTCCTGCTCCAGCTTCCGCAGCCGCAAGCTCGAGCCATCGTGCATCGTGACTTCAAGCGTCGTCCCCGGATCGTACTCAACGTTGATCTCCTCAAACGACGGCACAAAACTGATTTCCTGCAGTGGCTCCTCATGGGCCTGCATGTATTTGTAAGACTTGGTCGAGCCCTCATGGTCGTTGAAGGTAACGCAAGGCGAAACCACGTCCAGCATCACCGTGCCATTGTGAGCGATGGCGGCCTTGAGCATGGTGTGAAGCTGTCGCTTGTCGCCAGAGAACGACCGGCCCACAAACGTGGCTCCCAACTGGATGGCCATGGCGCAGGTATCGACCGGAGGAAGGTCGTTCACCACGCCACTCTTCAGCGTTGACCCCAGATCGGCGGTCGCGGAGAACTGGCCTTTCGTCAGACCGTAACAACCGTTGTCCTCGATGACGTAGATGATCGGCAGGTTGCGCCGCATCAGGTGGATAAATTGTCCGGCGCCGATCGAAACCGTGTCGCCGTCGCCGGTCACACCCAGGGCGATCAGGTTCTTGTTCGCCAGCATCGCCCCGGTCGCCACCGAAGGCATGCGTCCATGCACGGAGTTGAAGCTGTGCGACCGGTTCATGAAGTAAGCCGGGCTCTTCGATGAGCATCCGATGCCGCTGAACTTCGCGACGCGCTCGGGCTGGACTCCCATTTCATACATCGCGTCAATGATGCGTTCGGAAATCGCGTTATGCCCGCAACCGGCACAGAGCGTCGTCTTCCCGCCCCGATAGTCAATGACCTGCAGTCCAATGCGGTTCGTCTTTGGAGCGGGAGCAGGTGCCGGCGTGTTAGTGGTTGTCGTCCCCATCTTACTTGCCCTCCATCATCATAAGTTCGTCGGTCACGGACCGCGCGTCGATTGGCAATCCGTGAATATGGCAGATCGACCGCAAACGCGGCGTCAATTCCGGCTTGATGTCGAGCTTGAGTAGGCTGGCCATCTGCCCGTCGCGGTTTTGTTCCACGACATACACGCGGTCGTGCCGCTCAACGAAGTCGTGAACCTCGCGCGTAAACGGATACGACAGCACCCGAAGATAGTCAGCTTCCAGTTTGTGCTCTTTGGACAATTGATCGCGCGACTCGATGATCGCCCAGTGCGACGTGCCATAAGCAAGGATGCCGATTTTCGACTTGCCGCCACCCATCAGCTCCGGTCGCGGAACGAACGACCGAGCGGTCTCGAACTTCTTGTTGATCCGCTCCATGTTGCGTTCGAAATCATCAGGACGCTCGCTGTATTGTCCCTTTTCGTTGTGGCCGCTGCCGCGCGCAAAATATGCCGCCGCGGGATGATCCGTCCCCGGTAGCGTGCGATAGCCGACGCCATCGCCATCCACATCCTTGTAGCGGGCAAAACCACCCGATTTCTCAATTTCCTCCTTACTCAGCACTTTTCCGCGATCAATGGGCTTGTCGGGATAGGGGAACGGATCCGACATCCAGTTGTTCATCCCCAGATCGAGGTCTGACATGACGAACACCGGCGTCTGAAAACGCTCGGCCAAATCAAAAGCATCCTGCGCCATCGTGAAACACTCGCTGACCGAGTTCGGAAACAGCATGATGTGCTTGGTATCGCCGTGGCTGAGAAACGCGGTCGAGAGCACGTCGCCTTGCGCAGTGCGAGTAGGTAAGCCCGTCGATGGCCCGACGCGTTGAATGTTCCAGATCACCGCAGGAATTTCCACGTAATACGCCAGCCCCGTGAACTCCGCCATCAGCGAGATGCCGGGACCGGCGGTCGCAGTCATCGAGCGCGCACCCGCCCAGGCCGCCCCGATCACCATGCCAATCGCCGCCAGTTCGTCTTCGGCTTGCACGATGGCAAAAGTCGCCTTGCCATCCGACCCGACGCGGTACTCCTTCATGTAGTCGATCAAGGTCTCGACCAGCGATGACGACGGCGTGATTGGGTACCACGTCACCACCGTGCAACCGGCAAACATGCACCCCATGGCAGCGGCAGAATTGCCGTCGACGATGATCTTGCCTTTCGTCTTGTCCATGCGCTGGATGTAGAACGGATCGCGCTTCTTCAAGTTCGCGGCGGCATAATCGTGCCCCGCCTTGGCAGCCGCCAGGTTCAAGGTTGCCGCTTTTGCTTTTTTCGCGAACTGCTTGCGAATCGCCTTCTCGACCTCGGCAAAATCGATTTCCAGCAACTGCGCCGCGACCCCAACGTAGATCATGTTCTTAATCAGCTTGCGCAGCTTGGCTTCCGCACCCACCGACGCCGCCAGCTTGTCGTAAGGCACGGCGTAATAGATCAAATCGTCGCGCACCTTGTCGAGCGCCAGCGGCTCGTCGTAGAGCACGGCAGCGCCCGCCGCCAGCGTCTTCACATCGTCCTGCGCCGTCTCCGCATTCATCGCGATGAGCAGGTCGATCTCCTTCTTGCGCGCGATGTAGCCATCTTTACTGGCGCGAATCGTGAACCAGGTCGGCAGCCCCGCAATGTTCGAAGGAAACAGGTTCTTCCCAGAAATGGGCACGCCCATCTGAAAAATGCTGCGCAACAAAACTGTGTTGGAACTCTGCGACCCCGAGCCATTCACCGTAGCAACCTGAATGCTCATGTCATTAACGACACGCCTTTGCCCCAGTTGGCCGGACAATTCCTGGGGCACGACATCAGTAGTGGTGGCCATCCCTGTGCCTTTCTGGTCTGAACCGTATAAAGTTTTGTCCGGGCAAACCCCGTCGCCCGGAAGTCTTGCGGAGTGAAGAGTGAAAACCCTTTATTATACGCGTCCGAACGCGGGGGCGGTAAATCAGAACAGCAAAGCGCAGCAACAGGTCGAGCGGCCCAGCCCCGGAACTACTTGACTGCGGCGAGACACTTCACCTTGTCTTGCGGCGAAATCCGGCTCACATACCCGAGCGCGCCTGGAGTGGCGGCTACGTATTCGATGAGGGCCGATTCGGAATCGAATGCCTTGGGCATGGCGCCCTGTCCGGTAAATACCGCCTTGCGCCATTGCGCGCGGAATTCGTCGGGACTTTCGCCGATGTGGTGTTTCAAGAAGACTTCGTGCGCCGGTCCACCCTTTAAAGTGACTGGCACGGCATGGGAGCCGTCAGCAAACCTGGTTTTCGCTCCCATGAAGATGGAGCGCAGATCGGCAGCTCTGATCTCCGAAATCTGCACGCTCTTGTTAGCCACCAACACCACATCCTGAGCGCTGGCCGCGGACCAGCAACCGATGAAACCTAACAGCAGGATTAACCAACGAGTTTTGCTCATGGCTCTCACGTCCTAACACACTTAAGGCAGCTAGAAGCTGAAACCGATCTTAGCTGCCAGCATATTCGAGTTTGGCTTCAGGCCAGTTGGATTGGTGCTGTTGTAGTAACCAAGTCCAGTTCCGTGCACGAAATGGCCCTCGATCTTGCCGTAAAAATATGCGTTAAAGTCATAGCGTCCCGACACCACCCAGTCTTTCGAGTAATTTGCAGACTGGGTCGTGTCCAGCGCTTTATTGATATAGTGGCTGTAATAACTTCCCGCGTGAAACTTTTCCGTGAGTCGATAACTCCCCATCGCGAACCAGGCGCGCTGATCCTGAGGAACTGGAATCACCGCCGGTCCAATCGTCACAACCGTATTGAGCGGAAACCTCCTATATTCCCCCGCGAAGTAGAATTTTCGTTTTTTGAACTGGGCATACTCTGCGCTTATAAAAGTCGGAGGCACGTGTACGCTGCCCGCGAGCGATGTTCCGTCCAGAGCCTGGACACGCGCGCTGGAGCCAAGAGTCAGCCCTCCCAAAGGAGCTTCCCAGCGCAGATCGCCGCCGTAAATCTTGCCTCCCGGAGGAGTCGTGAACACGAGTCCGCCGTCAGCGGCCTGCTTGACGTATCCGCCATTCAAATCCAAGTTGGCCTGTCCCCCGTACCCGCGATACTGCAGCTTTCCGGCGCTTCTGCCCAGGGGCAGTTCGCCGTACACTTCGCCACCCACGTGCGACAAGAAAAAACTTTTGTTGTCGATCTGGTAGATGGATTGCGGCAGGAGTATCCAGAGGAAGACGGCGTCCACGTCCTGGGAATCGTTGAACAAACCAAGGGCAGTCTTGACCTTGCCCGCTCGAATTCCAAAATGATCGGTGACTCTGTAGTCTCCCGATGCCCAATCGACCTGAATATTCGAGCCGCCGAGATCCCCCAGTTGGTACATGTGCAACTGGATTCCAACACGCAGTTTATCGGTGAGGGAATCGGAGACGCTTACGGCGCCGTCCGTCCACTGCACGCTGCCATCGCTCGATTTCATGGACAAATAATTGTTATTGGAACTGAAGAGGAAGCCCTGGGTGACAAACCCGTGAACCTCAATACCCTCTAAGTCCTGTGCGTACATACTGCCCGTGCAGATGCAGACAAGAACGAACAGCCGCATTCGTCGAGGCATAAAGCGTCCTCCCCACACCTTATGTATCGGCGCTTCTGTTCTGTCGCTTTAACTCACCGGAAGTGAGTAAAACGTCGGGAGCGAGATAAGGTCGGGTGCCCGTCCCTTTCGCGTACTTTGCGAAAAGGGTGAGTGATGGGGATCGTCGGTGCACTCTATGGACGAGGGCACTGCAGGAGTCAGCGAGAGATCCCATACGGGAGACGACTGCGGAGTCCCACCCTTCAAAAAACGAAGGGGGCCTTCCGGCCCGAGCACGTCCACATGTTAGTAAGCGATCCGGAACGGGGCGCGCTGGCGCGAGCCATGCAATCGCTGAAACAATCCGTCTCGCGCACACTAGCGCTGCGGGCCGCTGATCCATTCTGGCAAGCCCGGTACCACGATTTCAACGTCTGGAGCGAGCGAAGGTTCGTGGCTCCAGATTTCAAATGATTGCAATCGGCCCGGCCAGACGCCCAGGGCTCCAGACTCCGCCGAGCTAATGGTCTCCCACAATTCCTATCGCTTTGCTTGGCTGTTCTTCTCCCTCTGGAGCAGTTGGCTCACCGCGTTCGCCACTCTCCGGTCCAGAAACTCGTGTCACTTGGGCACCGCGCCATCGCGCAGTGTCACGCCTTTCCGGATGTCCTCGTACGGGCCTGATCGTACTCGTCAGACGTGGTACCGGGCACCCACCGAAAGCACCGGGCAGGGCGCTTCGCAGGCGACCTTGTACGCTACACCCTCGCCCAGGTGCTTCGTCAAAGCCCCCGGCCGTTTCACGCCCAGCACAATCATGTCGACCGACTGCTCGGCAATTCTCACGATCATCTCTGCCGGGGAACCAAATTGCACCATGTACTCGGGCTCATGCCAAAGCTGTGTTCCTTCAGGAATCAGGGCGCGGAGTTGATTCTCCGTGGAAGCTGTCACCTCGCTCGGGTCAACCACGGGCATAGTTCCGGGCTCTGGCTCCGGCAGAGCGACCCTAGGTTCGGGCGCCACATGCAGGAGGGTCAGACGAGCCTGATTCTCCTCTGCCAAAGATAGGGCGTAGGGCAGCCCGTGCAAGGACTCTGGCCCGAAGTCGGTGGCAAACAGAATGTGCTGTAGGTTGCCATCGATTCTCCAGCGGGTGGCGTGCGGCCCCATCGTGAGCACTGGGCACTCGGCAGTGCGGAAAACCTCCTCCGCTACCGACCCGAGCAACAATTTCCCTAGTCCCTTGCGGCCGCCGGTGCCGATTACGATCAGGTCAATGCCATGCTTCCGGACCAGTTTCGAGAGCACTTCCGGAACTTCCCCTTGCTCAATCAGTTCTTTGTGTTCGACATCCTTCAACGACGCGGAGCGCATCAAGGCAGGCAGTTGTTGATTAGCGAACAACTTGATTTGCTCGGGATCCGGCTGTGCAGCTTCGACAAACGGCGTATGAGGCAGCACGTGGACGGTGTACAGCGCAGCACCGTAACGGCGAGCCAGGTCCAGGGCATGAGACAGAACTGCTTCCGCCGATGGCGAGAAGTCAGTGGCGAACAGAATGTTTTGCAGTTTAATGCGGGTTGGAGCAGTTACCGTCGGCATCACAAACCTCCTTCCGGAGGTGCAGGTGCTGGCAGAAATTTTGCCACATGCCGCACCCGGTCCTCCAGCTTCTATGTAGCCCGTAGGCATCAGAGACGGGGTTCCGCTGCTGCCTCGGGTTGCAGTGGAACATCATGCATACCTCGGCAACGCCGCCGGGAGTTACTCTTCCAGTGCTTCCTCCAATTCCTCCGTGACGGCGTGGTTGAATCCGCCCACCGGCGTGTGCTGGGTGCATACTTGGCTGAGAAGCGTGGCGCTGCGGATTGCGCCATCTAAAAACTACACTACTGTGCCACCTCAGTTCAGTGACGCACGTTACCGTCGGCAGTGAGGTAGGTTCTGGAGCTTGAAACCACCCGGATGGTAGCGACACTTGCGAAGAAGCCGGACTTCGATACCAACAAAATCCTGCTGGGCATTCTAGGAGGTTGCGAAAAAAGTCATGGTTCACGCGGGTTTGGGAAGGGCACGACTTCAGTCGTGCCGTCAAGTCGTTGAAAATGTGTCCGGGCTTGAGCCCCCGAGGTGCGCTTTTTGCACCTTCGACTAATTTTCGGCAGCCTCCTAGAGGGGGCCGCTGCAGAGCATCATTCGCTTGAGACGGGATATATCCTCTCCCTTCGCCATCGGCACCGTAGGTGACGCTGACGTGGACCGCCCTCAGAACATGACACAGGCCTCGTTGACCCTCTCCAGTACCCGTTCCAGCAGCGCCAGCTGCCGCTGCAGTTCCAGCTTCAGCGCGGCGTTAGGCTGCCGGGCGATTTCATCCTTAAGGCTACGCTTCTTGCCCGCGAGGAGGTCCGCTGTTTGTTCGAGTTCACCGGAGTCGAATCGCAAGTCCCGGGCCAGGACCTTGTTCAGCAATTCGTTGTACTGTCGGGGGTCTTGTTCCAACAAGACGTTCGCAAGCAGATTCAGCTCGTCTGTTTCCAGGTGGAATTGCATAGCTCTCTCCTTTCAATACGGAAAGTGCTTTGGAAACTCTATAAAAATTTAATCACGGTAACCATCGAATTGTCAGTGACAATGATCACCTGAGTCGAATCGCAGGTCGGCGGGCGGCCCAGCTCATGGGCGCCCTACGCTTCAACGTGCCTCGTCCAGACTCCGCTTGGGCGCGGGCGTTCGTCGGCCACTGACTCGACTGCAGACTTCGGAGTAACGACAACCTTGGTTGACATCAATAGCCATGATCTCATCAGCCCTTCAGAAGCCCGGGCCGCCCGCCCCGACGAAGCGCTGGCATTGTCCCGGAAGCAGTCTCCCTGCAAGCAAAGTAACAATTCTTTGACAATCCCGTGACATATTGTCTTCTGTGCTTGGATAGCTTCTTTCTCTAGCAAGGCGCCCGGCTTCCGTCTCTCATAGCTGATCCACGGAGGCCGTATCCCGCTTGCTACCAACTCACGAGTGTTTATGGAGGAGAAAATGAACCTACAACGTCAGCCTCGAAATGCGGTTCTGGTCCGAGTGGCGAGCATGGTAGTGGCTCTCGCGTGCCTCGCGTCTGGCGTCGCCGCCGCAGAGTCGCCTGCGGCGTCGCACACCATTACAGTCGTCGCTTCCACTGTTCCTGCAAACGGCGATGTAAACCCTTATGGCATCTTCGTCGTTCCGCGCTCGGTTGGAAACCTGGTGAAGGGAAACCTGCTCATCAGCAACTTCAACGCCGTGTCCAATCATCAGGGAACCGGGACTACGATTATGCAGATATCGCCGGGCGGCGCCGTCAGCCAGTTCGCCCAGATTAATGCTTCCAGTCTTCCCGGCACTTGCACGGGCGGCATCGGTCTCACGACAGCGCTCATTGCGTTGCGCTCTGGGTGGGTGATCGTCGGCAGTTTGCCTACCACAGATGGCACCGCGGCAACCGCCCAGGCTGGATGTCTGCTGGTCCTGGATCCTATGGGAAACGTGGTTGAAACAATTTACGGCACGCTGATCAACGGACCTTGGGACATGGCTGTGCTTGACCATTCGAACGTCAATGGCGGCGGGACTGCAGCGCTATTCGTCACCAACGTGCTGAACGGCACCGTTGCAGCGGTCGGGAGCGTCGTGAATCAAGGCACGGTGGTTCGAGTCGATCTCACCCTCTCGAAGTCCGCCCCTCCGTTTGTGGAAGCGATGACCGTAATTGGCTCCGGGTTCGCCGAGCGCACCGATCCGGCAGCGTTGGTGATCGGCCCGACCGGAGTGGGCTTGAGCCCGGACGGCCTCTCACTGTATGTGGCCGACAGCCTCAATAACCGCATCGCTGCGATTCCTTTTCCCATCACGCGCCAAACTACCGCTCACACCGGCGTTACGGTCACCAGGGGCGGAAGCTTGAACGATCCGTTAGGGCTGGCGGTCGCGCCCAACGGTGACATCCTCACCGCGAACGGAGACGATGGCTACATGCTCCAGACCACCCCCGATGGATTGCAGGCTGCGAAGACGCTACTCGATAGCAGCGGCGATCCTCCGGGTTCCGGTGCACTGTTCGGCCTGGTTACGGTCGGGCAGAGTGTCTACTACGTGGACGATGCCACCAACACCCTAAATCTTTTCCACTAAACCAGTCGCGAGTGAACCAACAACGGCCGTGCGGCTCAGCTTCTGCACCGCCCTACGCTCTCTCTTGGGCGGGGCTCATCGAGAATCGGCGGCCATGCGTCTTTCTTAATTGTCCAGAGTTTCCGGGGATTGGCTATCCTGCGCGTATGGAGACGACGCGTGCTTCGTTCAAAGACGTTGCAACCACAGTTACTTAGGATCTTGAGAAGGCGGCTGACGGCGTACCATGCCGTCTTCGTGGTGCCGCTGTAGCTAACGCCGTTCGGCACACACAAAGGGAACCCGGCTCTGCGGTAGAGCCGGGTTGCCTCACCTCTAGAACCGCTTGTACTCCCCGCTAACTGTGATCGATTTGTGGGCTCCGAGTGTGCCATTCCAATCATATCCGACGCTGCCGTCGCCGTACCACGGCGTTGCCGGTAGGTGGTCGACAGGGCTGCAAGGATCGGGTCCCCCAAATGTGTTCTGGACGAACGCAAAGCGAGGCGTGTTCGATGGGACTGCGAACAGCATCACGCCATACGAGTTGAAACTGCTGTTGTATCCCCACGCCGCATCGTGTGTGTAATCGAACCAGTTTTTGTAATCGCCCCCGTCGCCGTTATTGGCGTCGATATCCGCGTAACGGACCAAGGCGAAATCTCGGGAAACTGCAGAGTCGTTCTTGAGCGTCATCTTGATGATGACAGTGGGTTCAACTGTGTCCCGAGTAAAGCTTTGGGTTAGGGTATAGATCCCGTCAGAGGTCGTACGCGTGATCTTGAGCGGGAACGTATTGGGACCTCCGGGTTGGGTAATTACGGCAGCTAACCAATTGCCGGAGTCTCCGCCGTCGGCCCAATCGTAATACCGAGTGAGACTGCTGTTGAAGTCGCAAATTCCATAGCCTTCATCGACGGAACCCCACCGGATGTGCTCTTCTCCCGCCGGACTCTGGAGTTCGGTGACATTGCCGTTCACGGTCGTACAAAATTGAAGATAGGTCTGGTTGCTGCCTGAGGTGAAAGTGGATTGGCAATCGCTTGTAGCATCGCCCCGAACCCCTTCCGATATTTGCCCTTTTTGCTGGCTTTGCCCGAACCCGGTCGCTGCCAGCGTGAGAACGACAACAAATAGAAACAACTTCTTGGTGTTCATACATTGCCTCCTGAGAGATTCTGAGTTGTTTGTAGTGCCCCAGAGCACCCACATCGCCGGAACCAACCTTTTCGTCTATCGAACCCAGCTAACATGTCCCCTTCCTGGCGCATCTGGGCTTCTACTTAGGGATATCGGAAACGGAAGGAAAAAAACGACATGGCCTGCAGTTTTGATTGCCAGGGGCCGGGGGCGTATTTGCTCTGTTCGCTGCCCCTGACTCGACTGCAGACTTCGGAATAACGAGAACCCCAGTTGACAGCAGTGGCTCTAATCTTATCGGCCGTTCAAAAGCCTGAGCCGTTCGCCCCGCCGACAGCAATAATTTGACGCTCTGTTGACGGAAGCATGACACAAAGCAAGTGGGAACAGCTTACCTTCATTCTGCGGCGAATCCATATCCCGGTGGCGGGTTCACCGACAATCATTTCTGAAAAGACTGGAGTCTAAGAACATGACAAAAGAAAACCTCGTCCCTACTGAGTCGTCCGAAACAACTGAGTCTTCATCCAAGAACGGCGTCAAGCGCCGCTCCTTCCTTAAGGGCCTGGGCGTGGCTGGCGCAGCTGTGTCCGCTGGTTCATTGCTGGCAGCTGTGGCCGAAACAGAAGCACATGCCAGCCAGTCCCCTAAGAGTCTCACGTCGGGCGACGCTGCCATTCTCCGATTTCTGGCCGCGGCTGAACTCCTTGAGACCGACTTGTGGGTGCAGTACACAGAGCTTGGAGGAGTCACTCCGGGGAAGCAGAATCCTTACCAAAAGGCTCTCCAAAAACTCGATGGCGACGGCTCTCAGTACATCACCAGCAACACCCTCGATGAACTGACCCATGCGCAATTTCTGAATGCGTATCTGCTGTCGAAAGGTGCGGAGCCCGTGGATCTCGATGCCTTCCGGACTCTGCCGAGCAGTCAGGCGACCGGTGCCCAGAACATTGGGCGGCTCACTAACATCATGAACCTCACCGTGGACACAAGCTGGTACACGCGCTATCGAAGCACCGACAATCCAGACCTGGGTGGCACTTTCCCACAAGCCATCGACCTGGTGAACGTACCCGCCATTCCCCGAACCAACGATGATTTCGGCCCGGCCGACCACGTCCAGGCGATCGCCAACACGGCGGCTTTCCACTTCGCAATGATTGAGCAAGGAGGCAGCACCCTCTACTCAGCCATGGCCCAGAAGGCGAGCAATTTGGAGGTTCTGCGAATCGTGGTCAGCATTGGCGGAGACGAAGTAGCGCACTTCCTGGAGTGGGTGGATTTCGCGGGCAATGGCGTGCAGGCACCAATCGCTCCATTCACCGATCCCACGAACGGCCTTACCTTCCCGGACTTCAACGCCACCGGGAACCCAGAGTTGAAAACCAACCTGATCTTCCCGATTCCCTGCGAATTCATCAGCCCGAATCTGCCCCGGTGCGCTGTGATTCGTCCCACGAATCCGAAAGGAATCGCCATGGGGGTGGTTAATTTCCTGACGGGGACAGGGCTTTTCACCGGCAAAACCCCGGCATTCTTCAAAACGCTTACCGCTCTGGCAAGGCAAGCGGACGCGGCTCAACGCGGGTTTTGATTCACCGGAACTAGCAGATTGATTGGTTCCTTCCCCGGGGCGTTGTACTTGCAATAATAAGTCACAGCGCCTGTTTTTACTGTTACGTCGCAAGATTTTCACAACGAATCTTGAAGGAGTACTTATGTTTGAAGGACTTTTTCAACCCATGCATCTGTTGGTGATTGTTGGGATTGCTCTGCTCGTGTTCGGACCTAAGAAACTTCCGGAACTCGGCAAAGGAATCGGAGACGGTATTCGCGGCTTCAAGTCCGCGATCAAAGACCATGAGGACTCGTCCGAGAAAAGCAACGCCGTCAATGTCCAGGGACAAACAATCGTTTAAACCTTTGGACCCTGCGCTTCTCTCTCTCTTTGCTTTAGCCTTCGGCTTCCGTAATTATCCCTGGCAGGGGCGGGGCATCTCCGAACTGGACAATTGCGCCAGCCGCGGCGCCGCTTCGGTGATAATGGAACGAGGCCGGAAATACAGGTTCGCCGCGCGCAAGGCTTGCACGCGGCTGCCGCCCGGCCAAGTCATAGTCCGAAACGCAGGAGATGGAATGACCGATAACTCTAAACTCGATTCAACTGTCGTTGGCGCACGAAACGACGGCGCACAAAGCTGCACCGTGGCTCTGGTTGGCTTCGGCACGGTCGGGAGTTCCGTGGCGAGAATTCTTTGCCAGCGCGCCAACACCCACGTGCGCCTGAAGCACGTCCTCAATCGCAACGTGGCGCGGAAAAAAGTCGACTGGCTTCCGTCCTCGGTGCAGTGGACAGAGAATATCGACGACGTTCTATCTTCCGACGTGGATATCGTGGTCGAAGTGATGGGCGGCCTTCAACCCACCGAAGACTGGATCCGGCGCGCGCTGGCATCGGGCAAATCCGTGGTCACCGCCAACAAGCAGTTGATCGCGCATTGCGGCCCCGAATTGATCAACCTGGCCCGCCAGATGAAACAGCAGATCCAGTTTGGCGCGTCGGTAGCGGGCGGCGTGCCGGTGATTTCCGGATTGCATGAGGGATTGGCCGGCGACGAACTGTTCAAGATCTGCGGCATTCTCAACGGCACCTGCAACTACATTCTCAGCCAGATCGAGAGCAACGGCGTTCCTTTCGTTACTGCTCTGCGCGAGGCGCAGAAGCTGGGCTTCGCCGAGGCCGATCCAACGGAAGACATCGACGGCCTGGACGCACGGGCCAAGCTCACCATCCTGGCGCGAGTCGCACTGCACTGCGACGTCAGGCCTGAGAGCATCGTGGCTCGCTCGATTTCAGCGATCGACTCCGTTGATTTTGAATACGCGAACCAGCTGGGTTGCACGATCCGCCAGATTTCCTGGGCCGAGTTGAAAGCAGAGTCGAAAGGCGACCTCTTGTTTGCCGCGGTCCAGCCGGCACTGGTCGAACTCTCATCGCCGTTGGCGCGCGTGGAAAGCAGCCGAAACCTGGTGATGGCAACCGGAACTTACGGTGGCGAGACCGTCTTTGGAGGCCACGGCGCAGGCGGACATCCAACGGCCGTCGCGGTGGTCTCCGACATTTTGGCTATCGCTCGCTCCAAGCAAGCCGCGATGAGTTACGCTGGACAACCGGTCGAGAAAACACCTACCGTCACCGCCGATTTCACTACCAAGCACTATCTGCGCTTTCTGGTAAAGGACCGGCCGGGCATCATCGCAAGCCTCGCCACAATTCTCTCCCAGTGCGCCATCAACATCGACTCGGTGCTGCAGAAACCGGGCTGCCCGAAATCGCACCTGCCCTTTCTGATTACGCTGGAGGAATGCAAGGCGTCGCTGGTGGAACAGGCATTGCAGCAAATCAACTCGCTGGATTTCCTGGTGCAGCCCTGTTTGCATTTGCCAATACTTTAGAAGGTATTACCCCCAGGTAGGAGTTTGCTGGTGGAGCGACGGGCGCCCTCGCCCGTCCCGGGATCGCTACACTTCCACCTGGAAGAACTGCGCCATGTTGCGGAATTTCTTATAGCGGGCTTCAAGCAAATCGCCGACTGGCAATTGCCGTATCGCGGCGAGATGCTGCTGCAGCGCTGTGTCAAGCAACTCTGCTGCCTGCGCATGGTCGGTATGCGCGCCTCCGGCGGGTTCCGGGATGATGCCATCAATGCAACCGAGATCGTTCAAGTCTTTCGCCGTGATCTTCATGGCCTCGGCCGCCAGATCTTTCTTGCTGGCATCGCGCCACATGATGGACGCGCAGCCCTCCGGCGAAATCACCGAGTAAACCGAGTTTTCCATCATCAGGACGCGATCGGCCACGGCAATCGCCAGCGCCCCGCCGCTGCCGCCGACGCCAATCACGGTCGCGATGATCGGCACCTCCAGGCGCGCCATCTCCAGCAGGTTGCGGGCGATGGCCTCTCCCTGACCACGCTCTTCGGCGTGCAGTCCGGGATAGGCGCCGTCGGTGTCTACAAAGGTAAGAATCGGGCGCTTGAATTTTTCCGCAATCTTCATCACCCGCAGCGCTTTCCGATACCCTTCCGGGTGAGGCATGCCAAAGTTTCGATACACGCGCTGTTTCGCGTCGCGCGCTTTCTGTTGGCCCACCACGATGACTTCCTCGCCGTGGAAGCGAGCCATGCCGCAAACAATCGCCGGATAGTCCCGGAAGCCGCGATCCCCGTGAATCTCGCTCCACTCGGTAAAAATGCGCTCGACATAGTCCAGCGTGTAGGGACGCTGCGGATGACGCGCCAGTTCCGTGCGCTGCCATGCGTTCAGGTGCGAAGAAATCTCGCGGCGAAGGTCGTTCACCCGCTCGTGCAATTGCTGGATCTGGCGGAGCGTCTCCGCGTTCTGCCCCTCCCGAGCCCGCAGTCGCGTAATCTGCTCCTCGATTTTTGCCAGTTCCTGCTGCGCCTTCAGTCCAGAATCCATCTTGATGACGTTCCCATTCTTTCGGGTATGATGCGCTTCCACAATCGAGAGCATAAAGTCCGTGCCGGCGATGGCGGCATTCTCCGCGCCATTTTTCGCGCCACGACCTGACTTTTCTGCCCGTTTTATTTTCGCTCGTCTCATCGGCCGCATCGGTTAACTAGAAGCCACATCGATGCCAGCCCCCAAAGGGGCCCCTGATTTCGAAGAACTTACGGTACCGCTAAAGCGATACCCTGATACGAATCGCACGGATCAACTGATTCTGCGCACGCTGCCGCGCCCGCACAGCTCTTGCACACGGCCCAGAAAACTGCGGTCTGGCATCACATTATAGCCTTTGGGTTCCATCACCACCATGAAATCGCCCTCCCGGTCGAGATCGAATAGCACTTTCGCTTCCCCCTTGCGCTCGCTGCACAGGGCGTGCAGCGCGTCGACCGTGTCGGGAGTCGCGCTAACGAGAGGAACCCGTATGCGAAGCTCCTTCGGCAACGATACAGGCGCTTCATCGAGCGGAATGATTTCGTTGGCCGTGACTTTCGGATTAGCGCCTTCTTCAATGCGCACGCCGCCGCGAATCAGCACCGGAACCTCGAGCTTCACTTTCTCCGCGAGTTTCCTGTAGGCCTCGGGAAAGACCAGCAGTTCCACTTTTCCCGACATATCTTCAAGCGCCGCCTGCGCCCAAAGCTCACCCCTTCTTGACTTTGCTACACGCAGCCCGGAAATCAAACCGGCAGTCGTGATGTTCTCATCCTTGGCGGTAGATTTCTTCATACCGGCAATATCGTCCGTGGAGAGCGCATTCAGGTCGGCGAGCTTTTCTTTGTACTTTTCCATCGGATGCCCGGTAATGAAAAATCCGAGAATTTCTTTTTCCGCTGTCAGCCGCGTATGTTCATCCCAGTCGGGCGTGTTGGGAAGCGCGTCCTTCGCCTCCTCTGCGGTTTCATCGGCAAACACGCCAAACAGCCCGTGCTGCCCGGACTCCGCGTCCCGCTGCGCTTTCTGGGCCTGCTCAATCGCCGTGTCGAGCGCCTGCATGAGCTGCGCCCGGCGCCCGAAACAATCCATGGCCCCACTCTTAATCAGCGACTCCAGCACACGCTTGTTCAACAGCCGCAGGTCCACTTCTTCGCAGAATTCGTAAAACGACCGGAAATTCCGACCGAGCTTCTTCCGTCCCGCGACAATCGATTCGATCGCATTGCCGCCGACGTTCTTCACCGCAGCCAGCCCGAACCGGATCGCCTGCCCGTGCGGCGTAAAGTTCGATTCGCTGACATTGATATCCGGCGGCTCGACCGCAATTCCCATCTCGCGGCATTCGTTGATGTACTTCACCACGTCGTCCGTGCTACCCGTCACCGAAGTCAGCAGCGCCGCCATGAAGTCGAGCGGATGATGCGTCTTCAAGTACGCGGTGTGATACGCCAGCAGCGCATACGCCGCCGAGTGCGACTTGTTGAACCCGTACCCGGCAAATTGCGCCATCAGATCGAAAATCTTCTCGATTTTCTTTGGCGGAAAACCGCGCTGCATTGCTCCCTGCACAAAGCGCTCGCGCTGCTTGGCCATCTCCTCGGCGTTTTTCTTGCCCATCGCCCGCCGTAACAGGTCGGCTTCTCCAAGCGAGTAGCCCGCGAGTTTGTTCGCCGCCTGCATCACCTGTTCCTGATAAACGATGACGCCCAGCGTCTCCTGCAAAATCTCCTTCAATTCTGGTAATTCGTATTCGATCTTGCGGCGCCCATGCTTGCGCTCGATGAAGTCGTCAATCATGCCGCCCTGGATTGGCCCGGGGCGGTATAGCGCATTCAACGCGGTGAGGTCTTCGATCGAGTTTGGCTGATAGCGGCGCAGAACGTCTCTCATGCCGTGCGATTCAAACTGGAACACACCGGATGTCAATCCCCTATGGAAGACTTTCTCGTAAGTCTCCTGGTCTTCGAGCGGAATGTCGTCCAGCTTAAGATTCGTCCCCTTCTGTGCGATCAGTTTCAACGTGTCGTCGAGAATGGTGAGCGTCGTCAGGCCGAGAAAATCCATCTTCAGCAGGCCCATCTTTTCGATGGCCACCATGTCGAAGGCGGTTACGATTTCGTCGTTCTTGGTTTTGTGCAGCGGCACCAATTCAATCAGCGGCCGCGGCGAAATCACCACGCCCGCGGCGTGTACACCGGAATTCCGCACCAGACCTTCCAGCTTCCGCGCCGTGTCGAGCAACTGCCGCACCTGCGGATCTTTCTGGTACGCCTCCTGCAGCGCCACGGACTCCTTGAGCGCGTCGTCCAGCTTGATATTCAGCGTGGTCGGCACCATTTTCGCGATGCGGTCCACGTCGCTGTAGGGCATGTCCATGGCGCGGCCGACGTCCTTGATCGCTGCTTTGGCTGCCATGGTGCCGAACGTAATGATTTGCGCTACATTTTCCCGCCCGTATTTATGAGTGACGTATTCAATCACCTCGCCGCGCCGGTTCATGCAGAAGTCGATATCGATATCCGGCATGGAGATGCGTTCCGGGTTCAGGAAGCGTTCGAAGAGAAGTTCATGCTGCAGAGGATCGATGTCGGTGATCCCGAGCGAATACGCAACCACCGCGCCCGCCGCCGATCCGCGGCCCGGGCCCACAGGGATGCCGCGTTCGCGGGCGTAGCGGATGAAATCCCACACGATCAGGAAATAGCCCGAGAACTTCATCTGCTGGATGATGCCGATCTCGCGCGCCAATCTCTGTTCGTAGTCCGCCAGCGAATGCTTGAGTCGGCCATTTGCCGCCGCAGTCCGCAGACTCTCCATCCGCCGGGCGAATCCCTGCCGCGTGATGTGCTCGAAATAACTGTCGAGAGTAAATCCATCCGGAACATCGAAGTGCGGGAACGGGCTGGGCACTTTTTCCAGGCGAAGGTTGCAGCGCTCGGCAATATCGAGCGTGCGCGTAAGCACTTGGGGCGCGTCCTTGAACACGCGCAGCATCTCGTCGCCGTTCTTGACGTAGAACTGCGTGCCCTCGAACTTCATCCGGTTGCTGTCCTGGATGGACTTACCAGTTTGAATGCACAACATCACATCCTGGGCGTGCGCGTCGTCTTCGCAAAGGTAGTGACTGTCGTTGGTCGCGACCATCGGCAGCCCGAGATCTTTCTCCAGTTGGAACAAACCCGAACGGATGCGATGCTCCATCTCCAGACCCTGGTCCTGAATCTCAAGGAAGAAGTTTTCTTTTCCAAAAAGGTCGCGGTAAAATCCGGCTGCCGAGCGCGCCGCGTCGTAGTTCCCTTCCGTCAACCGCTCGGCCACTTCGCCCTTTAGACATCCGGAGAGGCCGATCAGTCCCTTCGAATGCTCCGCCAGAAATTTCTTGCTCACACGCGGCTTGTAGTAGAAACCGTGCAGCGAGGCTTCCGACGTGATTTTCACCAGGTTGCGGTAGCCTTCTTCGTTTTCCGCCAGCACCAGCAGGTGGTTATAAGTGTCTCCGTCGGGTGGAGTGCGCGCAATGTTGTGGTCTTCTTTTTTGCAGATGTAGAGTTCGCAGCCCACGATCGGTTTAATTCCGGCCTTGTGCGCGGCATTCACAAAATGCACCGCGCCAAAAATATTGCCGTGGTCGGTCATGGCCACCGCGGGCATGCCGAGTTCATGGACGCGATCAACGAGTTTCTCGACGTCGCAGGCACCGTCGAGCAGAGAATAATCGCTATGCAGATGGAGGTGGACGAATTGGTTTTGGGTCATGAAGCTCTTAGCTTTGGCTCTCAGCGGATCGGACTCATTCTACCGGCTGGAGGAATTCGCGCAATGACAGAAAGTAGTGCAATTGTCAGTCGTTAGTCGACGGTCGTTCGTCGTTGGCGAACTTGCGCGTAGTGGATGCTAACGACTAACGACCAACGACTTCGGCGAAACGACGGCGCTATCTTGGCACCTGAAAATCCACGCCGCGATCGTCATTCATCTTAACCGTGGCAGGAAGATCGAGCTGGGCAAGTGGAATCTTCTTCGCGGCTTTGTCGTTGAGTACCCAGAGCGTTTCACCGGCGATCGCGTAATTGCGCACTTCTTCAATATGCTGGTCGCGGAAAACCAGCGCCGTCGCGGGTTCCAGGTCTGTCTTCGGTCGATTGCGCGCTTCGACATCGGCTTGCAGCCGGTCGATCTTT
>Ga0116217_10001230_pt1 | contig 25013 bp, 22 predicted proteins | sample Sb_taG_6_FD_89697 | JGI IMG/M metagenome (GOLD analysis project Ga0116217, IMG submission 89697) | Peat soil microbial communities from Weissenstadt, Germany - Sb_50d_4_PS metaG | ecosystem: Environmental > Terrestrial > Soil > Wetlands > Peat | place: Germany: Weissenstadt | collected 2010-09-21 | reverse complement strand
TTGTATGAATGGATTGGCATTCCTTCGGCACTCAGGGCGCGCCACAATCGATGGATTCCGAAATGCGAGGCGTTGCCCTGGGCTAGCGTGCGGCCGCCCTCGCCGCGGCGAGCGACGGAAGATGTCAATAGGATTGGGTTTTACTAAGTGAGGAGCCGTCAGAGGCGGGCGTAGTAAGCGCCCGCCTCCGCGGCGGATACTGACACAACTGAGGATCCGTTCTGACGATTCCGCAGGGCTTAGAAGATCAACTTCAAGCCCAGCTGGACGTCGCGGTTGGCGCCCGAGCCGAGCACCGGGTTGCCGGCGGCTGCGTCCGGGGTTTCGTTGGCTAGGCCAAGGACGCCCGCGGACGGATCGTTGTTGGTCAAGTGACCCGAATCCACCTGCCCGAAAAGGGGATGGTTGAGGATGTTGAAGAGCTCCCCACGGAACTGGACGGTCAGCCGTTCCTTGATTTTAAAGTCCTTGGTCACAGAAAAGTCCCAAGTCCGAAAATTCGGGTTTTGGAAAATGTTCTTTCCAATGGTCCCGTATTGCCCAAAGGGCGGCGGGATAAGTACAGAGTTGCCCGCAGCGTAGCAGCCATCGTTGGTGAGTGAGGCGACCGCGAGCGGGCTTATTGCTTGCGCTTTCGCTAAGCATGTTGCGTTGCTCGTGCCACTAAAGAACGGGATTCCGTGAGGTGTTGCGATGAAGTCCTTGGGATTGCCGTAGAAGTTCCAAGCCTCCCCCCAAGGGTTGGGGTTCCCGCCGGGGTTGGGCCCTTCGAGTGTTCCGCTGAAATCGTTAGTAGCATCCTGTACGGCCCAGGGTGTCCCAGGTTGAATGTCCACAATGGAATTGATCGTCCATCCTTGCAGGATCTGCCCCGGAGATTTCCGTCCAGGTATCGCGTAGGTGGCTTCAAAGGTAAAGCGGTTCCGGATGTCGTAATCGCTGTTCCCGTAATTCAGATTGGGGAATGCGTTATTGAGCGGGACGCTACTCCCGAAATTCTGGGAAACATCGTCGAGCGCATGGCTGTAAGTGTAGGCAGCGGTGAACGACAAGCCGTGAGAGGTCCGCTGCGTTAGTGTGACCTGCAAAGCGTTGTAGTGAGACCTATCCTGGTTCGATAGCTGGTCGATGTAGGAGGTAAATGGGAACTTCGAGAAGTATGGTCTGGATGCCGCCTCCAAGGTCGGATCCGCATTGCAGTTGCTGTAGCTCGGGGCGCTCGCTAGGCACAATCCCGCAGGACTTGCTGGGTTCGCCGGGTCACCCCACCCAGCGCCGACAGGAGGCGCGTTGACGTCTCTCGTCCCTAGAATCTTCACGCCGTGGTTGCCGAGGTAAGCGACATCCAAGGAAAGGTTATTCGTAAAGCTATGCTGGATGTCGATGTTCCAGGTTTCGACGTAGGGCACGCGCAAATTACGATCGTAGGAGGCAGTGGAGCACGGCCCTGGCTTGGTGCCGATAAGAACATTAGGCCCGTTTACGACGGTTGTCCCGTCGCCGCAAGCCACGAGAGCCTGGAAGATCGGCATACTCGCGTTATTTTGCCACCCGTTTGTCAGGCCCCCTTTGACCGGGTTGACGGTGGTGGCCGCAATGGTCCCAGAGCCCGCCACGCAATTCCCATTCTGGCAAATCTCGGCTCCCGTCGGAACCTTGCCGAGCCCGAGAGAATTGCCGCCGGAATTGAAAAACGCGGAAGAGGGTACGAACTCATACAATAGACCGACGCCCGCACGGATCACCGTCTTCTGGTTGCCCGAGATATCCCAGGCAAACCCCAAGCGTGGCGACCAGTCGCGGTGATCGGGATTGTAGGGAGACGTGATCCCGTCGCCCACCTGCACATAGCCGGTCGCTGAATTGGGGTCGAAGTTGCCCTCACGGTTGCTGGCCTCGGCCCAGACGGAACCCACCTCATAGCGCACGCCGAGGTTGATGGTCAGCTTGGCGGTTGCCCGGAAGTCGTCTTGGAAGAAAGCCGCGATGTGATTGGTGTGGGCATCCCGGACCGCGTCCCCCACGAAGATAGTGCCTGCACCTACGTTGCCCAGCAGGAAATTTTCAAGGGGAGTGCAAGCGGCCGGGGCGCTTGTGCTCGGATCGATGGGGTTGAAGGGGCAACTACCGCCGCTCTTAAATTTAATGTTCCCCTTCGCGTTGTTGGTGGCACCCGAAACGGTTTCCACGTAGGTGTACTCGCCCCCAAACTTGAAGGCGTGTTTGCCTTTTAGATAGGAGATGTGGTCAAGAATCTCCGTATTTTGGTTCGGTCCGACGATCTTGGGCCAGTTGCCTCCTAACTGGGTGAAACCCGAAATAGGGAGCTTCGGGAAACCAAAATAGTCCGAGTCCTTCACGCCCGTGTTTATCGCGTAGCCCGTCGGGACTCCGTTGGACAGTCCCCAGGGGGCGTCCGGGTTGGCATTGTGGTCGACGGAGAAAAACGGCAGCCTGTAGTGCGTGTAGCCCACCTTGAATTCGTTCACCATCGAGGAGTTTGGAACATACGTCCAGCTCCCCGAGCCCACTCGAGCGTTCACGGGAAATAGGGACTCGTAGAAGTACGAAGCGATTGCCGATGGGTTGTCATTGTAGGTGCCTGCTCCGTCGCCGATGAAGAACATGCCGCTCAATGTGTTTTTGTCGTTGGGGTGATAATCGACTTTAGCCAGGCCGTTGTACGTATTGTTCACGTTCTGAAACGCGTCCACACCGCTTGGAACGACCTGCTGGGGGATACCGGAGAACTCGTTCCCCGTGTTAAACGGAAACACGTTTTCGACCGTACTAGAGGCGGGCACAGGCGTGCAGCTACCGGTGGGAAGGCCCGCCAAGGTAGCGCTGAGGTTGCTGACTTTTGCACGTCCCATTTGATTACAGGCATCTACGATGCTATTGGTGAAATCACCGCCAAGCGGAGCATCCACAGGTTCCAGGATCGCCGATATCTGGCCCAAGTTGAGCAGCTGCGCTTCATAGCCGACATACCAGAACAGCTTGTCCTTCAGGACGGGTCCGCCGGCTGTGGCGCCGTATTGCTCTAACGCGAGCGACGGCGACGCAGTGCCCTGGGGTTGGAAGAAGTTTTTCGCATCCCAGGAGCCGTCACGCCCAAAGGCGTAGGCCGTGCCGTGCAACGAGTTGGTGCCGGATTTCAACCCCACATTGATTGCGACCCCGGGCTTCCATCCTACTTCCGCCTTAGGATCCTGCTGGATGTTGAAATCCTGGATGGCATCGATAGGCAGCAGCGTCGCCGCATCGCCCGCTGGGGCATAGCCATTAATGAGCTGCGAGCCCTGGCCCCATTCATACAAGTTCAAGCCGTCCAGCAGGAACATGGAATCGCCGGGCCGCAGGCCCATGCTCGACTGGTTGCCTCCGCCGCCACCCGGTTGATTGACAAATCCAGGGCGCAGCGTAAGCAAGTTGACGAAGTTGCGGCCGTTCAATGGGAGGTCGGCAATCTTCTCGCTGGTGACGTTGCCCTCCAGAGTCGCCGAAGTCGTTTCGACGAGAGGGATCGCTTCGGTAACGGTAACAGTCTGGGATTGCTCGCCGGGCTGCATGACGACATCGACCTTGGCTTCCGTGCCGACGCGGATGTCCAGGCCTTCGAGGGTGTACGTTTTAAAGCCTTTGTATTCGACTCGAATACTGTACGAGCTGGGGTCGAGGTTAGGGGCGGCGTACTCGCCGGCTTCATCCGTGGTCAAAGTTCGGTTCACGCCTTTGAGCGTATCCGTTACGGTCACAGTGGCGCCCGCAATGGTGCCGCCCGATTGGTCTCGAACGGTACCCAGGATGCGGCCCTGATTGGATTGCGCGTAAAGCGAAGCGGAAATCAGCAATACCGCGACCAGTGAAGCCAAAACTTTTGCAGCACTCGCAATACTTCCACGCCATGACACGCAGAGCACTGAAAGGTTCATATGCCCCCCCCCTTTTTTAAACATCGGTTGAAAATCTGGCCTGTGGAAACACCCTCTATGAGCGCGTGTTTAGCACCTGTTTGAGACGAATGTCAATGTATTTCTTTTGAATCTCGCGGCGTGTGGAAAATCCGGGTGTTTCGATGGCGTGGAATGCAGGAAGATGTGTCGCGCTCCGATTGGAGCGTTCACTGCATGGAGGGCAAAACCGGGTGGAGTCCGAAAGCCTCGTTTTCAAACATGTCTTCGCAAATCGCTTCGCCCGCGCGGGCGTCCGGCCTGATGCGGAATGTTCTCGGCGTCGCATCCCAGGTCTTTGTGAAGGCGACCGGATCGTCGATGGTGAGGTTGAGCTGCAGGGTCTTGTCGTCCACCCGCCGGAAACGCTCGATGAGGTGCAGCTTGTCGCTGTGCGGGTGGCCCATCCGGTCGAGCCAATTGATATCGCTGATACCAACTGTATCGACGACAAATGTGTCGCCGTCCCACTTGCCGATGGAGTCTCCCATCCAGGTGGGGTGAAGGTTCGCGGGATGCTGCCGTCCGTCGGTGTGGATCTGGCGTATACTGCGACCGATGAACATCAGCATGCGGTCCGGCAACTCGACGAGTTGGAACGCCGCCTGAACGGCTGCATAAATGCGGGGAACGCCGTTCGGGAGGCAGCTATAAGCGGGATCGTTCGATTCTTCCACGGGGTGCGGGCCGAAGGAAGGCTTGTTGGCTTTAAATTTCTCCTCCGCCCAAGGGGTCATGGGAGGTTCGTCCCCTATAAGGGCATAGTTGTACCAAGGCACGCCGCGCGGCGCACGTAACGCCCAAGTTCCAGACAGACTCTTCGCTGGAATTGCATTCTGGGCCTTTGCCGGTCCCGGCTGGGTTGCATTGGACGGCGCGTCCGATTGAGCGAGCGCGACGAAAGAGAGAGCGAGCGCAGCCGGCAGGATCATCAGCGAAAAGAGTAAGCGACGCATTCGAAGCTCCACTTATATCCGTTAAAGAAAATTACCACTAAGTACTATCACTCTCTCGAGGGCAGCATCGGCTTCAGTCCAAACGCCTCGTTGATGAAAATATCCTCGCACGCTCCCCCGCCGGCGCGCGCGCTCGGCGGCCGCAACTGGAAAACTTTCCGAGCCGTCCAGGGCGCCGCGTAGGCCTTCGGATCGTCGATCGTCATCTCCAGCTCAAGCGAATTGTAGGCCACGCGGCGGAAACGCTCCACGAAGTGCAGGGCATCGCTGTGCGGGTGACCCATCCGGTCAATCCAGGTTCGGTCATCGATTCCGACGGTGTCGACGACGAACGTATCTCCCTGCCAGCTTCCAATCGAATGGCCCATCCACAGCGGGTGCAGGTCTTTGGGATGCTGCCGCCCATCCGTATAGATTTGGCGGACATTCTGGCCAAAGAGCATGAGCGTTCGGCCGGGCTGTTGAATGATCTGCATCCCAGCGGCGATGGCAGCGTAGACGCGAGGCACTCCCGGCGGAAAACAGCCGTAGGCCAGATCGTTCGAATCTTCCTTCCTGTACGGGCCGAAGGAGGGCTTGTTGGCATTGAATTTCGCCTCGGCCCAGGGAGTCATGGAAAGGTCTTCTCCTCGAAGCGCGTAATTCCACCAGCCCCCGTCATCGTCGCCATAAACGCTTTTCCGAGCGTCGCCGACAGGCGGGCGCGCTCCCCAGGTGCCGGACAAGTCGTGTGCCGGGTTTGGCATCTGATCTCCCGCCATTTGCGACTGCGCCGGTTTCGTCTCCTCACCCATTTGGCCAAACATCGCGGACGGAAACACCAGTACCGCTGCCAATAGAACCGAATATGTCAGGTATTTTCGCAAATCAGCAACTCCGGTCCTATTGGCGGTCTACGAGTTTTTCCTGCTCGCACACGCCTTCCCAGTCAAGAGCCAGGCTCGGCTGCAATTGAAAGCCTGTTTGTACCGTCCAAGGCTTCGTGTACGCCTTTGAATCCTCAATCGTAATTTCGTCGCTGAGGGTATCGTGGCTGACGCGCCGTATCCGCTCGGTGACGTGCAGCGCTTCGCTGTGCGGATGGCCGGCTCGATCCAGCCAAGTCTTGTCATTAAAGCCGATCACGTCGATAACCAGCGTATCGCCCTCCCACTTGCCGATGGAGTCGCCCATCCAGAGGGGAGGATCCAGAAACTCGTCATGCGCGCGCCCATCAATGTAAATGTGGCGAACGATGCGATCGTACTCGAACATCATGATCACTTCATCCGGCAGCTGCACGATCTCTATCGGCTTGGGATGGAGATAGATCCGGGGCAGGCCGGGCGGAAAACAGCCGTACACCGGATCGTTGGATAGCTTCGGCGTTGTTTTATAGGGGCCGAAGACCGGCTTGGCGGCTTTATATTTTTCCTCCCCCCAGGCGGTCATGGGAGGACCCTCTTTGGCAAAGGCAAAACTGGAATACGCGCTGGCACTCGCGGATGGATGTACAAGCCACATGCCAGACAAGTCGGCCGGCGCCTTTTTGGGAGCCTCCGTGGACCCGGATTGCCCGGCCATTTGAGCGAGCGCAATGGAAAAGGAGGCGAACAGTATTGGCACTGCCAGGATCACACACATCCGGTATTTGCGCATGAAGTCTCTCAGTCGTTCCGAAATCGGCAAACTTGAATATAGTTGAGGCCCCGATGGAATGAGGCCGCTGGAACGTGTCAACCCTCAGTTATCATCGCCACCGAGTGCGGTGATTTCTTTGCCGTCGGCCATTTGCAGCTTCATCACGCGGAGGACGTTGGCCCCGTTTTTGGCGCGATTCCCGATCATCGTAATTTGGTCGCCGGGCTTGAACATATCCTTGGTCCACCCGCGCCTGTGCAAAGTGCCGGGATTGGTGAATTCGCCGTCCCATTTCACGACCGCACCACTCTCGTCGGTCACGTTGATAAAGAGCTGGCAATGGGGATTGATAAAGTCGAACTCCACGACCGTTCCCTTCAAAGTCGTGTTTTGCGATGTATCGTATGCCGCCGCTCCGTGGTGCGCGAACATTGGACCAGCAACTAAAAGAAGAACTGCAGCAGCGCCCAGAATTACTGTCAGCTTGCGTGTCATCCTATGCCTCCCTCGTGCATTCAGATCGGCCTAACAACTAACCGAATTACTTTGCCGGTACAAACTTCTGAATCCTTTCGCCCGTCGTGACCTCACCCGTGTAGATGTTCCCCTGAGAATCCGCGGTGGCGACGTGCAAGCTGTGGAACTGGCCCGGCAGATGCCCGGCGTGGCCAATCCTGCCCGCCACGGAGCCATCGTTCCGGTTGAGGATCCACACGACACTGTTCATCATATCAGCGACGTAGAGGTATTTTTGTTGCGGGTCGGGGGAAAAGTTAATGGAGCCCGCCGTATTGTTGCCGCTATTATTGGCCACCGGAAATTCTTTCAAGAATTTGCCCTGCTTCGTGAAGACTTGAATCCTGTCGCCGCCGCGGTCGCAGACGTAAACCAGCCCATCATTGGAAATGTGCACGCAGTGGACCGGCTCGCGGAATTGCTTGATCGGTGCATCCCCGGGAACGCGCGGCGGCAAAGGATCGTTACTGATTTGATCCAAAGGAACGCCGTAGGCTCCCCAGCCGCGCTTGTATGCACCCGTATCGGAATCGTACACGATCATCCGTTTGTTCAAATACCCGTCTGCGATGTAGATTTCGTGGGCCGCGTCATCCAGTTCCGCCGCGGCGACTCCGCGCAAGAGAAGACTCGTTTGTTGATTATCCTGCTTCTGCTGATCCTGCTGTTCCACGGCGGGGCCACGATGGCCAAAATCAGAGATGAACTTTCCATCCGCCGTGAATTTGAGCAGAGTGTCTCCGGACCTGGCGCCCGCGAGCCAAACGTTTCCCTGTTTATCCACAAGAATAGTGTGTTCCGAAGCAGGCCAGCCCGGCGCATAGTTGGGGCCGCCCCAGGACCGAAGTAGGTCGCCTTCAACATTGAATTCCAGCACTGCGGGCGGCGGCACGCAGCATTCCGCGGTGGGCGGAATCAGCGTGGCAAAATTCATGGTCTTGTCCAAATCACGCGGGCGATTCAGGACCCAGATGTTGTCCTTCTTGTCCACGAACATCCCGGTGACGCCCATAATAGTCCAGTTCACGGGCAGCGGTTTGGGCCAATTGCCGTCCAGCTTGTATCGAGGAGAATCCTGCGCCTGTAGGGCCGGGGCAATACTCAGCATCAAGCTCAAGCAGAGTCCGACAATCAAGGCGCATGCAGTCATCCAATTCTTCCAATAACGCATTTCAGTACTCCTCTCTGGAGTTGCCTGATCGTCAGGCGGCTTAGGAAACGATTCCCGAAAAGAAATGTAAAGCTCAGTATTTTTCTGCCGCTCTATCTGCCGACCTCTGCACCCATTTGCGCTTCGCTTCCTATTAGCTCGGTAACATCTTCTCGACACACAAGGAAAGCCAGCACCGGCACGAGAACGGTAAGAAAAGTTCTTTGATTGCTCCCGAGACTGCGCCCACGCCAGTCCGCTCACAATATGACGCACCGATCGCAGGTCTGGTTTCAGAAGTGTCATGGAATTTCCCGGCGCGGGGATGTGAGGTCGAGTTCATAAGCCCAGATTGCAGCCGTCGCAGGTTTCCGCAATCTTCGATAGTAAGACTCCGTCGCGTTCAAGATGAAATTGTGATTGGAGATTTATCTTTGTAAGCGAATGAAAGTCAAGCGAAATCCCTTGACATGTTTGAAACTGAATGATACTCCCGCGCATCTAGAGTCTTTGAAAAAATGGCGTGCTGACTGCCCGATCCAAATAATTGCGAGAATCTTGCCCGGCTCATGCTACGCACAAACGATTTCGCGGTTTGGCGCCGTCCCCGTCGAATTGGGGGGTATTCCCTGCTGCCCCAAGGAGACACCGATGAATAGGACTCGATACGCGATTGCCGCATTTGTCCTGGCGATTCTTCCCGGGGCGTACCTCGCGCTCGCCCAGCAAAATGTATCGCCGCCACATCCGATGACGTTCTTCGTCACCAGCGTGGGCCTGGGCAAAGGGGCGAACCTCGGTGGATTGGCCGGCGCCGACGCGCAATGCCAGGCGCTCGCTACCGCGGTGGGTGCAGGTAACCACACTTGGCACGCGTATCTCAGCACACAGGCGAAGAATGGCCAGCCGGCGGTCAATGCGCGCGACCGGATTGGGCAAGGTCCGTGGTACAACGCGAAGGGAGATATGATCGCTCACGATCTCGCCGATTTGCACGGCGACACAATCGAACTCGCGCGTCTCGGCAGCAATCTCAACAAGATGACCGCGCTCACAGAGAAGGGCGAGATTGTTCCCGGCTTGAGTGAAAACCCGAAATGTCCAGGACCGGGTTGCAACGAACACGAGATGCTGACGGGCTCGCAGCCGGATGGCCGCGCTTTCACAGACACCGCGGACCACACTTGCAACAACTGGACGAGTAACACCGATGGCGTGGCATTCGGCACCAACTCGTGGGAAGAAGCTGAAATCGGTTTTTCCGATCGCAACGGGGGCAGCAACGGAAATTGGAATTCGTCACACCCGACCAGGGGTTGCAGTCAGAAGGCTTTGCTGGCCACTCATGGCGCGGGAAGGTTTTACTGCTTCACACCAAATTGAATCGCTGTCCTAGTATATTTTATAGCGTTTCACGGATCGGCTACTTTCTTGTTGCCCTACGGATCGCCAAATTGCCGTCCGAAAACGGCGGCCTATCGGGCCAAGACGAGGAGAGACAAATGACCAGGAATCTGTCGAAAGTTATGCTGGTTATGGTGGCTTTGATGCTGGTTTCATTTCTGGCGCTGGCGCAGGATGGCGAACAGCAAGGCGGCGCTCAGCGGCATCCGATGACTTTCTTCGTCACGAGCGTCGGTGTCGGCGACGGCGCCAATCTCGGCGGTTTGGCTGGAGCCGATGCGCATTGCCTGATGCTCGCAACCGCGGTGGGAGCAGGTAGCCACACCTGGCGCGCGTACCTCAGCACGCAGGCCAAAGGCAGCCAGCCGGCGATCAATGCGCGCGACCGAATCGGGACGGGGCCGTGGTACAACGCGCGCGGACAACAAATCGCCAAAGAGCAAGCCGATTTACATGGAGACACGCTGGAACTCGCGCGTCTCGGCAGCAATCTCTTTAAGCAATCGGCGCTGAATGAAAAGGGCCAGGTGATGAACGGCGTGGGGGACACCCCGAACACTCACGATATGTTGACGGGCTCGCAGACGGACGGCCGGGCCTATACCGACAGCCAGGACCACACTTGCAACAACTGGACCAGCAACGGCGCAGGCAGCGCTCAAGTGGGACATTCCGACCGCATCGGCGCCGGGAACAGGTCCTGGAATTCCGCGCATGCCAGCAAAGGGTGCAGCCAGGACAATCTGGTGAGCACGGGCGGCGCGGGCTTGTTCTACTGCTTCGCCATCAATTAACCCGCACCGAGGCTTGTGAGTTCGACGTTGGCGTACTCATTCACAAATCTGACTGCTCGATTTCGAAATTCGAAACGCGCCGTTTCCCGCCGCCGGTTCTGAAAGACTATCTTGCTTGCGCTGACTTTGCCGGCGATTCAGCGCGTTGGTGTTCAAAGTAATCAATAAAGTCCACGAGATGGTCGTTATACTCGTCCGGGTATAGCCGGAAATCGAAATGATCGGCCTTGTTTACGATGATCATACGTACCTTCGGATTTTGCACCGCGATCAAGTCGTATAGCGCGAGGCCCCGCGCCAATGGGACCGAATGTTCGTCGTGCCCCCAGATAATCAGCACCGGGAACGGGAGGACATCCGGTTGATTCTGTATGCGCGCGAGCAAATCTCTCTTATAGACGTTGAACGGCGAATCCACGGGAGTTGTTCCTGAACGCTCGCCGGCGCCAGCTTTGATTTTCTCCTCGGCCTCTTTCGATTTTGGAAGCTCGTTCATATAAACCGCCGCGTCCCAGAACTCCTGGTCCCAATTCGCTTCCGGCTTGTAGGACAGGGCCTGAAGCCTGCACTTCCAGAAAGCCATTTCCGGCTCCTTCGGACATTTGAGCACCGGGTTCTCGCTAGGCGGGACGCCCGGCCCGAGAGGCGCCGCCGTGACGCTATCCATAATGGTCAGCGTTCTGATGATATCCGGATGCTCGACGGCGATGAAGAGCGCCATTCCGCCACCGTGTGAATGGCCGACCAGGTTGACCTTGCCCAATTTCAAAGTCTGACTGAACTGGACGATGTGGTCCATTTCGGCGTGGATGTTGTAGTCCTTGTCCGTCTTGGGATTATCCGTCAAGCCGGAGCCCAGCCGATCCAGCGCGAAAACGTGAAAGTGCTAGGCCAGGCCGGGAATGTTTTTCGCGACGTAGTTTGCGCTGGCGTGGCCGGAGAAGCCTTCCTCGGCGTGAATCAATACCATCGGCTCGCCGGTTCCCATTTCGTAGTAACGCGTCTTGATCCCGTTGACGTCCACGAATTTTGCCTTGAGGCCGTCGATGGAGCCGTCTTCGTTGACGGCCTGTGTTTGTCCGGCGGCAAGCATCAACAGCAGCGCAAGCATCAGAACTTTCAGCAGCACGGTCCAATCTGCGCGATGGCGGCGCAGGCAGGTACGCAACGGAAGTGCGACACGGTATTCATTCTCAATTGACACGAGTTTGTCCTTTCAGGAGCGGGCCGCGTATGACTTTCATTCACGATCGGCTGCGGTCACTTCTCAACGCGCTAAGTCACCGGCTCAAATGTATTTTCAAGTAACCGCAATATGGTCGCCTGGCGAAAGCTATCACAAAGAGCCTTGACGCGGACAGTGAGTAATACTAAACCACCCTTGCAATTCATTTGATTCGAGAAGGGACGCAGGTTTTTCGAAACGCCGGCATTACAACACACTATCCTCATTCTGGTATGGTGCTCCATCACTATTGAACGCTTGGTGAGAAACTCGGGCTAGGCCGGGATTCGGGCGCGGGGGCGCTTTCGTTTCCACTCGTAATCCTTGCGCAGCAAGGCCTGGTGTTTCTTGCACTGCGCGCAGATCTCGGCGAACGCCGCTTTCACGCTGGCAAGTACGTCGGATCCTTTTCCCGTGGCGTGCAGCGTGCCCGTGGGAAGCGAGAGATTGACCGAGAACGTGTAGTTTTCCTTTCGCGCATGCTTCTCGATATCCACGTGCAACAGCACCAGATCCGGCGCGTACCGCTTCAGCAGCTTGTCCAGCTTCGCCGCCTGACGTTGCGTTTCTTTTTCGACGGGCTCGCGCCATTCTTCATGAGCATTGCGAATCGTCAGTTTCATGGGAGAACCTTTCCGGGCAAATTTTGGAAGGGGGTTGCGATCCGCGGCTCGATCCCGAAGCGCATGGGCAATTTCAGAATAACAATTAGCCAATGCGGTTGCAAATCGCGGGTTCCCTGAAGACACCCGAAACTTCCCGACAACGATGGAAACGAAACTTCGCGGCTACTTCTTGAAGAGGTTTTCAAACGCCTGGCGGGCGTCGAGAGGCCGTGTTGCGCGTTCCGGCGAAGCCGAGGGGCCCGACGGAGGAGCCGACGGCGCTGTATCCTTTTCAATCGTCGTGCGAAATTCGTAGAACGTGCAGTCGTTGACCTGGTCTTTCCGGGCAATCCGTTCGGGAACGGGCTTCATGCATTCAAAGCGCGCGGCGGTGTCAAAGTAAGCGCACTGCTTGCAGCAATGCAGCTCGAAACTGCAACGCGGGCACTTTCCTTTCGGATCGAAGCCCGGCTGAAGCACGGCGCCGCAATTGGAACACCGCGCGCGTGTAATCGTGCCCACCATGCGCGGCGTTCGCGGTCCGATCTGTTCCTGACGTGGGTGGCCTTCGTGGTGCTGACGTTTTTCTTTTTTTTGGGGCTCGTCGGCACTCTGGTAGCCCCTGTGCTTATACTTCCGGTCCAAGGAGAACCTCCGGGGGGAAACTAATCATACTCTGAATCAGAACATGCCAGTCGAATATTAAGAGAAACTGTAAATAATCCTAAGAATCCTAAATATGGTTGATTGCGGGTCAAAACCGTTCGCTGGCTGTTGCTTACGATCCCTGGGCCCACAGACGCGCGAATCCTTCCGCGCGCAAATCCGGTTGCAATAATTTCCGTGGCATTCCGGCATCGGAGAGAATTGCTTCGGCGGCCAGGTAACCGGAGCGGACGGCTCCTTCCATTGTGGACGGCCAGCCGGTCAATGTCCAGTCCCCTGCGAGAAATAATCCTGAGAGGGGACTTTTCTGCGTGGGACGCCACCGATCCGAACCGGGAGCCGGCGAAAACGTCGCGGCCATTTCCTTGACGACGGTTCCCTTCACGAGCGTGGCCTCGCGAGTTTTGGGAAGCACATCGCGCAATTCCTCGAGGCACAGCGCAATAATTTCCTGCCGCGAGCGCGAAGCCAGGCTGTACGACGCGCTGATGACCAGCTGCAAATATTGCCCGCCATCTTTCGCACCGCCACTGGAGAGCTGCGTCTTGTTGAACACCCACTGCGTCGTGCTGTCCAGCAGCGTAAGGAACGGCTCGCTCATCACGGTTCGATTGAACCAGAGATGCACTCCGGTGATCGGCGAAGTTCGCAAATTTCGCAGGTTCAAGAACACGGGCTCGCGATCCACAACTTCCTTGGGAAGCAGTTCCGGCAAGACGTCCTGCGTCACCGCGGCGAGATAATAGTCCGCCGTCTCGACCGAGCCGTCTTCCCTTTCCACTCCTTCGACGCGGCCATCCACAACGAGAAATCCCCGCACCCCGGCGCGCAACTGAACTTCTCCGCCCTGTGCGGCAAGCGCCTTGCGGCAGCCTTCGTACAACTCGCCGAGAGGAACACGCGGAATGCCGACGCGGTAGCCGCCGCGCGTGGAGAGAAACGCTTTCCAGAACACGTCGATTCCGTAGCGCGCGTCGATGCGATCGAGTTCTTCATCGAGCGCGCTGACCAGGATGACTTCCCAGAAGCGGCGGATCGCGCGCGCGGTCTGGCGATGTTTTTGCAGCCACGCGAGCATCGTAACGTTTTCGCCCCCGACGTCCGTTGAAAGATCCGCAGGCTGTCCTCCGCTGAGCGCAATGGCGAGCAGCGCCTGCGCGATGGCGCGTTTGTCCGCCCAGCCGAGGAGCGGAAAAAACGCGAACGAAGGGGCCATGTGCAACGGCGGCGGCAGCGCCACGGGTGCGATCGCGCCGCGCCGCCCATCGGGCGCGGCAAACAGCAGCCGGTCAAAAAATCGGATCTGATTCGCGGCGCCGACGCGGCGATAGAAATCCTCGAGGTTCGTGCAGCATCCCAGCGTAACGTGCTGGCAGTTGTCGACGTGCTCGCCGCCGGGCAACACGTAAGACGCCGCACGGCCACCCAGATGGGGCCGCTTTTCGAGCAAACGCACGCGGAAGCCGGCTTCAGCCAGCGCGACGGCCGAGGAAAGTCCCGCCAGGCCGCCGCCGATCACGATCACGCTCTTCGAGGACATTTTTTTGGGAGTACCAGCCCAGCCGCGCGCGCAGCAGAATCCCGGTTTTTTCGGGAGTGCTCAACCGCACACGTTCGGAGAAAACATCATACCCGCGCGCTTCGATCCGTCGCAGCAAGCTGCTGTAAATTCGCGCCAGCGCCCAGAGCGCGGCGCGCGCATCCGCATGCACGAGCGGGATGAGCTCCACGCCCTCGCGGTAATAATTCCAAGCGCGCGCCGCCTCAAATTCCAGCAGGCCGCGCATTTCCGGCGTGAGCGGCCCGCGCGCCAGCGCGTCAGGCCGGACACCGAACTGCCCGAGATCTTCGAGCGGCAAATACACGCGTCCCATCTCGTGGTCGCTGTGCACGTCTCGGAGAATATTGGTCAGTTGAAAGGCGATGCCCAGCTTTTCCGCCAGGTCCGGCGCGTGCGGATCGTCAAATCCAAACACGTGCAGGCACGTGAGGCCCACGGTTCCCGCCACGCGGTAGCAGTATTCGCGCAGCCGGTCGAATGTCGCGTACTCCCCGACCGTCAAATCCATTTCCGCGCCGGAAATCAAATCATGGAAGTAGCGCGGGGGGATATGGAAACGCTCGATCGTGTCGGCGAACGCGGGGAGGATGGGATGGCTCGAAACGTCGCCCGCCGCCGCTGCGTCCAGCGCGGCGCGCCAGCGCGCAAGGCCCCGCTGCTTGTCCGCCGCGCTACCGACTGTGTCCGAAACGTCATCGACGAGGCGCATGAAGGCGTACAGCGCGCACAGCGCGTCGCGCTTGGCTTGCGGCAGCATGAAAAAAGCGTAGTAAAAGTTGCTGGCCGCTGCGCGTGCGATGCGCCGGCAGTCCATATAGGATTGGACAACTTCGCTTGCGATTCCGAGCGGCTTGTTTCCGATATTTGACGGGAGACATCCGCCCTCAACAACTGCGAGGCGTCCTGGAGCGGCGGGAGCGATGGGCACCGAAGGCTGCGTGAATGAAAACAGGCGCAGGACGAGAGCGCGCACCAGCAAGGAAAACTGCTTCGATTTCGGGATCGAGGGCCTGTGCTCGAGCGTGTTGTATCCGATGCTTTCGATGGCATCGAGCACCGCAAACCCGCCGCGGCTGAACATTTCGATGTCCACTCGCAGCGCAGGGTCAACGCTGCGGGCCAGCGGCATTCCTTCCGCGAATAATTGCCGCGTGCGCGCAACAAGTTCCTTCATCAGCGCAACGTATCGCGCGTCGAACCGGCGCTGCACGATATCGTCTTCCGTAAGACCGTGCGCAGCAAGCGCCTCCAGCGGAATGTAGATGCGGCCCTTCTCGAGGTCGCGCGCGACGTCCTGCCAGAAATTGGCGAGCTGCAACGCCGTGCAGGTCGCATCGGAAAGCCGCTGCCGCTCCGCATCGCGATAACCGCAGAGATAGAGGACCAGGCGCCCCACGGGATTGGCCGAATAACGGCAGTACGCGAAAACATCGTCCCAGGTTTCGTACCGGCGCACGGTCTGGTCCTGACGAAACGCGATGAGCAAATCGGAAAACGGCTCGATGGGAATGTCGAGCGCAACAATGGTTTCGCGCAGCGCGATAAAAACGGGGTGCGAAGTTTCTCCGGCGTAGCAATCGCGCAATTCCAGGTCCCACTCGTTCAGCAATGCCAGGGCTTTTTCCGGATCGGAAATTTCATCTCCGAGATCGTCGGCCCAGCGGCAGTAAGCGTACAGATTATAGAAATGCTGGTGCAGGCGGCGCGGAAGCAGCCAGGAAACGACGTTGAAATTTTCGTAGTGATGCGTGGCGAGCCGGCGCGTGTAGCGCTCGGCCTCCGCGACCGTGCATCCGGACGGCGGAAGTCCTCGTCCAATCTCGAGTTCCGCGGGTATTTGCATCTTGCTGGAGAATTGGTAGCACAGGCTTCAGCCTGTGGGGGTTCGACCTTGCAAGGACTAAAACCCACAGGCTGAAGCCTGCGCCACTTACGGAATCACCGCGACTTTCATTTCACCGTTGCGATGCTTCATGTGCTCGAACATTTTCGGAAGATCGGTGAGCGGAATTTCCGCGTTCACGAAATCGGTCGAGCGGATTTCGCCTCGCGACACGGTTTCAAGCGCGTCCCGGATAAACCGCGGCGTGTGATGGAAGGTGGACTTGATGGTGATCTCCGAATAGTGGAGCGAGTTCGGGTCCACGGATACCTGCGTGCCACGCGGGCAGCCTCCGAACAGGTTGACTGTACCGCCGCGGCGCACCATTTGCAGCGCCCATTCCCACGTCTGCGCCGTGCCCACGGCTTCGATCACGGAGTCGGCGCCGCGCCCGCCTTCGGTCAATTCCCGGACCGCCTTCGGCGGATCGTTCAGGTCCGGCGCGATGAACGCCGCGCGCGCGCCAAAGCGTTCCGCCGCGCGAATCTGGTTGGGCCGCTTGCCGAGGGCAATCACTTTCACGCCGCGGCCCGACAAAACGCGGATAAATTTCAATCCGATCGGCCCGCAACCGATCACCACGGTCGTGTCACCCGGCTGAATACCGGTTTCATGAATTCCGCGAAGCACGCAAGCCAGCGGCTCGACCATCGCCGCGTCCTGAAACGAAACGTGTTCCGGAATCACCAGCATGTTCTGCCGGACGATTCGTCCCGGGATGCGGATGTATTCCGCATAGGCGCCGTTGTTGAACAGCAAGTCCTCGCAAAGATTGCTCTGCCCCTTGCGGCAGAACAGGCAAACGTTGCAGGGCGCCGAATTCGAGGGAACGACGCGTGCGCCGACCTTCAAGCCGCCATTCACGTCGGAGCCCAGCGTTTCGACGATTCCGGCAAGCTCGTGCCCGAAAACCGCGGGCGGGGTAATCATGCGCGCGTGGTACCCCCGCTTCCAGACTTTCAAATCCGTGCCGCAGGTCAAGGCGACTTTGACGCGGATCAGCGCCTCATCCGCCGCGAGCCGTGGGATATCCACGCTCTCGATCTTCAGATTCTCGCTTCCATATAAAATGGCAGCGGTCATGTGACCGTTCTTTCGGCCGTTTTGTTCGCTTCTAATCAAGGATGAATCACCACTTTTAGAGAATCGCCGACCGGATGGGCCGCCAACTGCAGCGCCCTATCCATATCTTCCAATGAAAAATGATGAGATATCAATTGCTTCACCGGTAACTTGTGCGTAAAAATCAGCCGCGCGGCGTCGCCTGCCCTGTCGATGGCGGCGCTGTAGCTGCCCAAAATTTCCTTTTCGTCAACTCCGACCGCGGCCGCTGGAAACTCGATCTTCATCAGCGGATCATTCTGAGCAAACAATAGCACGCGCCCGCCTGGTCTTGCGAGGTTTAACGCGTCCGTTAATGCTGTTGGAATAGGCACAGCGACCAGCACCACATCCGCGCCGCGCCCTTGCGTGCGCGAGCCGATTTCTTCGGCCAGACGTCCTTCGCGCGGGTCCACTGCCAGATCGATGCCGAGAGACACGCTCTTGGCGCGGCGCTCCGGCATGGGATCGCTGCCAATCACGGTCGCGCCCTCCAGCTTCGAGAGCATCGCCAGGAGCATCCCGATCGGTCCGAGTCCCATGACCACCGCAGTCTCACCCGCGGCCACGCGCGCCTTTTCCACTGCCTTGATGCACGTGTTCACGGGCTCGATGAACGAGGCTTCGTCAAAACTGATATCGTCCGGAACGGCCACCATCCCGCGCTCGGCAACCCACGGCAGGGCGCGCACGTACTGGGCAAATCCGCCGCCGTTGGGATCAAATCCCGCCGTAAGGCCGACCTTCTTGTAGCCCGGACATTGCGAAAACAACCGCCGCTCGCAATAGAAACATGTCCCGCACGGAACGTGATGAAAGCTCATGACGCGGTCGCCCATCTTCCACTTAGTTATGCCCGAGCCGACCGCGACGACGGTTCCGGAAACTTCGTGACCGAAGATCTGAGGGGCCGCTACGAATCCGTGTTCGATTTTTTTCAGGTCCGTGCCGCAGATTCCGCAAGCCGCGACTCGAATCAATACTTCTCCCGTTCCGATCGCCGGCACAGGAACGGTTTCCACCACCACTCTTCCCTTGCCGCGGTACACCGCCGCGCGCATCGTGGACGGCACCGCCTGCGCCGCCTGCGAAGTCTCGAGAATAATTCCCGACTGGCTCATAGCGCGGCCACCGCATCCTGCTCGATGGGAACCAGGCGGTCGGCCATGGTCCCCGCAAACGCGTCCAGGAAATCGGCAAGGCGCTTGGACGCAAATTTAGAATCGCGGCCGAGTTTCAACAGATCCGGCAAACCGGCGGGCCTTCGCAAGACCTGCGAAAGAATGCCCATCATGCGTATCTGGCCCTGGGCGTCGCGCGCCCGCTCGAAATCGTAAGGCATATCGAAGTCCGCTGTATCACCAATGGCCCGAATCGCGACCGCCGGCACGCCGCATCGCGCCGCCTCCGCAAGGATCGTATAGCTCTCCATATCCACCGCTTCCGCCTGGACTCCCAGCTTCCGCTTCTCTTCGGCGCGCGCGACGAGCGTTCTCGACGTCGCCAAGCGCTCAATTTGCCGCGCCCCGCAATCCACCGCGGTCGAAAGCAATTCGCGATGGCTCGCTACGGCAACCGGTTCTCCTACTTCGCTGACCAGTCGCGCGGCCAGGATGTCTCCTGGGCGATGCCCGCTTCGCAGAGATCCCGCAAGACCGGTCGAAATACAAAGATCCGGCCTGTAGCCGAAAGCCCTCTTGGCAGCGTGCAGCGCGTGTTCCTGCCCCATGCCGGTCAGAATTGCCCGGACTTGCGCGCCGCCGAACGCCGCTTCAAACACCGGCCATTCCCCGGGCAGGCGCATAAAATTTCTGCGACGCTGCCAAGGCGCAAATTCCGATCGCACCGCGAATGTGACCAATATTTTCATGAACTCCGGCACTCATTCAGGCCGCACGCGCACCGGCAACAGCCGGCGCACGTCCCGCGGCGACGTAACCGTTCGATTCGTACCATGCGACCGCGCGCTCCAGGGCCGCCTCAATCGGCCCGGGCGCAAAGCCAAGCTCACGCTCGGCTTTCGACGCATCCACAAACATTTTGTGCCGCGCCATGCGCACGCCCTCCAGTGGAATCTGCGGCTCGCGTCCCAGAAGGCGTGAGACTCCCGTATCCACCCATCCAGCAGCATAGGCCAAAACAAAGGGAAATTTCCATCGGGGCGAGGGTCTCCCGCTCGTGGAAGCAAGAATGTCCAGCATTTGTTTCAGCGTCAGATTGCGCCCGCCCAGAATGTAGCGCTCCCCCACGCGGCCGCGCTCGGCAGCCAGCAAATGCCCTCGCGCGCAATCTTCGACGGGAACAAAGTTCAATCCCGTGTCCAAGTAGCCGGGCATGCGTCCATTCAGGAAATCGACGATGATTTTCCCCGTCGGCGTGGGCTTCCAATCCCCGGGCCCCACGGGAGTGGTCGGATTGACGATCACTACCGGCAGGCCTGCCTCCGCGGCGCGCCGAGCGCATTCTTCGGCCTTAAATTTTGAGCGCTTATAGTGCCCGATCATTTCGTTTACGGACGACTGCGTCTCCTCATTCGGCAAAGCACCCTCGCGCGGAACGGCGATAGTCGCGACCGTGCTCGTATAGACGAATTTCTCAACGCCCGCGCGCCGCGCCGCATCGAGCAGGTTTTGCGTCCCGGTCACATTCGATTCGTGGATTTCCCGCGGATCGCGGGCCCAGAGCCGGTAATCCGCCGCGGCGTGAAAGACGCGCTGCACGCCGTCCATTGCGCGATCCAGCGACGCGCGATCCCTCAAATCCCCTGTGAAGCGATCCGCGTCGAGCCCTTCGAGCGCGCGGAGATCGCTGGACGGGCGCACCAGCACCCGCACATTCTCCCCGCGTCCTGCCAGTGCGCGGGCGACGTGGCTGCCAAGAAAGCCTGTCGCGCCGGTGACCAGCGTTTTCATAACACTCGCAATCTGCCGTCCGAGGATATCAAATCCGCGTTGGCCGGAGGCGGAGGCATCAATGTGGAACCTCCACCGGTGTGCCCATTCGTTGGTGGTTCTTTGGGAGCATTCCGATCGGGATTGCCGCCCATGTGTCCGCCAAATTGCCATTTCAGCATAGTCCAGGTGTCGCCCAACTGTCGTTTTGCGCCCAGCACGGGAGTCGTTTCAAATCCCACGTGCATCATGCAGTTGGCGCAGCGCGGGTCGTTTCCAGGTCCGTAATTTTCCCAGGGAGTCTGGTCGATCATCTCGCGGTACGTCGCGTAGTGATTGTCCGTGATGACGTAGCAGGGACCTTTCCATCCGCGAGGATTGTAGGTGGGCGTACCCCAGGCCGTGCATTCCAGTTCCCGCGCCCCTCGCAGGAAATCGAGGTAGATGGGCGAGACCATCAGATTGTATTTGTCCAGCAGAGAAACGGCCGCGCTGAATTTCGCGCGGATGTCTTCGCGTGTCATGAAAATGTCCGTGGTTTGAACCGCCGAGTAGCCATAGGCCGGCGCGAGCATGTATCCGTCCACTCCCAGCGTATCCAGATAGGAGTAGAGGTCAGCAATCTCGTTCAGGTCCGTTTCTTTATAGATCGTAGTATTGGAGCAGACCAGGAACCCCGCGGCCTTTGCCGCCTTGATTCCCTCGATAGCCTCGCGAAACACGCCGTCGCGCTCGACGCAAAGATCGTGCGTTCTCTCCAGCCCGTCCAGGTGCACGTTGAAGAAAAAACTCGAAACCGGCTTGAATTCGTGCAGCCGTTTCCGGATGAACATGCCGTTCGTGCAAAGAATAATGTGGCGCCCGCGATCGAGAATTCCTTTCGCGAGCTTTCCAATTTCCGGATAGATCATGGGCTCGCCGCCGCAGATCGAGACGATGGGCGCTCCGCACTCGTCCGACGCCGCCAGGCATTGCTCAACCGGCATGATTTCGTTGATCGTCGATTTGTACTCGCGGATGCGCCCGCAGCCCGTGCACGTGAGATTGCAGGCGTGCAGCGGCTCGAGCATCATCACCATCGGAAATTTCTTGGTGCCGCGAAAGCGCTGGCCGGCCACGTACTTCGCGAGATTCGCGGTCATCTTCAGGGGATATCTCAATTCACTCTCCTAAGCCTTCTGCCTGTCAAATTCCTGCGGCCGCACGATCATTCCGCAGAACTGCGTGATCCTGGTCGCCAGGTTCCTGTACCGCGCCAGCGCGTACAGAGGAAAATAATTCCGGTACAAATGATATTTCAGATAAAATACGCAAGGAAATCCCGTCCCCGTAAATTCCTTCTCGGCCCAGGAACCATCGGCTTGCTGCTGCTCCACCAGGTGATTGACGGCGCGCGCGATCGCGGGATCTTCCACTTCCGTTGCCGCCAGCAATCCGATCAGCCCCCACGCGGTCTGCGACGCGGTGCTGGAGCCTTTACCCTTGAGAGCCGGGTCGTAGTAGGAAGCGATGGATTCGCCAAAGCCGCCGTCGGAATTTTGCACCGAGCGAAGCCATCCCACCGCGCGCTGGCAGTAGTCCCGCGCGGTCAGAGCAACCGTTTCGAGCGCGCGAAGCACGCCGCTGGTTCCATAAACGTAATTCACGCCCCAACGTCCAAACCACGGTCCTTCGCCCGTCTGATCTTTCAGCAAAAATCTTACGGCCCGCTCGATCACCGGATGCGTCGCGGGCCATCCGTAACGGCCGAGACACTCCACGACGCGCGCGGTCACGTCCGCCGTGGATGGATCGATCATCGCGTTGTGATCGGCGAACGGAATCTGGCACAGGAATTGGCGGTCGTTGTTGTGGTCGAACGCGCCCCAGCCGCCGTCTCTGTTTTGCATCGCCAGCAGCCAGCTGAGCCCGCGGCGGACAGCCGCTTCCATGCAGCCCTTGTCGGGGTAATCGACGCGCTGCAGAGCCATCAGCACGAACGCAGTGTCATCGACGTCCGGATAGAAATCATTGCGGAATTCAAACGCCCACCCACCCGGCATCACGCCGGGAGTTTTCAACATCCAGTCGCCAGAACCGCTGATTTGCTGTTTCAGCAGCCAGCTCGCTGACTCGATGAGCGCCGGATGGTCTGGCGGCAAACCCGCTTCTTCAAGGGCCACCATCGCAATTGCGGTGTCCCATACAGGGGAAACGCACGGCGCCACGCGGATGGTGTCGCCTTCCTCGATCTCAAACCGCGAGAATTCGTCGATTTCCCGCGCGGTGAGCGGATCGTCCGGTGAATGCCCGAGTGCAACGAGAGCAAAAATGGCGTTCATCATGGCCGGATAGATCGCGGCCAGTCCTTCGCTTCGCTCGAGGTGCTCGAACATCCATTCCCGCGCCTGCCGCAGAGCGCGCTGACGCAAGGGCTTCCACGGCACGCGCTCATACAATTTCAGGCCGCGATCCAGGGCGAGGAAGAAGTTCCGCCAGCTAAACAATTCTTTATCCCAGCTCAAGCCGAGGGCTTTCCGGGAGGGATCGCGATACAGTTCGTCCACGCAAACTCCGCCCGGAACGTTAAAGAGCGGCTTATGCGCATACAGAATCGTCAGGGGAATCACAATTCCGCGCGTCCAGGACGACATCTCGTAAATATTGATCGCGAACCAATTCGGCAGCAGCATCAACTCCGGAGGGATCGCCGGAACCATATTCCATCCGACCGCCCCCACCAGGGCCAAATAAAGCCGCGTATAGGAATTCGCCGATTCGAGACCCCCAAGTTCATGCACGCGCCGGGCAGCCCGCTGCAGGTGATCGCATTCGGGTGCGTCCCCCGCTAGCCGCAGCGCGACGTAAGCCTTGATCGTGGCATTCAGTTCGGATGGCCCGCCGAAATAAATGTTCCAGCCGCCATCTTCCAATTGCCGCCGGCGAACATAATTCGCAAGCTTCACAATGCGTTCCGGGTTGGCCTTGTTGATGACTTGCAGGTAGAAAATATGATCGGATTCGAGGGTTGTGTCGGCCTCGAGCTCCCCCATCCAGTAGCCTTCAGACGCTTGCAAGGAAAGGAGATAATTCACCCCTCGATCGATCGTGTCGGAGAGGCGATCCGACAATACCGCGAGGACACTCGTGGAGCGAGAGGCGCCGGACTGCTCAAATTGGACGCGTGTTCCTAGAGCCATCGCTTATGCCCAAACCTCACAAAATCTTTGATGCAGTTTTATTGGAGAGGGTTCTTGTGAATACACCAAACCGTACGCCCTCAGTTCGTTAAAGATGTGGCTTGGGATACTTCGGACTGCCCCGATCAGATCTACCAGCCCGGTCCCCAAGCACCAGTACCTGGAATCCCCATTCGTATTATCTTCGGTCTTTGGATGGGGGTCAACAGGGATTGCAATTCTTGTGCATACACAGGATAGCCCCTTTGGTTTCAATAGTCCATGCCAGTCATTCTCCTTTTGCGAGGATATGCCTCTCGAGCCTCTTGACCCGTTCGGCCAGCTCGGGCAGGCGGCTAAACCAGGCGAATTGCTTCTTGAATTTATCCAGCGGCCTTGCGGGCGTGCCCCAGACGATTTGGCCGCTTCGCACAATTTTCCCGGAAGGGATTCCTGCTTGCGCCCCAACCACGGCGTCATCTTCGATCTCGCAGTGATCGGCAATCCCGACTTGACCGCCGACGGCCACATTCTTTCCAATTACGCTGGAGCCCGAAATCCCCGTCTGCGCCGCTAGCACTGTATTTTCCCCGATGCTTACGTTATGCGCGACGTGGACGAGGTTGTCCAGTTTCGTGCCAGCCCCGATTTCTGTACGATCTAGGGATCCGCGGTCAATCGTGGCATTCGCGCCGATTTCCACATCATCGTGAATTTCGACCTCGCCCACCTGTGGAAATTTCCGGCGCTTCCCGTTTTCGGCCACATAGCCAAAGCCATCCGAACCGATCACGGCGCCGGAATGCAGGATCACGCGGCTGGCGAGCCGGGCGCCGGAATATAATGTCACGCGCGGATAGAGACGGCATCCTTCCCCAATCCGCGCGCCCCGGCCAAGGAAACAGAAAGCCCCAATCTCGGTGCCCGCTCCGATCCGCACATCCTCCTCGATGACAGCATAGGGTCCCACACCCACACCAGGAGCGAGTTGAGCCGACGGCGCGATCACGGCTGTGGGATGAATTCCCTTGGCAATTGGAGCCGGGGGAAGAAGCCACTCGGCGGCGCGCGCGAAGATCACCTTGGGATTTGCGCCACGAAGCAAAATTTTCCCCGGCATGGAAATGCCGGGCGCAAGGACCACGCACCTCGCTGCGGATGCCGCGGCACGATCCACGTGTCGCGGCGAATCCACATAAATTAGATCTTCGGCGCGGGCCGATGAGGGCGAAGCCACGCCGGATACGCGCGCCGCGCCGTCACCTTCGAGCGTGCAGCCCAGGAAATCTGCCAGTTCTTTCATCGTTCGTGTCATGAACGGTTTCCCCTTCCTACACCATCGAGACGTCGAGCCTTGGCCTCTTCCACCTGGCAAGCCAGACTATTTGTAAATCGGCGGGTCACCGGGGGGCCGCGTCTTCCATCGGCGATGCACCCACAGCCACTGGTCCGGATGCCGCCGGACGTAATTCTCGATCACGCGCGTGAACCGCTGCGTGTTTTCGCGAATGTCCGCGGCATCGTCGCCCGT
>Ga0116217_10001228_pt1 | contig 25031 bp, 20 predicted proteins | sample Sb_taG_6_FD_89697 | JGI IMG/M metagenome (GOLD analysis project Ga0116217, IMG submission 89697) | Peat soil microbial communities from Weissenstadt, Germany - Sb_50d_4_PS metaG | ecosystem: Environmental > Terrestrial > Soil > Wetlands > Peat | place: Germany: Weissenstadt | collected 2010-09-21 | reverse complement strand
TAAGGTGTCAGCTGCAAAACCACCCTATCCCGCGGAGGCCCATTTGACTACCCGCCGGGCGGCCGCAACTCCGCTGCCGAGAACTGATTACGTCAGAGCGGGCGACCGGTTACGCCCACAGTCTTGAGGCTCGTCCAGCAGCTATCGAGCGAAGGGAAGATCCCCGCGCACCGCGAAGATGTGCGGGTGGCACAAGAGGAGCGAACCCAGGAGTTGGACCGACTTCGAGCGAGGGCGAGAGATCTTCAGCGCGAGTTGGACGCACAAGGATGCCGCCCTGATGTCGCTGCGCCCAAGGCGATCCCCTTCCTCGTGGGACGGGTCCGCGAATTCCCCGGCTTTTGGCCGTTGCATTACTTACTCTTCCGACAGGCCTCGGCCTTGGGGGATCGGGCCTTGGCCCGCAAGCATCTTCGCTGGGCGGCGACCTTCGATCCCGACAACGCCAATTTTACCGCGCTTCTGGGGTTCATGCACCTTGCCGATGGCCGTCCCGATCCGGCTATCGAGTTGGGGTCCGATTTCTTGGCCCGTTCCCCGGTGAGCGCCGGCTCAGTCCGGGTCATGCTCGCCAACGCTTTCGCACAAGAGGGTGGGGCGGGGAGCCGCGAGCGGGCGATCGAAGTTCTCCGCCCGCTCCTGGACGACGGGGGCGTCGATGTCAAACAGCGGATTGCCGCTGTGGCGCTGAGCGCGCTCTTTTCGCGCGAACTCGGACAGGAACAAGAGTTCGCACGCCTGCTTCGGGAGTTGGAGGCGCTGGCGGGTGCCGCGCCGTCGTCGGGTGTTGCCGACGTGATTGCCGAGTTCCGAAGGAGCCTTCCCGCTGCGCCGAACGGGCAAGGATCGTCTCGCAACGGTGGGACATACGCCCTGCCGGAGGCGGTGCGCCGACGGCTCTTCGAGGGCGCCCGAGAGCTTACGGTCGGGCCGATGTCTCTTGGAGCGGGCGGCCCCTGATGGCCGTTTTCGGGCGCCTTCGGCGCGCACCACAACGGTTCTTGAATTGGTCGCCGTGCAGTGCTACCCCTATCTGCGGTGAGCAAAATGACTCGGCCCTGACTGGTCATGTCCGGAGCGTGGGCAAACCGCCGGCAGAAGCCAGGCCCGTGTAGCCGAAAAACGACTGGCGCCCTCCCCTGTTCCTTGCGAAGAAGGCAGGGGGTTTCTTCTTGACCTGTTCAGGAAGAGAGCGGATCATGGCGCCAGTCGTTACCACAGCCCGGCAAGCCGAATTTTCCCAGGAGTTTCTCATGGCCCGCCAGGCATTCGACCCGGGCGACTTCGGTATCGACATGGACAAGGAAGCATTCATTGACCTGATGTGCGACGCCTTCAACGGCTACGTCCGCGGCACGCTGACCGTGGACGAGTTGCTGTTGCGGCCACGCACGGCGCTGCACTTCTGCGATACCGTGTAAGCGACCGGGCGAAGGGACCCGGCCGACGTGAACGAAACAGCCCGAACTAACTCGACACGCAGCCGGCGAGTGGCGTTCTATTACAAATCCGCCGAATAGGGCGATTGCGCGGGTTGAGGGAAAGAGTCCGATTGTGCGCGGCCCAGCAGTTCAGCACGCCCCGCGGGGCCACTCCATGAGGGCGGTTGGGCTGGAAGACAGCCTCGGCCGGCCTTAGAGTATTCCCGGCAGCCGAGCCATCCCACCCCTCGGCGACCTGAACCTGAAGAGGTCAACCGGTGGACCCGGCCTTCAACCTCATACACCCTGGGGATTGTGTCGATGGGCTTCAGCACCTTCCGCCGGGCGTCATTGACTTGGCCTTTGCCGACCCTCCGTTTAATATCGGCTACCAGTACGACGTTTACGACGACAACCAGGATTACCGCGCCTATCTGAATTGGACCCGGGCGTGGATGGGGGAAGTGTGCCGGGTGCTGAAGCCTCATGGCACGTTCTGGGTTGCCATCGGCGACGAATTTGCTGCCGAGATCAAACTGCTCGCTCAGAACGAGTTGCGCCTCGTCTGCCGCAGCTGGGTGATCTGGTACTACACCTTCGGCGTAAACTGCAGTCGGAAGTTCAGCCGTTCCCACGCGCACCTATTCTACTTCGTGAAGGACGGGCGGCAATTCACGTTCAACGACGCCGACGCCGAGGTCCGTGTCCCCTCGGCCCGTCAACTCGTCTACGCGGACTCCCGGGCCAATCCCGCCGGACGGCTGCCGGACGACACGTGGATCTTGCGCCCTCAGGACGTGCGCGATGGCTTCACGCCAAACCACGACACCTGGTATTTCCCGCGCGTCGCGGGGACATTCAAGGAGCGGGCGGGCTTCCACGGCTGCCAGATGCCCGAGCAACTCCTCGGTCGGATCGTGCGCTGCTGCTCCAAGGCGGGGGACCTGGTCCTCGACCCGTTCGCCGGGAGCGGCACGACGTTGGCCGTCGCCAAGAAACTCGGGCGGCATTGGCTCGGCTTTGAACTGTCGGAGGACTACGTCCGCAAAGCCACTTCCCGGATTGCCGGCGTCGAGGTGGGGCAGCCGCTCGACGGTGCGGCGGAGCCGTTGGCGAGCGCTCCCCGAACGCCCAACGGCTCGGCGCACCAACCGGGTACACGTCGGGCTCGGTCGTCGCGCCGCAAGCCTGAGACGGGGGATGGACCCTTGTAGTGCGGAACCCTGGGGGCGTTCTTCGACCACAGGACTGGTTTTTCAATCCATCACCCGATCAAAACAACCCCTTGCCGGCCAGTGCTTCCGGCGACGGACAGACGGTATGTCTTAAACGATTCCTGCCACCTTCCTTGTTCCCCGAATGACTGCCGGCCCGGCGGTTGTCGCCTTGCGGTCACGGCGCCCACCGGACCGAAAGGTGTTGCGGGACATCATCCGCGCTTATCCGGCGTTGTTGCGCGAATTGCGCGGTTGCCGGGAGCCACGCTCGGGGCAACGGTGACCGTCGATTCAACCCTGGTCCGTGCCGTCATCGAGTCCGAACAGGTCGCGGAGGATCGATCGCTCCTCTTGCACCAGGTCGAGCAGCACCCGCTCATCCTTCGCTCGCAGATAGCGCACCCCGACGCTGAACAGGCGGGTCGCCAGGGACAGGTCGGGGTGACGCAGCGCGACCTCCCGCCACACATCGGCCCAGGCGTCGAGCGCGTCCGGACTGGCCTCTGCGTAAGGCGTCTTTGTGAGGCTGCGCACGAGCGAGTCACCGAGCATGGCGAGCGGGTTCGGCGTCATGAGGGCCTCTGCGGTGTCCGCAGGCGATGGGGTCGGCGTCGTCTTCTCCTGGGCCTTCTTCTGCTCCCGATCTTCCTGCACTTCCCGGGTGATGTCCGCCAGCCGACCGACCCGGTGCGCCCAGACACCTCGGTTGGTTGATTCCTCGAAGATGATCGCGATAACGTCAGGCAAGTATTCGGCCAGACCCTCGAAGGCCAGAGCCAACCCTGGCTTCCCCCCTGTCACTAGGCAGAGGCCCAGAACGTCCTCAATCACCTCCTCCTTCCGGCCCAAGCACATTTTGCCCACGCAACGAAGCCCCCAGGCTATGACGTGCTTGGGGTCGATTTTGATAGCCCGGTCGAGGGCGGTCAGGGCTTCTACATACCGACCGAGAGTGTTCAGTGCTAACCCCTTCCAAACCCAAGCGGATGCGGAGTTTGGGTCCAATTCCGTGGCCCGGTCGCCGGCGGCGAGGGCCTCGGCATACCGACTGAGGTCGTGCAGCGCCTGGCCCTTACAAACCCAAGCGGCCGCGAAGTTCGGGTCCAATTCCGTGGCCCGGTCGCCGGCGGCGAGGGCTTCCGCGGGCCGACGGAGGTTGCGCAGCGTCAGCCCCTTCCAAACCCAAGCGGCCGCGAAGTTCGGGTCCAATTCCGTGGCCCGGTCGCAGGCGACGAGGGCCTCTGTGTGCCGACCGAGGTTGTGAAGCGTCGCTCCCTTCCAAAGCCAGGCAGCAGAGGATTTTGGCTCCAGTTCGATGGCTCGCTCACACGCGGGCAAAACCTCCACGTACTGACCGAGGTCAGACAATTCGCGAGCGATCGCGCAACATCGCCAGGACGAGTCCGCGGTCGCGGCGAGTTCGACCAGCAGCCGCACCACCTGTTCCTGGTCACCGGTGGCCCGGGCCGCCTCAAGATCCCGGTCCAGGGCCGCCTCGATCGGGCCCGGGAACTCAAGAGGATGGACCTGGAGTACCGCCTGGTAGTACCGCCGTTCCAGGTCCGCGCCCGCCGGGAGGCATAGGAGCCGAGTTTGCACCCCCGCTCGGTCGTACCAGATCCGGAGGAACTCGACGATCAGCCGGATCGGCTCCCGGCGCGGGTCCTTCACCTCGACGCACAGTCGCATCAGCGGCTCGGCCAGTTCATACCGCGACTCACGGCCGACGCTCCCCGCAGTCACGTACCCCTTCTCCTTGAGTTGTTTCAACTGCGCCGCCGCCGTCTGCTCGGTTAGGTACAGTTCTGCGGCGATCTCCTTCACCGCCACCGTCCGCGCCTGCCGGCACAGAAATTCGACGATCTCTCGCTGCTGATCCGGTAGCCAGCGCAGCCGCTCCTGGTAATACGGGGTCAGTTCGTCCAACAACTCCTCGAACGCAGTCACCAGGTCGTCCAGGTTCTCCCGGGTAGCGAACTCGGACAGGATGATGAAGACGCGGTGGCTCCCGCCGGTGATGTGGCGGATCGCCCGCACCCGGGCTCGCCCGGTGGGTGTCTGGAGGAACGCGGCGAGAGAACGGTTGTTGTTGTGCTCGGCGATCTTCTGGAGGAGGGAGAGCGCCTCGTCAGCCGAGAGCGGCTGGAGGTGTTCGACATGGAAGACGTGCAAGAACGCCTGGTCCTGGTCGGACGTGCTCCCGGAGAGCTGCTGAAGCTGTTCGACCTGGAAGAAGCCGAAGAACGGCCGGTTCCGGCCGGACATGTCCTCAGTGATCTGCTGGGTAGTGGCCAGGGTGGCGGTGACCCGGTGCTCCTGGAGGAACGCCCGCCACCGCTTTTGCCCCTCGTCCTTCAAGCCCCGCATCACGTCATCGAGGTTCTCAACCACCACAAGGAGCGTTCGCCCTTTGAGTTTCTTCAGGATGTAGTCGGTCAGCACGGCGATACGGCGGTAGTCGGGCTCGTCGGCGAGTTGGTCCCGCGGGGGCGGAGGGAATTCGTCCCCGTACTCCACGTTCAGGGCGCGGAGGATGCGGAGGAGGAACTTCCAGAACGACGTGGTGGCCTCGTCCTCCGGCAGCCAGGCGATACAAACCCGCTCGCGCACGGCCGGGTCTTTCCGCAGCCGGGAAACGAGCAAGGCGACAAGGTGGCTCTTGCCGCACCCGCGCGGCCCGACCGCGAGTAGATGGTGCTTGACCCCGGTGAGCACGCTATCGCGGAGCCGTTCGAGCCACACCTCGGCCAGTTTGTAGCGCTGGACGAAGATGGCCTCCAACACCGCCGGGTCGGTGCGGTTGGGGCTGAATCGGGAGACGAACGCGCGACCAGCCATTAGTTGAGCCCCCGCTCGATGACCCACCACTGGCGGAGCAGGGTGTGCCGAAAGGTGTAGCGCCCGTCCATGTCCCGGTTCAGGTAGTGGTCGACCGACAGAAGATGAAGCAATTCGCGCACCTGGTCCTCGTCCGTCGCGCCCGACTTCTTGGCCACTTCGATCAATTCCCGCTGGGCGAGCGGAGTTGTGCTCTTGGCGGCGTGGTCGAGCAGGGCCAACACGACCTTCTCTTCCTTGGGGTAATACCCGGCGATGCGCTCCCGGAAATGGCGGAGCTTGCACGGGTCGTGCGAGGCGGTGAGCAGTTTCCTCACCACGAGATCAACGTCGCCGGGCGTCACCGGCTTGCCGCCCACCCTGAGTTCGGACACGATCCAGTGGATGTAGTAGGGAAACCCACCGCTCCGCTCGGCGATAAGCTGAGGCGCGGTCGGGTCGCCCGTCAGACCTTCACCGGCGAGTAGCTGGGCGGCCAGATCAGCCGCGACAGGCAGGTCGAGCGTCGGAACCTCGATCAGCATCATGTCGTTCACCGGCTGGTTCTTGTAGCCGTGTTGTCTGAGAGTTCCGAGGACGTGGTGCAGCCCGACTGACCCGCACAGCACCATTCGGAAACCCTGCCCGGTGGTTCTGGACTGGCGTAAGCTGCGCAGCACGTCGAGCACTTGCATGGCCGTCTGTTCCCCCTCCGAGCCGGCGATGGCGGACACCATCCACGGCATTTCGTCGAACAGGAACACCACCCGTTTCCCGGCGGCCGCCTGCTGCTCGACCAGATCCTCGATGGCACCGGTCAGGAGTTTCTTCCAGTAGCCATCCGGCCGATTCTTCGTCTCGGGGAACTTGATCGGGCCAAGGTGGCTGCCGCCGAGCAATCCCAGGAAACTCAGCAACCGCCGACCCTGCTTCTTCCACCCGGTGAGACGTTCGTGTACCTTCTCGCAAACCTGCTCGGCAAACTCGGCGGCCGAGTGGACCTGCTCGAGATAGACCGACACCGGTTCCCAGCCGATGGGCGGCTCGGCCGCCATCTTATCGAGGATGCTCGTCTTCCCGATCCGGCGCTCGGCCTCCATCCGGATGCTGTTCCCGTCCAAGACGCGCCACACGCCAGCAATGAACTCGTCGCGACCGAAGATGTCCTTGATGGGCAACTGAGCACCGGGGGCCGCTTTCATTGGTGTCTCCAAAGTACAACAGCCATGATGTACGACGTAATCATTGTACATTAATAATTTTGTATTTCAAGCCCGGGATCCCAGGAGCTAATCAAGCGAGTGCCTCGGTTCAGCGGTCGGCACAAGGGGCAGAAGGCGAACGCCTACGACTTCACCGGCCTCATCGAGGCGGTTCCCCCTTACGCCGAGGAGGCTGTTCGCGTGCGGGAGAATCGCCGGAAGGCGGACGGCGAGCGACTCCAAGTGGTGTCAGCCGAGAACAACGAGGCCGACGGCGAACTACCGGGCGCCAGCGCCCAGGGAAACCTCCGGGATTCCGGCCGCGTCGGTGTACATCCGGCCACATCGGCATGCATGCGGACAGAACACTCTCCCTGGCCTCTCCGGCCGCGGGCCAGGAAAATCACGCTTGCGGAGGCATGCCAAATAAGGCATAATGACGAAGACTGACGATACCGAACCGCCCGAATGAACCCAGGAGGGTGAAGGACGAAAGCCATGCGATATGACGAAGACTGACGATACCGAACCGAGCCCCCCGAAGCCGGTCTTCTGGGTGGCGTCGAGCAAGAAAGACCTTCGGAGGTTTCCGAAGAGAGTTCGGCAGAGGGTCGGCAAGCGTTGTTCGACGCCCAGACCGGCGGGAAGCACCCGGACGCCAAGCCGCTCAAGGGCTTCAAGGGAGCCGGAGTGCTGGAGGTGGTCGCGGACGACGACGGGAACACGTACCGGGCCGTTTACACGGTCAAGTTCGCCGGCGTCGTCTACGTGCTGCACGCCTTCCAAAAGAAGTCGAAGAGCGGCATCAGGATCCCGCCCGAGGAAATCGAGAAGGTCAAGACCCGCCCGAAGGAAGCGGATAAAGACTATGAATAATGGGTTGAAAAACAGAAGCGGGGGAGAGAAGGCCATCACTGACGAACCCGTTTGCATCGACCGAGGGAGTGGGAACGTGTTCGCCGACCTTGGGCTTCCTAACCCCGACCTGGCGCTCGCCAAGGCGGAACTCGTCCAACGCATCCGAGACCTCATCGCCGAGCGAAAGCTCACCCAGGCGAAGGCCGCCAAGCTCCTCGGGCTCGACCAGCCGAAGGTGTCCGCCCTTGTCCGTGGCCGCGTCGAAGGCTACACCCTCGACCGCCTCTTCCGATTCCTGAACGCCCTCGGTCAGCGGGTCGAAATCACCGTCCACCCGAACGAGAAGAATGCCGAAGCTCGTGCGGTAGTGGTGACGTAGCCCGTCTTGTCGTCGCAAACGCTATTGGTTCGCAGCATCAGCAACCCCAGACCGGCTCAGACGGGGTACGTCCTGAGCGTCGCTCCGCTCGAACTCGCAGGTCATCCATCGACCGCGGCAGCTACCGTCGCCCACAGCCCGCCGGGCGGGGGTCATCATTCCTGTTCCCCACGGCCGGCCGGCCGTGCTATACTCACCCTTCAGAGACTAGCGCACCGAAAGGAACGCCCATGCACACGACCACGACCAACGGCGCCAGCCAAAGCGAGATCACCATCCTTGCGCGCGTCCTCGGCAACGACCAGGGCCAGCTGCCCCCGGACATCGCGCGCTACGTCCTCAACCTCGGTTTCAGCAACGACGACAAGGCCCGCATGCACGACTTGGCCGTGCGCAACCAGGAAGATGCTCTGTCCCCCGCCGAGAAGGAGGAACTCTTCGCTTACGCCAAGGCCGGCAGCCTGCTCGGCATCCTCAAGTCCAAGGCCCGCCGCGTCCTCGGCGTCAAACCCAAGACGCGCACCACCGCCTGAGGCACTCATGGATGCAGCCCTCATCCAGCAGGTGTGGCAGCGGGCCCAGCACTGCTGCGAATACTGCCGGATGCCCCAGGACCACGACGACACCACCTTCGAGATCGACCATATCATCGCCAGGAAGCACGGCGGGCCCACCGTTGCCCGCAATCTCGCCCTGAGTTGCTTCTGGTGCAATTCTTTCAAGGGCTCGGACCTCGGCGGGCTGGACCCGCACACCCGCAAGCTCACCCCGCTCTTCAACCCCCGCCGTCACAAGTGGAGCCGGCACTTTCGCTGGGACGGGCCCTTTCTCCGCGGCCGCACCCCCATCGGCCGCGTCACCATCGCCGTCCTGCACATCAACGACCCCTTCCGCGTCGAACTCCGCGAGGGGCTGATCGAGGAAGGTCTCTTCCCGCCCTCGCCCTGACCGCGGCGGCGGTCAGTTATCTCCCCACGCGGCACCTTGACGGCATTACCCTGGCAAGGACTTGCAGGCCGCCTTCCCCGACGTCATCGGCGGGGGACCGTCGCGACCCCAACGCCGGGCGATGGGACTCGTCAACCGGCTTGCGGACCCCCGCCAAAAGGTCTAAAGTAAAAGCCTGATTGCTCCGGAACGAGGTAATGTCATGACGACCGTCGGCCCCTTCGAGGCCCAGAACCTCCTGCCACAGCTCCTGGCGCGCGTCGCCCAGGGCGAGGAAATCCTCATCACCGAGGGCGGCAAGCCCGTGGCCAAGTTGATCCCCTCGCCCGCCCCGGAACAGCCCGACGTCAGGAAAGTGATCGAGGAATTCAAGGCTTACAGTTCGCGTCAGGCCCGTACCCTGGGCGACCTCACCTTCCGCGAGATGATCGACGAAGGCCGCCGGCGTCAGCCGCGGCGGGGCTCAGGGCTTGACTGCCGCCTTCGACAGCCGGTCGAGCGACGCCTTGGCCTCGCGCGTGAGCCGGTGGTTAGCGGCCCCCTCGGCCAGTGCCCGCAGGACCTGCCGCGCTGCCGGGGTGCCGGCGTGTTCCAGGGCTGCCACGGCGCGCAGCAGTCGCAGCCGCTCCGGACTGCGGTTGGGGACGGCTAACTGGCCGAGCAATCCCTCCGCGCGCACCCGCATCTCGGCGCTGGCCGGGTCGGCCAGCGCCCGCCGCAGAGCCGCCTCCGCGACCTCGCCGAGCGTGGCCAGCTCCGCCGTCGCCCGGTCGCGTACGGCGGAGTCGTCGCGATCCAGGTCGGCGATCAGTCGCTTCAGCCGCTCCGGCCCGGCCGTCGGCGCAGGCCGCACCCGCTCGCCCAACAACGCCGCGCCGCGATCACCCGCCTCGGCCAGCGCCCGGACGGCCCGGTGCGCCCGCGCCGCGTCGGCCTCTCCCAGGTCGTCCCACGCCTGTCCCAAGTCCTTGGGCCGCGGGTCGTCCCACAGACGACCGGTCAGGTCCCAGGCCAGGGCCGTGCCGTCCTCGTTCAGCGACACCAGGCGGCGGCCGTCGGGCGCGAAGACCAGCTTCTTCATGTCGCCCTCGTGCGCGTGCCACGAGCGGATCGGCTTGCCGCTGAGCGTCTCCCAGAGGATGAGCCAATGGTGAAAGTGGGCGGAGGCGACGAAGCGGTTGTCGGGCGACACCGCCCGGCAATCGACGTCGGGGGTCTGGTGTGACTTCTCGCCGCTCTGGTCGCGAATCAGCGAACAGACGCGCCGGCCCGTTGCCGTCTCCACGACATCAACCTCATCGCCATCGACGTCCAGCAGGAGCAAGCTGCCGTCCGGGGAGAAGAGGGGCTGCGGCCTGACGTAGCGCTGTCGCCGGCCCTCCACCCGGGTGATTTCCTTGCCTGTTGCCGTATCAGCGATCCTAAATACATTTTTTGGACCGGCCGCGACCAGCAGTTTGCCGTCGGCCGAGAAGGCGACGAAGGGCGCGAGCCGGTCGTCCGGATCCCCGGCTTTTCCGATGCCCGGGAGTGAATGAATCTCTTTGCCCGTGGCGGCGTCGAATAGGCGCACGACCCCGTCAGCCGCCTGTACCGCCGCCCTGCGGCCGTCCGGCGAGCAGGCGCCACTGGCGCCGGCGAATTCGCGCAGCTTCTTCCCCGTGGCCGCGTCCCAGGCGCGGATCGGCTCCCCGTCCCAGGGGCCGCCCCCCGCCGTCACCAGCAGCTTGCCGTCCGCGGACAAGCCGGCGGCAGCGGCCTCCAGCCGCCCGCCCGCGGACCAGGAGCGCTGCTGCGGCCGATTCGCTCCATCGATCTGGAAACGGGCCAGCTCCTTGCCGGTCGCCGCCTCGTGCAGCGCGAACGCCTCTTCCCCGGTCTCCCGATCCCAGTGAGTGGTCACGAGGCTCCGTCCGTCGGCCGAGAACAAGCAAGGCCGGTACGCCGAGAAGCGGCGCAGCTCGCGGCCGCTGTCGGGGTCAAGGAGGTGCATGCGGTCCTCGCTTGACCCGACGGCGAGGCGGCCGCCGTCCGGCGAAAAGACGGCGTCGGTGACCCGACCGGGATGCTCGCCGAGCGGGCTCAAGTCGCGCCCGGTCGCCGCGTCCCAGAGGCGGACGGAGTCGTCGTCGCCCCCCGCGGCGATCACCTTGCCGTCCGCGGAGAAGGCGACCGGGCCGGACACCTTGCGGAAGTGGCGCAGTTCCTTGCCGGTCGCCCAGTCCCACAGCCGCAGCGTCGCGTCACCGCCGACCGTGGCCAGCATTTTCCCGTCAGGTGAGAAGAACAGACCTTGTCCCGTCGGGGCGACGCCATCACGCAGTGAGGAGTGGCCCGAGCCCGCCGCTGCCGCCTCCCATTTGCGGACCTCCTTTCCGGTGGCGGAGTCGAACACGCGAATGAGGCCGTCGTCGCCGAATGTCACCAGCGCCTGGTCCCTCGGGGCGAAGGCAACGCCGAAGAGGAAGTCTTTGCAGGGCACCTTCAACTCGCGCACCATCTTGCCGGCCGCGACGTCCCGCAGGCGCAGGGTGTCAGCGCGGTCTTTGCGGGAATCCGGACTGACGCCCGTGACCAGCAGGCTCCGATCTGGCGCGACCGCCCGCGGCCATTCCTTCTCGTCGATGCTCCACTCTCCGAGTTTCTTGCCGGTCAGGACGTCCGACTGCGTCATCTTGTCGGACAGCCCAAGGAAAACGACGAAGCCCTTGTTGTCGCTGCTGGCCAGGGACCAGGACAGGTCGTTCGGCAGCTTGACGAGCGGCTTCCCGGTCGCCGTCTCATAGAGGGCGAGGCCCTCCTCTTTCTCCTGGGCGAAGATGGTTTTTCCGTCGGCAGAAAGGACAAAGGCGTCGCCGCGCCAGACGGCGGGGAGGGTCCGCAGGAGACGGCCCGTGGCCCGGTCCCAGAGGCGCACCTCGAATCGGCTCGCGGAAACGACGGTCTTACTGTCCGGCGTGAGAGCGATGCCGGAAAGGCGGTCGGCGTGCCGTAGACGCACGGTGCCGACGCGGAAGGCCGCCCCCGTCGGCAGTGGGTCGCCGTAAGCGTCAGGGCGTGCCGCCTTTCCCGGCGCCGGCGGCGCCTGGGCTCGCGCCAAGGGGCCGACGGCCAGGGCGAGCACGACCAGCAAGGGCAGCAAACTATGGGGCCGGGACACGGTCCATTCCTCCGAGGGCCGGGACTGGGGCGTTTGTGCGATTATCGGCAGGGTAAGCGAGGCCACCCGCCACGTCGAGAAGAATCCGGTCGAGGTCGTGTAGGCTAGTAAGGCGATCCGTGGCGCGACTTGTAACTGCCGCCTTTTTTCGTTGGCGTGCCCTGGCGCCCGCGGGTAGACTCGCCCGGGTTGGAGACAATCGGCCGTGGCTCAGGCCTTTGCGGGGAGGGTGGCCGTGGACGAGCGATTCCTCAAGCGCGGGCCCGGCCCGGGCGTCCTGGTGCTGCTGGCCGTCGCCATCGTCGTCGCTGGCCTCGCCGTCGGCGCCCTCGGCACGCTGGGCGCCAGCTTCCTGCTCCGGCCGACCACCCGCTCGGAGGGGGTGGCGGCCCTGGCGGGGGAATGGACCATCACCTACACCAACGACGCCGTCCGGTTCTACACCATCCAACCGGACGGCACGGTGATGTCCCGCGACCCGATGCTCTGGGGGCGAGTCCGCGACGAGGGGGGCATGCTGCTGCTGACCTTCGACGGGGACGACAAGGTGGAGCGGTTGACCCCGGGCGAGGACGGGCGCCTGTTCGTTGAGCACTACGCCCCGAAAGCCGACTTCCCGCACAGGAAACCGACCTGGATCGGCATCGGCGTCCGGCAGCCATGAGCGGGGCCCCACACGCCGGCCGGAAGGTTCTCTCACATCTCCAGGTATGCCGGTTTCCCCTGCACACCCGGGGGTTTTCCGACCCGCTTGCGGAAGGCGTGGTATTCCGCCAGCGCCAGGCGGTTGCGCGAGGTCACGTCGAGCGGGATGACAACGGTCCCCCCTGCGGCCAGGGACATCTTCATTTCCTCCCACGGCACGTCGAAGTAAATGCCGTAGAGACGAGCATCCTCCGCCGTGGAGGGGAGTAGGCCCGGCACCTCGAGGAGGCGAGGCTCGCTCCTGGGCGGCACCCCGATCAGGGCCGGGAAGGGGAAGACCAGGCGCTCCTCCAGCCACCCGAGCCATTCGCGGCTCAGCCACTCACTCATGTAGCGCTCTTCCGCGCCCCGGTCCTCATTCCAGGGCAACGGCCGGCCGACCACGTCGGGATGACGCAGCCCGAGGTGCAGCAGGAAGTAATCGCAGGACCCCTTGTCGGCGGTGCGGCTGTAGCCCATGCCGCAGTACAGGTTGGCTTCGGGCAGCCACGGCGCCAGGTAGGTGAGGAGGATCATTCCCTCCTGCCCGCGGAGAATATCGACGCCGCCGATGTTGAGCGTGATGGCCCACAGCGGAGGACCGGCCGGGACACGCCGCACGCCGTCCCACTCGCGCAGGGCGACCGTGTCGTCCGTCACTTCGCCGATCTCATACAGGCCGAGGCGCGCGTCCTTCCAGCGCCGGAGCTGCGCGGCGGCCGCGGGCGGGTAGCGGGCGGCGGCCTGCGCCAGGTAGGCATCGATGGGGTGCCACGAGTCGCCCGGCAGCCCGTGGTAGATGAATTCCTCCCAGCTCCAGTGATCCACCGCCGACAAGAGGTGAACGAGCCCCTTGCAGCAGCCGTCTTCAAATTGCTTGGCCTTCTCGCGCCCGGGCGAGCGCTCCGTGGCGAACTGGGCCAGGTCCAACTTCACCAGGTCCGGACGTGCCAGGCTCGGGTCGCACCCGCCTGGCCAGCGCTCCGGCTCGGGGACGGCAAGGTGCCGTTGGAGCGTTCCGATGATCTGGCCAAGTTCATCGAGCGCCGACTCGCTCCGTGCCCCGGCGGCGCGGGCGCGCTTTTCGAGCCGCTTCTTGCGCCGCCGTTTCTTGTCCTCGTCGCGCTTGTGCTGGGCCATGGTTGCCGGTCCTCGCGAGCGGACGGGAGTGCCTCGGCCGGAGCGGGGAGGCATTCTCGATAGGTATTATCGTCCCGCGCCGGCCGATGGGGAATGCCTGTTTGCGCTCTCCGGGGCCGGGTAAAGGCCCTGCATCGCATCCCCGGCCGTCATGGCTTCTTCCCCTTCCCGCGATCCGCGAGCTTCACCTGCGAGCGCAGGTAGTCCAGGGCCAGGGCGAGTTGGCGGTCCTTGAACTCGCCGCGCGGAGCCGGGTTCCCCGGAGGCCGGATGACCGTCGCATCCTCCAAATAGGTTTGCAGCTTCTCGCGCTCCGCCCAGGCGAGGGCCACGGCCAGGTCGGGGGTGACGCCCCACTCGTCCGCGGGACCGCCGGGGGTTTGGCTCTTCTCGATGTTCTTGCCGTTGGGCCGGTAGTAGAGCGACGTGGTGAGCTTGAGCTGACTGGTCACCTTGTCGTTCTGCTTCTCGAAGTCGAGGACGGTCTGAATACTCCCCTTGCCGAAGGTCCGCTCGCCGAGGACCAGGGCGCGGTGGTGGTCCTGGAGGCAGGCGGCGAGGATTTCGCTGCCGCTCGCCGTCGTCCCGTTGACCAGACAGGCCATCGGAAAGTCGGTGTAGCTCGGCAGGGCGTACGAAACACCGTCGTGGACATACGACCCGTCTCGGTAACCGTGGGTGACGACCCGGTCGCCGCCGCGCGGCTGGTAGGTGACGATGACCTCGTCGTCGATGAACAGGTCGGTGACGTCGCGCGCCACGTCGAGGTATCCCCCGCCGTTGAAGCGCAAATCGAGGACCAGCGCCTTCAACCCCTGCGCCTGCAGCGCGGCCATCGCCCGGGCCATGTCGTGCGTCGAGTTGCGCTGGAACTGAGTCAGGCGGAGGTAGGCGATCTTGCTGTCGGGATCGATCCAGTAGTCCCAGGTGGCGTCGGCCGTTCGCCGGGCGCCGAGCACCGACTCGAGCGGCACGCTCCGCCGCACCAGGTCGAATTCGATGGGGCTTTCGACGCCCGGCCGCCGCACCGTCAGCTTCACCGTCGTGCCCGGCGCGCCGAGGATCTTCTTCGAGGCGTCGGCCACGCTGAGCCCCCTGGTCGTGGTCACCTCCGGACTCCCCAGCGGCTGGCCCTGGTCGTCGGTCGAGCGCGTTATGGTCGTGATCAGGTCGCCGGCCTGGACGCCGCCCTGGTGAGCGGGGCCGCCGAAGGTCGGGCTGATGACCCGCAGGTAGTCGGTGGCGCGGTCCTTGTTGATGAAGACGCCGACACCGGTGACCTGGCCCGAGAGGCCCCCGTCGGCGAGCTTCAGGTCGTCGGGCCCGTAGAACTGACAGTGCGGGTCCAGCCGGTAAGCCATCCAGGCCAGGGCGATGTCCACCGCCTTGTGCCCGCGGAGGTCTTCGCGGTCGCCCAGTCGCCGGCGGGCGTCGGCGAGGAAATCGGACAGCTCCTGTTCAGGCATCTGCTGGAGCTGGGCGAGCCTGCCGCTCAGGGAATCGGGGAGTTGTTCCTCGGCGGCGCGGTACAGGCCGCGGACGGCCCAGCCGGCCAGGTCGCCCTGGTGGACTTCCCGGGCGTAGTTCTCGCGGGTGAGCCGCGTGGCGTCGAGGACCGTCTTGGCGAAGTCGCGTGCGGCCTCGTCGGGGAGCCGGGCCGCCGCGTGTACCTGGGCCCGGCGGTCGAGGAAGTCGGTGACGGTCAGCTGCCCGTCGGCCAGGGCCTGATAGTCCTTGCGGAGCTTGCGCTGCGAATCGAGCCGCGGCATCCGCGACAGGTACGCCTTGCCTTCCTCGGCGATCTCGGATGTCAGCCTCGTCTCGCCCGCGGCCAGCCGGGTGAACTTCTCCACGCGCCCCGTCGCCGCGGGCGCGACCGCCGGGTTTTCGGTCAGCGCGAAGGCCGGGCTATCGCCAAGGAAGACCGCGTGCGGCGCCGGTGGCTCTCCGTCGGAGGCGTGTCTGCTGGCCAGCGCTGGCAGTTCCTTGCCGAGGTAATTGGCCAGCTCGCGGTTGGTGACGACGCCGTCGGGTTCGCCGTCGTTGTCGGCCTTGCCGCCGAGGGCGTCGAGGACGACGCGGGCGAACACCCCCTGGTTGCCGGCGGCCGGCGAGCGCGACAAGCCGTCCGCGGCGACGAAGAGAGAGCGGCCCGGCCAGCGGGCGTCGGCGCCCGGGTCGCCGCTGCCCAGGAAGTGGCTCCAGGCGTCGCTGTCGAACGGGCTTTCGGCCCCCCCTTGATCGTCGGCCGACTCGAAATCCACGTCGAGAAGGGCGCAAAACCGCTGACTGCGCAGGGCCAGGAGCGATTCGGCGACCTCCGACGCCAGGACGGCATCCCTGGCTCGGCCCTGGGACGTCGAGTCCGAGGCGAAGTAGCAGTGCCGGCCGGCGCCCGCGCGGAACGGCGCCCCCGGGCCGAAGAACGCGAAGACGACCAGGTCGTCCGGGCCGGCCTCCGCGCTCAGCCATTTCAGAGCGCCGAGGATGTTATCCTTGGTGGCCGGCCGGCTGTTGCGCGCCGAGTCCGGCGTGCCGAGCAAGAGGCGGGTGCGGCTCGGGACAGCGCCGAGTCGCTCGCGGCTGGTGAACAGGTCGTGGAGGGCCTTCGCGTCTTCCTCGGGGTGGGCCCGCTTGTGGATCGTCCTGTCAGCGCATTCGTTCACGCCGACGAGGACGACCAGAGGGCGGCCAAACGCCGGCCGAGCCACGTCGGCCACGGCGTCTGGTGTCGGGTCCTTCGAGGTCTCGGGAGTCCGCGCGACGAACCACCAGACCCCTGCAGTGATCGCAAGCACGGGCACGATGGCCGCCAGGAGCCAGACGGCCGTCCTTCGGGGGCGAGGGCGGGCTGCGGCGGCCGGGACGAGAATCGTCGCCGCGGTGAGGGAGGCCGGCGGCCGGGCCAGCTTCTTGTGGGCTGGCGCGGGGGGTTGGACCGGCGGGGCCGCTGACGCCGCCGGCCGCGCGGAGACGGGGGGCGGTGCCGGGACGGGGCGGACGCCGGTCGCCCCTTCCCTCGAAACGAGTTCGGCGAGGAAAACCGTCCCACACGATGGACAGCGGACCTTCTTTCCCTGCGACGTGGCTGGGAGGTAGAACCGTTTGTGGCACCCCGGGCAGGCGGACGCCCCTCGGGCGGCCGTTTCCGCCGGGACCACCGGGCGGGCGCGAGCGGCCGGGGCGGCCACCACCCCTCGCGGCAAGGAGTCGAGCACCGCCCGGGCGAAGGCGCCGCAGCTCTCGAAGCGTTCGCGCGGGTCGCGGCGCAACCCCCGTTCGACCGCCGCGACCAACCCCTGGGGCAGCCCGGGCACGATGGCGCCCAGCGGCGGCGGCGGCTGCGTCGTTTGCGCCAGGATGACGGCGGCGGGCGTCGCCCCGACGAAGGGAGGTCCACCACTCAGCAGTTCGTAAACGGTCACGGCCAGCGCGTACTGGTCGGCGCGGCCGTCGCAGGGCTCGCCCAGGACCAACTCCGGCGCCATGTACGTCGGCGTGCCCAGCACCATCCCCGTGCAGGTCAGCACCGTCGCGCGGCGGTCCTTTCGGCCGTCGCCCAGCGCCTTGGCGATGCCGAAGTCACTCAGGTGGGCGGTGTCGTGGGCGTCGAAGAGGATGTTGTCCGGCTTGACGTCGCGGTGCAGGTAGCCCTGGCCGTGCATGTAGTCCAGCGCCGCGGCCACTGCCGGCAGCCAGTCGTGCAGGCCGACAGGTCGGGACGAGCGCTGCGCCCCGCCCGTGGCGGAGCGCTGCCGGTCGCGCAGGCTGCCGCCGGTGAGGAACTGCATGACGGCAAAGGGCAGCCCGTCGTGCTCGCCGACGTCGGAGATCTTGACGATGTGCGGGTGGGCCAGTTGCACCAGGGTGCGGACTTCGCGGGCGAAGCGGCCGGCGAACTCGGGGTCGTCGGCGAGCAGGGGGGCACGCGGCACCTTGATGACGACGTCGCAGCCCAGGTTGCGGTCGCGCGCTCGATAGACGTGGCCCATGCCGCCGGACCCGATGGGGGCGACGACCTGGTAGCGCCCCTGTGCGAGCAGGACCCCGACCCAACTGGCAGCGTTCGCGGCGGGCATGAGGCCGTCTCCGGAGGGGAACTGGGGACTCGATCAATACGCCCCAATATAAGGAGGGGAGCGGACGGATTCCAGAAAAAAGCACTCGTCGCGGGTCACGCTTCCGGGGAGAGCGGACCGCGTGAGCCGAGCTTCGACGAGCGGGGTTGAAAAGATTGTTGGCCCAAAGGCGAATTACCTCGGGAGACATCACCATGAATACCGCCTCCTCAGGCCCCTCGGACGCCATCATCTGGGACACGCTCGAGTTGGCCCCCGACCTGCCGTTGAGCGTCTTCACGAGCATGGAGCGCTGGCACGGCGAGCGCATCGGCGCGCTGGCACTGTACTGCAGCGACGGCCGCTGGGGCGAGGCGTTCGACGAGTTCTGCCACAAGCATCTGCAAATCCCGCGCTACGACCGCTGGGCCGTCCCCGGCGGCCCCGCCTGGCTGGCGGCACCCGACGACAGGGAAGACTTCTACCAGACGGCGCGCGAACAGCTCGATTTCCTGGTGCGCGTCCACGAACTGCAGCAGATCGTGCTGATCACGCATTTCGGCTGCGCCTACTACAGTCACCGGCTGCAGAAAGGCGCCAGGGAGTGCCTGCCGGCCCAGGCGGAGGACGTCCGGATCGCGAAGGCGACCCTCCGCCGCTGGTATCCCGACATCCGCGTGGAGAACTATCTCGCCATGCGCGGCGGCCACCTCGTCTCGTTCCATCGGTTGGACGACTGAACAATCGTCCGGCCTGTCGAATCACCCACGACAAGGGGCGGCTCGTCGGGCGCGGCGGCGGTACAATGACCCCAGACCGCCACCGCGAGGGACGACCGCCATGCCACGCGACCTGATCCTGGGCACCGCCGGCCACATCGACCACGGCAAGACCTCGCTGGTCAAGGCCCTCACCGGCATCGACTGCGACCGCCTTCCCGAGGAGAAGGCCCGCGGCATCACCATCGACATCGGCTTCGCCCGCCTCGATCTCGGCGACTTCCGCCTCGGCATCGTGGACGTGCCCGGCCACGAGCGCTTCATCAAGAACATGCTCGCCGGCGCCACCGGGATCGACCTCGTGGTCCTCATCGTTGCCACCGACGACTCCGTCATGCCGCAGACGCGCGAGCACCTGGAAATCCTCCGCCTCCTTGGGCTGCGCCACGGCCTCATCGCCCTGACCAAGTGCGACCTCGTGGACGAGACGACGCGCGAGGTCGTCGAGTTGGAAGTGCGCGAGCTGGTGCAAGGGACCTTCCTGGAGAACGCGCCGCTGCTGCGGACCTCCGCCCACACCGGCGAAGGCATCCCGGAACTGAAGGCGGCCCTCGCGGACCTCTGCCGCCACGTCGAGGAGCGCACCGGGGAAGAGTGGTTCCGCATGAGCATCGACCGCTCCTTCATCGTGCAGGGACACGGCACCGTCGTCACCGGGTCGGTCACGTCGGGGCGCCTGCGCGTCGGCGACGAGGTCGAGTGGCAGCCGCGCGGCGAACGGGTCCGCGTGCGCTCGCTGCAGAACCACGACCAGGGCGTCGAGGAAGTCCACCGCGGCATGCGGGCAGCGATCAACCTGGCTGGCGTCCATAACGAGGACGTGGTGCGCGGGCAGGAGGTGGCGACGCCGGGCTACCTGGTGCCGTCCCGGACGCTGACGGTGCGGCTGCACTGCCTCGCCGACGTCAAGCGGCCGATCAAGCACCGCGCCCCCGTCCGCTTCCACGTCGGCACGGCCGAGGTGATGGGCACCGTTTCCCTCCTCGACAGCGACGCCGTGCAGCCTGGGGCGTGGGCGCTGGCGCAGGTCTTCCTCGACGAGCCGGTGACGGCAGTCTGGGGGCAGCCGTTCGTCATCCGCGGTTCGTCGGCGACGCAGACGCTCGGCGGCGGGCAGGTGTTGCAGCCCGTGGCCAAGAAGGTGCGCCGCCGCCACCTCGAGATGCAGGAGCGCATCGAGAAGCTGTGGTCGGGCGGCGCCGACGAGCGCGCCCTGGCGGTGGCCTGGTTCGGCGGCTTCTCCGGCTTCACCGCGGCCGACCTCGTGCGCGGCGCCAACGTCGGCCCAGACCAGGCACCCGCGGTGATCGAGCGCTTGAAGGGGCAGAAGGCGCTGGTGGACGTGGCCCTCGGGTCGGGGCGGCACCTGCTGCTGCACGCCGACATGATCAAGGAACTGGACGAGCGCATCCTGACCGCGCTGGGCCGACTGCACGAGCAGTTCCCGCTGATGACGACGCACGACCGCCAGAAGGTGCAATCGCAGCTCGACTACGTCGGCGATGATACGCTGGTGCATGCCGCGGTGGACCGGCTCATCGCTCAGAAGCGCCTCGCCGGCGACCTGCGCCGCGTGGCCCGGACCGACTTCAAGCCGAAGCTGAGCGCCAACCTGCGCAAGCTCAAGGACAAGGTTGTCGCCGAGTACCAGCAGGCGCGCTTCACCCCGCCGGAGCCGTCCAGCTTCGCCGGCGCCGCGGGCGGCAACGCCGCCAACCTGCGCGACCTGTTCGACGTGTGCGTCGCCGAGGGCTACCTCGTCCACGTCGCCGGCGACCTCTACCTGCACGGCGAGGCCGAGGCGGAGATGCGCCGCCTGGTGACGGAGAAGTTGTCGGACGGGCCGGGGATGACGGTCGCGGAGATTCGCGACCTGCTGGGGACGACGCGCAAGTTCGCGGTGCCGCTGTGCGAATACCTGGACCGGGCGGGGGTCACGAAGCGCGCGGGGGATCTGCGCGTGCTGCCGATGGCCTGAGCGCAGGGAAAACCCCGGCGGGCGGACCGAGGCCGCCCACCGGGGATGCTCGGAGGGCGCCACCCAGGCGCCCACGCTCATCATCGACAAGGAGCGAGTCAGACTGGAAGGAAAATCGGCTGATGACCCTCTCGGCCGTCAATGAAAAAAGCCGTCGTGGCGAGGATTTTTCCCCCGGGAGACGGTCCGCATGCGACCATGCGACGGGCAAGGGCCCTCACCCCCAGGCGAGGCGCGGCACCTGCTCGCGGCGCTCGACTGGCGCAGCGAATCGCAGTAGAATGCCGAGAGGGCCAAGGATGCAACCGAGGTCATCCATGAAGAGCATTGCCGACCAGCTGCCCCCTGAAATCGCCCGGCAAATCCATCCCGACCGGCGCAAGAACGAGGCGGCGTACTGGGCTGCCCGCGACCAACTCCTCGATCAGTACCGAGGCCAGTGGATCGGCTTCGCCGACGGCAGGGTGATCGCGTCGGGCACCAGTCCCGTCACCGTGTTTCACGCGGCCGAGGCGACGGGGCTACATCCTTTCTTCATCTGCGTTGGAAGGGAAGAAGAGCCGTGCCGCATCCGTCGTGTGACCTTCCCGTACGATTCCGGTTACCCCGGCGAAGCCTTGCCCTTGATCAGCGTCGAATTTCGCCAGGCCAGCGCTTCCCCCGGAGCGTTCCCGGATCGAGTCATTCCCGATGCTGGGGCGGATGCCAGCGTCTTGCCTTGGGCGGATTGTCAACTGTTTGGGGGGAAGGGAGTTGTGCCCTAACTGAGGAGCCGGGACGGCAGGGATAGGATGCGCCGGGCGCGCGAGTTACCGGTGATAGGTTGCGCGGGCGCGCGATCCGTCGGGATGGGCTGCGCAAACTATAACTGGTTCGGCGACGAAAGTCGAGAGGGTGGCTCGTGACGGATATCCCCTCGCATTTGGTCGGATGGACCGTTCCCGAAGTCATCCCGACCGACGGCTTTATTTTCCAGGTGCGCCTGCGCTGTCCCTGTGGTAGCGGACGCTTCTGGCTGCTGCATCCCGGCGGTGTACAGTACAGCTGGCAGCCTCCCAAGCGAGAGCGGCTGGTGGGGTATCCGACCGGAGCCATCCTTGGCGGGAGGACATTCTTCTTGATCCAGGCGGTATGCGCGGAATGCGCAGGCAGCTGGCTTCTGTTCGACATCGATTTCCACGGCCGAACTGCCATTGTAAGTCGTAACCCAGAACAGCAAGCTGCCCCACGGCCTCCACTGACCCCGTGGGGGTGTGTCCAGTGTGGCGGAGAAGAACATGCGGCAGTAGCGCGGTACACACTCCACTGCCCAGAGGACTTCGATGTTGACATTCGTCCCAAGTGCCCCGACGCTCAGCGTGAGGACGCCTTTGTTTGGTTCGGCGTGGATATCGAGTGCTGCCGGTGTGGGTCGTTTACTTGGCTCTGGGTTGAATGTGAGATGCTGTAGAAGATGGGGCAGGCCAAGGGGGGCAGGCCAAGGGGACAGTTTATATAAGTCTTTGATAACAAAGGACTTCCGGAGTTATGGTCCGGGGCGATAGCCGCCGCGACCAGCCCGGCCCTTGCGTCGGGGTGACCGGCCGGGTAGACCTCTCCCTCTCGCTTGCACTACCAATGACCCGGACCTGCTGTAATGACTCAGTCGCCGTCTGTTCATCCCATGATGGAGAGAGGTTAACTCTCAGCATTGGCAGTAGAGAAGTGTTGTGGCTCCGCGCGAGTGACGGGGCCTTGAGCAAGGAGCAATCCGAATGGTGCAACGGACCCCGATAGCGACCGCCGCTTTGTACGAGGCCGATGAAACGGCCTGGCTAGAGGCAACGGCCGAGCTTATCCGCAACGGGCGGCTCAGTGAGGTCGAACTCAACACCTTGGCGGAGTATTTGACAGATATGGCCAAACGGGACCGCCGTGAGGTGTTCAGTCGGCTGGTCGTGTTATTGTCCCACCTTTTGAAGTGGGAGTATCAGCCGGACCGCCGCTCGGGGTCGTGGCGCGGCACCATCCTGGAGCAACAACGGGAGTTGCGGCAACTCCTGGAAAGCGGCACCCTCCGGAACCATGCCACCGCTGTGTTCGCCGACGCCTACGCGGACGCCCGCAAGCAAGCAGCAGCGGAGACAGGGCTGGCACGAACAGCATTCCCGGAGCAGTGCGGCTGGGACTTGGACGGCGCACTCGCCGACTGGGACGAGGACGCCGAACCCTCATAAGGCTCTCGAAGTCAAGAGAAAAAAGTTTCCACGGCCACGGGGAGCGGCGTTCATCTTGACGCCTTTTCTCCGGGGTCACCCTCGGGGTGGTGAGGGTACGGCCTCGGCAACCCGGCTTGCCTATCGGCGGCAGGCGCGATTCCTGACCCGGTGTCGGCCGGAGGCACGGACCGCGGCGGTCGGGTCGGGTGACCGGGCGAGCCGGCAGGCGAGTGCAGCAGCGCCTGGATCAACTCGGTGTCTTCCCGTTTGAACTTGACTATCCGGCTGGCGGGGGCCATCGCAGGCCGAGCGGGCGCCCACGTCGCGAGGAACGTGCGAGCCCTCTCCTGACAATCGTGCAGCCGACCAACTCCTTCGATGGGGCCGTACCTCTCGGCGAACGCATCGAGCCGCGGCGTATCTCCCTCGATCAGAGCCAACCACTGCATGTACAATTCGCGTTCTTCCTCGTCCAGTTTGGGGTTGGGCTCCTGAAGACCGTGGAAGACGCACTTCCGCCGCACACGCACCAAGTCCTCCAGGAAGCCAAACACCATCACGGCTTCCGCCAGGCTCTTCTCGTAGTCCCAGCGACTCGGGGCGGCGTCACGATCGGCCTTCCACGAGGCGGCCAGGACCTCAAGGTGGCCACGAGCAGAAGAGAGTTTCGAGGGGGCGGTTGCCATTGACGGTCCTCATCAAGCGCGGGCAGGGCACCGCTGCCGGGTTGAGCGATCATCGGCTGAGTGCGCGGGAGCCAGCGGAGATTGCAAACGACGCTTATATCCGCAACTCTATCGCTTGGGCCGGGAATCGCAACGGCAACGAGCCGGTGGTTCGTTGACTCTCCTCACGATCGGCGATAAGTTCAATAGTCTAGCCTTGTTCGCTGCACCGCTTCCCGCCTGCGCTGTTCCTCGCGGAGACCTCACACCATGCTCCGACTCGATGCCGAGCGCCCCGCTACCTTTTGCAACGGCGTCACGCGCCGCGATTTCCTTCACGCCGGCTCCCTGGCCGCCCTCGGTCTGACCCTGCCCGGTTGGATGGCCGCACGGGCCGCCGGCGCCGCCAAAGAGAAGGACGTCAACTGCATCATGCTGATGCTCGTCGGCGGCCCGCCGCAGCACGACACCTGGGACCCCAAGCCGCTCGCCCCTGCCGAGGTCCGGGGGCCGTTCAAGCCCATTGCGACCAGCGTCCCCGGCATGCAAATCAGCGAGATCTTTCCGAAGATGGCCAAGCACGCCGACCAGTTCTCGCTGGTGCGCTCGGTGTACCACACGGCCACGGCCGTCCACGACACCGGCTACCAGATGATGCAGACCGGTCGGCTGTTCAGCGGCGGCGTCGAGCACCCGCACGCGGGCTGCACCCTGGGCTACCTCAAGGGGCAGCGCGGCGAATTGCCGGCCCATGTCATGATCCCGCGCCCCATCGGCCGCACCGGCGGCAACCTGCCGCACGCCAACACCGCCGGCTACCTCGGCAAGCAGTACGACCCCTTCATCCTCAACGCCGACCCGTCCGATCCGAAATTCAAGGTGCCCGACCTGCTGCCGCCCGAGTACATCTCCAGCATCCGCGCCGAGCGCCGCCAGAAGATGCGCGACGCCGTCGATGGTGCCCTGTCGTCGTTCGAGAAGAGCCCCCAGGCGAAGCAGCTGGACGATACCTTCAACCTCGCTTACCGCCTCATGTCGAGCAAGGCGGCGCGCGAGGCGTTCGCCCTGGACAAGGAGCCGGAGAAGGCGCGCGACCGCTACGGCCGGACGCGCTTCGGCCAGAGCTGCCTGATGGCCCGGCGACTAATCGAGGCGGGCGTGCGCTTCGTGACGGTCAACATGTTCGAGACGGTCTTCGACGAGATCACCTGGGACATCCACGGCTCGCGGCCGTTCACCGACATCAACGAGATGTCGAAGCAGGTGGCGCCGAACTTCGACCAGGCGTACACGGCGCTCCTGGAGGACCTGAAGGAGCGCGGCCTGTACGACACGACGATGGTGCTGGGGCTGGGCGAGTTCGGGCGGACGCCGAAGATCAACCCGGCGGGCGGGCGCGATCACCACCCCGGCGTGTGGACGATCATCCTGGGCGGCGGGCCGATCAAGGGCGGCCGGGTCGTCGGCGAGTCGGACGAGCTGGGCTACATCCCCAAGACGCGGCCGGTCACGTCCGGCGAGGTTGCC
>Ga0116217_10001224_pt1 | contig 25092 bp, 22 predicted proteins | sample Sb_taG_6_FD_89697 | JGI IMG/M metagenome (GOLD analysis project Ga0116217, IMG submission 89697) | Peat soil microbial communities from Weissenstadt, Germany - Sb_50d_4_PS metaG | ecosystem: Environmental > Terrestrial > Soil > Wetlands > Peat | place: Germany: Weissenstadt | collected 2010-09-21 | reverse complement strand
TTCGGGTGGTGATGTTTCGGTCTTCGGCGCGGTTGTTGCGCTTCCGTCCGGAGAATGGCCTGCAGGTCGTGGTGCGCGGGCGGGTCACGATTTATGAGGATCGCGGAGAGTTGCAGGTCGCGGCCGAGTATGTCGAGCCCAAGGGCGCTGGCGCTTTGCAGATTGCGTTTGAGCAACTCAAGGCCAAGCTTGAAGCGGAAGGACTGTTTGATGCGGCGCGCAAGAAGGCGATCCCTACTCTGCCTGCGAGAATTGGCATTGTGACTTCGCCGCAGGCGGCGGCGTTGCGCGACATTCTTAATATTCTGCAGCGACGGCACGATACAGCCAGCGTTCTGATTTTCCCCGCGCAGGTGCAGGGCGAAGCAGCTGCGCTCGAAGTCACGGCGGGGATTCGCTACTTCAATAAAGCGCGCAATGTGGATGTGATTATCGTGGCCCGGGGCGGAGGCTCGGCGGAGGATCTGGCTGCGTTCAATCACGAAGGGCTGGCGCGGGCGGTTGTGGCTTCCACGATTCCTGTGATCTCTGCCGTGGGGCACGAGACCGATTTCACCATTCTGGATTTCGTTGCCGACCTGCGAGCGCCTACGCCTTCGGCGGCGGCGGAGTTGGTCATACGTTCACGCTTGGAAGTGGATGAGCAGCTTGGAGGGCTGCATCGGCGGCTCGAGAAAGCGATGCGTTATCACTTGCTCATGGCCCGGCAGAACCTGACCGAACTGGCGCAGCATGGGGCATTCGCCCGCATGATGGACCTGATTCACCGGCGCGAGCAACGGTTGGATGATCTGGTGAATCGGCTTTCCCATGGGCAGCGCGATATTTTCGAGAAGCAGCGGCGGCGGTTTGAGGCTTTGTCCGCAGCGGTTCGGCATTATGATGTGCGGCGGGTGTTAGCTGGCATGAAGAAAGACCTCGACGCGCGGACTACGGCGATCGTTTCGGCTGTCCGCAACTTGCTGCTCGAGCGCAGAGTTCGTGTGGAGCGAATGGATACGGCGCTGTCGGCGCTTTCTCCGCTGGCTATTCTGGAGCGAGGGTATGCTCTGCTGTTCGATGCATCGGGGAAGTTGTTGAAGGATGCCGCGAAGGTGAAGGCGGGGGATGAGATTTCGGCGCGGTTGGCGAAGGGGACGTTGAGTGCAACGGTGAAGAAGTGACGCGGCTTCTATCGAGCTTCGCGCGACTGGACAGCCGGAGACGGCTGTCCCCGCGTGATGCAGGTCCGCTGTCGCGCTTCGCTCGAGCTCGACGGGCGGGGACGCCCGTCCTCCATTGGTACTGACGTTCGCTTGCCTCGGTGTGCTTGGCTGCTTATACTTCTTGGGGTTTCCCGCCACTCATGGAAGTGCTGCCTTTAATTCGTCATCATCGGAGATCGTTATGACCACCGCCACGAAATCGGTTTCGCTGGAGCAGGAGCTTAATCCCACGGAGGCGCAGACCGCGCGATTTGATCTGGCCGCGCACAAACTTAATCTGGACGAGGGAATATGGAAGGTACTGCGCTATCCCACGCGCGAATTGATCGTGCATATTCCGGTGGCCATGGACAATGGCAAGTTGGAAGTCTTCACCGGCTTCCGGGTGCAGCACTCGATTGCGCGCGGTCCCTCCAAGGGCGGCATTCGCTATGCCCCGGACGTTACCCTCGATGAAGTTCGCGCCCTGGCGGCCTGGATGACCTGGAAGTGCGCGGTGGTCAACATTCCTTTTGGCGGAGCGAAGGGTGGCGTGATTTGCGATCCTCATAAGATGTCGATAGGCGAACTGGAGCGCATGACCCGGCGCTACACGGCAGAGCTATTCGAATTTATTGGGCCTGAAAAAGACGTTCCCGCGCCCGATGTCAACACCAACGAACAGACGATGGCTTGGATCATGGATACGTACTCCATGCACATGCGCCAGACCGTTACTGCGGTGGTCACGGGGAAGCCGATTAATATTGGAGGATCCCGGGGACGGCGCGAGGCTACGGGTCGCGGCATCATGATCGTTTGCGATGAGGCGATCAAGAAGCTGGGGATGAGGCCCGAATCTACGCGGGTCATTGTGCAGGGATTCGGGAACGTGGGTTCGAATGCGGCGCTGCTCATGAATGAAGCAGGCTATAAGATTACCGGCATTATTGAAGTCACCGGCAGCCTTCACAACAAGAATGGGATTGATGTGCGGGCGCTCTCTGATTACCGGCAGAAGCATGGGACATTGGCGGGTTTTCCGGAGGCTGAAGCGGCTGACCCCGCTGAATTGCTGGTCACAGATTTTTACATTATGATTCCCGCCGCCACCGAAAATCAGATCACCAGCCGCAATGCGGATCGAGTGAAGTGCAAGATCCTGGCCGAGGGCGCGAATGGCCCGACAACGGCGTCCGCGGACGAAATTCTGGCGGAGAAGGGAGTCTTCGTGATTCCCGACATCCTGTGCAACGCCGGGGGCGTGACCACCTCCTACTTCGAGTGGGTGCAGGATCGCCAGGGATATTTCTGGAAGGAATCCGTAGTCAACGAACAGCTTGAAACAATCATGGTCGCAGCCTTCGAGGATGTGGTAAGGTTTGCCCAAATTCACGGTGTCAACAACCGGATCGCGGCTTATATGCTCGCGATCGACCGCGTCGCGTATACGATTCGGCAGCGCGGAATCTACGCCTGATATTCCGGATCGGGCGCAGAATCACGACTAATTAAAACATCTTTTAAAGGAGGACATCGGTATGAGCACACTGCGAATAAGGGTGCTGATCTGGGCCGCAGGACTGTGTCTACTGCTGGGGTTGGTCGTAGCTCCGGCATTAGCGCAGACCCAAAGCACGTCACCGACGGATCAATCCGCCTCGTCAACCAGTACGAGCAAAAAGAAAAAGTCCAAGAAGGATACAACCGCCACCGACGATCAATCCGCCGCTTCGAGTACCAGTACGTCTTCCAGCAAGAAATCCACGAAGAGCACGAAATCAGATGCGGCAGCTGGCTCTGAATCTGCCAGCGACAATTCTTCGGCTGCCGGCAAACCCAGTGCCAGCAAGAAGAAGTCGAGCGCGAAATCCGATACGGCTGCGACTCCGGATTCTGCCGCCAGCGACACGTCGTCCACTGCCAGCAAAAAGAAGTCTAGCTCGAAGACGAAGTCTGCAAGTGCGGACACGGCCGATCAGTCCACGGCAACGGCGGGTGCATCCGATGCAACTGCGTCGAAGACGAGTCACAAGAGCAAGAAGGCAGCGGCCAGCGATAGCACCACCCAATCGACAGCTCCGGCGAGTTCGTCAGCGATGTCGGAGACACCGGCTCCAAGCAGCAAGAAGTCTGCTGGGACTGCGCCAGCCTCCGCTCCCGCGGCCAGTTCAGCGCCCGCGGCAAGTTCCGCTCCAATGACAAGCTCGGCTCCGGCAAAGCCTGCGGCCGGTTCCTCGGCGAGCGCCCCGACCAAGAAGGCGTCTTCCACGGCACCAGCGGGCGGAACAGCTTCCAGTCCGGAAATCGCTTCGGCGAAGTCCAGCGGGAAGGTGTGGGTCAATCTTGACAGCGGCGTCTACCACAAAGGCGGACGCTGGTATGGCACCACGAAAAACGGCAAGTTCATGACTGAAGCCGAAGCCCAGCAAGCCGGGTATAAAGCATCCCAAAAAGACTAAAAGGAGGAATCATGAGCAAGAGACCCATTTCACGTGTTCTGCTTGTGCTGTTCGCCCTCGCACTGATCACGGGCATCAGCGTGAGCCAGGGTGCTGCGCAAGCCAGCAGTGGAAGCAAGAGTTCGACGTCGACCACGGCCGCAAGTTCCGCCGACCTGGTTGATATCAATTCTGCAACCAAGGACCAACTCGATGCGCTGCCCGGCATCGGCGCGGCCTATTCACAGAAGATCATCGACGGTCGCCCGTACGCTAAGAAGACCGACCTGGTACGCAAGAAGGTGATCCCTCAGGCCACGTACAACAAGATCAAGGACATGATTATCGCCAAGCAAAAGTAGAACCACGAGCATTCCACGACGAGCCCGAAGAGCGGACCGCCGCGCCCTGCCCCAACCTTAACCAAAGCCAAATCTTGAATCCGTTTTCCAAGGAGGCAAAATGAATTTCGTTGACGACATGAAGAACAAGGTCATGGGAAATATCGCGGAAGAGAATCCGACGGCAAGCGCCGCTCTGGAACTTCTGAAGAACCATCCCGGCGGCATCAGCGGACTGGTGCAGCAATTTCACGACAAAGGCCTGGGCGACGTGGTCAACTCCTGGGTAAGCACGGGCCAGAACCTTCCGATCTCTGCAGACCAGATCAAGAGCGTGCTTAGCAATGAGCATGTACAGGCATTTGCCGCGAAAGCGGGGATTTCGCCCGATGTGGCCAGCGCCAAGATTGCCGAAGTGCTGCCGCTGATCATGGACCGGCTTACTCCGAACGGTCAGCTGCCGGCGCAGACCGGCCTGCTCGCGACTGGAATGAATATGCTGAAGTCCCTGTCAAAAACCGGGACCGACGCCGCTTGAGGGTTTTGTCCGAGACTTGGAGAGCAAGAAACCTAGCTCCTGCTGTGATGCAGGGGCTTTTTTGTTGTCCAGCGGTGCTCGGCAAGCAGTGCACCACTCGCTGCCAGTGCCGTTAAGCTGCCCTTAACAGCTTGCGAAATATCGAAACCCAGCGGCTAAAGCCGAATCCATTTTCACCAATTTACGGTATGCCTGAAGGCATACCCTGATACGAATCGGGAGTCTTTCCGCAGCCCTGGGAAGCCGTGCCCTTTCAAAAATCCAACGCCGTGAGTTTTTCCGCAAGCTGGTAAGCAGGCTTTGCCCCTCCGCGTTTACTCTTGCATTGCTTTCGCTATTCATGGTGGAGGATAATTCGGTATCGCTCGTTCCGGCATTCGTGCCGGCTTGCGGTTGCCAGCGCACCCGGTGAACCTTCCCAATTCCATCACGCTCACCCGCATCTGCAGCATCCCGCTGCTGATCTGGATTCTTTCCACCAACCGCTTTCAAAGTACGGGCGGCGAAAAAGAACTGTTGGCTTCAGCTCTGTTCATCGCTGCCTCGATTACCGATGGCATTGACGGGTACCTTGCTCGCAAGCGCGGACAGATCACGACGATGGGTGTGCTGCTCGATCCGCTGGCCGACAAGCTGCTGATCGCCGCTGCGTTTGTCACCCTGGTGCAGTTCAATCCCAGCATGGTTCCGGCCTGGATCGCCGTGATCATCATCGGGCGGGAATTCCTGGTCAGCGGCTTGCGTTCGATTGCGGCTTCCGAGGGGTTTGCGATCGAGGCCAGCGATCTGGGCAAGTTCAAGATGCTGGTGCAGATCGTTTCCGTGGTGGCCGTTATTCTTGACCACCGCTGGAAAGAATGGCCCATCTATGGCGGGTATTTCTTCCCGGTGCATTGGATCGCGCGGCTGGCCATCTGGTTCATGGTTCTGTTGTCGCTGGTATCGGCAGGCGATTACTTCGTCGCCTTCTGGTCGAAGATTGACCGGCAGGTGGTGAAGAGCCGCCGCCGCGCGTTTGTCCTCAGCCGTCGGAGGAAGCGCGATGTCGCCGCAACCTGAACACCTGGCTGCACCTGCTACGCTGGTGAGTGCGCGTCAGAATGAATTCACACCTGAGGAACGCGCAGTTCTGTTGAGGCTCGCCCATGAGTCCATTCTGTCGGCTCTCGAGCGCCGCGAGATTTCGCTGACCCCGCCTTCGCCGCATCTCGACGAGCCGCGGGGCGCGTTCACCACGATTTATTTCCACGGCAACCTGCGCGGATGTGTGGGCTACGTATTTCCGGTTGCTTCGTTGTACCGGACGGTGGCTGAAACTGCCCGCGCCGCGGCCTTCGAGGATAGGCGTTTCTCGCCCGTCAGCCTGCAAGAGGCGGCGGAATTGGACGTCTGTCTGAGCATTCTTTCACCACTGAGAGTCATCACGCCGGAAGAAGTCGAGATTGGACGGCACGGATTGGTGGTCTCGCAAGGGGGACGCCGTGGGTTGCTCCTACCCCAGGTGCCGGTCGAACATCAATGGGACCGCGTCACCTTCATCGAGCAGACTTGCCGCAAGGCAGGGCTGCCGCTCGATGCCTGGCGGCAGGGTGCGACGCTCGAGGCTTTTACTGCAGAGGTGTTCGGGGATCGGGAGGCAAAATGACAGGTGCGACGCCGGAGCTTTTGTACTCGACACTACATGGCAGTTCGCAACGGACTAGGTTCGATGCGAAGTGGATCAGCGCTGCACTCATTCTAGGTTTGCTGTTTTTCACTTGCCCCGAGCCAGCCTCCGCTCAAGAAACCTACTGTCCGGAAAGTATTTCCGTGGAGCAGACGGTCACAAAAATTCCGGAGGGCTGGACGGTTAGGCTGGATGAAGCGGCCAGCACTTTGGAGGGGATAACGTTTTATAGCGGACCTCCCGAGGAAAAAGCCAGCCTGGTGTACGACCAGTGGACAAAGCGCAGCGGCCTGGCATAAGGCGTTTGGCACTTTCAATCCAGATCTTCTCACCCGACCTGGCTAAGTTGCCGTTATTCGTTTACCCGCGTGGTTCTCGCAAAGCAACTTCCGGCAGAGACTTCGGAATGCACAGTCACCTACGATCCAAAAGTGACGGTTTCGGGCTCACCCGAAATCCGGAAGATAGACTGCCACTAACTGTATCGCCGCAGCTACTGCGCCGGACGAGTTCTGTCCAATTCAGACAGCAGACTGGGCTCTTGATTACAATCCTCGGATCACTTTCCAGCGAGGTTTGGCTTGGACGAACCGGTCGCCGCTACTAAATATTCCGACGCCTCTGCGCCGCGCCACACCTCGCTGCTTGAACTCGCACGCCTCTTCCTGAAGCTCGGCATCGTCGCTTTCGGTGGCCCTCCCGCACATATTGCCATGATGGAAGACGAAGTCGTGTCGCGGCGTGGCTGGCTTACGCGCGAACAGTTTCTCGACTTTCTGGGCGCGACCAATCTGATCCCTGGCCCGAACTCCACCGAGATGGCAATCCATGTGGGGCGAATTCGAGCCGGATGGACGGGTTTGCTGGTGGCGGGCGCGAGTTTCATTCTGCCGTCGGCTGTCATGGTTACCGCGCTGGCGTGGGCGTATGTGCGTTTTGGATCTCTGCCGCAGGTTGCGGGGATTCTGTACGGAGTCAAGCCCATCGTGATTGCGCTGATTGTGCAGGCCGTGTTCAAGCTGGCGAAGACGGCAGTTAAGTCGACGTGGATCGGCGTTGTGGGTGCGTTCGCGGCGCTGGCGACGGCTCTTGGCGCGGATCAACTTGCCGTGCTTGCAGGTGGTGGTTTGTTGATTGGTCTGGTTTCTTGGCTGCGCTCGGGCAAGCGAATTTCGACTTCTGCGAAGGGTCTGCTCATGAGCGGAACTGGCTTTACTGGTTTTGCGGCGTCATCGGGTGTGGGCGCTTCCTTTAATCTGACTGCTCTGTTCCTGGTTTTTCTCAAGATTGGGGCAATTCTTTTTGGGGGCGGCTACGTGCTGGTGGCACTGATTCGTTCCAACCTGGTGGCCGGACTGGGCTGGATCAGCGAACGGCAATTGCTCGATGCCATCGCCATGGGACAGGTAACTCCGGGACCTCTGTCCACAACTGCAACCTTTATTGGTTATTTGTTGGGAGGCCTTCCTGGGGCGGTGATTGCGACCGTCGCGATTTTTCTCCCGGCATTCTTTTTTGTGGCAATTAGCGGGCCACTGGTTCCACGCTTGCGCCAGTCGCCCCTTGCCGGGGCCGTGCTGGATGGAGTGAATGTTGCGGCACTGGCCTTGATCGCGGTCGTGTCCTGGCAACTCTTCCGCGCGGCCGTCGTGGACTGGACCACCCTAGTCCTGGCCGGTGTGAGCTTCTTCCTGCTGTTTCGCTATCGCGTCAACTCCGTATGGCTGATGCTGGGCGGGGCAGCGGTCGGAGTTGGAGCAACATGGCTTCATCCTTGATTGCTGCCTGCTTGTACAGGCTCGTCACCGAGCAGCGGGGATTCGACAACGATCTCGTTTTGACCAAAGCGGCGGTGCGGCATAGAATCCTCGCTGATTTAGCGACGACGATTTCGGAGCGATCGGGGGAATCATGAAACGGACCAGGATCTGGTGTGCTGGGGTTGCAGCAGTCGGAGTTTTTCTGCTCTCCAGTTGTGGCAAGCCTGCCGCGGAAGATTTTCAGAAAAGCCTGCAGGAGCGGTTGATCACGGCCAAATCGGGCGACGTGATCGAAATCCCCGAAGGCAAGTTTCATGTCGACCGCACGCTTTCGCTGATCGCCAACGGCGTTACCATCCGCGGGAAAGGTATGGACAAGAGCATTCTTTCTTTCACCGGGCAGAAAACTGGGGCACAGGGAGTATTGGTTAAGGCGAACGATTTCATCATCGAGGATGTCGCCATCGAAGACCCGGCGGGCGACGCGCTCACCATTCAGGGCGGTACAAACATCACCGTACGGCGGGTGCGTACGGAGTGGACACGCGGGCCGAATGGAGCCAACGGCCCGTACGGCATTTATCCGGTGGAGTGCAAGCAGTTGCTGGTGGAGGATTCAGTAGCGCGGGGCGCGGCCGATGCTGGCATTTACGTTGGACAGTCGGAGAATGTGATCATCCGGCGCAACCGTTCCGAGTTTAATGTGGATGGTTACGAGATCGAGAATTCCGAGAACGTCGACGCCTATGAAAATGTAGCCACGCACAATGCCGGGGGAATGGGAATCTTTAACCTACCCAATCTGCCCCGGCAAGGGGGCCGGCACGTGCGCGCCTTCAACAATCAACTGGTGGACAACAACACTCCAAACTTTGCGCCCAAGAGTCTGGGTCCGATCTATTATTTGCCGACCGGAACCGGCATGTATGTAATGGCCATCCGCGACGTGGAAGTCTTCAACAACAAAATCCAGAACAACAACACGGTCAATCTTTACATCATTAACTACAAAACGGGGGTGGGTGAGGACGCCCTCCGAGACACCGCATCCTCGCCGATCACTCAGCAAGTTTTCGCTCCCGAGGACAAGCGGTTTGACCCATTCGTGCGCGACGTTTTCATCCATGACAACGACATCAGCGGCGGCGGCCAATCGCCGGATAGCCGGGTTCCAGGTATGACGGAGATGGCCACGGCGCTGGGCGGCAGGTTCCCCGACATCCTTTACGACGGCATGGTGGATCCGACGTGGGGACGCAAAGGACCGAACCAGGGGCAGGTCTGCCTCTCGGCGAACGGCGCGGCGACATTCTTGAACTTCGATGCCGCGGGAAATATGAAGCACCCGGTTCATGATGTGAAGCAATATGCATGCTCCTTAACGCCGATCACGGCAGTGACGATTGCGCAAGCCACACCGGCAGGCGGGAAATAATGCGAAGGCCGGCCGCTTTGCGGACAGCGGGATGCGCTTTGCTTGGTGTGTGCGTGTTCGCAAGCTGTGGGCGTTTCCTGCAACCTCGTGTAGAGGCTCGCATCGACGGACCGTTCCCGCAGAAGCTTTCGGCGTGGCATTTGTTCATCGCGCACTCTCCTGCGCTCAAACCCAATCGCGGCGTGATCCCCTACGATCTGAATACGCCTTTATTTTCTGACTACAGCAATAAATACCGCTTTGTCTGGATGCCTTCGGGAACTTCGGCGCAGTATCGCGATGACGGGCCATTCGAGTTTCCTGTCGGAACCGTGCTGGCAAAAACTTTTGCGTTCCCAGTGGGGGAGCGATCGGCGGAGAAGCTGATCGAAACCCGGCTGCTGGTGCACTCGAAGGCGGGATGGGTGGCCCTCCCTTACGTTTGGGATGAGAAACAGAGCGATGCCACGTTGCAGCTGGTGCCAGACCCGGAGCCGGTTAAGTGGACCGATACCTCGGGTCGACCTCACGATTTCACTTATGTCATCCCCAACGCCAATGAGTGCCGCGAGTGCCATGAGAACCAGAAAGTGCTGCTTCCAATCGGGCCTAAAGCGCGCAACCTGAACCGCGACTATGCTTACGAGGACGGCCGTGAAAATCAGCTTGAGCGCTGGACCCGCGTGGGATATTTGCAGGGTTTGCCTGCAGCCACGGCGCGCCCGAGAGCTGCGAAGTGGGATGACCCCGGCAGCGGATCTGTGACCGACCGTGCGCGCGCGTATCTCGACAACAACTGCGCGCATTGCCATCAACCGGGCGGACAAGCTGGCTACACCGGCGTCGATCTCCGGCTCACACAGACCGACCCGGCTCACCAAGGATTTTGCAAGTCTCCAAACTCGGCGGAAGCAGTGGGTGCTCTACGATATGACGTGGTGCCGGGACGCCCGGATGAATCCATCTTGATTTATCGGCTGGAATCCACCGCTCCGAAAGTGTCTATGCCAGCGCTGGGCCGCGATGTGGTTCACGAGGAGGGCGTGAAGCTGCTGCGTCAATGGATCGAATCTCTACCGGGTGGGTGCAGTGATGCTGAGACGCGCTCACAACCATCTCGGCATCTTGGGTGATCGGTTGCGCCGAGGCAGCGAAGCCGATGCTTGCTTTCTCGCACCGGCGACGCGCCAAGGGATGCCGGCAAGAAATACGGGGAGAAGCAGTTGGCTTCTCCCCGTTTACTTCTGCTGATGGTTTCTGACAAAAGCTTACGGCTGGTCCAGTTCCACGCCATCGCCGAGGTGCACGCTTTCCATGGCGAAGACGACCATGCCAGTAGCGGTCGTCGGGGTAGTCGAAATGACCACGACTTCGCCTACCGCTCGGCGCGGCAGATCGCGGACGTGGATCTCCGCGCCTCCGGTTTTGTTGAGGAAGTTGGGTTCGAACACGGCCTGTTTCGCCTGAGAATCTTCGCTGGTGGAGGCTTTGAACGAGAGCGAGTCGACCGGGTCGTGCAGGTCGGCTTCATAGCTCCGCACGGCGCGGAAGTAGTCTCCGGGCTTCACACCCTGATTGGAGCCGACGTTCATATACACCTTGTCTCCGGGGCCAATCTCCGAGTCGAAATCCTTTGCCATAGCGATGCGTCCGGTCAACTTGCCGCTTGAGGGCAGGAAGCGATCGAAGCGCAACGGGGGATGGAAGGTAATGGCCGGCTTCTCGACGTACGGGACAACATAGTCACCGGGATTCACCGGATCACAACTCATTTCGATCTCCGCAATGGCCATCTTGCTGCGAGTATCGATAATGCGAACCCGAGCCAATTCGGAGTAAGGCTGGCCCATGGTTTTCAACAGCGTATGCTGTCCGGCAAAGATTTCATAGCGATTTGGATCACGCAGTTCGCGCACGATCGTGTATTTCTGGCCGACTTCGTATCCTTTTCCCACCAGATATACGACCTCCCCATTGCTGTTCTTGGTGACGCTCGGGGTGTACAGGTCGCCGGCCACGAAATTGGCATTGGGCACAAGTTGCTTGCTGATGAACCCAGCACAGGCCAGGTCAACAGCGCTCGGCGTCTGTATTCGCTCAAAGGGGAAACTGACCGTAGTGGGCTGTGTTCCTGCGGGTGCGACGAGGGCAACCTGATTGGCCCGGGTCGAGTCCTGGCCGTGAGCGGCGATCGCCAGGCATAAAATCAGTAACAGTCGTGTTTTCTTCATGTTACCTCCAGGGCCAGTTCTGGAAACCAGCCAGCGCGGTAGCCCCGTTGAGTGCACAAAATAAAAGGACTTACAGCCCGGACAGTAACAATAGAGGCAGGGACGGTCAAGGTTACTCTGGTGTCATGCGGGATACGTTAAATAGTTTTTCCGGGAAAATTCGCAATCCATAGTTGCATCTGGAATTGCGGGCTTGTAATATCGCGGCCACTCTTAAAATAATGATGACAGCAGCATCCAATAGCTATATCACTCGTCTCCGGCCTTTGCGGCTGCCCCGAGTATGCGTGGCAGTGATCGGTTCCGATCCGACCGAGATGCTCGAAAAGGCTGAGACTCTGGTTCGGGACAACACCTTTCTTGAGTTCAGGTTAGATTATCTGCCGCGCCCGGTCCTGGCGTTACCGAAGATTAAACAGTTCGCCCAGTACCATGCTCATGTGGTCGCTATGGCGACCTGCAGGCGGGTCGTGGCCGGGGGCAAGTTTAAGGGTTCAGTGCCCTCCCAATTGGACATTCTGGGCAAAGCAGCGGCGGCCGGCTGCCAGGTAGTGGATCTCGAACTGCAGAGCGCGGCGCACTGCAAACCGGAGCAATTGCGGCGGCTGCGCACGAACGCAGCTCTCATCCTCTCGCACCACGACTTCCGCGCCACCAAGAATCTGGAACAGACTCTGGAAAAGATGGTCGCCATTCCTGCCGATTTCTACAAGATCGTCAGCACTGCCACCACGCTCTACGACAACGTGGTCATGATGAAATTCCTCGAGCAGAACAGCGATAAATATTCGCTGATCGGCGTGTGCATGGGGGAGCAGGGCATCATCAGCCGGTTGCTCGGGGTCCGCGCGGGCAGCGTGTTCACCTTTGCCGCCGTCAGCCAGGATGAAAAAACCGCGCCCGGCCAGGTAACCGCGCAGGATTTGCGCAGCACCTACCGAATCGAGCAGGTCGATGCGGCCACGCGGGTGTACGGAGTCGCTGGCGATCCTGTGGAACACTCGCTCTCGCCGGCGGTCATAAATGCGGCGCTGCGGCGTGAGACGGTCAACGGCGTTTATCTCCCGTTGCACGCTAAAACTCTGAAAGATTTGCTGGCCTGCGTCCGCGATATTCCGATTCACGGTCTTTCCATCACGATGCCGTACAAAACCGCGATTCTGTCGCACCTCGACAACACGGACTCCCACACGACGAAGATTGGCGCCTGCAATACCGTGGTGCGGGCGCAGGACGGAAACCTGTACGGCTTCAATACCGATGCCGCCGGGGTGGTGCGTCCGCTGGAGCAGCGGATTACGATCGAAGGCGCGAAGATTCTGGTTCTGGGAGCCGGGGGCGCGGCGCGCGCGGCTGTATATGGGCTCAAAGAGCGCGGAGCCGAGGTCTATGTTCTGAATCGCACGCTGGCGCAAGCGCAGAAATTGGCTCGCTCCGCCCGAGCGCGAACCCTGAAGCGAGCCGACCTCAAGAAACTCAGCTTTGACGTCATCATCAATGCCACCCCGGTGGGCATGGGCAACTCGCAGGAGTCGCCCTTGAATCAGGATGAAATCAAAGCGCGCTACGTCTTCGAGATGATTTACGATCCGCCGGAAACTCGCTTGATGAAGCTGGCGAAAGCTGCCGGCGCGGAAGTGATCCCGGGAGTTGAAATGTTCGTGCAGCAGGCAGCGCGTCAATTTGAAATCTGGACGGGCAAGCCCGCGCCCTGGGACGAGATGCTCCGGGTAGTCACCAAGATCCTCGAAGAACGGGCCGCTGCCAAGAATGGCGGGAATGAGGTCAAGAAGAAGTAGCGGCTAAAAGAAGTCATCCTGAACAAGTAAACTCCCTAAAGGTAAAGACGTCATCCTGAACCCGGCTTCAGCCGGGTGAAGGATCTCGCGCGTGGTGGCAACAGTTTATCGATCCCATTGCATCCGCGACGCGAGGCAGTCCTGACTTTAGGCGTCAGCGCTCCGGTCGGCCAGTTTCCCCCACCCCACCAGAGCGGATGAGCCGACGTACCAGTCGGTAACCAACTTCCGGATCATCTCCTGCCACTGCGGCGCCGAAGTCTGTGGCGACGAAGGCTGCGGAATTAGGACAGGCACAGTAGGACTTTCGAGCTCTCGGCCCGGCGAGACCATGGCGACGGAGCTGGCTTTTCTCCGCGCAGGTTCTCTCCGCACCCCACCCAATTCCCGAATAAAAACTGGGGGACCGACCAGCAGCCCGATTCGCTGCCGAGGGTGAACTTGCCGGACTTGGGCAGTAACAGCCACAGCTTCTTCGGAGTTCTCTGGCGCCGCCAGCAGCACCAGATTGTAGAAATATCTTGTCCAAAGAGCCGCCGCGTCCGTAAGGTTGCTGGCGGTGTGTACCTCAATTTCGTAGTTCCTGAGGATGGTCGCCCGCAGGTTCTGTTTGGTGTGGTTCTGATCGATTAGCAGAATCCTTCGGTGATCTTGGTTCAAACGAGTCATGGAAACACCTCTCGAAAGCACCCTCGGCAACAAAACCTCGAAGCGGACGGCAAAACCGGAGGGCCTGAAATAGGCACAGGCCCCCGGAGTTCCGCGCGGTTAGAACTTTCCGGCCATACTGCCGATGGCATGAAGAATAGTGAATCGAGGTTGAAGGAACGTTTCACGGAGGTTAAGCTTCTGTAAATTTGTTGCAGAGTCGAGCCGAACATTGACCGCAGGTCATTATTGAGTGAGAGTGTAGTTTTTTCGCGCCGAAACGATGCCCTATGTCACAAAAAGGTTGCATTTTTCGAGTACTGAAGTAATATGTTACTTAGGACGCGGTAGTAAGCGTCCGATCCAATCGTGGTACCGCCCTTTCTTCCAGGTTCAAGAGCCGTAACCAACTGTCTCGCCACGAGGCGGATACTACTGCCTCGGGCCAGGTTCGGAGAAACCTTTTATGGCGTGGTACGCTTATTGCCTCACTGAGCAACGGAACCTAAACAACGGAGTACGCACGCGGCGCCCCTTCCTCCTCGATGGAATTCAAGGTGTGAACGGAGCCCCAGTCCTGAGCTATCCCAGCGGCGAGTTTGCTGTGGTAGTCAGCGAGTACGACCGCACGGCCGAGGGCGGCGAGAGACTGGAAGACAAAACCGTCCTGGAGCATGCGCGGGTAGTGAGTGTCTGCTTTCGACACGGCACGGTCCTTCCGTTCCGTTTTGGGACCATTTTCGATAGTGATGAAGCCCTCCGGCAAGCGGTACGAACCAACCGCCGCGCCTTTGGGATGAGCGTAGCGCGGCTACGCGGTAAGGCCGAGATGCACCTCAAGGTGTTGGTCAAGGACGGCTCGCTGCGAGCCGCTATGGCCGACGTGGTGCTGCCGGACACAGTGGGTGGCGACTACCTGATCAAGCTAAGGGAAAAGGCTTCCAAAGACCGCGAGCGTCAAACCAAAGCGCGCGGTTTGGCAGTGCAGGTCCACAAGATGTTCAATCCTCTCGAAGAAGAGATTAGTTGCAAACGAGTTAACACCGATGGGATGATGATTGACATCGCCCACTTGATTGATTCGAAGTCGGTGGAAAAGTATCAGAACCGATACAGCAGTGCCGCTAAGCAATTGAAGAATTGCGAACTAGTCCTCAGCGGGCCCTGGCCGCCCTATCATTTCCTGCCAGGCAAGCTGCGAACGGTCGCGGGCAACTCATAGACGCGACCCATTGTCTGAATAAAGCCTTGATGTCCTTGGGGCGGAGTAGTGTCCTGCAGTCAATGTGCAGGAATGTGCATGATTTTGCCATTGCGATCTGCTTCGACGTGAGCGCCGTTGAATCTGCAAAGTCTTTGTAAATAGCGTATTTGCATTGACTTGCAGGGAGGCCGTCCTTTCGGGATCGAAAAGGAAGTTTTGGTCGGGGAAGTGCTCCCTTACACGGCAAGAAAAGAGGCCGCGCTTGACCTTCACTCTCCGTTCTCGACTTCTCACTCTCAGCCGGTCCGCCTGGCGGATCGGTCCTTTGCATCGCCTTTCCTGACATTTCCTACCCTTTGCCTCTTTTGAACTGTGGCCCCAGAAATGGGGCCGCTTTTTTGGGGGGTGCTCCGACCCGTGAAGAGACCCGAATCGCTTCCCGTCGGCAAGACATCCGGCTACACTAACGATCAACATGCGCCTTCAAATTGCTGCTGCACTGCTGCTCGCCGCCACAACCGTCACCTACTGTAAGCCCGAAACCTTGATGTCCAGCCACCCGGCGGTTTCGCCCGAGGGCACCGAATCATCGCAGCCCTATTCGTCGCAGCTAAGGAGTGACTTGTCTGAATTGCGCGATGCCGCGCTTTCCGACGACTACGCCTACCGGCAGCTCGTCCACCTTACCGACAACATCGGTCCGCGAGCCATCGGCTCCGCCCAGGCCGCAGCTGCGGTCCAGTATGTCGCCGATGAATTGCGCAAGCTTGGACTTGAGGTTCGCCTGGAGGAAGTCAAAGTTCCGCACTGGATGCGGGGCGTCGAGACCGCGGAATTAGTCGAGTATCCCGCTCAAGCGCCGGGAACCAGCCAGAAGATTGTGCTTACCGCGTTAGGCGGAAACACGCCAACATCCACTGAGGGCATCACCGCGGAAGTTGTCGTGGTGAACAGCTTCGACGAGTTGAAGGCGCTGGGCCGCGAGAAAGTGGCGGGAAAGATTGTGCTGTTCAAAGTTGTCTTTGACAAGCAGAAGGCGGCGAGCGGATTGGCTGGTGAGGCTTATGGCGAAGCAGTCGCATATCGCGCCGGAGGCGCAAAGGCCGCAGCGGAGTTGGGCGCGGTTGCATCATTGGTGCGCTCGGTCGGGAATGCGGACTATCGTCTGCCGCATACCGGATGGAGCGCGGCCGCAGGAATTCCGGCCGGAGCTGTGACCAGCGAGGACGCCGATCTCATCGCAAGGCTCACGGCTCAAGGCAAAGTTCGCATGCACCTCACGCTCACTTCACAGACCGGGCCGGACGTGTTGAGTTACAACGTCGTCGCGGATCTCAAGGGTTCGGAGCATCCCGAACAAATAGTGATCGTTTCCGGACATCTCGACTCCTGGGACCTGGGAACCGGCGCGATCGATGACGCCGCGGGAGTCGCGGTTGCCATGGAAACTGGGGAACTGGTTCAGCGGTTGCATCTGCATCCCAAGCGCACCATCCGCGTCATTGCCTGGATGGACGAAGAAAATGGCGGGCGCGGGCACGACGCTTACGCCAAGGATCATGCGGCGGAACTCGCGAATCTCATGGCCGCCATGGAGAGCGACAACGGCGCTGCGCACCCTTTGGGGTTCTATGCCAAGATCAACCCCAAAGGCTTGCCTCTGCTGAAGCCGGTGCAAGACGTCCTGCAATCCTTCGGAGCGAACCTGATCCAGCTGACCGATCGTAGCCCGGGCGCCGACATCGCTCCGCTGGCCAAAGCCGGCGTTCCAACGTTCGGCATCATGCAGGATGCGCGAACCTACTTCAATTACCACCACACCGCCGCCGACACGCTCGACAAGATCGTTCCGCAAGAACTCCGCGAGAACGCGGCAGCCATGGCAGTGATGGGATACGCGCTGGCCGACATGCCAGAGCCGTTGCCGCGCTAAGCGTTACCGCGGACGAATCATGTCCCAGACGAATCGTTTCCTTGAAGACAGGGAGGTTCCTCGGCCCAGGCAGAGACTAGGGAGCGTCCCGTCTGTCCCCGAATTTGATTCTGTCCCCGAATTTGATTCCCAAATTTGATTACCCATCACCCTTGTTTAACTGGCTCCGCGGGAGCTATTTCGCGCTCTGACCTCCCACGCTCCGCTCGCCTTTATGCGGAACCAGCTTTCCCTAGTCGGGAAAAGCAACTGAATTATGTAGCCAATTGGTAAACGGCAAAAACGTTTGTCCTGATGCTAAATCGGCATGCTTCGACTGCTACAAACCCACCTCGGCATTTTGCTCAACTTACCAAGAGCGGTGGAGCATTTCGGTGACCACGTCCCGGACTGGTCTGTTATGGTTGGCAATCCGAGAATCGGAAACGATCTGAAGAGCTGCCATGGACGCAAACGCTGGGTTTTGGATCATAGGCTTGATCGTCGTGTTTCTTCTCATTATCGCCAGAGCGCAGCGGCGACACGAACCCGTGCCTTGGATCCACATTTTGTTTTTCTGCTCAGGCTTCCCCGCGCTGATCTATCAGATCGTCTGGCAGCGGGCGTTGTTCGCCATCTATGGTCTGAACATTCAATCCGTGACGATTGTCGTTACTGCCTTCATGCTCGGCCTTGGGGTCGGTAGCTTGGCAGGTGGTGCACTTTCCAAATGTACACGCTTACCCCTGGTGGTATGGTTTGCACTTGCTGAGCTTGGAACGGCCGCGTTTGGAGTCGGGTCGCTGAAGATCTTCCGCTGGATCGCTGAATTCACCGCAGGTAGTTCCCCGTTAATGACGGGGCTGGCCGCCTTCTCATTGATCATTGTGCCTACGCTGCTCATGGGAGCAACTCTGCCGCTCCTGGTCGAGCATTTAGTGCGCTCATCGCAGAACATCGGGAGTTCCGTAGGAGGATTGTATTTTGTTAACACCCTCGGATCAGGCGTGGCCTGCTTCGTCGCTGCCAATGTTCTGATGCGGCTTTTGGACCAATCAGGGTCGGTCCGATTTGCTGCCTCTATCAATGCGCTAGTGGCGGCAAGTGCGCTTCTCTACAGCTTCCACTCTGAGCACAAAGAAGAGGTACCTAGCCACAAGATATCGTTGGAACCCAATGTCAGCCAGCAACAGGGTCGCCTCTTGCCTTTTCCGCTAGCCCTCTCTTGCGCAGCTTTCTGTGGATTCGCGGCACTTTCTTACGAGATTATCTGGTATCGCCTGTTAGCCTTTGCTGCGGGCGACACTGCCCGCGTGTTCGCATCTTTGCTGGGTAGCTATCTGCTGGGCATTGCACTCGGATCAAGGTTTGTTGAGCGGTTTTCAAGGGGCAGTCACATTCGACCGGCTGCAGTGCACCAACTAGGTGTGGTCATCTTTGGCTCTGCTATTTTTGCCTTTGCAGTGGCTCCTTGCATGGCGCTTGCTTTGAAGCTCGCATCGCCAGAGGGGACCGGCAGCACAATCTGGATTGCATCACTGGCCATTATGCTATCAATCTGCCTGGGAGCACTCCTCTTCGGTGCGACCTTCCCCCTCATCGCGCACGTCTCGATCGATCCCACTGGCCCCGCCGGTGCCGCACTAGGTTACCTTTATGCAGCAAACATTGTCGGGTCGACTTTGGGCTGCTTTGTGGTGGGCTTCGTCTTGATGGACCATTTTTCCTTGTTTTCGATTTCGTTGCTGCTTCTGATAGGAGGCGTTGTGTTTGCGGTTGTTGTGCTCGCCATGAAAGAAAGACTACCAGGAAGGTTGAAGCTCGGGGCAGCATTTGGTGTAGCTGCGGCAGTACTCGTCGCGATTGGCAGCCGCCCCGTGTTCAGTACGATTTATGATCGTTTATTGTTCAAGAACCAGTATCCGAAAGTGCACTTCCAACAGGTGGTTGAAGATCGGAGCGGTACCATCGGCGTAACTCCAAACGGGATAGTGTTCGGCGGTGGCGTTTATGATGGACGGTTCAATGTCGATCTGATGAATGATGTAAACATGATTGCGCGGCCCTTCGCGCTGAGTGCGTTACATCCTGCACCGCGACACGTGCTAATGATCGGGCTGGGGTCCGGTTCTTGGGCACAAGTCGTAGCTAACCATCCGCAACTCGAAGAATTGAAAGTCGTGGAAATCAACCCAGGGTATCTGAAACTCATTCCGCAGTATCCCGCTGTAGCGAGCCTCTTGGGAAACCCAAGAGTGCAGATCACCATCGACGACGGTCGACGGTGGCTGGCACGAAATCCTGGGCAAAGATTTGATGCCATCGTAATGAACACGACGTTCCACTGGCGCAACCATATTTCTAACTTGCTTTCTGTGGACTTTCTGCGAATGGCACGCCAACACCTCAACTTGGGTGGTGTTTTGTTCTATAACACGACTGGTTCCGGAGATGTGATGGCAACTGGACTGGCGGTATATCCCTATGCTCTTCGCTTTTTGAATTGTCTGGCGGTAAGCGATTCTCCGATCGAGTTTGATCGCGCCAGGTGGAAGGCTGTGCTGCTCACCTACGTCATCGACGGCAAGCATGTCATCGACGCGAGCGATCCCAAGCAGATGGCAAGGCTCGACGAGATTGCGAATATCAAGGAGGACCCCACCGGACGGCAGCCCTTTTCGATCGAAACTGATGACCAACTTCGCAAACGGCTGCAAGGCCGACTGATCATTACTGACGACAACATGGGCTTGGAGTGGCGTTGACGACTTCCGCGACTTGTGACCATCCGATGAGCGAGCGGCATTCCGGTCTCACGTTTGACGCTTAATTTCCGGGAATCGCTTTTCAAGCTGTTCAACGAAACCTGTGCTTGAACGTGGGGGCTGGCCCATGCTTTCGCCGCACACAAAAGCGGCGGCGGACTACCGGGATACACGCTGAACCCCGGGGAGAACCGGGGACCGCCCCTACTTCTTGCGCCCGGGATGGGCAACGTCCCGTCCGTCCTGGAATTACCTCCCGAATTGGTGTCGGAAACGGTCCCCAGCCCGTTCACTTTCTTCTTGAACTCTGTCTGTCAACTGCGATAACATAAGACAGTAGATGTTATCTACGAGATAATACTTGATCTTTGACAACTTGAACACACTGAGCGCACTTTCGGCTCCGAGGCGCGTCTAGCATCACAACTCCAATGTTTAGAATATTTTGCCTCTAACTACCTTAAGAACCATAGATCTACGAGGCAAGGAAATTTCCGGCCCTTTGTTTTCTAGATTTTGCGTCAAAACAGAGCGTTTTTTTTGAGGGAAATTGTGCACCAGAATGTGTGCATCAGGCGCCGACCATCGAGTGAATGATCGTCAAGTAAATGATCGTCGAAGAACCACGCCGATGGTGATACTTAGATGGGTCTGGAATGCTTGGGTTCGTACTGGCTGCATTCTCGCCCAGAGTTACTTCAGCACATGTCCGCAGGTAAGCAACGTGGCGAGGCCCTGAGGGAGCAAAATCTAAGGCGTGCGGAAACCATCGGCCACGCCCGAACGTAGAACCAACCACTTGACTCGGAAGTTTGTTGCGGAGATGTCTCAAAAGGCAAAGAGACATGCCGAGTTCGTCTCCGAAATGACTGGATTGCCCAACCCGCGAGCTTTTGACGAAAGAAGCACAAGTCCGTTCGTAGCTATGAGCGATGTCGAGAACCTGAAGCCGATAAACGACCGCTTTGGCCACTCCGTCGGGGACATGCTCATACGCAGGTTTGCTGAGGTGCTCACGAGCGTTGGGCTGGACGCATACCATCACCTAGGTGGTACGTTCCTGTGCAAAGCAGAGTCCTATCAGGAATTGAACGCCAAACTTTCAGAAGCTCGACAGATTTTGAGGCAGCAACCTTTCTCCGTTTACGACGTGGACGGCCGCGTCATTGCCATCGAGAGCACAGAGTTTTCCTTCGGTATAGGAACTACCGTAGAGGAAGCGGAAGTCTTCCTAGGACAGCAGAAGAAGCTGCGGGAGTCTGAGAGCGGTAAGTAGGTCGATCAGAAAATCGAAGCGCCTACTTGTCCTTGCACTGGCGTTGATCACGCAGCTTGCGAGCTTGGAGCACAAAGAACGCGAGAAGGGTGGGGCACCTTCTTTTTGTGCATTAGGGAAAGTCCGTCCGCTTCCTAATCGGGCTTGCCGGTGTAGTGTTGTTCGTGATGGACCTCGGCGTGATCTTCCAGGCACTCCAGGTGGGTGATGACCTCGGCGGGCATTCCCAAGTCGACCGGCAGGCGTTCTTCCAGAATGGTTGCGAGGCTGTGGGCCTGGCTGACCGAGGTTTGACGGGGAAACAGCAAGTGTACTTCGATGATCTGACGATATCCGGTGGTTCGGAAGCGTACGCCATGGTATTGAATGGCCAGCTCCGAGCAAATCGCATCCAGCTTCTCGCGAATTTTCCGGCCGGCTCTGGGATCGGAATAGTCCATCAGCCCGACCGCTGAATGCCAGACCAGGCGTCCTCCTGACCAGAGGATATTTCCGGCGACCGCGATGGCCACTAGCGGATCGAAGGGTTTCCAGTGTGTCAGGAGCACCAGCCCCAGTCCTCCCACGACGCCAAAGCTGGTCCAGCTGTCGGTCAAGACGTGTTTGCCATCGGCTTCGAGGATGAGTGAATTGGTGCGACGACCGGTGCGCACGAGATAGTAGCCGAGACCCGCATTGAGGATTCCAGCCATCAAAATCAACAGTGCGCCGGTCCCCAGATGCTCAAGCTGGAGCCCGGCGATCCACTTCCGGATCGACTCATAGAGAATTGCGATCGCGGCCATGACGATCATGGCGCCTTCGAATCCGGCGGAGAAGAATGTGATGCGCTCGTAACCGTAGAGAAATTGGGGAGAAGCTGATTTGGTGCTGAGCCGGAGACTGAAACAGGCAAACCCCACGGCGATGACATGGACGACGGACTCGGCGGCGTCGGAAAAAATGGCCGCCGAATGGGTCATGAAATAGACAGTGGTCTTCACAAGCAGCATGCCCACGCCGAAAATCAGAGAGAGGCGCATGGCGAAGCGAGCGTCCTGGAGCTCGCGTTGGTCTCTCCGTGTTGCGGAACTAAGCATGGCTTGGGTTGCCACGTTTCACGTCCTCGGCTGAGAGTCTTGCTATTGACAGATCATCCCACGCAGATAGACCGGGAAGATGTGATGTGGCTCACACATCCGGCGCGGAGGGTTGGGGACCAGGCATTGTCGCCTGCCACCCTTTCCGCAAAGTGTGCGGAAAGGATGGGGCACCGGCGCTGGTCGGCGATAACCAAAGTACCCCTCGCCACGCCACCCGGGGCAGCGATCACGGAGCCGTTGCCGCGCTGATATCTCTCAGGTTGATCGTCGCTCAGGTTGTTCCTGTGATCTCCGTCACATTGCGACGTTTCGTGGCATGCTAGGCTGCAATTGTAAAGTTTTATTTTCTCAGCGGTTTGATCTCACTATTTCAGCCACTGTCGAATCCCGAGCGCCAGTTGACGCATCTCAGTTTAGGCGCATATCATTTTCGTTTGGCCTTATGGGCTGGAACGAGCTAGGTAGGGTCAAAAATAGTGAAGTTATTATCCATGGATAAAAAGAAGCTGGAAACGTTCAAGAAGAGGCTGGAAACGCGGCAGCAAGAGCTGCGCCGGATGGTCACGCGCACGGAGCAGGACGGGCGCACCGTCGATGAGGACTCGGCGCAGGACATCGCCGACCGTGCCGCCAGCTCTTACACCAAGGAATTTCTTTTTCACCAGAGCAACAACGACCGCCAACTGTTGGCGATGGTCGAAGGAGCCCTGTCGCGGATCCGGGAAGGCAGCTTTGGCGAATGTATCTCGTGCGGCAAGGAGATCAACGCCAAGCGCCTGGAAGCCGTGCCTTGGACGCGCCACTGTATCGAGTGCCAGGAGAAGGCGGAACAGGGACAGCTGGAAGAAACACAGAGGTAGGCGCGACGCTGAATGCGCATCGCCAGGCCGCCGTTTTGCTCGGCGGCTTGTTTGCTGTGGGGATCGGGATAGGGTCGAAATAGTCCGCGCGAGATCCTTCGCCCCGCTCGAAAGCGCGGGGCTTCAGGATGACGGCGTCCAAACAGAGGACGACGTCCTGGATAGAGCCGAACTGGCCTCCTGTCCGACAAGCCTTTGACGCTCTCGAATTCTGCCTGTTAGACTGAGAGATTGTAAGTCCCACCCTGACATAATCAGAAGGGAAGTTCGTGCGCGCAGAAACCCGCCATCAACTGAAACAGGACCGGTTCAGCCGAGTCACCATCGACGCCGCGGAGAGAACCGCGCATTGGTCCGTTGAACACAAGAACAAACTGGTTGTCGCGGCCGTGGTTGTGCTGGTCGTGGCTGCTGCTGCGGCGGCGTCCTGGTATTACTTGAGCCAACAGGATCAGAAGGCCAGCCTCGATATGAGCCAGGCAGTGCGCACCCTGGATACGCCGGTGCGTCCACCCGACATGCCAGCGCAGCCGGACGCCCCGAGTTTTGCGAGTTCCTCGGAGCGCGCCACTGCGGCTCACAAGCAATTTCAGGCGATTGTCGACAAGTATCCGCATACCCATTCGGCCGAGTTCGCTCGCTATTTTCTCGGTCTGACCTCGGCGGATCTCGGGGACGATGCTTCCGCCGAGCGTGAATTGCAGAAGGTTATTTCGTCAGGCGACCGCGACCTCGTGGCGCTGGCCAAGATGGCTTTGGCATCGGTTTATCGGAATACCGGTCGTAGTAAACAGGCAGAAGAACTCTACAAACAGTTGGCCGCAAAACCTACCAGCACGGTGGGCAAGGTGACGGCTCAAATCGAGCTGGCCGCGACCTATAAGGCAGACAACCAACCGCTCGAAGCCAAACGCATCTACGAAACCATTCAGAAAGAAAACCCCGCCAGTGAAGCCGCCCAGTTAGCCTCGGCTAAGTTGCAGGAATTGAAGTAAATCAGCTTTCAGCCGTCAGCGTCCAGTTGCGCTCCTAGCTAATGGTCATGATAGAATGACTATGGTCATTTGGAGTGGTCATGAAGACGATGCCAGCGGGACAATTCAAAGCTCGATGTCTGAAAGTCATGGACGACGTCCAGTCCACCCGTGAGCCTGTGGTGATCACAAAGAAGGGCCGCCCGGTGGCTAAGCTTGTACCGGCGGAAGAACCTTCGGATGATTTTCTGGGTAAGCTCTCCGGCATGATGAAAATCGTGGGGGACATCACTCAGCCGATTGAAGACCCCGAGGCTTGGGAAGCTTTGCGGTGATACTGCTGGACACGCACGTAGTCGTTTGGGCTGCGATCGAGCCCAAGCGTCTTTCGCGGGCGGCCGAGTCCGCGCTACGGAGAGCGCGGATAGGCGGTGGGCTGGCGATGGCTTCTATCAGTCTGTGGGAAATGGCATCGCTATTTGCGCGTGGTCGGATCGAAACCTACGGAACCATCGAGGCGTCGGTACGTCAGGTCATAGAAACCGTTGGCGTAGTCGTGAAGCCCATCACTCAAGAGATCGCAATTCTTGCTGCGCAGTTCCCCGAAAGTTACCCGCGCGATCCCGCGGACAGGCTTATCGGTGCTACCGCCCGGGCGGAAGGAATTGCCCTGATCACGCAGGATGAGCGAATTCGCAGTAGTCCACTGCTGAGAACGATTTGGTAGACTCGCGTCGCGATCACTCCTTGGCGTTACCTTCGTAAGCCTCAACACGCCTTTTGCCGTGAGTCCTACGTCCAGCTCATCGACAATTCTTCTGCCCCCAAATTTTCCGACCGTGAGGTTTTCATGGCCGCGTTCTTCCGCCCGACTTGGACTTGTCCCCATTTTTGACACAATCGGTTAAGACTCAAAATCCATTGAATGGAGAATTGAGTCATGGGGATTTATCGCAGGCAGTTCACTCGGGAGTTCAAGTTGGCCGCCGTACGGCGG
>Ga0116217_10001223_pt1 | contig 25110 bp, 25 predicted proteins | sample Sb_taG_6_FD_89697 | JGI IMG/M metagenome (GOLD analysis project Ga0116217, IMG submission 89697) | Peat soil microbial communities from Weissenstadt, Germany - Sb_50d_4_PS metaG | ecosystem: Environmental > Terrestrial > Soil > Wetlands > Peat | place: Germany: Weissenstadt | collected 2010-09-21 | reverse complement strand
GATCGAACGAGTCGAGCAGGTTGCGGCGCTGATCGTCAGGGTCGCCGGTCTGACGCAACTCGTTCCCCCCCGGATACGTGAGGGCCTCGATCCGGTCACGGACGGCGGGATCGGCGTGGTCCTTGAGCCACGTGGGGGTCTCCATGATGTGCGCGTCGGCGTCGTGGGCGATCCGGCCGGAGTTGTATGGCACCACATCACCTCCCGTCACAGTCTGGCCGATGCTGCCGCCGGCTGCAGGCCCTCGTCGACGAATGTGGTTCAACGAGGCTCGAAGTACACCTCCACGGTGTGGCCGTCCGGGTCCTCGCACTTGTATCCGACGTAGCCACCCGTGTTCTCGGGCTCCATGATGGTCAATCCGGAAGTCGTCATCGCCGACATCAGGTCGGTGACGGTTTCCGGGTCGGACGCGATGAACCCGAAATGCCAATCGCGTCCTGGTCCGGCTGAGCCGCCGGGATGGAGTCCGAGCTCGAAGCCTGAAGCGTCGGTGATGAACCGCGTCCCGTCCTCGTACTCGGCCATCAGACGGTCGAAGCCGAACCACTTGCCGTAGAAGGCACACGACTGGTCGATGTCGGCGACGCCCATGTTGAGATGGCCTAGGCGCAACATCTCCGTATTCCTACCATGGGCAGAACCGTTCAGAGCCGGCCGGCACGATCCGCCCGCCCCGTTCGTCCTCGGTATGAGGGCGCGCCCTGAGAGGGCCTCGATGGCAGCATCCGCATTCAGCTGCGCGACGAGCTGGGCGTTCGTGCCTTTGACCTCGGGGCGCTGGGCGGGACCGAGGTCGGGGTCAGGGCCGGGATCGGGGAAGCGTTGTCGAGTACCAGGCCCAGCTCGTCGATGAGAGCGGGGCCCAGGTACGACGCGTAGGTGGCTGTGATGTGGTTGTCGTCACGGTAGACAAGGAGGTTGTCCACCATGACCGCGCATGTGGTCGAAGTGCAGAACCACGGGTCGGGGTCGAGATAGCTTCCCCCTGCCGCTGCGACGACACGTTCCTCGGACAGTTTTCCCGGCACGTTCAGGCCTTGGGGCAGGGCGACGGTGCACGCCGTGGCCGACGTCAAGTGGACCGAGAGACAGCCCGGGGCGTTGAAGGGCGGCTTGGGTATCGGGCCCATGACGAGCACCTTCGGGCCGAGCCGGCGGATATCGGTGATCATCGAAGACAGGCCCTGGAGCCACTGCGAACCGTAGGGCGTGAAACCGTAGATGTCGGTGTAGTGGCGGGCCACGCCCAAGATGACCAGGGCGGGGCGGACCTGCGCGATCCGGGCCAGCACGTTCTGGCGCCACTCGTCGCACTCCGAGTAGTTCCTGCCCAGGACCGGACTGAAGATGGGAAGGATGAGGGGCGGGCATGTGGCCTTCGTCCAGGTGTAGAGGTTCAATCCGAACTTGTTGGCTGCGCTGTCCACGGCCGGGAACCACATGGCTGCGTGGGAGTCACCGAACAAGACGATGGAAGTGTGCGAAGAGGTATCACCGAAATCACAGGCTCCGACCGCGGTGGGAAGGTACGAGTCCAAGCACCCGTCGACGAAGACCGGGGGTTCGTCACCGTTGGCCGCGGGTAGCGAGGGTGTCAGGTTGACCGGGACGTCGTTAACCGGCAGCGAATCGGCCACGGCCCGTTGCACCTGGACCGTGGCGCTCGTGAGCGCGGCGCTGTAGGGGTCGAGGTCGGTGGTCGATGTCGACGGCTGCAGTGGCTCACGTGTCGCGACCGGAGCGGCAGAGAGTCTGGCCACCCGGGCGACACCGTGACCCTTGAGGGACGGCAGGGCCACCATCGACACCCCACACAACGCCACCGCCGTTGCGGTCATGGCACCAGCGAGACGAAGGATGCGTCGGGGCTCAACGCGCAGCCACGTCCATCTGCGCAAGGGGTTCTCCACGGCCACGAACGAGATGACTGCTATCACCAGGCTGCCGGCGGCCAGGCCCAGATTGGCGCCGAGCGAAAGGGGGTGGCCGAACAGCGCCGGCGCCAGGATGAGCACGGGCCAATGCCAGAGGTACCACGAGTACGACACCCGACCGATGACCTGCGCGCCGATCCGGCCCAGCACGAGGATGGGCCCGTTCCGAGGAGCGGCACAGCCCGACGCGATGACGGCGGCGGTCCCCAGGACCGGAGCGAGAGCGGCCACGCCGGGATACGGCACCGAGCCGGACAAGATCAGAGCCGAGCCCACCACCGTTGCCAACCCGGTCCATCCGAGCACGGCGGCCTGGCGTTGGGACAGGCCGCTGATCCAGGGCGCGGCGAGGGCGATGACGGCGCCCGCGGACAGCTCCCAGGCGCGACTGGGCAGCGAGAAGAAGGCCCACGGTTGCGAGACGCGTGTCGACCACACCCCGAGCGCAAAGGAAGCCACCCCAAGAGCGCCCACCACGGTGATGGCCCCGATGCGCGACGGTGAGGGACGGCGTCGCCAGCGCAGCCACAACATCGATCCGGCCAGCAAGAGCGCGGGCCAGATCAGATAGAACTGTTCCTCGAGGCTCAGAGACCAGTACTGCTGAAATGGTGAAGGAAGTGCGTTGGACGTCAAGTAGCTGGTCTGCAGTGCTGCGAAGCGATAGTTCGAAACGTACAGGGCGCTCGAGATCCCGTCCTTGAGGACGACATGGGTCTGCAACGGCGGCAGCAGGGAATACGAGGCGAAGGCCGTCGCCACCAGGACCACGAACGACATGGGCAGGAGGCGACGGATGCGACGACCGTAGAACGACCGGAGAGACAACCGCCCTTCTCGCTCCAGCTGTCGCCAGAGCAGACCCGTGATCAAGAACCCGGAGATGACGTAGAAGTCGTCCACCCCCGTGAAACCCCCCCGCAACAGGCTCACATGGGCGTGGTACAGGACCACCGCCGAGATGGCCACGGCCCGCATCCCCTCGATGTCGTGGCGAAATCGACTGGCGGGGCGTCTGCCGTGCGGCACCGACCAAAACTACGTCCTCGACTGCTCGGAGGTCAGCGATGGCGGTGCTCTGGGATACCTGTCGGCGTGGACTCCGGCATCGGTAGGAACGCCGTCGTCACCGGCGCGGTTCCCGGCGCGGAGGTCGAACTGGGCGTCTCGGGTCTCGGGCCCAGGCGGTCGCACTGGCATCCTTTTTGTCGTGCTCTTCCTCGCATTCCTCGACAACACGATTGTCAGCATCGACCTGGTCGATCTTCAGAGCAAGTGCCCGATCATCGATCCTCAAGAAGTGCTGACCGGCTCTCTTCTTCATGAGCGCTTCAGGTTGGACCGGTCAGACTCCTGGGCAATGAGGGTGCCCTGTCGCGAGGACAAGGCCAGCTGGACAGTGTCCGGGGGCCGGGAGCACGTGGCCAGCGTGTCGTCGGGATGGGTCAACGTTTGGGTTGTCGCATGCCCATGACTCTGCGGTTAGGCTGATGGGCCGGTACCTCCATGAGGCGTCGGTTCCGACGTGGTGCATGGCCCGGAGGGGATCCGCAGATTGACTGACCTGTCCGAGGACATGGGGCGTGTCTCCATAGAACCGCCCGACGTTCAACACCCTTCCGACAACGGTCGGCATCGTGTCGCGCCGTGGCGTGGACTCGTCCGCGTCGCCCGACCCCGCCACTGGGTGAAGAACTTCCTCGTCTTCGCCGCTCCGGGTGCTGCGGGTGTGCTCTTCCATGGGAACGTCGCCGCCCACGCCGCCGGTGCTTTCGCGGTCTTCTGTCTGGCCGCTTCGGGCACCTATTTCGTCAACGACACACTCGACATCGAGGCGGATCGACAACACTCCGTCAAGCGCCTGCGGCCCGTGGCGGCAGGTCTGGTGCCCGTTCGTCTCGCGGTCGCAGTGGGCACGTGCCTCATGGTGGCCTCCATCGGACTCGCCTGGTTGCTGGGGGGCAGCCATCTGGCCCTCGTCGTCGCCATCTATGTGGCGGTGACCACCGCGTATTCGGTGCGCCTCAAGCACGAGCCAGTGGTCGATCTGGCCTGTGTCTCGACGGGGTTCGTGCTCCGCGCCATCGCCGGGGGAGTTGCCACCGGGGTGCCGCTGTCGAACTGGTTCATCATCGTGTCATCGTTCGGATCACTCCTCATCGTCACAGGCAAGCGCAGTGCCGAGCATCTCGAGCTCGGCGAGCAGAGGGGGGTGCACCGCCCCTCCTTGAGCGAATACCCGGAAGCGTTCCTCCGTTCCGTGCGCCTACTGGCGGCGTCGGTCACGGTGACTGCGTATTGCCTCTGGGCCTTCGAACGCTCGGCACAGGGGGGCCACGGTCATCACCCGATTTGGTTCGAGTTGTCGATCGCCCCGTTCGTGATCGCCATCTTGCATGTGGAACTGCGGTTTGCCCGGGGTCTGGGGGGAGCGCCCGAGGAATTGGCCTTGCGGGACCGCACACTGCAAGTGCTGGGCCTCATATGGGTGACGGTCGTCGCCGTCGGCATCTACGCGTGAGCGGTGCCAGTCCCAAGCCGTACGGGGTCCCCACAACGCGCCAGACCCTGACTGGTTGGGGTCGTACCGCTCCAAGCGCGTGTGATGTAGCTCAGGTTCGGTCCGGTCTCGAGGTCGACCGACTCGTGTCGAGCGCCGCCGAGAGCGGACAAGGCATCGTGGCGCGGGGGCTGGCGCGTTCGTACGGTGATGCCGCCCAGTGCGCCGGGGGCATCGTGATCGACACGACCGGACTCGACGGGGTGCTTGATTTCGACCCCGGAGCCGGCTTGGTACGAGTCGGGTCGGGGACGAGCATCGACGCCCTCTTGCGCGCATTTGTGCCGCGAGGCTGGTTCGTCCCCGTCACACCCGGGACCCGGTACGTGACCGTGGGGGGGGCCATCGCAGCCGACATCCATGGCAAGAACCACCACCGCGACGGCTCGTTCTGCTCCTACGTCACCCGCCTCTCACTCGCCACGCCGTCGGGGCGCCTCGAGATCTCGCCCGAGCGCGATCCCGAGCTGTTCTGGGCCACCGCCGGCGGTATGGGCATGACCGGGGCCGTCGTCGAAGCGACGCTTCGGATGCTCCCGGTCGAGACCGCCATCATGATGGTGGACACCGAGAGGGCGGCGAACCTCGACGACTGCATGGAGCGCATGGCGCGACGCGACGCCGAATACCGGTACTCGGTGGCCTGGATCGACTGCTTGGCGCGCGGAGCCAAGTTGGGTCGCGCCGTGCTCACCCGGGCAGACCATGCTCGACTGGCGGACCTCCCGACGGCTCGTCGCGGCGATGCGCTGTGTTTCGCCCCCCAGGTGCGTGCCCAGGTGCCGGCGACTCCACCGCCGGGCCTGCTGAATCCCTTGACAGTGGCAGCGTTCAACGAGTTCTGGTTCCGAAAGGCTCCCCGGGCACGGACCGGGGAGCTCCAGGCCATGGCTGCCTTCTTCCACCCCCTCGACGGGGTCGGCGCCTGGAATCGCCTTTACGGGCCCTGGGGGATGGTCCAGTACCAGTTCGTCGTACCGTTCGGAGCTGAAGACTCGCTGCTCGACGTGCTCCGGCGGTTGAGCGAGGGACGCGTGGCGTCGTTCCTGGCCGTCCTGAAGCGATTCGGGGATGCAGACCCGGGTCCCCTCTCCTTCCCCGTCCAGGGGTGGACGCTGGCGCTGGACATGCCGGTGGGACCGCCCGGGCTCGGGCCGCTGCTCGACGCGCTCGACGAGATCGTGGCCGGTGCAGGGGGGCGGGTGTATCTCGCCAAGGACTCTCGCTTGCGCCCCGAGATGCTCAAGACCATGTACCCCCGCCTGCCCGAGTGGCGCGTCACCCGTGACCGGGTCGATCCCGGTGGCACGTTCGTGTCCGACCTCGCCCGTCGTCTCGGGTTGGTCTCGATGCACTCGCCGCTTCGAGCCTCCCGCCGGGGCCGATCGAACCCGGGACCTGAAGAGGACGTTGTCAGATGAACGGTCGCACGTCGGACGATGCCCGATGAATGACGCCATGGGGATGCCCCAGAGCGCGGTGGTGGTGGGTGGGACGTCCGACATCGCCCGGGCTGTGCTCCGCTCGTTGGTGGCGCGCCGTCTGCGTCGCATCGTGCTCATCGGGCGCGACGAGATCGGCCTTGCTATGGCCGCCAGGGAGCTGCAGGCGCTGGGGGCGCAGCAGGTGGACGTGTTGACGTTCGACGTCACCGATTTCGCCCGAGCCGATGCCGTCGTTCGAGACGCATCGACCCGACTGGGCCACGTGGACATGGTCCTGGTGGCCACCGGCGTGCTCGGGGACCAACCTCGCGACGAGATCGACCCCGAAGCAGTGGCTCGGGTGCTTTCGACGAACAGCACCGGGCCCGCTGCGGTGTTGTCGGCGTTCGCCGTGGTGCTACGGCAGCAGGGCCACGGTCGGATCATCGTGCTTTCGTCGGTGGCGGGTGTGCGTGTGCGCCGTGCGAACTACCTCTACGGGGCCTCCAAAGCCGGGCTCGATGCCTTTGCGCAAGGCTTGGGCGAGGCCCTCCGGGATTCGGGCGCTTCGCTCATGATCGTCCGTCCGGGTTGGGTCGCCACTCGCATGACCAAGGGACGTGACCCAGCGCCCTTCGCTACCACTCGCGACGCCGTGGCCGCAGATGTGATTGCGGGCATGGAGCGCTCGTCGGCGGTCGTGTGGTCACCGGGCTCGTTGCGCCTCGTGTTCGCCATGCTGCGTCTGCTGCCGCGGGGGTTGTGGCGCCGCCTCCCGGGCTGAGCCCGGAGACCATGAGACGAAAGGCGCGCCGCCTGGAGGCAGGCAATCCGATCAAGGCGCTGTCGGGGAGATCCCTTGCGATGACCGATCGCGGGTTTGAGCTCCCTGTCGGATCGTGTCACGAATCGACCTTGGAATTCGACGTGCAACGCGGATGTCCTGGCCGACTGACTCGTCAAGAGGAGCGAATTGACATGGTGAAGAAGTCCCGCGACCAATAAGACTCGAAGTACCGCCCCGCCCCCCCCGTCATGGTGGTGAGGAGTTCGGTGCCGTTGTTCGAGCCGGCGATGCCGTTGGGCGTGGACGGGGCATAGGTGGAGAAGTTGACCCAGTCGGTGTTGATGTCGAGCTCCATGGCCCGTACTGCCCCCGCCCGCGCCAATACATCGGCCAGGTCGGTGATGTTCAGATCCGGCCCACCTACGTAGACAAGCGCTCCGTTCGCGGTGACGCCAACACCGGAGCGCCAGACATACACCTGGTTCCGCAGGGTGAAGCCCCACCGGGTGGTGTCGTTGGCGTCCAGCCCGGGCACGGGGTGCCCCCCGTCGACGACCAGGTCCAAATTCTGCCTCACTGCCGTGACGTCCGGGGTCATCGTCACGTCCCGGCCCCACTCCCCGACCGTGGCCGTTCCGTTGTTGTAGATGACGAACGACGCGGCTCCGGTGCGTAGTTTGTCAACGGTCTTCCCCTCGGTGTAATAGCCCCCCTCGGCATTGGGCATGAGGAAGCCGGCGTTGAATGCAGCCACAAGCTTGCCGGCAGCTTGGGAGGACACCGGGGCGCTGTTGGCCCATGGCCCTCCACCGGGGATCGTGCTCCCCGAATACAACGACGCCGACAGAAGGTTCGTATCCATCCAAGCCACCCCGGCGACGACACTCGTGTGCACGGAGTCGGGTCGCAGGTACGCCTCATACACCGCAGGCAACCCGTGGACGAGTCGGCCGGCGGGGTGCCACTGGCCCTCGCCTGCGACCGGGGGGCTGGCAATGGGCGAGATGGGTGCGGGTGGGGGGAGGTGCGCAGGGACAGACGCTGCTGGTGCGGGCGTTGTGCGTCGCACCGTGGGACCCGGAGATGGGATCGCGCCTCGTGCCGGCTTTCCCCCCACCGGGGGCGGGTGATGCGAGTACCAGGTGTTCTCGGCCCACGTCACGAGCGATCCGCCTCCGTGCCCGCGGAGCCATTCTGCGAATCTCGACGACACACTCGTTCCCAGGCCCGGGTTGGTGAGGGCGGAGCCGAGTGACCACCACACCGGGGTGAGAAGCATCATTACGAGGAGGAACACGCTCGTGATCTTGTGCCGACGTACCCACCGTCCGTGTCGGGTGAGAAGCGGTGGCTTGGCGTGAGCGCGCGTCAATGGCCGCGGCGACACGGCAGTCTGCTCCATCGACGCCACCTTAGGGTTTCGACCTTACGGCGACGTGAAGGCACCGCGTTCACGCAGATGCACGTCAATTCTTGCGAAATCGTGAAGGCCTTCACCTGGACGTAAGCATAATCGTGTAGACCGATAGGTATGCGGGTGCTGGTCGCCGAGGATGACGTCGGGCTGCGCTCGGTCCTCGAGCGCGGCCTGCGGGAGAACGGCTACGTGGTCGACGCCGTGGCTGACGGGAAGTGGGCGCTGCGCTTCCTGCGCACCTATGACTATGAGGTGGCAGTTCTGGACTGGCGTATGCCGACGGTCTCGGGCATCGACGTGGTGCGCGAGCTTCGTCGGCATGGGTCACAGCTTCCAGTGCTCATGCTGACGGCTCGAGACGCCCCGAGCGATCGGGTCATGGGACTGGACGCTGGGGCCGACGACTACCTCATCAAACCGTTCGACTTTGCGGAGCTGCTCGCCCGCATCAGGGCCCTGCAGCGCCGTTCCCCGGCCCTGCAGTCGCCGCGCTTGACCGTGGGAGACCTCGAGTTCGACCCTGCGACCCGTGAAGTCCATGTGGAGGGGAGGAACCCGGGACTCACCGGCACTGAACTGTCGATTCTCGAAATCCTCATGCGCCGGGCGCCGGCCGTCGTGGAGCGGCGGGCCATCGCGCTTCACGTTTGGGACGAGGAGGCCGATGCGCTGGGATCCAACACCATCGACGTCCACATGGCCCGCCTCCGAAGCAAGCTCGGGTCGGGGCGAACGCGGATCGAAACGGTGCGGGGCATCGGCTTCCGGATCGTACCGACATGAGAATCCAGAACCGCTATCCCCGCTCGCAATTGGCCCATGCCGCTCGCGTGGCGGCCGTATCCACACTGGTGATCGCATCGGTCTATGTGATGGTGAGTGTGGTCTTCGACGTTGTGGATTCACATCGACTCGTCGCGCAGGTGGACTCACACCTTCGGGACCGGCTTCACGATTTCATTCACAACGGAAAGCTCTCTCGACCCCCGGGGGAGGCCGACGACGATCGTGATGTAGATGCGGCACCAGTATTGCTGTGGCGTGTGAATGCGGCCGGAGATACCGTCGCGCTGAGCGACGCTGCGCCGCATCTGCCCCGCGCGGCATGGTCCCGGAGCGGTGCTCCCGTCACGTCGCAGCTGGGGTCGATCTCGTTCCGGTTGGTCTCGACTCCGATCGGCAAAGGCTGGTTGGTGGCGGGGCAGAGCCTGACCGATACGAGACACGTGGAGAGGGTGCTCGTTGCAGCTGAAGCGATCGCCGGGCCGGTCGCCCTCCTGGCCATGTTCCTGGGAGCTCTCATAATCGGGCTCAAGGCGTCGAAGCCGGTTGAACAAGCTCGTCGAAGGCAGCTCGAGTTCACCGCGGACGCCTCTCACGAATTGCGCACGCCACTGAGTGTCATCGAGGCGGAGGTAAGCCTCGCCCTTAGCACTCCTCGCGACGCTGCCAGTTATCGTGAGACGGTCCAGCGAGTGAACAGCGAGAGCAAGCGCTTGCGTCGGATCATCGACGACCTGTTGTGGTTGGCACGATTCGACTCCGAGCCGACCCCACCTGGCGACGAGCTTGTCGACATCTTCGCCGTCGCGGAGACTTGCGCGGACCGCTTTGGAGCTGTGGCTCATTCGCGGGGCATCACAGTGTCCGTCGAGCGCCAGGGCGACTCGGAGCCGCTGGTCACCGCTCCGCCCGACTGGATCGATCGCCTCGCCGGCGTGCTGGTGGACAACGCGTGTCGTTACGCCGGGAACGGCGGCATCGTCCGTATCGTGGTGTCGTCTCAGGTCAACCGAGTCAGCATCGCTATCGAGGACAGCGGGCCGGGGATACCCCCCGAGGAGCGCTCCCGACTTTTCGACCGGTTTCACCGGGCAACTGACGACGGTTCGGGGACCGGCCTCGGGCTCGCCATCGCCGACTCGATCGTGCGTTCGACGGGCGGGCGATGGCGAGTGATCGAATCGACCCTCGGGGGCGCGCAATTCGTGGTCATCTGGCACCGGTCGCGCTTCCGAGACACGAGCGCCGAGGTCCGTCCCACCGGCTCGCGCCCCTCGGACGACGAGCATCGCCGCGAGCCGTCCTCGACCCACGGCTGAGGAGTCCAGCCATTCACTGGTGCACGTGGGGAACGGCGGAAAGCGGGAAATCACCTGCTGACGGGAGGGCAGTCCTCCCAAGGCGGACGACCGGATCCGGGCTCAGCCGGCGCACTCCGTATGACAGGACTGCTGAGGCGTTGCCGGACTCGACGGCCTACCGGGTCTTGAGTTTGAACCCCGTCGGCCCTTGGAGGACGATCGGGAAGGCATCGGTCCGACGCGAGGAGCCGTCGAAGCCAAAGACGAGCGCTTCGTAGCCTTCGAGAGGCTCGACCCATTCCAGACCGCTCTCGCCCGCCACGACCAGCGCCGTAGCGAGGGCGTCGGCGAGGCCGAGATCCGGCCCGGTGACGCTCGCTGACGCGAGGCGGGCACCGGGTCGTTTGGACCTTGGATCGATTAGGTGGGCGCCGCGCTCGTAGGTTCCCGATGTGGCGATTGCTCCTGCGAGCTCGACGACGCAGGCCAGCCGGCTCGGGGACAATGGGTCGACGACCCCGATCCGGAAATGCTCGGTAGACGTCGGGCCGCCGTGGCTTGCGATGTCGCCTGCCGCGTTCACCATGGCGCCTGAGATCTCGCTCGAGACCAGTGCAGCGAGTGCCTTCTGCGCGGCCCAGCCTTTCACGTATCCCGTCGGGTCGACGCCTCCTGGCATCGCCCACGGGTCGAACCATCCGCCGCTGATCTCACGTGCCGTCCGACACGACTTCAGGACATCGGTTACCGCCTGCGGAGCCATCTCACAAGTGATGTCGCCCCGACGAAGGCGGCTGATAGGGCTGTTGGGCTTCCACGTGCTGAACACCCCGTCGGCGCGATGGAGGATGGCCCGCGCTCGAGCGAGGCACATAGAGACCTCCGAACTGGAAGTCCCGTCCTGGGTGTAAACGTCCATTGTGACGACGGTGCCCATGACGCGTTCGACATGATGAATCGCGAACGGTCGTGCCGTTGGCTTCTCTGGTGCGTGCGGGGAAGTCGTCATTGGAGGCCGAGTCTGTTCAATGCTGCCTGGAGCGACTGCTGGAACCCGGCGCTTGTATAGCTCGCCCCCGAAACGCCTTGAATGTTGGCGCTCTGTGCTTGCAGGGCCTGCTGCTCGAGAACTGGAATGGACTGCTGGTCGATGGATTGGGAGCGGAAGTTCCCGCCGTCGTTGAGCGAGGCGATCCCCACCTTGGTGATCTTTTTCCCCTCAGCCGTGACCGAAACCGCAAGGACGCCGTAGTCGTAGTTCACCTGTGTGCCGGTGGTGCTGCGCGTGGTCGACGAACGTCCGGTGGATGACCCGGACGTGCTCGTTGTGGGCGGACTCGAGCCCGTGGAGCCCTGACGCGGAGGTGGTCCGGCAGCCACGGACGTGGTCGGGGAGCTCCGATTCGCGGATGGGTTGAGTGTGCCACCGAGGGTGAGGCTGGCGGACTTAGTGTGAAAGCTCAGCACCCCGACGAGCCCCGCCGCGGTGGCCGCGATGACGATCGGCGCCCGTCTCATTTCGCTTCCTTCATGCTTCTGGCCGCTGGGTCTGAGCCATCTAGAACGCGAACGCTTCTTCGTGGATCTGGTCCCGATGCACACCAAGTCGCAACGCCGCGGCGGCGACGCCCTTGCTGAAGCCGTCAGGTCCACAGACGTACACGTCGCAATCGGCCAGGTCCGGCACCAACCGTCCGAGGGTGCGAGCGTCGAAGCGGACCTTGTGACGTGAGCCGCTGACCTCGTGGAACCGACCGCCGCGCTCTTCCACAAGAGCAGCCATCTCGTCACGGTGGACAATCTCTTCGGGTGTCGATGCCCGGACGACCACCGTGACCTCGATCGGAACCGGCAGGTCCTCCAGGAGGGCGCGCAGCGGGGTAATGCCGACGCCGGCACCGATCAATACGACGCGATCAGACGTACGCGCGTGGTGGGTGAAGGCTCCGTATGGCCCCTCGATGGCGACGCGCGTTCCCGGTTTGAGGTGAGCAACGGCGGCGCTCTGATCGCCTACGGCCTTGACGGTCACGCGTAGGTAAGGGGGATGCGGGAGCGCCGACAGGGAGTAAGGATGGGCATGCCACCAGAGCCCTTTGGTGAGGAAGCGCCACTGGAAGAATTGGCCGCCCGAGACGGCAAGGCGATCAAGGCGTCGACCGGAGCAGATGATCGAGAACACTCCCGGCGCCTCTTCCCGGACGGTGGCGACTCGCAGCCGGTGCCTGAGATTCCGCCCGATCGGCTGGAGAACCCGGAACGCGATGACCATCCCTGCCGTCGATATCCAGGCTGCGATCCAGATGGCTCGGGTGAGTGGATGGCCCACGAAAGAGCCGCCTGTCACGATCTGATGGGCGAAGGCCAGTGCCAGTGCGAGGTACATGTACAGGTGAACGATCCACCATGTCTCGTACTTCAGGCGCCGACGGGCGATTCTGATGGAGGTGACCCCCGCAAGAACGAGGAGACCAAAACCGACCGAGGCGGCGAGAACGTCGGGGTAGGAGCTGAGAAAGACCCAAAGTTGGTGCAGCACTCCGTCCTTCGATAGCTGGGCGTAACCGAGGGTGATGAGGACGACGTGCGCAGCGATGAGCCCCAGTGGCCATGGTCCGATTCGGCGGTGCCAACGGACGAGCCGAACTTGACCGACCGCCCGCTCGAGCCAAGGCAGACGCGCGATGAGGACGACCATGACCAACATCAGATATGCGCCCGCGAACCCTGCCAGTCGACCTCCGGCGATCAGCCAGCCTCCGGGGGCCGCCAACGCGCCCCGAGTTTCCCCGCCGATCACCACAGCGAGCGTCGCGCCGAAGCCGAGCCCGGCGAGTGCGGCACACATGTCGGCGACCCAAGGTTGTGGCGTATGGCCGGGCCGGGCCAGCGGGGCAGTACGCGGCGACGTCGCGGAGAGGACCGCGCCTCTGCCCGGGGTCATCTGCTTGGCGGGCGACATCGGTCAACCATCGCGGGCCACGCTAAGAGTGGTCTGTACGCAACCTGTGAGCCCCCTGATAGGTTCCTCCGCATACGCCATGCCGGTGTGGGGTGGGGACCTCGGGTTCGCGGACGAAACAGTTGACGGCGAGGGTTCAGGCGCCGCCGGGACGCTCGGTGCCGGGCGCAGCGGGTACCGCTGAAGGTCCCTGGGCATGCACGATCTCGTTCGACAAGTGGGAGGCCACCCCGAACATGCCGGCGGTCCCGCCCATCAGGAGCGCGAGCAGGGCCATTGTGGTGCCCCTGGTTCGTAGCCTCGTGGTGACAGTGTGCTCGGTCATCGCCACCACTCTCAGCTCTCCGTCTGTGGCCGCCATTGGTGGTGGCTGAGTGCTGGCTGTGAAATGGTCACGCATCGGTTGGTGGGAAACGTGCGGGCAGCGTCGCCCGCTTACGACGGAGGAGGACGTCGGGACGACCGGCGAACCCCGATGCGCGCCGCGGAGGGGCGTCACTCACGCCGCTTCTCTCAGCGCCACCCTTATCGCACGTGTCGCGGCCTTCCTCACCGTGGTGGCCGCCCTCGGCGGCTGTGTGGGCACCGTCCCGGCGAGACTGCCGAGTCTCGCGTCACCTATCTCCCGCCCGCCGACGGTGGCGGGGTCTCCTGCGGTCCGGGGCCCTCTCAGCTCGGTGGGCGGGCCCTTTCTTCACGACTCGCAGGGCCGGGTGGTGGTGCTCCACGGTGTCAACGCGGTGTACAAGCTCCCCCCCTTCGAGCTCTATCCGGCAGCGGGCAAACCTTGGGACTTCACCAACGCCGACGCGTCCCTTATGGCTCGGCTCGGGTTCAATGTCGTGAGGCTGGGGATGACGTGGAAGGGCCTCGAACCCGGGACCGCTCCCCTGAACGATCCTGCGATCTGCACGCCGGGCACTCCACACGACCCGGGCCAGTTCAACCAGGGAGCACTCGACGGCTATCTCGGCAAGCTTGCCCAGACGGTGGCGCTCCTGGGTCGGTTCCACATCTACACATTGCTCGACATGCATCAGGACGTCTACAACGAGAGGTTCGACGGAGAAGGAGCGCCGAATTGGGCGGTATGCACCGACGGGCTCCTCACTACCGAGGCCCCCGGACGATGGTCGCAGAATTACGGCACTGCCGCTGCCGGGGCCGCCTATCGGCACTTCTGGACCAACGACGTGGTCGGAGACCTCCAAGGCGAGTACGACCGCGTCTGGGCCGCTGTCGCCGGCTATTTCCGCGGCAATCCATGGATCGTCGGTTATGACCCGTTCAACGAGCCGTTCTCGACGTCTCTCGTCAGCTCCGGCGACGAGCAGTTCGATGGGCAACTGGAGTGCTTCTACACAGGCACCGCCCACCTCGGTGTCCCCGGGCACGGTGCACCGGCTGTCACGTGCCCCAGGAACGACCCCTCGCGCGGAGTGATCCCCCAGATCCTCTCTGCCGACCCGCTCCATCTGATCTTCTACGAACCGGACATCTTCGGTAGGCGTGGGTCTACGAATTTCGTGGGGGCCATGAACCTCCCGGACCTTGTGTTCAACGTGCACGTCTACTGCACCCAGCGCAGCGGAAAGACGGGCAACCCGACGAATGTCAAAGCCTGCGCGACGCAAGAAGGACACTCCCTGAATACCCGATCGGAGGACCGAACCGATCTCGCGTCGCCAGCGCAGCCACGAGGGCCGGCGTGGTTTGTGAGCGAATTCGGCGCCACTTCGAGTCCGGCCCTTCTCGACCAGCTCACCGCTGAGGCGGACCGGGCTTTGGTGGGCTGGACCTACTGGTCGTGGAAGTACTACGGCGACCCCACCGGGAGTGCCGCAGAGGGATTGGTGACTTCTGAGGGGCAACTCCGGCCGACGGCTGGCGCTTTGGCCCGCACCTACCCGGAAGCGATCGCCGGACGACCCGTGTCTATTTCGTTCGACCCGACGAGCGGAGCCTTTCGCCTCGTCTACGTCCCTGATCATGTCGTGCGCGCCCCAACCGTGATCTTCGTCCCTACACAGGTCCACTACCTCAGCGGGTACTGCGCCCGGGTTGCCGGGGGCTCGGTTGTCTCCAGGCCGGGCAGCGCTCTGCTCGAGGTGGCGAATGCGCCCACCAAGAGCTCTGTGACTGTCCGCGTCACATCTGGGAGTTGTACACATCGGTGAGGCGCAGGGTGCTCGAGCCTCGTTGGAGGAACCGAGACGGTGGCGGCCGACGTGCAGCTTGGGTGTCACGTGACTGGCGGGCCTTCATGGCGCCCCACCCGCTCGGCCCGCCGCCGTTCGTGTTCGGTGCGTCTCCGGCAGATCGAACAATTCGGAGTCGCTCTCACACCACGCCTCATCGCGAGCCATGCAAACCGGGGCGAAAGCCTGAGCGGGAGATCACAAGCCGCCGTTTCCGGTTCCCAGAGAGCCCGCGGATGGCGACCGACCTGCCCAGGAGCCCCCTTGACCACCTTCAGGTTGTTCGGCCAGGATGTCCGGGCCGCGCCCGACCCCCCCCGACCCCCTGACGACTGACGGTGCTGATTCTCCTTCGAAGCAAGTGGCTGGCACGCACCTTCGGCCGCTCTCGCCTCCGAATCGCGCTGGGCGTCGCCATGCTCGGTGTCGTCGGATTCGGCTCTTCCGTGAGCGCCAGCCCGTCGCCGATTCCGCCGGCGAGCTTCGGCACGCCGCTGCCTCCCGGATGGGAGCTCTGCGTCCTTCAGGGAGTGGGGGCACCGGGAACACCGGACAACGTGGCGAACCTCGACGAATGGCAGGTCGTCGAGGGAGGCTCTACGAACAACACGGCGGCATACAACCCGTTCAATACGCGCCAGGTCACCGATTCGAAGGGTTCGCCCCTTCCTGTGGTTGCCACCTCCGATGGCTTTCCTGCTTTCGCGACATGGGTCGCTGGTTGCGCGTCAACAGTGGCGGCTCTCCTGCAGCCAATCATGGCTCCGATCGTGACGGCCCTGCAGGCCGGGAGTATTTCTGTCCCTGGGATCTTTCTCGCCGACGTCGACCAGAGCCCGTGGTGTGCGCCTTCGGGCGACGGGATCCCTTGTTATGCCAGTGAGATACTGGCGGGCGAACTCGTTGAAGCCCTCCTCAACGGAAGCTCCGGTCAACTTCAAGGTGCCCTGACGAGCTACTCGGATACCGGCGCCGATTTGCGAGCCTACGAGGAGGATGCGTCTGCGACTGCCATCGACCAGGTACTCCTTAAGACAAGGAACGAACAGCTCGTCATGGCCGAGCATGAAGTGTCTGTGGCCCAAGGGACCCTCTCGAGGGCGACCCGGGCCTTTCGCCGGCTCGCCATCGAGGACTACACGGGCGACAGGCTGCTGCGATCCGACCCGACCTTCCACCTTTTCGCCCCGGCCGACGACCAAGACATCGTCACCCAGTACTTCCGGAACATCGCCGCCTCTCTCATGAACGTTCGTTACGACCAGGCCGAGGCGGCCGTCAAGACCTCGGTGGCGAAGCGACAGGCCGCAGACGCGTCCGTGGTGCAGGCCACATCGTTGCTGGATTCGGCGACGGGCGCAGAGAGCCAGGCTCTCTCGGGGCTCGAGGTAAACGCCAAGACCATCGAGGCCGGCCTGGCTTGCACCCCCCCGCCTCTGATCACAGCTGCTGCATCCCCCGTCGGAAGTCAAAGTAGCGTCGGCCAGTTGTGGACAGCGCTGCAAGACTGTCTGACACCGCCCGTACAACCGGGGACGCCGATTACCGCGTCGGCGCCATCGTAAGAACACCCTGAAGCGCGGCTGACGTAGCGCAGGTCAGTGTCCCCCAAAGGAGGTCGAAGCGAGCCAGGGCCCGACGCGCCCGACGAAGAGGACCCCGAGGAGGACGCCGACGACCAGGCTTGACGCGATCGTCCACAGGCGGAGTCCAGCACCACCCACCTCTCTCCGAGTCCTGCGCATCCAGTCTCGCGGAGCCAAGCTCGCCGTGTCCGCGACGTGTCCGAGTATATGGATCGTCATAGCCCCGAACCACAGAACGAAGCTGGCCTTGTGCAACAGAAGAAGTGATCGTTGCCAAGCCGGGCCGGCAAGGAGAAGGGCGACCCCACTGGCCAGAACGACGACGGTCAGGACGACGACGAACGGTCCCAAGAGCCGCAGGAGCACCGGTGGCGGGCCCTTGCGCCGATAGGCGGGTGCGCCCATGTAATAGCGGACCATTCGATACGAAGTACTCGCGATCTTGACCAACACCAGGGGGATAAGGAGCATGCCGATGAAGACGTGCGCCGACAGAAGGTGGTGGACGCGGAGAATGGTGACTCCTTCGGCTGCAAGGAGAACAAAGAGCGCCGCGGCGGTCGTGCCGGTGAGGCGGGCGTTGGATTCCACGCCGTCAGGGCCGCCACCCGGAGATGGGCCGCGATCAGACCGACACGGCTGCGTGCCGCCTTGGCCGGGGGTGGAATCCATCGCGACCACGGTACGGAGCAATCGTTACGCCAGCGTGAATATCGCTGCTTGCGGTGTGAGTGGCGGGGCGGACATGCCGACGCCCATGCACCTCAGCTTACGTAGAGCTGGCCGTCAGGCCCCTTGCTGATGGCGATACGCGTCAAACCGGAGGGCGCCGGCCCGTTCTCCACAGCCCCCGTCTCGCCGTTGAACATCGAGCCGTGACACGGGCAGGCGAAGATCTTGTTCCCCTGGTCGTACTGGACGATACATCCCGCGTGGGGACATACCGCGTCGAAGGCCAGGAAGCGCCCCTCACTGGGCTGGATGACCAGCGAGGGGTCACCCGACGAGGGGTCCTGGAACGATGCCGAGCCTCCGACGCGGACATCGGCCGCAGGCCCTATGCGAGTGCCCGTTGGGTGGGTTGCCGGTGACGATGTCGCTGGAGACGATGTCGCTGGAGACGATGACGACGCGCCCGGTCCAGCCCCCGACTTTGCACTTTGCGTTGAAGTCGTGTTCGGTGCTGTGCCCAATGGCGCGCCGGCGGCCGGGAATGTGGCGCTCGGACTTTGCGATCCCGCCGCCAATCGTCCGATGCCCGCCACAATGCCGGCGCTCGCGAGCCCTGACAAAGCTAATACGCCCGCCCACGCCCCTTTCATGGTGAACGTGCGACGATCAATGGCGGCCTCATGACGGGCATGCGTGGAGTGTTCGTGCCGTGCCAAGAACGGGCACGGGCCGGGCGCACATGGCTCACCGTCGCGCGCCCGACACCTCCCTGAGTCGTACGCGCCACACGCCATTTGGACCACATCGAAGGCCACGGGCACCACAGCACGGCGACTGGCGCCCTGCCGATCACGGGCGAGATCGGAGAGCACCTTGTCCGCCGACAGGACATCGCCGGATCCGCCAAGGAGCAATACGGTCCAGGCGAAGATGAACACAATGTCGGAGCCCGTGTAATAGGGATTCGAGTGAAAGGTCACCGACAGGAAGAGCGACAGGGATATGGCGAGTCCGCCTGCGGCGGCGAGCCGGGTCCACAACCCGAGGACCGTCCCCAGTCCCACCGCAAGTTCGCCCAACGCGATGAGCACACCGAGAGGCACCGCGAAGTGCGCCAATGGAGCAATGAGTCCATGGATGGGGCTTCGTCGTGCCGCCCCAGCAAGCTGCGCCTGGATGGAAGCCGGATTGGAAGCGGAGAAGAACCCGGGATTCGCCAGCTTCTGCAGTCCGGCGAAGCAGAACGTGAAGCCCAAGAAGGCACGCAAGGGAAGCACGGCCCATCCCGTCAAGTGCAGAGCACGAGCAGGTGGCGCCAGCCACGACCGCTCGTTGCTGTCTTGTATCCACCGCATGACCGGCCAGGGACTCGATTGGCCGGAGCGATGAACAGACCCTCGAGGCCGGCGCTCGACGACCCTCAGTTCCGAAGGCCCGGCCGACGGCCTCCGACGAGCGGCCTTTCGTCCGGACATCGCCCTCCGTTTCTTGCTCGGGACGGCCTCGAACACGAGGCCGTCCCGAAGATCCTCGCCCATGGGCCCTTGCGAGATCATGAAGATGGCGGCGTTGCGTAATCCTGCTGTCAGGGTCGGAGGGTAGACCTCGGATCATGCCGGTCTCGTGGTCGAGGAGGTCCACTCCGCAATTGGGGCCCGCGGGGATCGCCGCCAGCGCTCGGATCGGGGCGCGACCTCAGATCCGGGACGCTGTCCTGGGAGTCAAGTCGGCAGACTCGAACCCCCGGCTTCCTGGCTTCCGAGAGCCAACCTCGAGTCGTGCCGCCGAGGTGCCTGTCCTCGTCAAGTGGCGGGCTCGGTCACGGCGCGCCGACGTTCGTCGACTACGACCAGCGCCAGCTGACAAGGGACAATGACATATAGGCTCGGCCGGGTGCCACCGGGTCGGCATCGTCGCGTGCGGCTCGGAAATAGCGTTCCCAAAGCGGTCCTTGGCGTCGTGACGGGGGCTCTGCTGCTCGCTGCGACTGCGATCCTCGTAACCGCCCTCACCGTTCGGCCGGCTACGCATGCGCCTGTCTCCACGGTCATACGGCCCGCTCCGCAAACGACACCCACGACCGTCACAAGCACGCAGCCGCTACCCACGATGAGCTCCGACGGGTCCTACGCAGTAGGTACTTCAACTGTGTCGATCGTCGAACCGGGGGGCGCAGACGCCACCGCCGAACGATCGCTGCCTACCGCGCTCTTCTACCCGGGTCAAGACGCGGCCGCAGGTAAGGGCACCAGCTTGCAGCCGGACAAGATCCATGCCCCGTACCCCCTACTCGTGTTCTCCGAGGGTTACAACATCTCGATCCGGGCATACACGACGTTGCTCAGCGACTGGGCATCCGCAGGATTCGTCGTTGTTGCTCCCACGTACCCCCACACGGACCCAGCCGGTCCAGGCGTTGTTGACGAGAACGACATCATCTACCACCCTGCCGACTTGCGGTACGTGATCACTACAATTCTCGACGACGCCCGAGCCTCCGGATCAATACTTTCTGGTCTCGTCGACGCCAATGAGATCGGTGTCGTGGGGCATTCAGACGGCGCCGATGTCAGCCTCGCTGTCGTCGCCGACACTTGCTGCCAGGATCCTCGCGTCAAGGCGGCCGCGATCTTGTCGGGAGCGGAGTTGGCAAGCTTCGGCGGTCACTATGCCTTCTCGGACGGAGTACCACTCCTTGTCGTGCAGGGAAATGCCGATACCGTCAATCCTCCTGCGTGCAGTGCCCAGATCTACGACGCCAGCGGTCCTGACAAGTACTATCTCGATCTTCTCGGGGCTGCCCACGAGCCGCCCTACGCCGATCCAGGTCCGGATCAGCAGATCGTCGCTCGAGTCACCACCGACTTCTTCGACGGAGAGCTCTCCGGTCAGACGGCCGCGCTGGCGGTCCTTACGACCGACGGGAATGTCGGGGGCCAATCCAGCCTCACCGCGACAGCGGTGGCCCCCCAGATGGGCGGTCCATGTCCCGGAGCACCCGGATGAACGATGCCCATTGTCCGGCTCGCGGAGAGGGCTTTCGGTTGACCAGGACCGGGGGCCCCCACTCGCGGGTCGCTGGTGTGAGCGGGGCGGCATCCGTTTTCCTGGCAATTCCCCTGGCAATCGTGATGACTGGATGCGCTCAGGCCCCCGGCTCCGCTCAGGCCAAACTCCGGACCACGCCGCGATCCATGCCATCTGCCGTGCACGCCGCGCCCCCGAGCACGACCACCACCACCGCTCCAGCTGTCCCACCCCAGCCGGGATGGACGCCGGTGAGCATCGTGACAACGGGGGTGGCGCTCGACGAGCAGGAGATGACGACCCCGGCGGGCGCTCCGGTGACCCTGATCCGATTTCGGGCGGGACAGGTCAGCTTCGCCCTTCACCCCGGGAGCCAGGATCCTCCCACCGTCGGCGTGTCTTTGGGCGCAAATGCACAGCCTCAGATCGGCGCTCTGGAGAGGGGAGCGCTTCTTGGGGCCTTCAACGGAGGATTCAAGGTTTCAGGCCATGCCGGAGGCGTGGAGATCGACGGGCATGTCCTGACCCCACTGGTCGCCGGCATGGCCAGCCTCGTGATCGACACCGACGGCTCGGCGTACATCGGCGTGTGGGGGGTGACCGCACCCAGGCATGGCCAGGCGGTAGCGAGCGTTCGGCAGAATCTCCCGCCGTTGGTGCTCGACTCGCGTACGAGCCCGTTGATCTCGTCGACCGGTGCGTGGGGCGACCCACTGCACGAGGTCGCCCTGGCAGCCCGTAGCGCGCTCGGCCAGGACGCGGCCGGTGATCTCATCTATGCGGCCAGCATGCATGCGCTTCCGGTTGACCTGGCCACCGCGCTCCTGCGCGTCGGTGCCACCGTTGCCATGGAACTCGACATCAATCCGGAGTGGGTCCAGGCGGACGCCGCCTCGTCGCCCGGGGGAACGCTGACGACCATGATCCCCGGCCAGAACCAACCGGCCGGCCGATACTTGGAGGGGTGGACCCGGGATTTCGTAACGGTCGATGTGGCGCAACGGATCCGATAAGCACGAACCGGGAACCAGGCGACGAACACAGACGGGGAAGGTGGCCGGCGGGTTGGCGCCGGTGGCTGGAGCGCCGGAGTACTCGGCATGCGTCCGATGATGTCTTCGGCAGAAGATGGGGGCCACTCCTAATCCCAGCCGGTCATCTTCCGAGCTCTACGATCTTCCCTGAAATGAACCGTCCCCGCGGCAAGCCGCTCGAATCCTCCGATCCACGTCGACTGCCGAGAGTCAGCGGGGTCCGTTTCGGTCGAGGACGGCATTCTCGATTTCCTTCGTCCGTGTTCATCGCCATGGTGGCCGTCTTGGTTCTCGTAGTCGGTATCGCGGTGTTGATTTCCGTCGTGGGGGGTCATTCGCAACGGGCGGCGGTGAGGGACAAAGCGCTCCGGCGGACAAGGGCCGGATACGCGGTACCGATGACGACGGCGGCACCGGTCACTACCACAACCGACTCGGGATCGCTTCCTCAGACCGACACCTTCCCCGCGGACGACTCGACGCAATTCCATTCCGAGATGTCGGCACTGTGGAACGGCATCGTGACTGACTCGGTCAGCTCGTCCCTGCCGGCTTTCTTTCCCAAACATGCGTACGAGCAGCTGAAGAGCATCGGCGACGCGCAATCTGACTATGAGGATCGCCTGGTACGTGATTTCTCGCTTGACATCACCGCTGCGCACGACCTGCTCGGAGCCGAGCCTTCGACCGTGCTCGTTGGCGTCGACGTTCCCGCCCACTACGGCCACTGGGTGCCCCCCGGAGTGTGCGACAATCGGATCGGCTATTTCGAGGTGGCCAACTCTCGGATCGTCTACGAACAAGGCGGCGTAACCCATTCGTTCGGCATCGCCTCTCTGATCTCGTGGCGGGGTGTCTGGTACGTGGTCCACCTCGGCGCCATCCTCCGCTCGACCGAAACGGGTGTCGTGGAGGATCCCGAGCTCGGAATGGGCATCTCGGAGCCGTCTTCCACCTGCTGAATGCTGACCGTGTTCAGCGGAGGCAGACGGATCTTGGAACCTGTGAAAAGCCTTTGAGGATACGGCGCGTCAGACGGCCAATTCAGCGCCCTCTCGTGTCCCCGGGCTAGACGATCCCAGTTCTGTTTCCTACGATCGCCCAGCGGTGCACGGGTTCGGCAACAACTCTTCGGTGTGCTGGACCGCACGTGGGCGGGTGCCCCCTTTCGGGCTGCGCATGGCTCTCGTCATTGCGCTCTGCTGTGGTTTCGCCGTCGCCGGCGCTGCCCCCCGTCACCGTGCACCGCGGCTGGCATCCGCCGCCTACGTCGGGTTCTCGGGCACGGGCGTGGCGGGGTACGGAGATGCCCCGTCGGTGGGGGGCTTCGCCGGTGTCACACTGGCTGCTCCTGTCGTGGCCATGGCGTCCACTCCCAGCGGCGATGGGAACTGGGTGAGTGCGGCCGACGGTGGGGTGTTCGCCTTCGGTTACGCCGGGTTCCACGGCTCGATGGGTGGTACGTCCCTGTTCGCCCCGGTGGTGGGGATGGCGGCCACCCCCGACGGCAAGGGCTACTGGCTGGTCGCCGCCGACGGTGGGGTGTTCGCGTTCGGTGACGCCGAGTTCCACGGCTCGATGGGTGGTACGTCCCTGTTCGCCCCGGTAGTGGGGATGGCAGCCACCCCCGACGGCAAGGGCTACTGGCTGGCCGCCGCCGACGGTGGGATATTCGCCTTCGGTGACGCCGGGTTCTTCGGCTCGATGGGCGGGAAGCAGCTCACGCAGCCGGTGACGGGGATGGCGGCCACCCCCGACGGCAAGGGCTACTGGTTGGTGGCCGCCGACGGTGGGGTGTTCGCCTTCGGTGACGCGGCGTTCTTCGGGTCGGCTGCCAACCAGAACATCGGCACCTCGGTGACGGGGATCGCGGCCACCCCCGACGGCAAGGGCTACTGGTTGGCGGCCGCCACCGCCGGCGTGCTCATTTTCGGCGACGCCGTGTTCTACGGGCCGTCACCGAACACGCCACCTTTCCCCCCCACCGCCGCCATCGCTGCTACGCCCGATGGCCGGGGTTATTGGTTGCTACAACCAGACTCACTTCGTACCTCGTTCAGCGTGCCGGGCTCTCCGGTCAACTTCCCCAGCGCACAGAGCGCAGTTCAGACCGCCGCCAGTCAGATCGGGCCAGATCCCGACACCACCATGGGGGCGTACTGCAACCCGTACGGACCATGCGAGGAGTGGTGCGCGCTGTTCGCCACCTGGGTGTGGAACCAGGTCGGCATCCCGATCCCCCGGTATGCGTTTGTCGGCGACGTCTATGGCTGGGCGGCGGCCCGGGGGCTGGTGCTGTCCCCCCGCTCGACGCCATCGCCCGGCGATGGCGTGTTGTACGGCACAGGTCCTGAAAATGCGAGCAGCTCCCCCCACATGGCCATTGTCGCCGAGGTATGGCCGGATGGGGCCATCACAACCATCGACGGTGACTCTGGACCCGAGCCCGATGGCCAGGACGCCGTGACGTTCAACGGCCCCTTCCTACCTGCAGACTCCTCGAGCTACAACGGCATGCCCATCTACGCTTTTGTTCGGCCGTAGGCGCACTGGGACTCAAGGCTGCCAGTCTGGAGGGGCAGGCGGGACACCGGAATGCAGGACACGGATGGGCCGCCCTTCCGGCCCGGTGATGCCTGACATTTCTCCCACGTCGAGTCCGATTCCGGTGCTTGTGTTCACAACCAAGGAGAGGAAGTCCCGGTTCGTCCTTGTCCAGGGCCCCGGCACGGTGCGCTTCTGTAAGGAGCGTAAGGAGAGTTCGATCGCCGGAGAGATCGTCGGACGGGAGATCTCGCCCCCCAGATGTAGGTGGAATCACCTGCGTATCGCTACGTGATTACACGGTGTTCCGGAATAGGCCGTCCGATCAATAGTGAAACAGGTTCGACTCCCGCCACTTGCCACTCTGGCCGGTGAGGGTGAAGTGGGACTCCGGGGGTTGCCGTTGGAGAGCCAAAGCGCGAGAGCGGTGGCTCCCGTGATGGTGGGGGGAGTCGGGCATCGGTGTCGCCGCTTGTGTCGTCGAACACAGGCGGATGGTCCGGCATCACCCCAGAATCATCGGCTTTGACCAGGGAGCACCTGATTCGGTTGGTTTCTGAGTCAGGCACCATGATCTGCGCTGACTGTTCATCTTCTTGGCAGCGTTCGACGCTTGAAATGGGGAAGTGGGGACTCCATGTTTGGACGAGATGGACGAGCAATCGGACGAGTAGTGCGCGCCCTGATCCCGGCGTTGTTGGTAACGGGCATGGTCGTCGGTGTGGTCGAGCCGCTGACGAGTCGGCCGGCCGGGGCCCTGACATTGTTGAGCATCACGGTCTCCCCCACGGCGGCTTCGATCGCGGCGGGGCACACCCAGCAGTTCACCGCCACCGGTCACTATTTGGGTGGGAGCACTCAGGACCTGACCTCGACGG
>Ga0116217_10001210_pt1 | contig 25318 bp, 19 predicted proteins | sample Sb_taG_6_FD_89697 | JGI IMG/M metagenome (GOLD analysis project Ga0116217, IMG submission 89697) | Peat soil microbial communities from Weissenstadt, Germany - Sb_50d_4_PS metaG | ecosystem: Environmental > Terrestrial > Soil > Wetlands > Peat | place: Germany: Weissenstadt | collected 2010-09-21 | reverse complement strand
CCTTGAAGTGCTCCCATCCCCCAGGCGTGAGCGGCCGCGCTTTCCCATCCGTCCCGATCAGCCGCATTCCCGCGGATTGCGTGGTCCGCCCAATCCGCGTCACTCGGACTCCCGCCACCTCGGAGGGGACCGCGGCGGCGGACGTAAACAGCAATTCATAATCGTCGCCGCCGTGCAACGCCAACTCGAGCGTGACCCGCTTTTTCCCCAGCCCGACCTGCGCCCGCGGAATCGCCTCCGCCTCGATCTCCGCGCCCACGTGGCTTTCCGCGCAGATGTGTTCGAGGTCAGTGGAAAGCCCGTCACTCAAATCAATCATGGCCGAAGCCACTCCCCGCTGGCGCAGCCACTGGCCCACCGCAACCCGCGCCAGCGGACGAAAATACCGGAAATACTCCGCTCCCACGGGCTTCGATTCCGCCAGCCGCGCCAGCGCCGTCGCGGACCCGCCCAACTCCCCGGTTACATAAATCTGCTCGCCCGCCTTCGCCCCCGACCGCAGTACCGCCTTTCCCTTCGGCACCGAGCCCACCACCACGATATCCGCCTGGATCCCGCCTGCCGACTGCGCCGTGTCCCCACCCGCCAGCGGAACCTTGAATTCTTCGGCCAAATCCAGCAGTCCCTTCAGGAAGCGGTTCACCCACTTCTGCGGAACGTCGCTCGCGACGGCCAGCGATAAAAATGCCGCTCGCGGCTCGCCACCCATCGCCGCGATGTCGCTCAGCCCGCGTGTCAGGCAGCGCCGCCCCACCAGTTCTGGACGGTGCCAATCTCGCCGGAAATGCACCTTCTCGATGGTGAAGTCGGTCGTCACCAGCATCTCGTGTCCCCGAGGAACGCTCAGCACCGCGCAGTCATCGCCGATGCCTGTCACCACCGACTCCCCTCCGCGGACAGAGCGGCGGATCTGCTTAATTAGTTTCTTTTCGCTAAGCGGCATGCCGATCACTATACCTCGGCTTCCCAGACCCTGTGGTGCCACGCTTCGTCACCGGGGACCGGCAGCTGACCCCCTTACCGCGGTAATCTGGCCGGATGGGCACCGCTAATTACCCTGCCTTGGTAACCGTTCAAAGGCTGGTAGTGAGGTTGACAGGGGGAATCAAGTTTGTTAACGTTTAACTCGCCGTTCACAGTATTTTGCCGGACCAACTACTGCAACGTGAATCAGTTGCAGCGATATTGGATTTCGGCTTGCCTGGTTCCGTGGTTTTGGCAAGAGCCAGCCTGCTCCTGATGCGGCTGGTGGAATCAGGATTCCGAGCCCGAGCATGACAGTTCCGCTCTGGCAGGATTCCGAAGCAAAATCTGTACCCCGGAAGAAGAATATTGCGTAAACGTTTCTACATATTTTTCGTAGCTCGCGACGAAGCTGGGCAGCTTCGCAAGATCTCCATTCCCGTGCAATATCTCTACGTTCTTGTGGCCGGGTTAGCGATCGGCGCGCTCTGCCTCACGGGAATCGCCAGTTCTTATACCCGAATGCTGCAAAAGGTCGCCCATTATAACCAACTCCGTACCGAGCAAGCCCAGCTCAAGGACCGCTATTCGCGTTTGGAACAGGTCGCCAAAGAACGTGACATTCAGGTGGCTTCTCTCGGCTCGCTGGCCAGCGAGGTTTCCGCACTGTACGGCCTCAAGTCCGATCCGGCGATGGTGGCGGCCTCGACCGAGCAGATTCAAGAAGCGCAGGTCCACTCTTCGCTCGACCAGCTTTACGCGCTCAGGCACACAGCGCTAAGCGGCGCAGCCAGTGTGGGCATCTCACTCGGTCTCACCAAGAACTCCACCACGGCCGACTGGGTCCGCGCCAACTCGGCTCCGAACCTCTGGCCGGTCGAAGGCCAAGTCACCGGCTCCTTCGGCGAGCGCATCGATCCGTTTAACGGAGAGGGCGCCTTCCACTCCGGCGTCGATATCTCCGCGAATGTCGGCTCCCCCGTGATCGCTCCTGCCGACGGCGTCATTACCTTCGCCGACTTCCTGGGCGGCTACGGACGCGCCGTGATGGTCGACCACGGACACGGCATCTCCACACGATACGGCCACCTTTCCAGCTTCGCCGTTGCCGCCGGACAATACATTCACCGCGGCGACACCATCGGCTACGTCGGCTTGAGCGGTCGCTCCACCGGGCCGCATCTCCACTACGAAGTCCGCATCAACGACGTCCCGGTGAATCCCCACAAATACCTGCGCCTAACAGTGGCACACTTCGGCGGCTTCGCTGCCGGCTCGTAATCTCGAAATCTTTTCAGGAAAATGTGGCGCGGACACTCTTGTCCGCGTGAACTGTTGCTGGTCATAGTGGGCGTCTGAAGGGAGTCCCAGGGAAAGAAAGTCGTTCCTTGAAACCTTGAAACCTGTCCCCTACCCCTTGGCCTTCTTCACTTCCTCAATCAGCGGCGGCACGATGTCGAACAAGTTTCCGACCACGGCATAGTCCGCAATCTCAAAGATCGGGGCCTCGGAATCTTTGTTAATCGCCACGATGCTCCGGGAACCCTTCATGCCGACAATATGCTGGATCGCCCCCGAGATTCCCAGCGCCAGATACAGCTTCGGAGCGACCGTCTGTCCCGACGATCCGATCTGCCGGTCCATCGGCAACCATCCGTTATCGCAGATCGGACGCGACGCCGCGAGCTCACCGCCCAGCGCATCCGCCAACTGCTTTGCCAGTTCGATATTTTTCTGCTCCTTGATCCCGCGCCCCACCGACACAATGATCTCAGCCTGCGTCAGATCCACTGCCTGCTTGGCTTCCTTGAAAACTTCCTGCGGCTGGTTCCGCACCACGCCATCCGGAACATCGACCTTTACCGTCTCAACCGGCGCCATCGCCGCACCCGCTTCGACTCTATCAGCGCGGAACGAGCCATTCTGAAAGGTCACAAAGCAAGGCCCCGAGCCCGCAAAACTCACGTCGGCCACAAATTTTCCCTGAAACATTTGCCGCGTGAACAGTAGCTTCCCGCCTTCATACCGGTACCCGATTACGTCGCTGATGGCCGTAGTTTGCAAGGCCGTCGCCAGCTTCGGCACAAAATCCCGCACCTGGTAGGTGTGCGGCATCAACACCAGCTTCGCCGGATGCTTCCCCAGGAACTCCTTCAACGCATGCGCAAACGCATCTGGAGTGTAGGGCTCGAGCGTGGCCGACTCGATGTCATACACCTTGGCGACCTTCTTCGCCGCTATCTCGCCTGCGATCGCCGCTACGCCAGAGCCCACTACCGCCGCCTCTAGCGTCCATTCAGTCTGAGCGGCAATCGCCTGCCCAGCCGCAATCGTCTCCCACGAGACGCGGTTCAGTTTTCCTTCGCGTTGTTCAACTAGTACAAGAATAGTGTCAGCCATAAAGTTCAGTTCTCGGTTCCCAGTTCTCAGTATGCGGAGACGGGGCAAGCCCCGTCTCTACGGAAATGTGTGGTAGAGACGCGGCTTGCCGCGTCTCTTTCCCATGACTGCTCCTCAAATTACCCGCATCTCATTCTTCAGCTTTTCCACCAGCTTCTTCGCCACTTCTGCCGGAGGCCCTTCCAGAAACTCTGTATTCTTCGACTTCTGCGGCACGTACAGCTTCTCGATCTTCTGCAAGTTCCCACCCATGGCCGACTGCACTTCCGCCAGCGTTACCTTGCGCAGCGGCTTCGTCTTCGCCTGCTTGATCCCGATCAACGTCGCATAGCGCAGCTTATTAATTCCCGACTGGATGGTCAGCACCGCCGGCAAAGGCATGTCGACAAATTGAAAGAACCCCGCTTCCAGTTCCCGCTTCACGCGGATGCCGCCGGCGGTTTTTTCGATCTGCATAATGATGGTCGCGTGCGGCAATCCTAGAATCTGCGCCAGAATCACGCCCGTCTGCGCATATCCGTAATCATCCGACTGCAAGCCGGTAAAGATCAGGTCAAACTTCTCATCCTTGATGGCCGCCGCGATGGCGCGCGCCGTGTTGAACGCATCGAGCCCGACAAAGGCATCGTCCTCGAGATGGATCGCCCGGTCCGCGCCCTTTGCCAGCGCCTCGCGTAACACCTGCATCGCCCGCGCCGGGCCCGCCGTGATCACGACCACCTCGCCGGTGTGCTTCTCCTTCTGCCGGAGTGCTTCTTCCAGCGCGAATGCGTCGGGCTCATTCACTTCGTAGGAAACATCTTCCCGAATCCACGTCCCCGCCTCATTCAGCTTCAGCGGAGCGTCTTTCTGCGGCACCTGCTTCATGCAAACCAGAATCTTCACGGATCGACTCCCACGCATAATAGCGTCAACGGCTGCAAATCAAACTGGGTAGTATAAACCAAGGGACGGGACAGCGAATGTGATGGGACAACGACCAGCGATCAATGACCACCGGCCGGCAGGCCATCCTGCAAGAACGCGACGCTTTGCACGCCCGTAATCTCAAAGCGCTTGCGGCAGCGCAGGTTTTTGCACATCATCATGTCGTCGCGCCGCAGCATGTAAGACTGCGCTTTGGCGAACTTCGCGCGGTCACGATCATCCGCGCGCGGGGGCAGACTCTTCTTCTTGGTACGCACCAGCCACTGGATCTCATACTCCGCCGACTGATGGCAGTGCGGACAACTTAAATTTGCTGGCTTCTTGTCCGACTTTTCCTCAAAAAAATCACGCTCATCCATAAATTAGGCCTCGATATCTTGAAGGCTGCGGAAAAAGTCGGACGCCAACGTCCAGCCCCTAAAGGGGCATCTGATTTCGAAATTTACGGCATCGCTAAAGCGATGCCCCGATACGAAACCAGAGTTCAGCAGCCTGTTTATACCAACGCGGCGCGGACCTTTGCCCTCGCATGTTTGCGAAGGGTGGGATTCTCAAACGCCAACTTTCCGATTATTGCACTTTTGCGCACCGGATGTGCGAAGATGCGAGCGATTACGTATATGCCGCGCAAGCGCAAGAGAAGAGTCTTCTCCGCCGCCAAGATCGTTCGTGAAATGGCGCGCGAACAGGTCGGGAGCCCTAAACCATCGCAACTCGTCAAGGCTAAAAAGACTAAGCCGGAGAGGCACAAGCCTACGCTGGGGAAGTTGCTGGCCGACGAGTAAGCGCTCAGAAGTTCAACTTTTCTCGAAGCATGCCCCGCGGACATTGGGCAGGCTGAGTCAATCCACCGGAAGGCAATTTAGGGCGAATTGAAAGTGGCTGTGACGCCCACGATGCCATTTCCGACTATTGTTGCGAAACATTGATTCGGGACCGAACCAACAGTGCATCCCGACCAGTTCCCAAAGGTCGAGTTCTGGCCTGGAGTTGCGGTCAGCGTCACCGGAGAGTCTAACGTCGGAAATTGAGCGTTACAAGTTGCCGCGGGACAATTGATCCCTCCGGGCTGACTCGTTACCGTTCCCACGCCAACTATCGTTACCAGCAATTCCCCGTTGGTCGCACTGCCCCCGGGGCAATGTGGGTTGCTAGTATCTTGTACGGTTACGAACGAATAACCGACCACGATATTCGATGCGCCTCCTGTGCCTTCCGGCATAGTTGCCGAGACATCTGCGGAACCGCAAGTTCCGTTAGTTGTAACCAAACCGGCATTGATGGAAACCACTTTGTCGTCAACTGCCCAAGTCGCCTGATTGGTGACGTCCTTCGTTGCGGGAGGATGGATATAGGTGCCAATCGCGGTGTACTGTCCAGTAGCTCCGGCATTCGGCACCGGAAAAGTAAAACCAGGCGATGCCGGCTGAACCGCCAAGCTCACCAGCTTCTGGTCATGCCCGCAACTCGGCAGGCTCAACACCGCTCCCACCGCCACCAGCGCGCCCAAGGCGAGCCCAATATAGCTCCGCTTCATACCCACCACTCCTGGAGGCAAGTTTCGGCCTCGCCCGCTCGCAAAATCAAGGAAAATTGAAATCTAGCGGAAGAGCTCCCAAAAAGCAAGAAACGAAGTCAGCTCTAAGCTCTCAGCCAGCAGCGCTCGGGTGGGATTCGACCTAGCGCCCGCTGTGTTTGCTATCCAGGACAACGGCTTCCGATGACGTTGAAAGAGAGAGCGCATCATGTCCGGATAGTATTCGGAGAGCACGTTGTAGGCACTGTTGCCGCCCAGGTTCACCAGCCAATTGGAGAACACGCGGCTGACGCCGCGGTAAGCCTCCGGATCATAGCTGGTCGAGATGCTGCTGGACATGAATTGACCGAGTGTTTGTAAGGTATTGAATCCGGATGTGCTAGGCCTGCATTCGGGAAACGATAACCCACACCGTGCCGCGGCCATCGCAGTAGCGGCAGCGTTCCTGCCCCATGAACTTTCCCGTTCCGCCGCATTCCAGGCAGTTGGCGACAAGGTGCAGTTCCTGTACCGAACTCTCCGGGAGCCTGGCCGGGTCCTTGAACACTTCGGCATGATGGTGGCCACGCAGCCAGCGGACCAGCCTGCCTTCGAGGGTTTCGCGGTCTTTGACGCTGAGTTGTGCGCAGCGCTGCGGCCACCATTCATGAATGCAGCCGTAGCAAACCAGTTCGCCAGCATCGAAGAGGGCGCCGGGATCGGAGCGGCGAAAGAACTTCTTACAACGGGAGCAGGAACTGACGCCAAGCAAGCCCAAGGCGTCCTTCAACCGATCGAGGTCGGCCTCGTGGCGGGCCAGGATCTCCTCTACGCGTGGGTCGGATTTTTCGGGCATGGGTTGGTTCCCGCCTGCAAAGGTGTACGCGTTCAGGATACACAAATCCGGCGCCCAACATGAGCGATTCCGCGCGGCGCGGGCTAGGGGATTGGTGGACCGGGCAAGGTTTCAACTTGCAACTGCGAGTAAGGCCAAGAAAATGACTCCCGCTATGTTCCCGCACACCACCGGCCCCAAGCGCCAGCATCATAAAGTGTGCGGAAGAAAGCCGGCGAGAAAACCTGCCAGTTCGCGTCCACGCCCGATCGCAGCAACTTCTGTAGTCCGTCCGCCGCGTGGTCAATCCACGTGTTCGCCTTCTTCTTTGAATTCCAGTTCTGACGGGGGTAGTTTGTCGCCAGGGCGTGCCCAGAAAACGTAGAGGGTGGGCATCAAGACCAGGCTGACGATGAGTTCGACGATCAGGCCTCCGACGATGACGATGGCGAAGGGTCGCTGCGAGTCGGAGCCGATGTCGTGCGACATGGCGGCGGGGAGCAGGCCGAGGGTGGCGACCAGCATGGTCATCATGATGGGGCGGAGACGAAGCTCGGCGCCTTCTTTGGCGGCGTGCCGCGGGTCCATGCCGCGGGTGCGCAGCTGGTTGATGTATTCGACCATGATGACGCCGATTTCTACGGAGACGCCGGTCAGCGCGAGGAAACCGAGGCCCGAGGAGACGGAGAAGTGCGTGCCGGTGGCCAGCAGCGAGAGCACGCCGCCAAGGGGCGAGAGCGCGACCACGGCGAAGATGAGGCCGACCCATTTCCAGGAGTCGAACATGGAGTACAGGATGAAAGCCATGAGGAGCAGGGTGACCGGCACGATGATGGCAAGCCGCCGGTTGGCGCGCTGCTGGCTTTCGTATTCGCCGGTCCAGTCGAGGTGGTAGCCCTCGGGAAGTTTGACTTTTTCGTGGACCTGCTCGATGGCATCGCGGACGGTGCTGCCGAGGTCTCGGCCGCGAACACTGTATTTGATGGCGATGTAGCGTGAGTTGCCTTCGCGGTAGATGGTAGAGGCACCGTCTTCGAGCTTGACGTCGCAGAGCTGGCCGAGCGAAACGCGCTCGCCGGAGGGCGCCAGGATGCGAATGTTCTGGATGTCTTCGACGGTTTTGCGGAATGGCTCCTGGTAGCGGACGGTGAGATCATAACGCTGCTCGCCGATCAGGATCTGGCTGACGGCCTTGCCGCCGACGGCGGTTTCGACCGCATCCTGTACATCGCTGACGTTGATGCCGAAGCGATCGGCAGCGGCGCGGTTCACGACCAGATTGACGTTGGGCTGGCCGCGGACCTGGAAGGTACCGAGATCGGCGACGCCGGGAATCTTGCTCATGACGTCCTGTATATCGTCGGCCTTCTGCTCCAGCGTCTTGAGGTCGCGGCCAAAGAGTTTGACGGCGAGTTCACCTTTGACGCCGCTGACGGCTTCTTCGACGTTGTCGGAGATGGGCTGCGAGAAGTTCCAGTCAACGCCGGGAATCTGGCTGAGAGACTTGTCCATGGTGTCGATGAGTTTCTCTTTTGTGGGGTACTCGGCACGCCACTCGGAACGGGGCAAGAGGTCGACGAAGAATTCCGTGTTGTAGAAACCGCTGGCGTCGCTGCCGTCGTCGGGCCGGCCGACCTGGCTGACGATCTGCTTCACTTCGGGGAATTGGGCGAGGATGGAGCGGCCGCGCTTGGTGACGGCGATTCCCGTGGTGGGGCCGGCGCTGGGAGCGAGCGTGCCGCGGACCCAGATCGCGCCTTCGTCGAGGTGCGGGAGAAACTCGGAGCCGACGATTCCGCTGAAGAAAAGGAACAGCATGAACGCCAGGGCGGCCACACCAATGCCGAGCGTGAACTTCATGTGATCGAAGCACCAGTCGAGCTGGCGGCGGTACGCCTTCTGCATGATGCTCATCATCGGGTTGCGCCATTCCTTGATTTTTCCGTCGCGGAAAACGAGGTGGCAGAGCACGGGCGCGATCAGCAGCGCAAACAGAAGGGCGCCGAGCAGGGCGAAGGCCACGGTCCAGGCCATGGGGCGGAACAGGCGGCCTTCGACGCGCTGCAGGGTGAAGATGGGCAGGTAGGAAACGATGATGATGATCCGGGCGAAAAAGACCGGCTTCTGCACTTCGTGGGCGGCGGAAGCGATCAATTCGAGAAAAGTCTTCTTCCCTTGAGAAAACTCGACGTGGCGCATGATGTTTTCCACCATGACCACGGAGCCGTCCACGACCATGCCGAAATCGAGTGCGCCGAGCGATAAAAGATTCGCCGGGATGTGACTGAGATCGAGAAGAATAGCGGCGAAAAGCAGCGCGAAGGGAATCGTGATCGTGACGATCAGCGCGCTGCGAACATTTCCCAGGAAAATAAAAAGGACGAGCGTAACCAGGATCACGCCGTCGGTGAGATTTCGCAGAACTGTGTGGGTGGTGTAGTGCACCAGATCGCTGCGGTCGAGATGGGGAACGAATTTTACGCCCTGCGGCAAGAGTTGCGTATTGAGTTCGTTGATCTTGGCATGGAGCGCGTCAAGGGTGGCGTCGGCTTCGGCGCCTTTGCGGAGGAGGACGATGCCCTCGACCACGTCCTCATCGTCAATGACGGTGCCGTCTTCGCGGCGGATGGTTTTTCCGAGTTGCCCCAGACGAATCTTGGGCGCTTGCACGACGATGGCGAGGTCGCGGACGCGGACGGGCGTTCCGTTCACGCTCTTGATGACGGTGGCGGCGACGTCGTCGGTGGTCTGCATGAGGCCGACGGCGCGCACATTGAGCGCCTGCTGGCCTCGCTCGATGAATCCGCCCCCGGCGTTGGTGTTGTTGTTGGCGAGTGCCAGTTCGACCTGGGCCAGCGACAATCCGTAGGAAACCAGCTTGCCGGGATCGATCTGCACCTGATATTCGCGGGTCGGGCCGCCGAAGATGTTCACGTCGACTACGTTGGGCACGGATTTCAGCTGGTTGAGTACGAACCAGTCGTTGAGAGTCTTGAGCTCCATCGCGTCATAGCGCGGATTCGTGCTCTTGAGGGTGAAGAACATGATCTGGCCGGTGGGGCTGTAGTCGGGGCCGAGGCCGGCGTTCACGTTGCTGGGGAGCGTCACCTGCTGCAGACGGTCCAGCACTTCCTGACGCGCGTTGAAGGTGGAGATTTCGTCGTCGTAAATGATAGTGACGACCGAGAGGCCAGCGAGCGAGACCGAGCGCAGATGGGTTTTGTGGGGAACGCCGTTCAGGCCGACTTCGAGCGGGACGGTGATCTGCTGTTCGACTTCCTCGGCTGCGTGGCCGGGCCACTGCGTGATGATCTGCGTGTAAGTGTCGGCGACGTCGGGATAGGCCTCGATGGGCAGATTGCGAAACGAGATGATGCCCCAGGTGAACAGCACCAGCGCAACGCTGAGTATGAGGATGCGGTTGCGCAGGGCGAAATCGATAAGAAGACGAATCATTTGCCCTGCTCCGAAGCTGCGGTGGAAAAAGCGAGCGCGTTCGCGACGAGTTCGTCTCCCGCCTTGGCTCCGTGCTGGATTTGCTGCAAGCCGCCCGACAGCCCGGAAGTCTGCACTTCGATCCGACGGAAGGAGTTGGCGCTCTCCTTGCGGAAGACCCAGTCTTTATCCTGCAGTCGCATGATGGCGGTCGCGGGCACGACGAAGTGCGGATTCTGCTTGCGCGAGCGGAAAGTGGCCACGGCGAACATGCCGGGGCGGAAGGCTCCATCGCGATTGGCGAGTACTATGCGGACCTTGGCGGAGCGGGTGTTGGGATCGAGTACGCGCGAGACATCGCTGACGCTGCCTTTGAAGACGCGGTCGCGGAAGGCGTTGAGGCGAACCTCGGCAGGATCGCCGATGTGAACGTCGCCAATATCGTTTTCGTAGACGTCACAGACAACCCAGACGTTCGAGAGATCGGCGATCGTAAACAGATTCGGCGTGTTGTCCAGACTCTTGATGCCTTCGAATCCGGCAACATTCTGCTCGACGATGGTCCCGGCTACGGGGGCGCGCAGTTCGATCATGGTGCTGGGGTGGGCGGGATCTCCGCCGAGAACGCGCAGGCGGCTTTCGGCGGTTTGTTGATCTGATTTGGCTTTGGCGTCGGCGTTCTCGGCGACTTCCAAATCTTTCTGCGCTAGCGCGCCGCGTGAGTAGAGCAGTTGGGCGCGGTCGAGGGCTTTGCGGGCGAGCGCTTCGTCGGCGGAAGCCTTGTGATAGTCGCCCATGGCTCCGGCGAGGTCGGGACTGGAAATCACAAGCAGCGTCTGGCCCTTCTTCACGTAGTCGCCGAGCCGGACCTTGAGGTCGACGACGCGGCCTGAACCAAGCGAGGTGACGTGGATGGTCTTGTTCACGTCGGGCTGGACGGTTCCGTTGGCGTTCAGTTCCGTGGGCAGGTCGCGGCTTTCCACCTTGACGGTCTGGAAAAGTTCCGGGTGGTCGATGGTCAGGAGGTTGGGATCGACGGTGATTTCCTGTTTTGTGGGCGCGGCCTTGGTGTCGTTGGAGCAGGCCACGGAAATGGCGAGTAAAGCCAGGCACGGCAGAAAGGCCGCGAACCGGCGGATGCGCCCGGCAGAGATTTTCGGCGCGGCAACAGGGGGAAGATCCGAGACCAAGCCGAAAGAGTCCGCCGATTGCACAGCCCCGGCCGCTCTTGAACTCAAGAAGTATTTCGCTTGCGATGTCATGGGATCACCTCGCGGCCCACGGCCAGATTTAATTGGCTGGCGGCGGTCAGATAGGAGCCGACCAGGTTCACGTAGGCCAGTTGCACGGTGCGGTACTCACCCTGGGCGCTGAGGAAGTCCAGGAGTGAAGCACCTCCGTGCTGATAGGAGAAGGCGATGGTGTCTCGGACGCGGACCGCCTGCTCCAGATATTTTTCTTTATATGGATGGAGTAGAGCCAGGTTGCTGCTTAGGGTGGCGTAAGCGGAATCAACGTCGTTGAAGACCTGCGCCTGGGCTGCGGCGAGTAGGCGCCTGTTGCGCTCGATATCGAGTTGGGTGCGCAATTTCTCACCCTGATTGCGATCGAAAATGCGAAGCGGAAAAGTCACGCCGAAGCCAATGTAGTGATCGATGGGCGGATTGAGTCCGCCGTCGGCGCTGAACGTTGGATCCGTGGAACCGTTGGCGACGGCCAGTTTGTGATCGGCCTTCGCTTTCTCCACGGACTCGGTGGCGGCCTTGAGGTCGGGGCGAGTATCTAGCGCGATCTGGCGGAAATCGTCGAGGGATTGGATATGCTCGGAAAATTCGTAGGGGCCAGTGACGTCGAACTGTTCGATGGGCCTGCGATCGTTGAGCAGGGCGAGCATCTGAATCTTGGCCGTGCGCAGGCTGACTTCGGCGGCCTGTAAGTCGGACTCGTACTGCACGCGCTGCAACTCGAGGCGGTCGAGATCGACATGGGCAATGTCTCCGGCGTGAAAGCGCTCGCGGCTGACTTCGAGAACCTTGTCGTAGTAGGCCAGGTTTTCGCGGGTCACGTTGAGCACGGCTTTGGCTTGGAGCGTTTGAATAAATGCGCCGCGCAGCGTGAAGAGCAGGGTGCGCTCAAGATCGGCTTGCGTGGAAGTGGCAACGGCGGTCGAGTCCTTGGCGCTTTCGAGGCGCAGTTCGCGCTTGTGCCGGCGTTCATGCAGATAGCTGAGCGTGGTGGTGGCGAGAGCCGGAGAGAATGGCTGAAAGGGATTGGTCGAGAACAGATTGACCTGGTCGAGCAGCAGGCTCATGTCGGGGTTCGGACGCAGATCGGCGGTGATCTCGCTGGCCTTCGACTCTTCAATGTTCAGCTTCCCCGCCAGCAGGGTGGGGTTGTTCTGCTCAAAACGCAGGCGGACCTGTTCCCAGGTGAGGGTCTCCTGCGCCGAGGTGCTGAGGGCCGCTGCGAACAATAACCATAGCCATGCGACCCAACTGAAATTGTGAAACTTGAACATCGCGCGCTCCGGGCGCATCAGGAAAGGTGGATCGCCCAATGCGCGTGAATGCGAAAATCCTTAGGATTTTCCGGACTAGAAAAATGCGACTGACCTCGGATTTACAACGAAGTCGGAGGATCGGAAGGAGGAGCGCGGCCCGCGGGCGCAGCGGCAGAGAAAGTTCTGAGCGTTGGCGACATTGGCGGGACAACCGTGCCAATCTGCTCGAACGCGGGCGTCAGAGAAGCGGAACTGGGCAGAACAGTTTGCGAAGAATGAGTCAGTGCATGAGGTGTGCAAGCGCAATGGCCGGCATGGCGGAAGGCGCGCTCCGACTCTTCCATCTCGGGTCGCATGGCGTGCAGGTCGTCGGTGGCCGAGATCACGGGGAACAGCAGAATGAATGCGCAGCCGAGAACGCAGAGGAAGACGAGCGGGCGCCCCGCCGGACCTCCTGCCGGACTACCCGAACCGGTCGAAGAAGTCCGTAGCCGCCACAACACACAGGCGGGCAACACCAGGGAGAGCCAACAGAGATTAAGAAAAAGCTCCATACGAAATGCTTAGGTCTTTTGGAGGAGACACCACGACCATAACCCGGTGCAACTGCCTCAAGATAGTCAGGATAGCACAGAGACGGCAAGTGACTCGCGTACCTCGCGAGGCGAGCAAAAGCCGCTACGGACCCTGCGTTACCTGCAAAGGTTGAGGTGTTTGGAGTCTCTGGCGAAGGATGGCTTTTCGGGTGGGAATTTCAGCAATGGCATCGGCATGGATCACGTAAACGCCGTGGGGTAGCGTGTCGCCAATGGGAACTTGAACGTTGATTGCGCCGGCTTTGAGCGGGAAATGTTCGTAGCCGATGGCCGTCGCTCGCCCGTTCTCGGCGACGGCCACGATGATGACAGTCAGATCAAACACGTCCTTGGAACCATTGGAGACCTGCAGGACGCCGTCGATCCGGTTGTTGTGAACCTTTGGAAGTTCAAGCCATTCAAGCAACAAAGGAGCGGCGACTTCGGCATGGAACTCCTTGTTAATGGTGTAAGCGGGATGGCCGGAGTCTTCGACTTTTAAGGTGAAAATGAAAGCCCCGGGCTTGGCGGGGCGTCCAGCGAGGAGGCCCTCCGGGGTGAGCGTGATTCCTTCGGGAAGATCGCCACTGGCCACGCTCCAGACGTAGGGCGGAACGCCGCCGCTGGCGTGCAGAAGAATGTGGAATTCCACGCCTGCGTCGAGTGGGGGCAGAGCTTCGTCCACGACGGCGAGTGGCGGAGCCTGCCCGGCCAGCAGACTGCAAAAACAAATCAGGATCGCAAGGAGGCGAATAATTTTGGTGGAATTCATCTTGGTTCGTTTGATTTTACGCTGGGCACGGCGTAAAAGAACTGCAATATGTCCTATCGTGTGTGGCACGTTGTAGTTGGCTTCTTGCTTGTCTGCTCGCTCGTCTGCTTGATGAGCGCGGACGCTCTGGCCCAAGCTTCAGCTTCTTCGAGGCAGAAAGCGAACAACGCTGAAGAGGCCGCGGTCTTCGAACGAATCTTAAATCGCGCCCACTTTGAAAACGACGGAACAGAAGTGAGAGAGACCGATGCCGTGGTTCGGATTCAGAGCCAGGCGGGCGTGGAGGAATTCGGCCAACTGGTTTTCGGATACTCAAGTGCGACCGAGAAGTTGGAGGTCGAATATGTCCGGGTGCGCAAGCCGGATGGACAGGTGGTGGTGACGCCGGAGTCGACGGCGCAGGATTTCGCTCCCGATGTGCTGAAGGAAGCTCCGATGTACAGCGACTACCGGCAGCGGCATATTTCCGTGGCGGCGCTGCAGCCCGGGGACACGCTGGAATACCGCACGGTGACGCGGGTTCTCACGCCGCTGGCCGCGGGAAACTTCTGGTACGAATATACGTTTCCCAAGGGTGTGGTGGTCAACGAAGACCGGCTGGAGATTGACATCCCGAAGGCACGCGAAGTGAAGCTCAAGACGCCAACGCGAAAGCCGGAGATTCAGGACACTGGAGACCGGCGCGTTTACACCTGGGTGGTGAAGGACATCCAGCCAGAACGCGACAAAGATAAAGATGAGACGGAGGAGGACACCGGTCCGGATGTGCAGCTGACGACTTTCACCGACTGGAAGCAGGTCGCGCAATGGTATGCAAAGCTGCAGGGCGAGCGCATGGCGGTTGACGACAGCGTCCGAAAAAAAGCCCAGGAGCTCACTAAAGGAGCGGACACGCCCACAGAAAAGGCGCGACGGCTCTACGATTTCGTAGCGCGGAATGTGCGTTACGTGAGCATCTCGCTCGGAGTCGGGCGCTATCAGCCGCACGCGGCCTCGGACGTTCTGCAGAATGGCTACGGCGACTGCAAGGACAAACACACGTTGCTTTCCGCGTTGCTGCGAGCCGAGGGAATTCAGAGTTATCCGGTGCTGATCCATAGCACGCGCAAACTGGATGCGGACGTTCCCTCGCCGGCACAGTTCGATCACGTGATCACGGCGGCGCGGCTGGAAACGGGGCTGACCTGGCTAGATACGACTCCTGAAGTGACGCCCTATGGGCTGATTCTTTACCAACTGCGAAACAAAGAAGCAGTGGTGGCGTCGGAGGATAGCGAGGGAGGATTGCAGCGGACGCCGGCGGATTCGCCGATCAAGACCTTCATGCACTTCACGCTCGATGGCAAGTTCAGCGAGTTCGGCGCGCTCGATGCGACGCTCGAGGTCACGGCCCAGGGAGATCGCGATTGGCCAATGCGCACGAGTTTTCGACGATTCCCGCAGGCCCGGTGGAAGGACTTTGTGAAAGCCCTCTCTGCGACTTGGGGCTTGCCCGGTGATGTCGATGACGTTCAGCTCGATCCCATCGAGGACACGAGCAAGCCCTTTCATCTGAAGTATCGCCTGCACCAGGACCGGTACTTTGTAGTGCCATCGACGAGCGTGAATTTTCGTCCGATCCCGCCGCTGGGGATGCCTGCGATTCGAGCGTCGGAAAAGAGCACCGAACCGATGGACATCGGCCCCGCGGGTGAAATGGACTACAGGGTCCGCTTGCAATTTCCCTCCAACTACACGGTGCACACGCCGACCGCTGTGAAAATGACGCGGGATTATGGCGACTATTCATCGACGTACTCGCAGAACAAGGGAATTCTGGAAGGCGAGCGCGAGCTGAACGTGAAGATGAACGAACTGGCGGCGGCGCGGCGTGCGGACTACGAATCGTTTCGCAATGCAACGCAAAGCGATCAAGACCAGCTGTTGTCGTGCACGATCCTGACGCCGTCGGGGCAAGTGGCGGAGACGGCGGCTTCGAAGATGGAAGGAACTCCCGCGGAGCTGCACAAAGCGGGAGTGAAAGCGCTGCAGAGCAAGGATTATCGCACGGCGATCGACCTGCTGAAGCGCGCGGTGGACGGGGATGCGAACCTGGCGAATCCGAGTATGGCGGATTCAAGTTTGAAAGACGGCTGGTATGACCTGGGACTGGCATACGCCGGAGCCAACAATCATGCGGAGGCGATCGGCGCGTTCCGCAAGCAGATCGAACTGGATCCTAATCACAAGCACGCGAATGGCGACCTGGCGATGGAGCTGCAGCAAACGGGGAAGACCGACGATGCGATCGCGGCTTATCGCAAGCAGCTGGAGACGGCTCCGTACGAGAAAACGACGCACAAAAATCTTGGCTTGTTGCTGGCGCAGTTGGGACGTGATGCCGACGCCCGCACTGAGCTGGAAGCTGCCGCCGCGATTCCTCCCGATGATCCGGAAACGAAGATGGCACTGGCGCAGGTGTACGGGCGATTGGGGGAGAGCGCGAAAGCGCAAGAGTTGATGAAGGGACTGACGGGTAGCGCGAGCGAGGATTCGGGTCAGGATATTTTCGCGTCGGCGTTGAAAAACGACATTGATCCGACGCAGACCGAGAACGATGCGCAGCAGGTTCTCTACGACATTGGAGGACAGTTCGACTCGGGCGAGTTGGACCGGCTGGGCCCGTCGGCGTTTTCGTCGATGCGACTGGTGGCGCTGGCGTGGGCGCGGATAGGATGGGCGAAATTTCAGCGCGGCGAAAATCTGGCAGCCATGCAGTTTCTAACGTCGGCGTGGCTTTTGAGCCAGTCAGGAACGGTTGGCAACCGGCTGGGGCAGGTACTCGAAAAGCAAGGTCAGCCGGAGAAGGCGCGCCATATGTATGCGCTGGCAATAGCGGCTCGCGGAAGCGACGTGCAGGATTCACGGGCGCGCCTGGCGAAGCTGGCTGGCGATCATGGTGTTACAGAGAAAAGCACGGCGGAGAAAGAGCTCGCGCAGGCGCCGGTGGAGTTGGTGCAGGCACGTACGGTGAAGCTCGGGCCGATCACCAGCAAGCCAGTTTCGGCGTGGTTCAACCTCGTGTTCGACAGCTCTCCTCGTCCGGAGCGTGCCGAGTTTGTGGACGGTGACGAAAGCCTTCGTTCGGCGGCCGAGCAACTGCGGGAGAAGGACTTCCCCGTGAGATTTCCGGATGTGTCGTCGGTGAAAATCGTTCGCCGGGGCCTGTTGAGCTGCAGCGGCGAGGGGTGCGGCATTGAGCTGCTGCCCATCGATAAGGAATCTTCTTCGGGAACCGCGCCGGTTTCGAAAAAGTGAGGCGGCGTCCCCTCGACGCATCCGCATCGACTCCGATAATCTAATGGGTCTTGTAAGGGAGGTCTTGCCCATGCGGGAGGCCGTCGAACGACTGTGGCCGGAAATTCGGTGGATCAACGATTCCAAGCTTCGGGAGCAGGTAACGCAAGCCTGGATCAGGGCGCTCGAGCGCAGTCCGCTGAAGGCCGATGACCTGAATCAGATTCCTTTTACTCTGCTCGTTCCGAATTGTCCGATTACATTCATGGAGCACAAGCGCTGCGTGGTGCACATTGCGCGCGATAGTGCGAAAGCGATGACGGACTTCATGGGTCGAGCGCTGCCGATCGACGCGGACGTGGTGATTGCAGGTGCGATTCTGGCGGACATCGGCAAGTTGCTGGAGTATGAGATCGGTCCGGACGGGAAGAGCCGGCAAAGCGAGCGCGGGGAAGCACTGCGGCATCCGTTTACTGGAGTCGCGCTGGCGATGGAGTGTGGCGTGCCGGACGCAGTGTGCCACATCATCGCCGCGCATGCGGCCGAAGGCGATCTGGTGAAGCGGACGACGGAAGCGTTCATTGTGCATCACGCCGATTTCATGGCGTTTCTGCCGTTCAAGAATCCGAAGAATGTGAAAGTCAAGTGAGGTCTCGGGTGTTGGTCTCAGGTCTCAGGATTATTCGCTGACGGCTGAAAATTGATAGCTGACAGCTTGCGCTTCACAGAGGAGATGTCCTTGCCGACACAACAAACTACAACCAAAGAAACCATCACCGCGACCATGTCTCGCTGGGCTGCGGCGCTTGAATACAAGCAGCTCTCGCAGGACGCGGTGTACCAGGCCAAGCGCTTTCTGCTCGATTCGGTGGGCTGCGCGCTGGGCGGATATCGGCAGCATGACGTGATCATTGCGCTCGAAGTGCTGAAGGAGATTGCCGGGCGAGGACCGGCGACCGTGATTGGCACGGGCCAGAAGATGGACGCAGTTTCGGCGTCGCTGGCGAATGCGCTGATGATCCGCTGCATGGATTACAACGACATTTACTGGAAGCAGGATCCGTCGCATCCCTCCGACATTTTTCCGGCCGCGATGGCGTGTTGTGAGCGCACCAAAAGCGATGGCAAGGAATTGATCGTGGGATTTGTGTTGGGTCACGAGTTCGAAATGCGCTTGTGCGAGGCGGCTTTTCCGGGGATCCGCGAGCGCGGCTGGCATCATGCGACGCTCACGGCGTTTGTCTCGCCGATTGTGGCGGGACGCGCGCTACATTTGAGTTGGGAACAGATTCAGCATGCGATCGGGATTTCGGCATCATGGCATTGCACGATGGGTGCGGTGACTGCGGGGAAGCTGACGATGATGAAGAACGCCGTCGATCCGCTCGCCACGCAGAGCGGCGTTCTGGCGGCGCTACTGGCCGAGCGCGGCTACAGCGGTCCCGAGCACGTGATCGACGGCAAGGAAGGATTGGTGCACTGCTTCGGTCCGGAGTGGAAACAGAACCTGCTGACGGATGGACTCGGCGAGTCGTGGCGCATCACGCATTGCGGGATGAAATTTTTCCCGACTGAGGCGCTGACGCACGCACCGATTTCGGCGGTGCTTGACTTGGTCAAGGGCCACGACCTGCGTCCGGAGCAAGTGGAGAAGATTCAGATCCGGTCGCTGGCGCGCGCGGCTGACATTCTTTCTGACCCGAGCAAATACGATCCGCATACCAAGGAGACGGCCGACCATTCGCTGCCCTACGTGATTGCCGCGGCGCTGGTGGACCGGCAAGTGACGCCGGCGCAATTCGAGATGAAGAAGATTCTGGACCCGACGATTCGTGCGCAACTGAAAAAGGTTGAGGTCGTGGCCGATCCGGAGATCGAGAAGGTTTTTCCGGCGCTGCAGCGGGTAATTGTGAACATCACGACAATCGACGAGCGAAAATTCTCAAAGCAGCTCGACTATCCGAAGGGTGATCCGCGAAATCCGCTGAGCGACGCCGAGATCGAAGAGAAATTCCGGGCGCTGGCGGAGGGCGAGCTTTCGGCAAAGGCGCAGGACAAGCTGATTGACGCGGTTTGGAATCTGGAGAAGTGCGGGTCAGTTTCGAAGCTGATGGCGCTGATGAAGGCGGTGAAGAAGCCGAAAGCGAGCTAGCCAGAAACCACATAGGGACGGCCGTCCTCGGCCGTCCAGCCGGGCGAAGTCCGGCTTCTGGCGGCGGATACGAATCTGGCGAGCTGCGCTCGCTTGCACAGCCGGGGCGGCTGTGCCTACGTGCGAAGGAGCAACTTATGGCGGAATTGAAGTCGGCGATTGCTTCAGACCTGACGGCGCGCTACAAGAAACTGGCGGGCGTGGTTCGCGAGTTGGCGGCGTCGCTGAGCGACGAGCAATTTTGGGCCAAGCCTTTCACATTCGGCAATAGTTTTGGCCACCTTGTGCTGCATCTCACCGGTAACTTGAATTACTACATCGGGGCGCAGATTGCGGGGACGGGCTATGTGCGGGATCGTCCGCTGGAGTTTTCGGAGGCGACGCGGCCATCCAAGGCAGAAGTGTTGAAGAAATTTGATCAGGCGATTGAGATGGTGCTCGGCGCGATCAACCGTCAGACGGCGGAAGACTGGTCAAAGGAATACACGGCAGTGGGCGCGGACGCCCGCGACAGGTTCGACATGGTGCTGCAGTGCGCGACGCATTTACATCACCACATTGGGCAGATGCTGTATTTGGGATTTGAGCTGAAGCGGAAGGGCTGAGCTATCGGGAGTCATCATGGGCCAGACCATCGTTGAAAAAATCGCGCAGAAACACATGACCGAAGGGCCGGCGCGGCCGCTTCGGACAGGGGATTTCCTGTCGATTCGTCCGCACCGCTGCATGACGCATGACAACACGTCGGCGGTGATGAGCAAGTTCAAGGGCATCGGCGCGAAGAGGGTGAAAGACTCGCAGCAGCTCACATTTGCGCTCGATCATGACATCCAGAATCGGGATGAAGCGAACCTGAAGAAGTACCGCGCGATTGAAGCGTTCGCGAAAGAGCAAGGGGTGGATTTCTATCCTGCCGGATCGGGCATCGGGCACCAGATCATGGTGGAGCGCGGGTATGTGGTCCCGGGTTCGTTCGTGGTCGCATCGGATTCGCATTCCAATATGTATGGCGCGCTGGGCGCGATCGGAACGCCGATTGTTCGTACCGACGCAGCCGCGGTTTGGGCCACGGGCGAATTCTGGTGGCAGATTCCGCGGTCGATTCAGGTCGTGCTGGAAGGCAAATTGCCGGACGGCGTCACGGGCAAGGACGTCATCATCACTTTGTGCGGGCTCTATAACCACGACGAATGTCTGAACGCAGCGGTCGAGTTTACGGGGCCGGGAGTGGCGTCGCTCTCGATGGACGCCCGGCTTTCGATCTCGAATATGACAACGGAGTGGGGACCGCTGGTGGGCTGGTTCCCGGTTGACGAGGTCACGATCCAGTATTTGCGCGGCGTTCACCAGCGGCTCAAAGCGATGGGCATGGGCACGAGTGTCGAGCGGTTTTCAGAAAAAGACATCGAAGGCTGGGAGAAGAATCCTGCGGCGCCGGATGCGGATGCGGTCTATGCGGCGCGGATTACGCTCGATCTCGGGCAAGTGACGCCCCACGTGTCGGGACCCGATACGGTGCAGGCGATGCAGTCCCTGGCTGAGATAGAGAAGAACAAAGTTGCGATCCAGAAGGCATATCTGATTTCGTGTGTGAATTCGCGTCTGGAAGATCTGGCGGCGGCGGCGAAGGTGCTCAAAGGTCAGAAAGTTGCCTCGGGCGTGAAGTTCTATTTGAGCGCAGCCAGCAAATGGGTGCAGGAAGAAGCGGAGAAGCGCGGCATCTGGCAAGCGTTGATGGATGCGGGCGCGCAGCCGCTGCCCTCGGGCTGCGGGCCGTGCATTGGGTTGGGCGTGGGATTGCTTGAGGCGGGCGAGGTCGGGATCTCGGCGACGAATCGAAACTTCAAGGGACGCATGGGATCGCGGGATGCGAAGTGCTACCTGGCGAGTCCGGAAGTAGTGGCGGCGTCGGCGGTTGCCGGTTATATTCGCGGCCCGCGTGAGTTCGCGAATCGCGCGCCGCAGCGCGCCTACGCCGAATTGGCATCGGCGTCGGGCGGGGCGGAGAAGGTTGAAATCCTGGCGGGCTTTCCGCGGCGCGTGAAAGGGCGGCTGGTATTCATGCCGCAGGATAACGTCAACACCGATGCGATTTACGGCAAGGACTACACCTATCGCGACGACATGACTCCGGAACTGATGGCGAAGGTGGTGATGGAGAATTACGATCCACAGTTCGCCGCGCGGACGAATGCGGGCGACGTGATCGTCAGCCAGTTCAACTTTGGTACGGGGTCGAGCCGCGAACAGGCGGTTACGTGTCTGAAGGCGAAAGGCATTCCGCTGGTGATCGCGGCCAGCTTCTCGCAGACCTATCTGCGTAACGCGTTCAACAACGGCTTTTTGTGTATCGAAGTGCCGGAATTTGTGGCGCGAGTGCGCGAGCAGTTTACCAAGGAGATCGCGGCGAAGGAGAAGACGATCATTCCGGGGGACGAAATTGATATCGATTTCACTTCGAGCACGATCTCGTGGCGTGGGGAGACGTTTGCTTTCCCGGCGCTGGGCAGCGTGCCGCAGTCGCTGGTGATTGCCGGGGGAGTCGAGAATCTGGTCGCGAAGCGGTTGGGCTTGGCTTGAAGACTTAACCAGAGATTGCAGAGTGCGCGGAGGAATGCAGGGGTCCTTCGCTTCGCTCAGGATGACAATTGTTTGGTTTTGGTCTGCTCGGCGATCTCGGCGTCTCTGCGGTTGATTTTGGTTTTAAGGAGCAATTGTGGCGAAATACACGGTCATTACCATGCCGGGAGACGGTATCGGAAACCAGGTTCTGCCGGAGTCATTGCGGGTTTTGAAGGCGGTTGGCTTTGACGCTGAGTACATTCATGCCGATATCGGGTGGGACTGCTGGTGCGCGCAGGGCAATGCGTTGCCGGACCGGACGATCGAGTTATTAACCAGGCATAGGTTGGGATTGTTTGGTGCGATTACTTCTAAGCCGAACAAGGCGGCGCAGGCGGAGCTTAAGCCCGAACTGCAGGGGAAGGGTTACGTGTATTACTCGCCGATCGTGACCATGCGGCAGAAATTCAATCTCGATATCTGTATGAGGCCGTGTGTCGGGTTCACGGGCAATCCGCTGAATTACATTCGGAAGAAAGCGGATGGCGGCTACGACGAGCCGCAGATTGACACCACCGTGTTCCGTCAGGGCACAGAGGGCATGTATGCCGGTGTGGAGTGGACGAACCCTCCGGAGAACGTGCGCGCCGCATTGAACAGCCATCCCAGGTTCAGGGCCTTTGCCAACGTGCCCGGACCCGAGATTGCGGTGAGTTGCCGCATCATCACTCGCAAGGCGGCCCAACGCATCGTGACCGCGGCTTTCGAATATGCGAAGAAGCGCGGGTTCAAGGGCGTCACGATTTGTGAGAAGCCGAATGTGGTGCGCGAGACTTCGGGCATGATGGAAGAAGTGGCAAAAGAGGTTGCGAAGAATTATCCGGGGATTGCGCTTTGGTCGACGAACATTGACGCGCAACTGATGTGGCTGAACAAGAATCCGGAGGAGTACAACGTAGTCGTGTCCTCGAATCTGTTCGGCGACATTCTTTCCGACGCGTTCGCTGGGCTGGTGGGTGGGCTGGGATTCGCGGCGTCCGGCAACATTGGGGATGACGTGGCAGTGTTCGAGCCGACACACGGATCCGCGCCAAAGTATGCCGAGCTGAATCCGCCCATCGTGAATCCAATTGCGATGATTCTTTCGGCGGCGATGATGCTCGATCACGTTGGCGAAGACCAGAAGGCGAATCGCATCCGCCAGGCGATTGCGGGTGTGGTGCGTGAGGGGAAGGTCCGGACGTACGATATGATGCGTTTTACGGGTGGTCCGAAAGCGATCAGTCAGGGTGCGGCTTCGACGGCGCAGATGACGGACGCGATTTTGGAGAAACTGAAATAGCCCGCGAGTTGAGGATCTCGATTTGAGGAAATTATGACTAGCGCTGTCGAGACTACGTCCCCGCGTTCTGCCGAGGCAGGCCATTGGGGTGAAGAAGTTCGGTCGGACGTGCACGTCAGCTTTGAGGCGCGTGACAGCGGCGGAGTCGAGATCTCTCTGGAGTCGCGCGTTGCGCCCTATTACGGCTCGGCGATCCTGGAACAGACGCGAGAAGTTCTAGCTGAACTCGGAGTGAAGGACGCACGGGTTGCGATTCATGATGAAGGCGCGCTGCCCTTTGTTATCGCGGCTCGCATCGAGGCCGCGGCAAGGCGCGCAGGAATCGCGCTGGGCAAACGCTCGCTGCCTGAGCAGCATCCGCTGCCGGCCCCGTCGCAAAAGGACCGGCTGCGTCGATCGCGTCTCTATCTGCCGGGCTCCGAACCGAAGTACTACATCAACGCCTCATTGCATGCCCCGGATGCCGTGATTCTCGATTTGGAAGACTCGGTGCATCGCGGGGAGAAAGATGCCGCTCGCATCCTGGTGCGAAATACTTTGCGGACAGTCGATTTCGGATCGTGCGAGCGCATGGTGCGTATTAACCAGTTGCCGCTGGGACTCGAAGATCTGGCGGAAGTGGTAGGCGAGAGCCCGGATCTGATTCTGATTCCGAAGGCCGAGGAGCCCGAACAGGTGAGAGAAGTGGATCGCATGATCAGCGAGATCAAGGCGCGCCACGGAATTATCCGGTCGATCTGGATCATGCCGATCCTGGAGTCGGCGCTGGGGATCGAGAACGCGTTTGCCGTCGCGACGGCGAGCGAAAACGTGGCGGCGCTAACAATTGGGCTCGAGGATTACACCGCCGATCTGGGCGTGGTGAAGACCGCGGAAGGGCGTGAGTCGCAATATGCGCGATCGCGCGTGGTGAATGCGGCGCGCGCGGCAGGGGTACAGGCGATTGACTCGGTCTTCAGCGATGTCGCCGACATGGACGGTCTGCGACGATGGGGAGAAGCCTCGCGGGCGGCGGGATTTGAAGGTATGGGATGCATTCATCCCGGACAGATTCGTGTGATCCACGAGGCGTTTCAACCCATCTCTGTCGAGATCGAAAAGGCGCAGAAAGTAGTGGCGGCGTTTGAGGAAGCGCAGAGCAAGGGATTGGCCGTGGTAAGTCTGGGTTCGAAGATGATCGATCCGCCGGTGGTGCAGCGGGCGCTGAAGCTGGTGGAGCGGGCGAAGGCGATGGGAGTGATTTCGTGAGTGATATTGTGAGCGAACGCGTAGAACTGGCGCATAACGCGGCAGGCCGTGCGGTGCCGACGATGGTGAACGGCAAGCTGCAGATTCCGTTTCTGGGCGCGGGAAAGTATCAGCCGCACGCGCGGAAGGCGGCGCCGGCAATTTGCTCAAATAGAGATTATCCGGATAGTGGCGATAAGCGCGTGGCCGATCTGGAGACGGCGCTGCGCCAGTGCGGACTGCGCGACGGGATGGTGATTTCGAACCATCATCATCTGCGCGACGGCGATAAAGTGGCGCTGATAGCGCTCGAGGCTGCGGCCCGGATCGGCGTCAAAGATCTGATGTGGTTCCCGAGCGCTTCGTTTCCTTCCCAGGAGGGCGCGATCGCGCTGATGGAAAAAGGTGTGATCCATCACATCGAAGGCTCGATGAACGGGCCGCTGGGCGACTACTGCACGCAAGGGAAGATGCGTGGCATGGGTGTGCTGCGGTCGCATGGCGGCCGCTACCAGGCGATTCAAGATGGAGAAGTTCACGTTGACGTCGCAGTGATTGCGGCGCCAACCGCCGACTCTTTCGGAAATGCGGATGGCTCGCATGGCAAGTCGGCGTGTGGCTCGCTGGGTTTCGCGTTGGCGGATTCAACCTATGCTGACCGCGTCATCGTGGTCACCGATAACCTGGTGCCATTTCCTTGTGTGCCCTGGCAGATTCAGGGCAACAACGTGGACTTTGTGGTGGAAGTGGAATCGATTGGCGATCCGGCGAAGATTGTTTCCGGCACGACGCAGATCACGCGTTCGCCGGACCGGCTGCGGATCGCGGAGTTGGTG
>Ga0116217_10001208_pt1 | contig 25327 bp, 16 predicted proteins | sample Sb_taG_6_FD_89697 | JGI IMG/M metagenome (GOLD analysis project Ga0116217, IMG submission 89697) | Peat soil microbial communities from Weissenstadt, Germany - Sb_50d_4_PS metaG | ecosystem: Environmental > Terrestrial > Soil > Wetlands > Peat | place: Germany: Weissenstadt | collected 2010-09-21 | reverse complement strand
TGGCCCTGGCTGTCTACGCTTCGTCATCGCCCTTACGGTGCCGCCGACGCAAGACTCGCTTCCGGTGGGTGGCTAGGCCCTGCCGGGTGGGATTGGTTACCCACAGGGTTCCTACGAAAGGTTTCCGAGATCATTCCAGCATCTCTTTCTCCTTTCCTGAGCTTCCTGGCGCAATGACACTCTACATAATCGCGTATTGCGGCGGGAGTTACGTCGAAATTGTCCCTCCAGTACGATTTCGACGTAATTATATATCCGCTATATATTTACCTAGAGTATATCCTAATCCTCGAGTCCCGAGCCTCCAGTAGCTCACATCAACCGGCATTCGATCCGCGAAATCAAGATCTCCTGCTGCTCGATATGACCGGCGGTTTTCAAGATCGGCTTCAAACCTGCAAAGAACCGGTTGGCCGCCTCGATGGGGTTGGCCAGAACTTCCGCGGTGGTCAGGTAGTCTTTCTCCGCCTGGCTTTCCTGGGGTGGGTGCCAGAGCCCCCACAGCGGCGGCGCCGACGAGGAAGAAGCCACCATGCAGCCACCGAAACGGTCGTCGAGGACCTGAAACAATTCATCCAGGATCGGATCGCTGAAGACACGTTTCCCTTGCGCGTTGAGCAATGGTAGAACGAGGCGAAAGAGATAGGCGTAACCTTCCAAGCGGTTTTCTTCGAGACTGGGTAAGCGGAGATCGTCCGGAATGGCATCGCTCAGACCGTCGAGCCGCTCGCGGAACTTGTCAGCTAGCGTCTTTTTTGTGGCCATGTTCCTTGCCTGACCCTTCCTGCAATCCGTTGGTCTCGACCAGGTCGGCTTCCTCCAGAGCTTTCTTCTGCTCGGCATTCACGATCAGCGTTCGCTCGTGTCGAGTTTGAAACGCACCGCCACGCTCTAAGAGCAGGCCAATGGCACGGCCGTACTTGCCGGATTTGATTCTGACCGCTGCGGGCATGGCTGTTTCCTTCGGGAAGCTGACATTCACCCAAAACAATTTCAGGATAACACGGCCGCGGAAGAAACACCAGGCACGCTGCCGCACGGGATCCACGTTCAATCCTTCGCCGCTCTCCCCCGGGGGCGGCAGCAGCTGGGAGAACCTGGTCCCAAAACAAATTCGCAAAATCGTGAGGGCCGGCGAGGTGGAATCATCGACGTGGAAGGTGAATGTGTGCATCAGGTCGCCGTCAGCGAACGCGTCGAAGAAGAAAAACAGGCGTTCATTCTCGGGGTGCCGCAGCCCGCGGTAACGGTCGTAGCGCTGACACTACTCGCCGTGCAGGCTCGCGAAGACCCGCACGGCACCGTTGCGCGTCAAGCGGCAGGCGGCAGGCGGCGATCATCCGGCACAGCTCCGGGGAGACGATGGTAAGGCGCACGGGTCACTCCCGTACCAGGGGGCCGCCCGTCTCCAGCCGGGCGATGACGTCGGAAACCGGCTCGCACTCGCCGCGCTCGAAGACCGGGATCTCCTCTGTCGGGGGGAACTTGCCCAGGTAGGCAGAAACTTGGGCAAGTTCCCCAGCGCTCAGGCGCAAGTGTCGTCCCGCCAAGGGGTTGTGCGCACGTTCAACTTGCCCAGGTTTCCCGAGAAACTTGGGCAAGTTCCTCCGCACGCCGCGCTCACGCCCGGCCACGACGACCAACAGGTCCGTTGATCCCGCACTGGCGATCGTGACCGTCAACTGCATCAGGGTTTGTCGCCCGCCCCCTTGAGCAGGGCCTCGGCCTGGCGGCGCAGCTCGCGCACTTCCACCCGTTCGTACCAACCCACCCACGTCACCCGGGTGGCGACGTCAGGGTCGGTCTCTTTCCGGTCGGCGGCCTCGATCCACGTCACCGCCCGTTCCAGGTGCTGCTTCGCTTCCCCCGCGTGACCGAGGCGATGATGGGCCATCGCCAGGAAGAGCTGGTCCCAGCCCCGGAGCACGATCTCCTTGCCGGCCTCGTCGAAGCGCTGCACGGCGGCGTCATATTTCTTGGCCCGGTACAGGGCGGCGCCGAGGATGCGGACGTTGCCTTTCCACTCCGGAGCCGCCGTCTCGGCCAGGCGCACGAGCTGCTCGGCATCGACGTCCGGGTCTGAGACCACCACGCGGGCGTAGAGCACCCGACTGGCGGCCGTCCGGTTCTCCGTCTTGTCGAATTTGTTCAACATGTCCGCACACGTCCGCCGATAGCCGTCCAGGTTCCCGGCCCCGAGTTGCGCCACAGCGAGGTAATACCAGTTCAGCGGGTCGTCCGGCGTCTGCTCGTGAACCTTGGCGAACTCGGGGACGGCCTCGGCCCAGCGCTCCAGGTGGGCCAGGCACTCGGCACGGGCCCGGCGGTCCGGCCAGAAGCCGGGGTCCACCGCGAGAAGCCGGTCGAGGAACGTTACCGCTTGCCCCCACTGCTGCCTGCGCACCGCTTCCTCCGCCTCGCGACGGTGCGGCGCGTTGAGTACCGCTTCGGCCTCCTTGAGCAGCACCTGTAGCTCCAGCCAGTTCAGGGCGTCCGCCTGGGCGGGAGGTCGCAGGTCGTCCTTCGCCCGGCCGTGCGTCTTGTCCCGCACCCAGGCGGTCGTCTTGTCCAGCCATTTCCTCGCCTCCTGTGGCCGGCCCTGGTGGTGCTCGGCGAGAGCCAGCACCGGCCAGTTCAGGAACGTCCCCTGCCAGCCGGGATAACTGTCCGCCGATTCGCGGCAGTAGTGAGCTGCCCGCTCGAACTGCCCAGCCCGGTAGTGGGCCGCCCCGATCGCGTAGCGGACGGCCGCGGGCCAGGACAAGTCATCGGGCAGCTTGCCGGCCAGGGCTTGCTCCCCAAGCCGAACCGGCTGGCCCACGTCGGCGAGCGCCCCCGGCGACAGGACACAAAGGCGATCGACCAGGTGAAGGCTCGTCGCTTCCTTGGCCTGGCCGAAGCGCTCGGCCTCCTCCCGGCACGAGCGGCGGTAGCCTTCGCGATCCCCGGCCAGCAGCTGCAAGCAAGCGTGGGCGAGGCGGTGGGAGTGGGCGTCCACCTGCGACGATTGACGGAGGTCCGGGTCGATCTCCAGAAGCCGTGCGGAGTCGGCGAGGGCCTTGTCCCACTGCCCGCGGCCGGAGTGGAGGCGAGCCCGGGCGGCCCAGAGCTGCCGGTCCTTCGGCCGCTCCTTCGCAACGCGGTCGAACAGGTCGTCGCGGCGAGCTAACTCGTCGGCGGCCTCGTTCCGGCCGGACCACCAGGGGGCGCCGGCCTCCGGGGCCAGGGAAAGGGCCCGGACAAAGTCAGTGACGGCGTTGTCCCACCGGCCCAGTTCGGCGTAACAGAGGCCGCGGTCGCGGCGGACTTGGATCTCGTCCGCCTTCGCCTCGAGGGCCGCGCTAAACTCGGTGACGGCCGCGTCCCAGCGGCCGCGGCTGGCCTGCCAGCGGCCGCGCTCGACCCGGAGAGAGGGCTCCTTCGGCTGCGCCTGCACCGCCGCCTCGTAGTCGGCCTCGGCCTTCTCCGCCTGGCCGAGCCGAGCGTGGTTCCGGGCCCGGGCCGCCTCGGCGCAGAGCGACCACAGGCGGAAGCTGCCGTAGTTGTGCCCGACGAGGGCGTGCCGGCCGTCGGGACACGAACACACCGCAACGGCCTCCGGTGAGTCCGCGAAGCGGTGCAGCTCGCGGCCCGTCTCGGCGTCCCAGAAGATGAAGGGTCCGCCGTTGCCGACGGAGAGGGCGCGACGGCCGTCGGGCAAAAAGGCCACGCCGCGGATGACCTTCCAGTGCCCCGCCCAGCGTCCGATCAGGCGGCCGCTGTCGAGGTCCCACAGGCAGACAAACCCATCGGCGCCCCCGGAGAGGGCGCGGCGGCCGTCCGGCGACAGGGCCACCGACCAGACCGTGCCGTGGTGCCCCTCGAAGCGGCGGATCTCCTGGCCGCTGTCCACGTCCCACAGGCTCAGGGTGCCGTCCTCCCCTCCGGAGAGCACGCGGCGGCCGTCGGCCGAAACCGCCAGGTCGCGGATGACGCCGCCGTTACTGGTGCAGCGGTGCATCTCCTGGCCGGTGTCCAGGTTCCAGACGCGAAAGTCCGACTCGCTGCCGGCCGAAATGGCCCGGCAGCCGTCGGGCAAAAAGCGGACGACCCCGACCCAGAGCTTGTGGCCGACCAACCGCCGCACCTCGTCGCCGCTGTCCACGTCCCACAGGCGCACGTCCGGCTCGCCGCTGGCGATGAGGGCCCGGCGTCCGTCGGGAGACAGCGCCACCGCGTACACCGGTTTGCTGAGCGTGAGGCGGCGCAGCTCCTTCCCGGTGGCCACGTCCCACGAGCGCACCGTCTGGTCGTACCCGCCGGAAAGGGCCCGGCCGCCGTCCGCCGAGAGCGCGACCGCCATCACCGTCTCGGCGTGCCCCGTGTAGCGCCGCACCTCACCGGTGGGGAGCGGGAAGCTGCTGGTCCGCTCCATCTGGGCCAGCAGGGCCTTGAAGTCGTCGCGCGACTGCAACGGTGCCAGCGCCGCCTCCTTGCGGATCGCGGCGGCGTCTCGGTAGTCGGCCAGGACTGCCTGCGAGAGCGCCTCCATCACCTGGTCGGCGATCCGGCGGCGCAGCGCCTCTTCGGCCGCGGTCGGCTTCGGCGCCTGGGGATCCGTCGGCGGAATGCAGGCGGCGAGTCGCCTGGCGACCTCGTAGAGTCGATCACCGTGGCCGGGCCAGAGTTGGCGGAACTGTTCCAGGGTGGCGGCGGCGTCGGCCGGCCGGCCTGCCAACCGCTGCGCTTCGGCCAGGTCCGCCAGGGACGCGGCGAGCACCTCGCGAAACTGCAGCACCGGGGGGGCCCGTTCCAGGTCGGCGCGCTTCGCCCCCAACGATTGACTCTTCAGGTCGGCGGCCCGGGCGTAGTCGGCGGCCGCCTTGTCGGCCTGCTTCAACTCCCGCTGACACCGGCCGCGCTCCGCCCACAGCGAGCCATCCTCGGGGTGCAGCTCGATCGCCCTGGTGAAGTCGGCGGCGGCCTTGTCCCACTGGGCCAGCCGCGCGTAGCAGCGGCCGCGCTCGGCCCACGCCGCCCCGTCCTTCGGCCGCAGCTCGACGACCCGGCTATAATCCGCCGCCGCCTTGTCCCATTCTTGCAAGCGGACGTGGGCGCGGCCGTAGGCGACCCGCAGCGCGGGGTTGTTGCTGGCCGGGGCGCCGCGGATCACGGCCTCCGCCTCGCAGCGCAGCAGCTGCGCCTCCAGCCAGTGGGACCAGAGGACCGGGGTCGCCCCCATGCGGGCGTCGCGCGGCTTCTCCGGGGTGGACTGGTCGAGCCACGCCGCGGCCTTGTCCAAGTAGCTGCGCGCCTCGGCGGCGTGGCCCAGGCGGTGGTGAGCCAGGGCCAGGAAGAGCCAGCACGAGAGGGAGCCGCCGTAGGTGTTTTCCTTCATCGCCTCGTCCAGGCGCCCGAGCGCTTCCTCGTAGCGGCCGGCCCGGTAGAGGACGGCTCCCAGGGCCGTCAGGTAGGCGGAATTCTTCGGGGATATCGCCACACTCTTCTCGGCCACCTGCACCGGCCGGGCCCAGTCCGTCACGGCGCCGGGGCCGATGCTGCAAACCCAGGCGACCTCGTAGTCCTGACCGGTGGTCGTTTGCGTGTAGTGCCGGAGCATCTGCTCGCAGGCGGTGCGATAGCCCTCGACGTCGCCCACGTGCAGGTAGAGGACCGCGCCGGCGCGCCACAAGGTCGGGTCGGTATCGTGCAGCGCCAGCGCCCGGGAGTAGCCCCGCAGTGACGGCTCGAACTGAGCGAGCCGGCCGTTGGCCTTGCCGATTCGGGCCGGCACGTACCAGTCCAGCGGCTGCTCTTCGGCCAGGCGCTCCAGGAACCACAGCCCCGTCAGCCAGCGCTCCTCGATCTCGTACTCTTCCCAGTAAGCGCGGCAGCGGGCCAGCACGTCGTCGCGCGGACCCAGCCGCAGGGCCAGGGCGAAATCGGCCGTGGCCCCGTCGAGCTGCCCCAGCTCCACCTGGGCCCGGCCCCGCGCGAGGTGGGCCACCGCGTCGTGGGGCCGCGCCGCGACCAGGCGATCGAGATACCACGCTGCCATTTGCCACGACGCCTCGGCGTCGTAGTCCGGCGACTGCCGGGTTAGCCAGTCCCGGACGGCTTCGGTCGGCCCCAACTGGATGGCCCGGGCGCAGTCGGCGGCGGCCTCGTCGAGCCGGCCCAGCTTCCAGTTCGCCCGGCTGCGCAGGGCGCGCGCGAACCAATCGCCCGGCTGGGCGTCGATCAGCCGATTGAGGTGCCAGCGGGCGGCGAACGGGTGTCCGCTCTCCTCGTTCTCCGCGGCCAGGCGCTGGTGCCAGCCGAGCCCCGACGGCTCAGCCGACCCGGGCGGGCCGCCCAGCTTCTCGAGGTTCTCCCGGCGCTCTCGCCAGGTGCGGGCATCGAGCAGGTGCATCGAGCCGTCGTTCTGGACCTCGACGCCGCTGCTGACCTCGACCCAGCGCATGAGCCGGGCGGCGTCTCCCGTCAGCGGCGCCGGCGCTTCCCACACCCGCACGGTCCGGTCGTCGCCGCCGGTCACCAGCCGCGTGCCGTCCGGGGTGAAGGCGACGGCCATCACCGGCTCCTTGTGGCGCAGGGGAGGGCCGACCTGCTGGCCGGTCCGGGCGTCCCAAAGCCGGGCGGTCCGGTCCTCACAGCCGGTCAGCACCATCCGGCTGTCGGGGCTGATGGCGACGTCGGAAACCGCCCCCTGGTGCTGCAGCGGTCGGCCGACCGGCTTGCGAGTGGCCGCGTCCCAGACGCGAACCGTTTTGTCCCCGGCCGTCAGCAGCAGCTTGCCGTCCGGGCTGAAGGCCACCCAGGCCACATTCCCCTGGTGCGGGAGCGGTTGGCCGATGAGCTTGCCCGTCGCCGCGTCCCACAACCGGGCCGTCTTGTCGAAGCTGCCCGTCAGCAGCAACTTGCCGTCGGGACTGAAGGCCACCCGGCGGACCCGGGCCTCGTGCATCATGGGGGTGCCGATGGGTTTGCCGGTGGCCGCGTCCCAGAGGCGCGCGGCGTTGTCGTAGCCGCCGGTGAGGACGGTCTTGCCGTCGGGGCTGAAGATGCCGCTGCTGAACTGCGACGGATGCCCCAGCGCCTGGGCGCTGGGATTGCCCGTAAGCGGATCACTGCCGGGGTTGACCGTGAGCGGCTCGCTGATGGCGCTGCCCCGGAGCGGCTCGCCGATCGGGTTGCCCGTGTCGGCGTCCCACAACCGGGCGGTCCCGTCGGCGCCGCCGCTGAGGAGGGTCCGGCCGTCGGGGCTGACGTCCACGAACCAGACGCTGCTCTGGTGCTGCAGCGGCGGGGTGAGCGGTTGGCCGGTCGCGGCGTCCCACAGCCGGGCTGTGGTGTCCAGGCTGCCGGTCAGGACGCGCTTGCCGTCGGGGCTGAAGGCAACGGTATCGACCTCGTTGGTGTGCCGCAGAGGGGCGCCGATCGGTTTGCCGGTCGCGAGGTCCCACAGCTGCGCCTCGCCGCGGCGGCGGGTACTGTTGTCCCCGCTCCCGGTCACCAACGTCTTGCCGTCGGGGCTGACCGCCAGGACATGCACCGAGTCCAGGTGCCGTAGCGGCGCCTGCACCATGCGGCCGGCGGGTTGCTCCCACACCCGGATGATCTTGTCACCGGCCGCAGTGACGATGGAGCGGCCGTCGGGGCTGAAGCGGGCTCCCATGACCGGGGCCGGGTGCGGCAAGGGCTCGCCGATGGGGCGGCCCGTGTCTGCGTCCCAGAGTCGGACCGTCGCGTCCAGGCTGGCGCTCAGGACCGTACGGCCGTCGGGACTGAAGGCCACAGTCATGATGGTCCGCGCATGAGGCATCGGCTCCCCGAGGGGTTTGCCGGTGCGCACGTCCCAGAGCCGAACGATACCGCTCGCGGACCCGCTCACCACGGCCTTGCCGTCCGGGCGGAAATCGACGGGGCCGATGGCCTCGGGGTGCTCCAGGGGCTGGCCAACCAGGTTACCGCTAGCCACGTCCCACAGGCGCAGCCTGTTATCGGCGCACCCGGCCACGACCGTCTGGCCGTCGGGGCTGAAGGCGACGCGATAGACCGCGCCGGGGTGGACCAGGGGTTGCCCGACGGGCTTGCGGGTGGCGGTCTCCCACAGGCGGAGCACGGGGAGTTGGAGGCCTCCGCTCAGGAACGTCCGGCCATCGGGGCTGAAGAGGAGATGGCTGATCGGGCCGCCGCCGTCGAGTGGTTCACCGAGGAGTTTCTGGGTCGCAGGGTCCCAGAAGCGGACCTTTCGGTCCTGGCAGCCGGTGAGGATCGTCTTGCCGTCCGGACTGAAAGTCACCACCAGCACGGCCGCGGGATGGAGCAGCGGCTGGCCGACGGGTTTGCCGGTGGACCCGTCCCAGAGCCGGGCCGTCTTGTCGAGGCTGGCGGTGAGAGCGTACCGTCCGTCCGGGCTGAAGCTCATGGCCTGAACCGGGCCGGCATGTTCCATCACCTCTCCGATGGGTCGGCCGGTGGCCGCGTCCCACAGCCGGAACGACCGGCCCCCCCCGCTCAGGATCGTCTTGGCGTCGGGGCTGAACCTCGCGCCGATGTCGCCCTGGTCCTGGGCGAAGGTGGCGCGCAGCACCGGCAGGTCGCGCGGCAGGGCCGCCAGGTTGGTCCGGGCCACGCGCTGCAGGTCGGTGGCCTCCGCCGGCGCCAGCTGCAGGCCGCGGGCCAGCCTCAGGCCCCCCAGCCGGGGCTCGCGGTCGAGCAGCGATTGTCCTCGTTCCACGACCAACGTCGCCGACTCGGTCGCCAGGAGCCGCGTCTGGGCCAGCGCCTCCTGCGTCCGCTTCTGCTCGGCAGTCAGGTTGCCCGCCAATTCCTGCGAGCGCCCCAGCGCCTTGCGGGTTTCCTCCTGTTCGGCCGCGAGGCTCTGGGCTAATTCCTCGGAGCGAGTCAGGGCCTTCTGCGTCCGCTGCTGCTCCTCGCTGGTGCGCTTCTGTTCCGCGCTGAGGTTGGCGAACGCGCGCGAGAGGTTGTCGGAGGAGCGGGACAGGTCGTCGTTGGCGCGGGACTGGGCCACGCTGAAGGCGACGGAGAGGATGGTAACGGCCACCAGCGCCCCCACGGCCAGGGCCGCGGAGGCTGCCAGCGCCGGGTTGCGGCGGCAGAAGCGCCACAGCCGCTCGCGGGCGCTGACGCGCCGGGCCTGGATCGGCTTGTCGTCGAGGTAACGCTGCAGGTCCGCGGCCAGGGCGGCCGCCGTCTGGTAGCGCCGCGCCGGCTCGCGGTCGATGGCCTTGAGGACGATCGTCTCCAGGTCGCGCGGCACCGCCCGGTTGACCTTGCGCGGCTGGGGCGGCTCCTGGTGCGTCACCTGGTGAATGAGCTTATTGCGGTCGGTTTCATCGAAGGCCGGCCGCTGCACCAGCAATTCGTACAGCGTCAGCCCCAGGCTGTAGACGTCGCCGCGCGCGTCGGACTGCCCCTGGAAGCGCTCGGGGGCCATGTAGCGCAGGGTGCCGACGATGTCGCCGGTGTGCGTCAGGTTGTCGCCGTCGGTCGAGGCCTTGGCCAGGCCGAAGTCGGTCACCCAGACGGTGCCCTGCGTGTCGAGCAGCAGGTTGGACGGCTTGATGTCGCGGTGGAAGATGCCCTGGCCGTGGGCGTACTCAAGGGCGTCGGCCACCTGGATGCCGATGCGGGCCACGCTCTGCCAGTAGTGCCGGCCCGATTCGCTGACGGCCGACGCGCCGGACTGGCCGGGCAGGACCACCGAGGAGGACGAGTTGACCCGCGGGGGGCGCTCCCCGGTCGGCAGGGTCGGGGGCGATGGGTACGTCGCAGTTGGGGACTTCCCCGTGACGGGCGGCCGGCCGTCGTCGGGAGGCGTGCCGGCGGCCGCCGGCGGGACCGGCAGACGAAACTGACCGGTGACCAGCGCCTCGGCCATGCCGGCGGCCGACAGCGAATCGCCCTCGGGGGCCGGGCCGGGCGGGAGGGGGCTGCCCGCCTGGAGGGAGGCCCCACTTTTGGCCCGCCGCAGCCGTTTCAGCTCCACCAGGACGTCGTCGAGGCCGAGGCCCTGGATGAACTGCATGACGTAGTAGTTCAGGCCGTCGTGCTCGCCGACGCCGTAGACCGGCACGATGTTGGTGTGGTGCAGCCGCGCCGCCGCCCGCGCCTCGCGCTGGAAGCGCTTCTGCTGCTGCGGGTCGAGCAGCGCCTGGCTGGGCAGCACCTTGAGGGCGACGCGCCGGCCCAGCGATTCCTGCTCGGCCTCGTAGACGATGCCCATGCCGCCGCGGCCGACCTCGCGCAGGATGCGGAAGTCGCCCAGGCGCTCCAGCGACTTGCCGGTGCCGGGGCGGGCGCCGTCGTACGCCCCGGTGACGTCGATGGTGGGCGGCTTCAGCTCCTCCATCATGACGAGGGCCGGGAAGAGGTCGCGGATCTCGTCGGCCAGGTCGGGGTAGCGGGCGGCGTACTCCTCGACGGACGGTCGTTCCCCCCGGCGGTGCCGTTCGAGGAACTCCTCGGACAGTTTTTCGACCGGGTTCCGCTCGGGAGTTGGGCTGGGCATGGCAAAACCTGTTTCTGAAGAAGATCGTTCCCCTCGCCCCACGGGCGGCTAGTGGAGGAAGCCGGGCAGGCGGCTCACCACGTCCTTGAGCCGCTTGAGTGCGCGGATGTAGAGGTTACTGGCGGAGCCCCGGTCGATGCCGAGGACGTCGGCCGCCTCGTCGTTGCTGAGTTCCTCGAAGTGCCGCAAGGCGAGTATCTCGCGGTCGAGGGCGTCCATGTTGTTGAGCGCCTCCTGGAGGCGGACCTGCTTTTCGGCCTGCTCCTCCGCCGGGCTGGCGGGGGCGAGCCGCCCCAGCAGCTGGGCGGCCAGGGAAACCGAGTTGGCCAGGGGCAGGGCCCCACGGTAGAGCGAGACTTCGTGGCCGGCGTCGCCCATGCGCGGCCCGAGCAGCTGCTGGTGCAGCGCCTGCAGCCGCTGGCCGGTCACGGCGCGCAGCCACAGGAACGGCGGCACCCCCGCGGCGACGGCGAATTCGCGGGCACGCTGGGCGGCGTCGGCACAGGCCTGGCGCAGCACCTCGGAAGGATCGACGCGGCCCTGAAGGCGGCGGTCGAGGCGCAGGCGCACCATGCGCCGCAGGCGTGTGCGGTAGCGCGTGAACAGGTCGGCCAGGGCCTGGGGATCCCCGCCGCCGGCACGGCGGAGGAGGTCACTGGTTTCGCCCGCGTCGCTCGCCATCTTCGTCTCCGTCGGTCGGGAGCCGTTTCCCGACCGACCAGATTCTAACCCCGCCGCGCGAGGTCGGCAACGATTTTCAGCCACGGCGACTCCGCGGCCCAGCGCCTGTCCCTTCGACCTGGCAACCTCCCGGACCCGAGGGGAGGAACAATCGTCGGATGTGGTGTCCGTTACGCCCCCTGACGGGATCAATTAGCTAACTTACGCCATCCCTTTTCATCCTGCTATCTCCACCAGCGCTCCTGGGCGTATCCGAGGGCGAGCAGGACGGCCAACGTCAGGAGCAACGCCCAAGCCGCAGCCCGTGAACGGTACGCCAACCAGCAACCCGCCAAAGCCAGCAACGTGCCGAGTCCGAGCAGACCAACGAAACGCACCCACTCATCGTGACCGAACCCCGATCCGTAGAACGCTCCAAGCCACAGAACACGCGCCGACAGAACCACGCCTGAGGCAAGAACAATCAGTCCGACGATACGCCGAAGACGGCCCAGAGGACGTCGAAACCTCGTCCCTTCTTCCATGACTTCCCCCACAAATGCTCTCACGTCCCAACTCAGCAGGTGGCTCACGCAGAAAGGACGCTGAAGCTGGACAAACCGATGTGCTGTTGCCGAGCCGCCCGTCTACCGACGTGCGGCTCGGCCCGCCGTGCGTTTCGCCTTCTTCTGCGCGAGCTGCCTGGCCAGTTCCTCGATCGATACGACCTCGACAGGCACGACCCTGCCGAACCGCTCGAGGTACGACTTCTCGATGAACTCCGGCAGCGGGAGCTTCCACGGCTCCTGCCTGTGATTGCCGAGTTTCCCGAGCTTGCGCGGGTTCATCCCGAGTTCTCGGGCCATCTGCACGTGCGCGTGCGAGAGCTTGTGGCGGCGCCGAACCTCGATCCAGAGTTGGAGGCCGGGTGGGATCCTGGACTTTGTCATGGCGTGCCTCGCGCCTCCCAGCCGGCCTCCTGCGGCTACCGATTATTCACCAGGAACACCCCGAAATCCTCGATCAGCTGGTAGTTCGGGGACTTCCTGTCCACGGCCTTCAGCTCGGCCAACCCCAGAATGAACGTCTTCTTGTCCGACTTGCGGCGCACCTCGGCGGCGATGTCCTCGCCCGGGAACATCATCCATTCCGAGACGACGCCAAGTTCGATCTTGAGAAGCTCAAAAGTGTCTTGATAGGACGGCTGGTCTTTGCGGAGCCGCTCGTATTCTCTCGGGCTGGCGCCCCCGATGACGTAGCGTTCTTCCCACTGGAAGTCTTCGGCGCCCGTCACGTCGCACGGAAGGACCAAGGAGCCGCGGAGGTGCTCGAAGAACACCTTGACCGCGGTGCCCATGTCCTGGTCCCTGCTGTCGCCAAGAATGGCGTCGATCCTCTGGAATTGCTTCTCAGATCTTTCCATCGGTTGATCTCCCGAGCGAGAAAAGGCGGGCAAGGAGGACACGTCCTCTTTGCCCGGCCCGGCGCCGCAACAGTGCAGCGAGAAACACTCTATTTGCCTGCTTCTACCGCCCCGAGTGCCGTGGCCTGAGCCATGATGGCCTCAACGACCTGCTTGGTCCGGGGTGATCGCAACACCGATTCCAGGGCGCCCTGGAATCCGTTCAGGGACTGCGCCGTTTCGGCCCCATCCGCAGAAGTGAGCGTGATGGGGAAGAACTGCACTGGGTAGGTTACCTCGAAGAGGCGATACGTGTACTCGCCGAGCGCCGGAGAATAGAGGTCGAAGCCCACCCAAAAGCTCCCGTCCGGTGCCGAAGCCGGCCTCAGTCCCGCCAAGACGAGCCCTTTCGTCTTTTCCTGCAATTTAGCGGCTTGCTCCTTGAGCAGGAAGACGGGCGAGTTGATTGACTCGGGTGTCTGAAAGTCAGGCCAAAGATCAGCTGGCATGGCGGGCCCTCCGGCGCAGGTCGAGTTGGAACCAGATCGGGAGATGGTCAGAGTACACATCACCGTTCGGTCTGCCATCCTCCCAGATGAATGAAACTGCTCCATCCGTAGTCAGGATCTTCAGGTTCTTGTTCCGGAACCGATCCAGCAGACCGGGTCGGAGCAACACCTGATCGAAGATGTTCCATAAGGGGTCCACTTCGGGGTTGGATTTGTCATAGTAGTAGGTGCCTGCCGGCTGGACCGCATCGCCGAAGTGACTCCACATCGGGTTGTAGAAGAGCCGGAACTCCTCGACTTGCAATCTGCCAAACCGGCGCGGGTCCTTGCGCTGGACGGTGCGGCGGTCGGCGAGGGCGTTGAGGCCGCGAACGTCAAGCAGGGCATCATCGAAGGGGTTCACATTCAGGTCGCCGACCACGACGGTGCGCTCGTTGCCCGCCGCTTTCTCCGCAGCACGAATGTCACTGGCGAAGCCGATAAACCGGGAGTGCCTGGCCCGGAGGTTCTTGTGGCTGGGACTGGCGAGATGGGCCATGGCCAGCACAATTTCGATTCCACCGGGGGGAGTCAACGTGCGGATGAGATAGTGATCGGCCTCCTTCAGAACGGAACCAAAGCAACCCTGGTCAAAGCGCGAATAGAGGTCGAGCCCCCGCGACGCGAGCGCCGGAACGCGCCGGAACGTACTCTGGCCCTCTGCGTTGAGCGCGTCCAGCATCGAGTCTTCTGGGATCGCGCATTCGGCCAACATCAGCACGTCGATCTGGTGACGGGCCGTCAAGCGGCGGAGCACTGGTTCCAGACGGCGCTCGCCCAGGTTCCAGAACAAGAAGGTGGCCATCGCAACCTCACGCCGCACGAACACCCGCACCGGCTGCAATTTCTCCTTCTCGTAGGGCCTAGTGTCGTTGCTCACAAAGCATGATCGAAATTCGGAGTTGATGACAGTGCGATGTCACTCTTCGGAAATCCCAAGATTCATGCCGAAACGTGACGACGCTGGTTTGTCCCGAGCCTCTTGAATTCAGTTCAAGTTTTGTGAGCAGCGACACTAGCCCTTCTCCCACGATCCAGTTGAGGCCGGCTGACGCCTCGCTCAGCGGCCCCGGCGGCTGAGCGGATAGTGGAGATCGAAGAACCGTGGGCGGCCCCGGTCGGCTGCAGGGGCTCGTTAGGCGTTGAAGTCGCCGGGTGAACCGGCGCGCTGCTTCGCCTCCTGGATGCGTTCCTGCAGGTGAAACCCGACCTCCAAAACGGTCTTCACCACCCACAAGGCGCCCCCGAGCGCCGCCATCCCTGTCGTGAGGGCCGCGACGACGATCGCGCCGTACACATTACCCAGGAACAGCAACCCCACGAGGCTGGCGGCGGACACGAGGACGCAGACCATGCTGAGGAGTCCGAGCCCAGGATAGAAGCGTTTGAGTGTCACGTCCCCTCCTCCAGCGCGTAACGTACTGGGTTCCAGGCCGCCTGCTCCGTCGCCTTCGCACGGGATCGCTCCCCGCTGACTCAGCGGCGGCGGAGCAAGCGGCCTGGAACCCGGTTGGACGGAACCGCCCCCCCCCTGGAACCCGCTCTGAGGATTCGATCAGCCGGCCAAAAGCTGTTCGCATTGTAGGCTTGCGGCCACGCCCATCGCAAGCAGAATCATCGGCACGGTCGCCGGCGCCCCTAGGGGCAGCGGCGAGCCGCGTACCTCGTGAGGATCCGCCTCGACAGCGACGAGGTCGGCCGGGGCGAGTGTCGCGGCAAGGTCCGCCTCGGCATGACGGGCCAGGTGGACGCCGTGATCGGCGGCGAAAGCCTTCTCTCGCTCCTGGTGAAGCGACTCCGCCAGACGATCAGCCTCGATGAGCACAAGGCGGCCGGGCACGACCGACCCGCGTTGTCATCGCCGCCTCCGCCCCTACGCTATCCCGGGTCGCCCTTTCTCCCCGTCCGAGGGACCCGGTCATGGGACAGCCGCTGTCGTCCGACGAGCTTCGCAAGATCGACGCCTATTGGCGCGCCGCCAACTACCTTTCCGTTGGCCAGATCTACCTCTACGACAACCCGCTCCTGAAGGTGCCGCTCACCGAGGCCCACATCAAGCCGCGCCTGCTGGGTCACTGGGGCACGACCCCCGGCCTGAACTTCATCTACGCCCACCTCAACCGTGCCATCAAGAAGTACGACCTGAACGTGATCTACATCACCGGCCCGGGGCACGGCGGCCCGGGTATCGTCGCCAATACCTACCTCGAAGGGACTTACAGCGAGCTGTACCCCAACGTCCCGCAGGACGAGGCGGGGCTGAAGCACTTGTTCAAGCAGTTCTCCTTCCCAGGCGGGATCCCCAGTCACGCGGCGCCGGAGACCCCCGGCTCGATCCACGAGGGCGGCGAGCTGGGCTACGCCCTCAGTCACGCCTTCGGCGCCGTCTTCGACAACCCCGACCTGCTCGCCGCCTGCGTCATCGGCGACGGTGAAGCCGAGACCGGCGCCCTGGCCACCAGCTGGCACTCCAACAAGTTCCTCAACCCGGCGCGCGACGGCGCCGTGCTGCCGGTCCTGCACCTCAACGGCTACAAGATCGCCAACCCGACCGTCCTCGCCCGCATCCCCCACGAGGAGCTGGACGAATTGCTCCGCGGCTACGGCTACGCCCCGCGCTACGTCGAAGGCCACGACCCCGAGCCGATGCACCAACTCATGGCGGCGACCCTCGACGACATCGTCGCCGAGATTCAACGTATCCAGGGCGACGCGCGGGCCAACGGCTTCAAGTCGCGGCCGACCTGGCCGATGATCGTGCTCCGCTCGCCGAAGGGCTGGACGGGGCCGAAGGAAGTGGACGGCAAGAAGACCGAGGGCTCGTGGCGCTCGCACCAGGTGCCGATGGGCGAAATGCACAGCAACCCGGCCCACGTCAAGCTCCTCGAACAGTGGATGAAGAGTTACCGGCCGGAAGAACTCTTCGACGAATCGGGACGGCTGGTCCCCGAACTGGCCGAGTCGGCGCCGAAGGGGGAGCGGCGCATGGGGGCCAACCCGCACGCCAACGGCGGCCTCTTGCTGCGCGACCTGTGCCTGCCGGACTTCCGCGATTACGCCGTCGAGGTGCCGCACCCCGGGGCGGCGACGGCCGAGGCGACGCGCGTCCAGGGCAAATTCCTCCGCGACGTCATGAAGATGAACCTGGCGTCGAAAAACTTCCGCATCGTCAGCCCCGACGAGAACGCCTCCAACCGCTGGCAGGACGTCTTCGAGGTCACCGACCGCTGCTTTACCGGCGAAATCCTGGCGACTGACGACCACCTCTCGCCGGACGGCCGGGTCATGGAGGTCCTTAGCGAGCACCAGTGCCAGGGCTGGCTGGAGGGCTACCTGCTGACCGGCCGGCACGGCTTCTTCAATTGCTACGAGGCGTTCATCCACATTGTCGATTCGATGGTCAACCAGCACGCCAAGTGGCTGAAGGTGACACGGCACATCCCCTGGCGTCGGCCCATCGCCAGCCTCAACTACCTGCTGTCGAGCCACGTCTGGCGGCAGGACCACAACGGCTTCAGCCACCAGGATCCCGGCTTCATCGACCACGTCGTCAACAAGAAGGCCGAGGTGATCCGCGTCTACCTGCCACCCGACGCCAACACGCTCTTGAGCGTGACCGACCACTGCCTGCGCAGCCGCCACTACGTCAACGTCATCGTGGCCGGCAAGCAGCCGGCGCCGCAGTGGCTGACGATGGACCAGGCCGTCAAGCATTGCACGGGCGGCATCGGCATCTGGGAGTGGGCCAGCAGCGACCGCGGCGGCGAGCCGGACGTGGTCCTGGGCTGCTGCGGCGACGTGCCGACGCTGGAAACGCTGGCCGCGGTGGACCTGCTGCGCAAGCACTTGCCGGAGCTGAAGGTGCGCGTCGTCAACGTCGTCAACCTGATGAAGCTGCAGCCGCCGAGCGAGCACCCGCACGGCCTCTCCGACAAGGAGTTCGACGTGCTGTTCACCCGCGACCGGCCGGTGATCTTCGCCTTCCACGGGTATCCCTGGCTGATCCACCGGCTGACGTACCGGCGGACCAACCACAAGAACCTGCACGTGCGCGGCTACAAGGAGGAGGGGACGACGACGACGCCGTTCGACATGGTGGTGCTCAACGACCTGGACCGCTTCCACCTGGTGCAGGACGTGATCGACCGGGTGCCGGGGCTGGGCGCCCGGGCGGCGTACGCGACGCAAGCGATCCGCGACAAGCTGATCGACCACAAGCAGTACATCGCCCGTTATGGCGAGGACATGCCGGAGATCCGCGACTGGAAGTGGCCGTACTGACGGGCGCGGGCTCGGTCACTTCGGCGCTGGCGGCGAGACGGCCGGTTTGCCGCCTGGCTTGGTGTCGCCGAAAAGGCATCATAGCCATCTCGTTTTGCTCAGAGCAAGTCGTTTCTGCCCTGCGACTCCTGCGGGCAAACCGGGAAGGGTCGCAAGAAAAAATGTCTGTAACGTCGTTGCGCGAAGCGCACCTTCCCCCAAGCGGCCGAGTGGGTCGTACGCCTTCAACTTCAGCGACGAGGTGACACACGTGGGGGAAAACAATCATCGTCGGCGACGACGATCCCGCTAGAATAGCCACCGAGCAATGAGACCCGTTTAGGAACTATTTCAGGAAGGTGGGGCAGGCCGCCGGCCTGCCCCACCTTCCTGAAATCGTTCCTTACGCGATCGCCTCCTTGATGATCGGGGCGTCCTCGGCGATCAGCTTGACCGGCCGGTTGGCCGGCGTCGTCACGATGGTATCGGGGTCGATGCCGAGCAGGTGATACAGGGTACGGCCGAAGCTCTCCACCTTGTAGAACTTGTCGGTCACCTGGGCGCCGATCTTGTCGGTGGCGCCGACGACGTTGCCGCCCTTGAAGCCGCCGCCGGCCGCCAGGATGAACTGAGCGTAGTCCCAGTGGTCGCGGCCGGCGTTCTTGGCCGTGCCGCACTTGGGGTGCCGGCCCATTTCGCCCAGGGCCAGCACGATCGTCGAGTCCAAAAGTCCGCGAACGTGCAGGTCGTCCAGCAGCGTCGAAAGGGCCGCGTCGAGCATCGGGATCTGCTGGCGGCCGGCGACGAAGTTCTCGCCGTGCCAGTCCCAGTAGCCGAAGTTGAAGTGGACGATCGGCACGCCGGCCTCGACCAGGCGGCGGGCCAAGAGGAAGTGCTTGACGTTGCCCGCCGGGTAGCGCGTCTTCGGCGGCACGTTACGCGTGTAGCGCTCCACGCGCCTCGGGTCCTCCTTCGACAGGTCCATGGCCTCGCGTAGCTTCGGTGAACGCAGCATGTTGAACGCCGTCTGCTGGTACTGGTCGAGCCCCTCGATGAGCGGGTCGAGCCGATCGATCTTGCGCAGGCCGCCGTCGAGCGCCCTGAGCAGATCGACGTTGCGCTCCAGCGACGGCACCTCGAGTTGCGGCGTCAGCATTTTGCTGATGGCGTCCTTCGACTCCACCGGGTCGAAGATGAACGGGCTGTGCGCCGGGCCGAGGAAGCTCGGGGCGATGGCGTTGATGGTGTGGACGTCGATGATGCCCAGCGTCGCGAAGGTCGGCAGGTCGGCGGGGCCAGGCCGGAACTTCGAGACGGCGCTGCCGTACATCGGATATTCGTCGGTGCCGCTCGGCAGGCGCGGGTTGCCGGTCAGCCAGTAGAACGGCGCCCGGCCGTGGTCGCCCGGCCGGTTCATGGTGGTGACCGAGCGGATGATGGTGTACTTGTCGGCCTGGCGAGCCAGCGACGGCATCAGCTCGCAGACGTCGAGGCCAGGCACGTTGGTCTTGATCGGCTTGAATTCGCCGCGGTGGTCCTCCGGGGCGTTCGGCTTCATGTCGAACATGTCGGTGTGCGGCGGGCCGCCGCCCAACCAGACGCAGATCATGTGCTTGGCCTTCGCCTTGCGCGCGGCCGGCGCGGCGCTGGCTTGGGCGCGGAGCACGTCCAGCAGCGTGACGCCGCACAGGCCAAGGCCGCCGATGCGCAAGAAATCGCGGCGGTGGACGCGGCGGAACAATTCGCAGGTATTCTTCATGAGCGGCCTTCTCCCGCCGCTTGCGGCTTAGCGTTCGCGCGAACGCTAAGCCGCAAGCGGCTAATGCTGGAGTACGAATTCCCGTGTGTTCAGCAGGCTCCACAGGATGCCTTGCAAGCCCTTGACCGTCGAAGCCGATTCCTTCAAGTACTTCGCACACGCCTGGTGCTCCGCCTCCGTCGGCAAACGCCCCAGCGTCAGGAGGTACAACTCCTCGACGCGCTCCTTATCGTCGCTGATCTCCTTGGCGACGCGCGCCACCTGTCCCTTGTCGTCGGCGATCTTGGCCCAGACCCGCGGGTGGTTGGCGAAGCTGAGCACCTGCAAGACGGAGGCGTCGCCGCCGCGCTCGCAGTCGCACTGCACCGCCGAGTTGCGCTTCGGCTTGCCGAAGTTCGACAGCAGGAAGCTGACGAACGAGTTCCGCGGCGTGAAGGGGATCTCGACCGCCTTCATCTCCTTCGGCCAGTAGTAATATTCCATTTCCATGTTCTCGGTCGTCCCCGTCGCCTGGTTCAGCGCGTCGAGGACCACCTCCGCCGGCAGCCGCCGGTAGTGGAAATAGGCGCAGTTGGCGCGGTCGCCGTCAGCCCCTTTCGCGGGGGTGCTGCTCTGCTGGTAGGTGCGGCTGGCCAGGATGGTACGGTGCAGCCATTTCAGGTCGTACTTGTTTTTCACGAAGCCGTCGCACAACTCGCGGAGCAATTCCGGGTGCGAGGCCGGGTTGAACGACGACAGGTTGTCGGGCGGGTCGATGAGGCCACGGCCGAAGTAGTGGGCCCAGACGCGAGTGACGATGGCCCGGGCGAAGTACGGGTTGTCCGGCCGCCGCAGCCAGCCCATCACGATCTGGCGGGGGTCCTGGTCCTTCGCCAATTCGACGGCTTCCGCCTGCCCCAGCAGGCGAAGGCGCTTCGAGGTCTGCGTGCCGATCGGGCTGGTGACGGTGGCGAAGTTCGTCCCCGGGTCGAGGATGCGTACCTCGGAGTGCATGAGGCGCCGGGCCGCCTCGGGCATCAGCTTGCCGCGCCGGTCCAACTCGGCCACCTGCTGCTTCACCTTCTCGAACGCGGCGAGCGTCGCCTGGTGCTTCTCCAGCAGTTTGCGCTGCTCGCTCACCTTCTCCGCCGCGGCCTTGTCCTTCTCCAGCTTCGCCAGTTCCTTCGTGATCCGGTCGGCCTCGCTCTTCGCCGTTTTCGACTCCGCTTCGAGCTTTTTGTAGTTACCCTCGCGCAGCTTCTTGGCCTCGTCGGTCAGCTTCTTGGCGTCGTCGTTCATCCGCTTGAAGAGCGCGGCGACCTCGGGGAACTTCTTCTCGTTGTCGCCCTGGAAGCCGATGGTGCGGACGCGCATGAAGAAGTTGGCGAAGCTGAGCAGGTCGTCCTGCTGCCAGACGTCGTAAGGGTGGCGGTGGCACTGGGCACACTCCAGGCGCAGGCCGAGGAAGGTGTGGGCCACCTGCAGCGCGGCCGGCACTCCCGACGAGGAGCTGCGCTGCCAGTACAGGTCGAGCGTCTTGCGCCCCTTGTACATCTCCAGGTCCTTGCGGCCCGGGGCGTAGCCCTCCTCCATTTTCAGGACTTCCGCCGCCCAGGTCTCCACGTCCCGGCCGTCACGGCTGGTCGCGGTCAGGATGCGCTCGACGAACTGGTCATACGGCGTGTTCTCCTCTAAGCGGGCGCGGACCCACTGCTGAAAGCGCGGCGCGTCCATCTCCTGACGGATGCCGTCGGCGTAGACGCCGAAGTCGCTCGCCTTGAGCAGGTCGCAGAATTTCAGCGTCCACAGGGCGGCGTAACCCGGCCGCGCGAGTAATTCGTCGATCTTCTTCGTCCGCTTGTCCGGGTTCCGGTCGGCGAGGAAGGCGCGCACCTCGGCGGGCGCCGGCAGTTCCCCGGTCACGTCGAGGGTGGCGCGGCGCAGGAAGGTGGCGTCGTCGGCCAGGTCGGCGGGGGGGACGTTGAGCCGGCGCAGCTTCTCCAGGACGTGGCGGTCGATGAAGTTGTGCGGTTTGACGTCGGGGAAGGGGTCGGCGGCCGGCCGCGGCACCAGGAGCATCGCCAGCGCCGTCTCGGCGCGGAAGCGGACGATGATCGCCGCGTCGCCCACACCCCTGGCCGTCACCTGGCCGTCACTGGTGACGTCGGCGACCGATCGTTCGAGCGATTCATACGAACAAAGTCGCGTCACGTCCTCGGCAGCGCCGTCGGCGAATTTCGCCTCGACGCGGAGGCGGTACGTCTCGCCCGGCTTGATCGTGTGTTCCGCGGGTGTGACCCGGAGCTGCGTCACGCGGGCCTGGTCGGGGGATTCCGCCGGGGCGCCGGCGGCGATCCAGCGGCGGAGGATGTCGTATTCGGGGCTGCCGGCGGCCATCCGCTTGCCGCCCTGGTGGGCCGCCTGGCCGGTCGCCTTGAGGAGCAGCAGGCTGGCGTCGGGATCGATCAGGTTCAGGCGGCGGCCGGCGAACTCGCGCAGCAACCGGTCGTGATCGCCGGCCGGGTCGGCGCCGAACAGCGACAGCTTGAAGCCGTTCTGTCCCTTTACTGCGCCGTGACAGGCGCCGCCGTTGCAGCCCAGGCGGCTGAAGACGGCCTCGACGTGGCGCGTGAACCCCGGTGCCGGCGCCGTGTCCGCCGCGCGCGCGATCCCCGCGCCGAACAGCAGCAGAACGCCGATTCCCAGGGAACACGGAAGGGGACAACTCATGGCGGGTTCTCGGCAGGCAGGGTTCGAGGGCAGGGCGGCTCCCTCGGCACAACAGCACCAGTATACCCCCCGCTCGGCCGCACTACATCGACGAAACTCGTCAGGGAAAATCGTTGCGGCCACCATTGTATACTGGTACAATCACCCTTGAAAATGTCGAAACCGATGCCCGGGGAAGGATCGATTGGGACACGACCCGGGCCATGCTCCTCATCTCCCTGGTGGGGACCGGCTTGTGGAAGGCCGATGGGCGGCCGGCGGACTGTCGCCCCACGAAACCAACCAAGGGGGTCACCATGCGAGTCGTGCGGGTGGTCGGTGTCGGCGGTCTGTCTCTGCTCCTGTCGGCCTGTACCGTCAACATCGTGATGCCGACAGGGGCGGGAATGCCGGCCGAGGAGGAGGGGGGCGTGGAGAAGCCCAGGGACTTCATCGCCGGCCGGTGGGAAGCCGCGGGCGGCCAGATGATCCAGAATTACGAATTCTTCGAGGACGGGACTCTCACATTGACCGTCTCGGGGGACAAGGAAACCGTGCCCGGCAACTACAAGTTCGTGGACGACAAGACCATCGAGGCCAGTTACCGGGCGCCGGAGGGCGTGAAGAAGCGCTGGGCGGAGCGCGTGAAGCAGTTCAAGGATTTCCACCGCCAGATCGAGGAGATGAAGTCGAAGGGGACGACGGCGGCGCCCGGTGTGCATGCGGTCGTCGATGCCTGGGGGCAGATGACCTTGGCTTCCCTGGACCGGATCCCCGACGACTTCCCCGATCGGGAGACGTTGAAGGTGTCCATCAAGAAGTTCGATGATGTGGCCCAGGCAGGGGCCAACGGCACTGGCGCGAGCCCCAGGGGAGACACCCGGCCGGCGGAGGTTGACAGGGGAACCGGCGCAAGCACGAGGCGAGACAACCGGGCGGCGGGCGCCGCACAGGGCTTGCAACTTACCCTCCGGACGGAGCGAGGGATGGTACACAGGTTCAAGAAGGCGAAGTAATCCCTGGAGATCCCCCGTGGACAACTCTCCTTCCCCCGACCCGGGGGACCTCCCCGCGCCGGGGGGACTGGTCGGCGGCTTGCCGGAGGCGCTGCCCCGGCCCCCCCGGACCGTCGCGCCGCCCCAGGTGTCCCCCGGCCCGCTGGCGTGGGTCGGCTGGGGCTTCACCGGGGCCGTCGTCGCGGCGCTCCTGTGGTGCCTGGCGAAATATGCGTATCAGGTCAACGGGTTCGGCGTCGTCGATCGACTGGGCTGGCCGTTCTCCGACGTCTACCTCTGCGTGGCAGCGGGTGGGGTCCTTGGCGCCATCGCCGGGATCGTCGCCCACCTGCGCGCCCTGCGGCACGCGGGGGAGGTCGCTGACGCGAGTGCGCTGATGGGGCTGTCCTACACGCCCGTCGTGTCGCAGGAGCAGATGGGCGCGCATCGGTCGCTGGCGCTGTTCGTGCGATGGTCGGCGGCGCGCCACTGGATGAGGGGCCGCGTCGAGGGGGTGCCGGTCGAGGTCATCGACTACACCTGGATCAACAAGGGGGGGAGTGAGACCGATACCTATCACCACCAGACCGTCGTGCTGCTGCCCGCCGCGGAAGGGATGCCGCGCTTCGAGTTGCGGCCGCGCACGATCGAGGTCATGCTGCTGGAGTGTCTGAGGGCCGGCGGCGACAGCCTCGACGCGGAGGAAGCGGCCGGTGCCGAGCGCGAGACGGTCGAGCGCTTCAACGAGCTTTACTTTCTCTCCGAAGGGGTTGACCGCCTACTCTCCCGGCTCGGCAAGGGCGAGGAGGACGAGAGCGCCCGGGCGGCGATCCGTCGGCTTTTCACGCCGGAATTGCTGGCCTTCTTCGCGGCCAGACCGGGATGGTGCGTCGAGTCGGACGGCCGGCACCTGGCGGTGTGGCACCCGGACCGAATCGTCTGCGGCGACGGGCGGGCGGCGCTGGTCGCGGAGGCGCTGAGCGTGCGGCGGGCGATGGCCGGGGACAGCCCCCGCGGCCCCGCGGACGGCGCGCCAGTCGCGCCGGACCGCACCCACGTCACCGCCCGCCTGGGGGGGACCGCCCTGGGCGCTTTCGCCGGCTGCTTCGCCGGCTTCTTCGTTGGCGGCATCGCCGGCCTCGTTACGCTGTTCCTGCGTGACCCGTTTGCGCCGGGGGCGGTCTCCCTCACGCTGCTGATCTTCCTCGGCGGCACCTTTGGCGGACTCGTCCTCGGCGCCCTCCTCGGCAACCGTCTGCTGTCCCACACCTTCCGCGCCGTGCGGCGGCGCCGTGCGAGGAAGTAGCGAGCGGGAAACCGTCTCCCGCTCGCGCCCTGTCCGGCAGCAAGCGTCGGCGAGGCGGCTCGCTCGAGCGCCGGACAACCCTCGATGGATAACCTACTCCGGAGAACCGTCATCCGGCTGCCGCCGCGGTCGAGGCGTCGCTTCATTGCGCAAATCACCTACAATGCCCGGATACGTAAGTGCGCTTGACGGAAGTGGAGGGGCGGGGCATGACGCCCAGAAGTCGAGTTGAGGCCGAGCCAAGTTCGCCCCGCGGACAGGCCCAGCCCTCTGGCATCGTCCGCCGGCTCTCCGGCAGCTTCCCCGCCGAGTGGGAGGAGATGAAGGGAAGGTGCCGCAATCTTCGTCCCCACGACGCTGTCATGGAGTGCGCTTACCTGAGTGACCTCTATCGCAGGATGCATCGCAGCATGTCACCCGTTCAACCGGATTTCCGACAGATCATTACGACCCTCCAGGGGACGAAGATTCGGTTCGTCCTCACCGGTGCCTACGGCATCAGCACCTGGACGGGGCGGCCGCAAGCGACGCAGGACGTGGACATTTTCGTCAGGCGCGGTCGGAACCACGCCCGCGCCGTCAATGCCCTGAAGGCCCTGTATCCGCAGATGGAAGTCCGCAAATTCGACGCGACGGCTTCGTTCTTCGTGCCGGGCGAGAAGGAATCGGTCATCGACGTGATCTATCCCTATCGGGCGGACATCGAGTTCACATTGCAAACCGCCGTCCGGATCGAGGAAGAGGGCCTCGCCTACCGCATCCCGAAGCTGGAAGCGGCTGTCGCCAACAAGTACGGGGCGATGCTCACGCCGACCCGCGATCCGTTGACCAGGGCGCAAGACGCGGTCGATTTCCACTTGATGGTACGACATTCCACGGATGAGGGGCGAGATCCGATTGACCTGAAGGCCCTGGCGGTGTTGGGCGAGAAGGTGCGGGCGGGGGGAGGCGGGGAGGAGATCCTCGGCCTCGTGGAACAGGTCAAGGGCGGACGGATACCGACGCTGGACCCGCCGCAGCGGCCTCCCGAATGAGAGCAAGCCGTTGCCACGACCGAAGCGGCACGGCAGAATACGGCGACCCGCGACTTCTCGACCTCGGGCCCTGTGACCCATGCCCGCCGCACGCACCTTCTCCGAAATCCGCCTGGTCAACGGCTCGACCGGCGACCCGGTCCTGTTCATCGACTACCC